>Ga0209098_1001002_pt1 | contig 28188 bp, 24 predicted proteins | sample AD_JPNHW1_MetaG_FD_184429 | JGI IMG/M metagenome (GOLD analysis project Ga0209098, IMG submission 184429) | Active sludge microbial communities of municipal wastewater-treating anaerobic digesters from Japan - AD_JPNHW1_MetaG (SPAdes) (version 2) | ecosystem: Engineered > Bioreactor > Anaerobic...
TGATTCGACGAATAAAACTCATGTAGTGTATATTATGTACACTACAAAGAAAAACAAAAAAAATGAAACCCGCAACAGATTTCACTTTTTTTTGTAGTGTATAAAAATTATGGGGAAGTTAGGTAATAAACCTTTGCGGCAGATGTATTGGTTTTTTGCGAGATTTTTTTGGAAAACTGTAAGGATTTTTTTTAAGGAGAAAATGTAGCAATAGCCAAAATTCAAATAAGAAATATTATCACTAGCGTCCTGACGTTTTATTTTAAGGCTCTTTGAAATAATTGATAGATAGTAACTACAGCAAATTTAAGGGTTCAAACGATTTGAATTCTGCTTTCTTGAATAATTTTGACTTTAAAACCAATTAATTCAGAGAAATATGTTTACTCACAGATTGATTCATTATTAAATTGATAGTGAGATATAATGATGGGTAAAACTTTTCTATTTGACATTGAATAAAATTTTAAATAGTGTGAGAATGGAAAATCTTTTTACCACAAACTATTTTTTAGTAAAATTATTATTAAGGTATTCTATCAGAAAATCTTCGCTTTTAGTTTCAATAATTTGGGCAAACTCTATAATATTATAATTTGAAAAATGTATTAAAATTTCTTTTAAAATAATTCCATTCTCAAAATGACACAGTACTGAGTTGATCTTTTGAGTGGCCACACGAAAATAATTTTTATTATCCAATTCGCTCGGGTATTTTATCTTATAATGTTCTTCAAGATTTCTCATGATTATTGACAAAATATCTTCAATACCAGCATCTTGCCTTAACCCTCTGTTCTTTTCTGCTAATTGGATCCAATCATTAATTTGATTAATAAATTCATTAAATCTGCTAAAATTTTCGGAAGCTATTTCAGTTTTGTTTTTAAATACAAATGATTGGTAATGTTTTTTTAAGATTTGCAACTCATTACTGGGTAAAGAAGCGATAGAAAGATTTATAGGATTTATTACATTATTAAGATATACCGGAACATTAAGTGCATTAAAAAAATCAAAAATATCCGGGATCTCAAACCGGTTTACCGTAAGCGGACATACCCAGATACTGAAATGTCTTTTATTTTGTTTGCAATAATTATGGAAATACTTAAGATTAGAAAATGTTTTCTCAAAATCAGCATTTTTTCTTATAAATTCGTAAGTTCCTTTATCTATAGAGTCTATTGAAACCGAAATGTCGAAATTGCCGGCTTCCATTATCTTCTTAATCCTATCATTCAGAATAGTTCCATTGGTGCTGATATTTATTCTGGCTTTAGGATTCACTCTTACTATCTCTTCTATAATATCGAAGTACACTGGAATTAAAAGGGGTTCTCCACCAATAAAATTAGCTTGCTGTATTTTGGGCAATATTGGTTTTAGTTGTTCCAAAAAGTTCTTATCATACTTCGTTTTAAAAACGGGCTTATTGTTTTCTTTTTTTCGAATCATGGATGAAACTTCTCCATTGCACATAATGCACTCCAGATTACAGGTATTATCCAACTCAAACTCCAGAAGTACAGGCTGTTTTTTAAGGGGGCTTAAATGGTCGTACAATCTGGATTTGACTGAAAAAAAAGAATCATTCATTAAATGGGCTCTGCATATATTGCATCCTAAGGTCAAATCGTTTTTTGCGAGATACTTTCTTAGCTGTTTAGCATTTTCACCATTCCAGGTCGAGACTATTGAATCCTCCGGATAATTGCCTAATATATGTGTTTTATTATAACAGCATACCAGCACCTGGCCATTAAGATCAAATCTCAATGCTGTAAATGGGGCATTACAAATGTGTTTTTTGTTAGAAAAGGATCTTGTAGCATTGTATTTTTTAATTATTTTCTTATCCAACACTTTATACCCTGATTTTGGATCACCATAATCTTGCCAGTAAATAATATTTTTTAAGAAATCAATATTCATGTTTAAACCTGATTACTTGAATAAGACACCCGATATCTTATTAAAAGGGATTGCCATAATTTCAAACAAATACTGCCTTTATTTAAAAATCTTTTTTTTGTAAAGATACAATTTTTGTTTCTTACAATAGCCGGCCATACCCAGCCTCTTAGAAAATTGTCATAAGGTTGCCAAGGATTTACTATTTTTGTAAAGATATTAAAATTGTTTTCCGGATGTTGAAAAAAAATGTTTCTGATCATGATGCCGGTGTGGCAACGAAGGAAATTGTTACCATTTCTTCCAGGATCAGTATTATTCAATATGTCAGAAAATGTTTGCAGTACAATGAACTTACCTGGGCCTTGGTTAAAAAGGATCTCAAAGTTAAGTATTCACAAACCAAACTGGGCTTGTTGTTGAGTTTGCTTCAACCGCTGGTTAGTCTTTTTCTTTTTTCATTCTTTTTTGGCAATCTGATGAAACTGGGAACCGATGGCTCTCCCTACCCGGTTTTTGTTTTTATTGGTTTAACTTCATGGTATAGTTTTTCCTATATCGTTGCCTATGCGAGCTCTTCCCTGATAGAATCGAATTATCTTATCAAAAAAGTATATTTTCCCAAACTTATACTTCCTGTTTCAAAAGCTTTAAGCAGTTTACTTGAATTTATAATATGGATGACCATTTTAGTCGTCCTTATGATCTTTTACGGTATTCAGCCATCTTATCGGCTGGTCTTTTTTCCGCTGTTCTTAATAATGAATATCTTAACAGGCTTAACGATAGGTATATGGTTGTCGGCTCTTTCGTTTCGCAAAAGAGACATATTGCATATTGTACCCTATATGGCCGGGCTAACCATAATTGTTACTCCTGTTTTTTATCCGAATAGCATTATTCCTGAACATTTGAGCTTTTTATTGTATTGTAATCCTATGGCAGGAATTATTCAGGGATTCAGATGGTGCATTACGGGGATGGACCCATTTTCGTTGAATTTCTTACCGGGATTTCTTTTTGTGATTCTGCTTTTTGTGCTATCCATTTGGTATTTCAAGAATGTTGAATATAAAATGGCCGAGCAACTCTGAACTTATTAATTATGCCAAACATCGCCATACAGCTAAACAATATCTCCAAAAAGTTCGACATCCGTTCTGAAAGGATGATTTCAGTTAAAGATTCAATTTACAACAGATTTCTGGAGCGATTTAAAAATAAAACACGAAAAGAATTCTGGGCTCTGAAAGATATTTCGTTTGAAATCATGGAGGGCGAATCAGTAGGTATCATTGGCATGAACGGAGCCGGAAAAACCACCTTGTTGAAAATCCTCAGCGATATCTTACGTCCCACTTCCGGAGAAGTCAGGATCAGGGGTCAGTTAGCTGCTATTCTTGAAATAGGCGTAGGTTTTCACCAGGAGCTTTCCGGCAGGGAGAATATTTTTCTCTATGGCAAGATGCTGGGATTTTCGAATTCGCAGATCAGATCAAAATTTGATGAGATAGTAGAATTCAGCGAAATTACCGACTTTATTGATACGCCAATTAAACATTATTCTTCAGGAATGATTATGCGTCTGGGATTTGCCATAATAGCCTCACTGGAAACTGATATTATTTTGCTTGACGAAATGCTGGCTGTTGGAGATGTACATTTTAGAACCAAATGTCTTAACAAGATCATTGAAATGAAAAACAATAACAGGACCATCGTTATTGTTGGCCATGATATGAACCAGATATCTAATTATTGCGACAAATTGTTTTTATTGGATAAAGGAAAACTGATTGATTCGGGCCAACCAAAAGTTATTATTAACAAATACCAACAATTAATTATAAACTTTGAAGATTGGAAAGAATCAAGAAGTCATAAGCAACAATCATTTATTGAAACCCAAAAGAAACTTAAGGCCTCAATAATATTTGATCATCGGGATATTCACTTAAAATCAGCTTCATTTCGTTTGATCGCTGTCGACATTATTGCCCCAGATATGATAAATACTCTTTCTCCTAAATTCCTGATTAATAAAGAAATACTAGTGCGTATAAAGGCAGAATATTTTTCCGGGAAATTAGATATTGGTTTTATAATTTCTGATATGATGAACAACAGACTATTCGGAGATGGTGTATTTAAAGACAAGGAGATTGTTTTGTCAGAAGGTATTTACGATTTCATTTGGACGATTCCCCCCAATGTGCTTAATGAGGGTGTTTTTAAATTAGGAATAATGCTTCTTGATGAAAAAAACAATCCCGTCTATAGTATGATGGAACTGTTGACTTTTATGACTATTGACAGGAAAAATCCTATTGACGACTTTGGACTATATGTTCCAATGAAACCCCAAATTGAATTTTCATGTAAGGCCATTGATTAATTTATATCACTTTTTCAAAAAACTTGAATTACAGACACACTTACTTATTGTTTCAAATTTAACTCATGAGACTTCTGCTGGGAATATACTCTAAGAAAACAAAGCCCGACCCGGACGAGTTTTCAGCAATGCTAGAAGATTTTTCCCTTTATGGAAAGCGTAAAATTCCGTTCAAAATAATTGGAAATTTGCTTATCGCTCATTATGATCCGTCAGTAACAGGCCCCGAACCAATAGCGGCATCAATGGATTGTAGCAGTAAATTGTTTTTAGGAGGGCATATTTATAACCTGAATAAATTGGCTGAAATATTTTCCTTCAGCAAAAGTAAAGGATTATCTGAAATGCCTCAATGTTTTACAAATAATATCGAAAAATTTCTTTCGGCAGCCAATGGAATTTTCAGCTTGATACATTATAATACGATCAACGATGAACTGATTATTGCCAATGATACCTTTGGCTTATATCCTTTGTTTTTATACGAAGATGAAGGCTGTTTTATCTTTTCAAACGAATTTGAACCCATTACTTGTTATAAAAACTTCAATAATACCCTTGATCAGGATGCCATTGCCGAATATTTTACGCTTGGTTCACCTTTAGCAGGCAAGACTTTTTTTAAGAAGATCCGCAATCTTTTACCGGCATCAATTCTTACTATAAATTCTGAGCGAATAACGCAAAAAAAGTATGATATACCGCAGGTCGCTATCAATTACTCAGGGAATGTTAATTTTTTTGCTGAGCAAATTGCTTCGGTTTTTCATGAGGCGGTGCAGTTAAGGGCAGCAATAAACGAAAAAAAATCCTGTATGCTTACAGGAGGTCTCGACACCCGTTTTATTATTTCCAATCTCAGCAAAGAGCAAAGGGAAGCCATGAATTTTGTCACCTTTATTACTCCTGGCCTCGCACCCGGGCAAGATAAAGATGTGATGATCGCTAAAATGATTGCAGAAAAACTCAGTTTGAATCATACCGTTATGGAATACCGCCCTTGGTCTATACAGTGGAAAGAGGATTTCAACCTGAAATTTTTTGATATTTGGAGAGAGCATTATTATGAAATGACTTTTGCCGGAGTTTATGGTGGTGAATTTCTTAGCGGGGTTTGCCTTGATCTAATACCTGGAGAAGCAACAAATCAATCAAAAAGAAGAAGTAGTATTCTTGATGTTTTTCGAAGAAAAGAGAATATCTTAAACCCAAAAAGTCTTTTAACCAAAAGTTTCATGAAGAAAGTTGGAAATCCTTTTGAAACACTTGATGATGAAATAAATAAAATAAAGACAGAAAACAAGGTATTATGTTTTGCCATAGAATATTTAACCCGTGGATTTTATACACAAATTTATGGGGGGTTAGCTGCATTATTTGCAACACCTTATACTTACCCCACAAAAGTAATTACACCTTTCCTTGATAAGGAATATCTAAAAGTCCTACTTTCTATTCCCGGGAATATTCTAACAGATGAGAAACAATCGCTTTACAATGCAATCTATAAGAATCATTTTCCTGAACTGAACCATATTCCTACGTCAAACCTGGCATTTACAAAAACAGATAGCAATTGCATTCGCTTTTTGGCAGAGGGTAAGGAATCAAAAAATGAGAGAGTTTTCAGAAATTCTAAATCAATATTAGATTTTTTATATAATGAAGAAACCTGGAAGAAAAGTTTTTTTAACCGAGATCTGATACTAAAAATAAGCGGCAATGGCAACCAAAAAGTCATGGCGCCTTTTTTTGATTTTGAATCTTGGTATAATAAGTATTATCAATAAAATAAACCATGATTCCGCTTTTGTAACCCATAGTTTATGAGAAAAATAATTCTTTTGTTTTCTCCTTTAACTGACGAGCAAACACAAATGCCGAACCTGCCATTTGCGTTATTAAATCTTGAACGCATGATACGTGATTTAGATATTGAGGTAGTATTAATCGATGAGAAAATAAACAGAAAATATACTCAGATAATAGACCAATATAAAGACCGGTTGCTTATTGTAGGAATTAGTGTGATGATTGGATACCAAATGATTTCAGCAATAAAATGTTCGAAATATGTAAAAGAAAATACCCCGGCAAAAATATTGTGGGGAGGGTGGCTTCCCAATGTGGTTCCTGAACTTGCCCTTATTGAAGATTATGTTGATTTTATCATACAGGGGCAAGGTGAAATTCCTTTTCAAAACTTTATCAGGGCATTACTAGAAGAAAAGGATTTTACAAAGATTAAAGGACTGGGATATAAATCAGGAAGTCAAATTTTCATAAATCCACGCGACTTTATGGTGGATGAAAAAACCTTACCTAAACTTGACTTTTCAAAAATAGATGTTGAAAAAATCATTGAAATAAATGGAAAACCGGGAGATGGATATAGAAGTATTAATTATATTGCTACAATGGGCTGCCATTATAATTGTACTTTTTGTTGTCTGGCCTCAGTTTGGGAGCAAAAAACCTCTACTAAGGATTTATCCACAATTATTGATGACCTGCTATTTTTGACACAAAATCATGGCATCGCAAAAGTGTCTTTTGATGATGATCATTTTTTTGGAAATAAAACCTTTGTTATAAACCTGTGTAATGCAATTTTAGGAAACAACATCCATATTAAATGGGAAGCTAATGCACATATAAGCTCAATTATAAAAAAATATAGCAACCTGGATATACAACTTCTATATAAAGCTGGATGCAGAGCAATTAGATTTGGAGTTGAATCCGGGGATAAAGAGGTTTTGTTAAGGATTAATAAAAATCTTAACGTTGAAGACAGTTTAAGGGTTGCAAAATTGCTTTATAAAAATAACATAAAATGTGTATTTCAGGCAATGTTAGCTTTTCCCTGGAATCCTGAACGTGATTTTAAGCTTACATTGAATATGATTAGTCAGGCAAAACTGAGTAACCCTGATTTAGAAGCGATGATTTCATTTTTTATTCCTTTACCCAAAACACCTTTAATGGAAGAAGCCATATCATACGGATTTAAACCGCTGAGAACCATGGATCAAATCATAGCTTTCATATTAAAGGATTATTATGCACCATGGTGGACTAAGAATTATAAAAATGAAGTACGCGATTATTTTTATTTTTACTTTAAATATGCCGATCCTTATCATTATAAAACGAAAGATTTAAAAATCCGTCTACTTGACAAATTTATAAATAAACTTGCCTTTCCGATTTGTTGGCTTCGCTTGAAATTTAATTTTCGAAGTTTTCGAATTGAAGCCAAAATCTATTTTTTTCTAAAGTATTATTTTAATCGGCTTACTGAAAATCGGTATGCAAATATAAATGAATCAAAGTGCAGAATAATTAAAACTCCTCATTGGGATCCATAATTAGTTTTATTAACCCTGGCTTCGTATCTTTACGAATTAATTTAACGAGTTTCTTAGTTTATCAACAATTGCGAAAATATCTTTAATTTAATTTTTATGTTGCCTAAATTTTTCAAAGGGATCAATAATGAATCTGGTTTTGATAAAAAACTTTTAAAAGAGTATTTTAAAAATCAAAAGGGCTCCTCGAAAAAGATTTTCTGCAAGGCACCTCTTGTTTCTATGGATTTTGCTACCAATGGAATGGTTATACCATGTTGTTTGAATCATTCTTATATTTATGGAAAATATCCAGAAGATTCATTGCATGAAATATGGTTTGGAGATAAAGTAAAAATATTCCGTAAAAAACTTTCAGAAATGGATTTATCTCAGGGTTGTTTTCTATGTGAACAGGATTTATTAAAAAAGAACTTTGATCTCATTTACTCAAAGACATATAGTTATTTTCAGGAGAACGTAAATAGCAATTATCCATTAAATATGGGATTTGCGCTGGATAATACCTGTAACCTAAGTTGTCAAATGTGTTCAGGAGAAAACTCTTCTACTTACCGATATGAAATTGAGCATCGTGCGCCTTATACTAATCCATATGACAGTAATTTTGTTTTACAGTTAGAAGAATTTATTCCTCATTTACAAAAAGTTGTCTTTGCTGGTGGAGAGCCATTTTTAATTAATGTTTATTATGAGATTTGGGAAAGAATAATTGCAATTAATCCCGAAATTGAAATTGTTATTTGCACTAATGGGACAATTCTTAATCAAAAGATTAAGGATTTGATGGAAAAAGGAGTGTTTTACTTTGCTATTTCTATGGATTCTCTTAATAAAGAGAATTTTGAAAAGATTAGAGTAAAGGCAAATTTTGAAAAATTCATGGAAAATTTAAATTATTTTCATGAATATTCCAAAAGAAATAATAGATGGATGACATTGAGTGTTTGTCCTATGCAACAAAATTGGCATGAAATTCCGGATTTGGTAAAAAAAACAAATGAAATGCAAATAAACATATTCTTTAATAATGTTTATTTTCCACCTCACTGTTCATTAAGATCTCTAAATCATATAGAACTAGAAGAAATTATTATTTATTATAATTCACAGCTCCTGACCCTTAAACCTTTTAATGAAAATTCAACACAGAACATTAAGCTATTTGTAAATTTAATAAATTCATTGCAGGTATGGAAGGGAGAAGCTGTTAATATGGCTGCTAAAGAAATTATAGTCGATTTGAACCAAAACAAAGAATTTTTTTATAAATACGTTGAAAATGTAATAAATGAGAAAAAGCATTTAAGTGAAATAGAGAAAAAAGAAAAAATATTACAGCACATTAAAACCTGTCAGCAAATCTTCATGAGTTTTGAAGGGAAGGAAGATATTTTATCGAAAAGTTTAGTGAATTTGAAAACTATACCGAAAGATGTTCTCTACGCTGAACTTGAATTTAGTAATCTGGAAGTACTTATAAGTCGTTTTATGCAGGCAGGTATTTAAATAAAATATATCATTATGGAAATTTCTTTTTTACGAAATTCAAAAGTTTTATGAAGAAAACACTTATAAAATCTTGAAAGTTTTTGGCAGTGTTTTTTCGGGAGGAATTGTATTTGGTTTAGAGATTAATAAGCTTGAAAAAAATTTTGTGAATATTCAGGAGGAAAACATACTGCACCCATCAGCAAGTATTCGGATTCTTTGTTTTTTACCCTGAAAAGTGCAGGAATTGGCCAGAGGGGTAAAGTTTTAGTAATCTCTTTTTCGTTTTTTGATTCGGTTAATCCAATGTTTGGGGTTGGCGCATTGCCTGTGTTTATTGGTATTAATCCACCGGCTAATAAAATGAACATAAGCGATATATGGTGTAGGGTAATCCATAAAGCCAAAACCATGAAAATCGTCAACCTTTTTGGACAAACAGTGAATATTTTGCCATTGAACCGAACGGCTCCTAATTGCATTAACTTTAAATTTAACACTGAAAGACTATAATGTAACCCTTTTTTAGGACTGGACGTTAAGGTGGATTGTAGAACCTTAAAAGTCCCAACCATGGAAAGAAAAAGTAGAAGAAAATTCAGTGCTGACTTTAAAGCGAAAGTAGTCATTGAAGCACAAAAAGAAAAAAACACGATTGAAGAGTTAGCCCGGAAATACGAGCTGTAACCCAATCAAATAACTCTCTGGAAAAAAGAATTTCTGAGCAAGGCAGCCAATGTTTTTTCATCGGAAGAAGACCGCAGTGCCGATAAGAAGCAGCAGGATGCCTTAGTGGATAAACTGTATTCTCAGATCGGCCAGCAAAAAGTAGAGATCGACTGGCTCAAAAAAAATTACTGTAAAGTCCTTGGAACAGCGCAGACAAATGATCGAGAGTAATCTAGACATATGCTTATGCCGTCAGTGCGATTTGCTGTGTATTCACCGCAGCGGGCTTTATTATAAACCTGTTCCGGAAACCGAAAAAAATCTCAACCTGATGCGGATTATGTACGAGCAGTACTTTAAAACGCCTTTTTACGGCATAAGGAGAATTACAGCATGGTTAAACCGTCAAGGGCATCATGTGAACCGAAAGCGCACAAAACGACTTATGGAACTCATGGGGTGGCAAACCATATATCGTAAACGCAATACCAGCAAGCGAAACAAAGAACATCCAGTGTATCCATATTTATTGAAAGATCTTTCGATCGACCATCGCAACCAGGTATGGGTCATCGATATTACCTATATTCCCATGCGAAGAGGATTTATGTACCTGTGTGCCATTATAGAACTGTACACGCGCTATGTGGTCAACTGGAGCATCAGCAATACCATGTCTTCATTATGGGTTCGTCAGATCGTGGAAGAAGCTATAGAGATGTATGGACAACCCAAGATCATCAACTCGGACCAGGGCGGACAGTTCTCTAGCGAAGAGTACACAACATTACTCACAGAGAGAGATAATCCTATCGCCATTAGCATGGACGGAAAAGGCCGTGCTATAGACAACATCTTTGTGGAGCGGTTATGGAAAAGCGTGAAGTATGAGTGCTTTTATTTATACACCTTTGATGATGCTGTGAAACTCTACGAAGGGTTGAAACAGTACTTCCATTTTTACAACAACGAACGCCTGCATCAGTCGCTCGATTACAAAACCCCGGCATTCCTTTATGCGAAGGCTGCCTGACTTATTAATATGTTAACAGAAATGAATAAAGAAAAAAAAGAAGCAAAAAAAGAAAGTCGATGATCCGAGAATAACTCTGCGAGTTATTTCCCGTCTCATTTCCTTTTAATAACAATAATGATTTATATTTGTATTAGAAATGAAAAGTAAAACCACCTTAATTTAACTCAGTTCCTGCCCTAAGATTGGGGAACATTATAAGACTACAATTATGTAAATATCAGTAATGATAAATAATTTATAATGATAGAACTACCTTATATTGAAACCCATTTGACTGATCATTGCATTTTGAATTGTGCAGGATGCGGTCATTTTTCACCAATTTTGAAACCATATTTTATAGAATTTGCTGACTTTAATAAAGACCTTAGAAGATTGAAGGAACTTTTTTCATCAATAAATATTATACGTTTATTAGGAGGAGAGCCATTGTTGCATCCTCAAATTATAGAATTGCTTATAGAGGCGAGAAGATTCTTTACTGCCTCTAATATTTTTGTAGTTACAAATGGAATTTTATTAAAAAATCAAAAACAATCATTTTGGAAATGTTTAAAGGACAACAAAATCAGGTTGAGTGTGACATTATATCGAAAAACATTTGAATTGGAGAAAGTCATTATTTCGAGATGTAATGAAAATGATATTGAATATGAGATCGTAAAAACATTCTCATTTCTAAAATGTATTAATATTGATGGGAATTCAGATAGGGATATTGCATTTAATAATTGCATATCTAGAAATTGTCCCATGCTAAGAAATGGGAAAATTGCTGTTTGTGGTGGGCCATTTTATATAGGTCACCAATTAAAGGATTTTTTTGGGAAAAACATATTGTCTGAAGAGTCGGATTTTATTGACATCTATGAAAGCAATATGACTGGTAAAAAAATATTAGACAGACTCAATAAGTCGATTTCTTTATGCAAATGGTGCAATGAGAAAAGATATTATGCAAAGTGGAATTTGTCAAATAAAAATCCAAAAGAATGGATCGCAAAGCCCGGGTTTTTACATCTTCATACTTTGCATAAAAAAAATATTATCAAGAGAAATTTTGATTTTTAATAAAGACGGTAATCCCGTTACGAAATAATTTGTTTCTAATACAATCGGTGTTGGACAATTTCATAACAACAGGATGGGTAAAATAGATAAATTGCCTCTTTTAATATCAAATAATATAAAATTTTAATGAAATCAAATATGGGTATGATAATAAAAATGCCAATCCCCTTTTACGGAATAAAAAAGTTTTACGAAGAAAACGCTCAGGAAATCCTGGAAGTTGTTGGTAGAGTTTACTCGGGTGGAATGTTGTTTGGCGAAGAAACCATGCAACTTGAGAAAGATCTGGTTGAACTTACAGGAAGAAAATACGCTGTAACCGTCGGCAGTTGTACAGATGCACTGTTCTTTGCCTTAAAAAGTTTAGGTGTGGGTGCGGGTGATGAGGTAATCATTACCTCATTTTCGTTTATTGCTTCAGTTAGCCCAATTTTAAGGGTAAGAGCTGTGCCTGTGTTTGTTGATATTGATCCAGAGACTTGTCTGATGGATATATTTGATATGGGAAAAAAGATTACTCCCCGAACCAAGGCCATTATAGCAGTGCACCTGTTTGGCCAAACAGTGGATATTTCAAGTATAGAAAAAATAGCCAGAAAGAATAATATCAAACTTATAGAAGATGCAGCACAGGGCCTGGGAGCCAAATCGGGCAATAGAATGGCAGGAAGTATGGGGCAGGCAAGTTGCCTAAGTTTTGACCCCACCAAAGTAATAAGTGCCTTTGGAAGCGGCGGGGCTGTACTTACTGACGATGAAGCGGTCTATAAAAAGATCATTCAGCTCAGGTATCACGGAAAAGGAGAGGGCGATGATTTTGTGTGGGAAGGTTATAACAGCCGGCTTTCGGCGTCCCAAAGTGCCTTGTTAAGTTATCAGCTGAGATCACATCTGGATAAAAGGATAAACCGTTTGAGAGAAATTGCCGGGATCTATGATAAAGAAATAGGAAAGATTGCTGAAATTAATATTCCCGAATCCTTGCCGGGAAATTTCCACATCTATCATAAATACGTAATTCAAACTTCACAACGCGATACTTTGAAGTTGTATCTGAAAGAAAATGGCATAGACACGATGATCCATTACACAAGGCCCTTATTTGAATATTCATTGTTTAAGAATCGTTCTTATAAGGCTGAAAAAACACTTGTGTGCAAGAATATTTGTAATAAGGTTTTGTCTTTGCCAATATATCCTGAGTTGACCAATCAGCAGATTGATTATATTTGCAATTCAATTAAAAAATTCTATAGCAAGCCATGTTAATAGTCGGAACCGGTGGACTAGGCAAGGAAATTCTGGGAATTCTTATTCAGGATGATCTCAAGGATGAGATCGTTTTTTTTGATGAAAGTATTCATGCTCCTGATTTACTTTTCAATAAGTACAGGGTATTTAAGGATCCGGAGCTATTACGTAAATATTTCGAAGAAGAAGATACCCGATTTATCACAGGAATTGGAAATCCACGTATTAGGGAAAAACTGACCCTGATGCTTGAAAAAGCAGGAGGAAAACCTATGTCTGTAATTTCGAAAAGAGCTTCTATATTTCATTTTAACAACAAATATGAAGGGATTATAATTCAGCCCGGTGTCGGAATCTCTCATAATGTTAACATAGGCAAAGGGGCTGCTATTCATATCAATACAACCATTGGGCATAGTACCACTATAGGAAAGTATGTCAATTTAGGGCCGAATGTATCTGTGATTGGTCCTGTTGAAATTGGAGATTATTCCTATATAAGTGCACAAGCTATAATATTACCAAACATTAAAATAGGTAAAAATGTCATTATAACTGCTGGGAAATTAGTGGATAGAGATCTGAAAGATTTCGCCAGTTACTAACTAACTATTTTTCTTTTTCAGGGCTTGTATATAATCCTCCCAATTCGCTTAGTCGTATATAATTTTTAAAATTCTTCTCCATTTCCAACTCAATTTCCTTAAGCTCATTGTCCGAAAGGTTATCAATAAAACAAGTGGGGTCTTCGCCAAAGAGGTCGCCTGTATGGTAATATGCCATGGTGCGGCATCCTCCGCATGTGAAACGGAACCTGCATTTGCCGCATTTGCCTCCAAAATCTTTTCGGGAAACTATTTTTTGGAATAGTTCGGATTTATATAGAACATCTTTAAGTTTTTCAGTACTTACATTACCACCTGAAAAATGATCACCCAACAAGGGGCAGGGTGACACTTCTCCTTCGGGGTTTACGGAATAGAATGAGCCGCACCAACATCCGATGGAGGGATTAGTCGGCACCTTATGCGCTATTTCATTCTGACCGGAATATATTTCATACAGTTTGGGTGATATAAAAAACGGAACAAAACTTACATATCCCTGATGATATTTGCGTAGTTCCGGATGAATTTTATGTTGCATGGTTTCCTTATCAAACATTAGGTTTTTGGAATCTGAATGTCTGGGAGAAAAAGGAATTCTATTGTTTGGCAATTTTAGTTCTCTAATTTTATTGAGGGTGTCATGAAGGCTGTCAACGGTATGCATACCAATTGTCACACAAATATTAATATTAATATGTGCCGCTTCCAGTTTGTCGATAAGCCTAAGCAACTTATCACTAGCTATATTTCGAGAAGAGGTGTTTACTGCATTATCGAATGAATTGATGCCCAGCGAGACTAGTAGATTATCACCCAGAAGGTCTTTTAGTTTATGAATAGCCTTGTCATTTAATGTCGATCCATTACTAACTACGCTAATTCTAAAACCCAATGAATTTGCTTCCATCAGTAGTTCGAAGGCATCTGGCCGTAATAAAAACTCTCCGCCCGAAAAGGCAATATATCTTGTCCCGAGTTTGTAGGCAGGTCGAAGTACACGCTCAATAATCTCTGTAGTGGTTAGCTCTTTGCCCCACTCTTTATCTTTTATATGAGAACCACTGGAACAACTATCACAGGCAAAATTGCAATGACGTGTTGCTTCGAAATATAAGGTGTGAAAATAGGGAAGCATTTAGTAGTATTTTTTTACAAAGTTATGATAAAATGTCAGGATATTTTATCTTTGTATAAAAATAAGCTATGGATTGGGCATTCATTCTTGGTGGTTCAAGTGGTTTTGGATTGGCTGCTGCAGAAATTTTTGCTGCTAAAGGATATAACCTTTTTGTTGTACACAGAGATAGAAAAGGAAATATGTCTTCGATCGAAACGGCATTTGAACAAATAAAAAAGAAGAAAAATATTCAACTGGTCAGCATGAATATAAATGCTAATGATTGTGAAAACCGTACTGAAATAGTTGGCAAATTAGAAGCAACACTTGGAAAAGTTGAAAAGGTCAGGGTGTTTCTGCATTCCATTGCTGACGGAAATATAAAACCATTAATAAATACCAACCCTGATCAAGCACCAGGAGAATATCTTTGCGAAGAAGATTTTCACCATACTATTTCATCCATGGGCACCAGTTTTCTTGTGTGGAGTAGGTTGTTATTTGAAAATGGTCTTTTTGCCCCATCAGCCCGAATAATAGGTCTCACCAGTGAAGGCTCCCAAAAAGTGTTGTCAGGTTATGCTGCAGTTGCAGCATCAAAATCGGTACTCGAGTCCTTGTGCAAATATTTGGCTGTAGATTTAGCACCTTACGGGATTACTACAAACCTAATTAATGCTGGTATATGTGAAACTCCGGCACTGAAACTAATTCCGGGCTATGAAAACCTGCTTGAAAAAGCAAAACAGAAAAATCCATTTAACCGACTAACCAAAGCTGAGGATGTTGCAAGGGTAATTTATTTACTTTCAACGGACGAGGCTGCATGGATAAATGGTGAGATTATCAGGGTTGATGGAGGGGAACAGTTAAAAGATTGAAAACTAAATTGAAATAGATATTATCATTAGAAAAAATGATGGTTACAACAGAAATTGAAAAAAAAATATTATCAACTTTGCCTTATGGCAAAGCATTTATGTTTGTAGACCGAATTATAGAAATAAGTGATAACGGAATTACGGGGACATTTGAATTTCCTGAAACAGCTTTATATTATGAAGGACATTTTACAAAAAAAGCGGTAACCCCGGGAGTTCTGCTTCTGGAAACCATGGGGCAAATTGGGTTGGTCTGTTTTGGTATATACCTTTTAAAAATTCATGAAAACGGTCAGACATTTATGCCGGTCCTATCGCATCTGGAATCGGATTTTATGGGAATGGTATTTCCGGGAGAAAGGGTTACAGTTCATTCTCAGAAAGTTTATTTCAGGAATAATATTCTTAAATGCAATATTAAAATGCAGGATTCGCAAAATAATATTGTCCTGACAACTACTGCCATTTGCTCATTTAAAATGGAAAAGGAATGAAGCGTGTTGTAATTACAGGTATTGGAATAGTTTCGCCCACTGGAACAGGGAAAGAATCATTTCTATATTCCCTAAAAAATGGGGAAAGCGGTATTAAATTAGTCCCCCAACTCGAAACGCTCAATTTTAATTGCAGGATTGGTGGTATACCCAAAACTAATGGTTCATTATATCTGCCTTTACTCGAAAAATATAATCTTGTCCATGCCGGTTCAACAGTTCTTTTTGCTTTGCTTTCAGGATTGGAAGCCTGGGATGATGCAGGACTAACTATGCCAGAGTATAATTCCTCAGAAACTGATCCAGAAACTGGAATAATTATCGGAAGCGGAATTGGAAGTATGGATATCATCGGTGATACATTGATTCCTTTGGTTAAGCAAGGCAAACATCGTAGATTAAAAAGCACTAGTGTTGAACAACTATTATTTAGTGCGCCAGGTGCTTGTCTTTCCGGGGTATTAGCCGCAGGAAATATTTGCACTGCCAATTCAAATGCATGTGCAACTGGTACTGAAGCTGTTTTAATGGGTTTTGAATATATTCGTCAGGGAAAGGCTAAAAGAATGGTAGTGGGTAGTACGGAAGGCTATTCTCCTTATTATTGGGCTGCATTTGATGCATTGAGGGTAACCGCATCAAATTTCAATGATTCACCAACAAAAGGAAGCAGGCCAATGAGTGCCAGTGCCTGCGGAATGATCCCTGCTTGTGGTGCGGGAATTCTGATACTTGAAGAACTTGAATTTGCATTATTGCGTGAAGCAAATATTTATGCTGAAATTGCCGGTGGATTTCTGAACTGCGGGGGACAACGTAACGGCGGAACAATGACAGCACCAAGTTCAGAAGGCGTGATAAGATGCATAGCAGGGGCGCTGACAGATGCAAACATAAACGCTTCAGAAATTGATTGTATTTCAGGACATTTATCATCAACCATGGCCGATCCGCTTGAGATCAGGAACTGGACCATAGCTTTAAAACGGCAAGGGCAGGATTTTCCATATATTAACTCATTAAAATCTATGACAGGGCATTGCCTTGGTGCTACAGGAGCTATTGAAACCATTGCCGCAGTTCTTGAACTTAAAAACAGGTTCATTCATCCTTCAATTAATTGTGAAGATGTTCATCCTGAGATAGCCGGCCTGATCGATATAAATAAAATACCTGCGGTTATTATTGAAAATGCTGACTTACGTTATATAGCCAAAACGAGTTTTGGATTTGGTGACGTTAACGCGTGTCTGATTCTAAAAAAACATTCATAAATTATAAAGACTATGGAAGAGATAAGAAGTAAAGTCATTAAGATCCTTGATAAATATATTTTTGAGAAGAAGATATGGGATAACATTCCTGAAGATTTTAGTTTGATAGGCGATTTGAAGATAAATTCAGCGCGGATAGTGGATATCGTTATTGATATTGAAGAGACATTCGATATTGAAATCGACAATAAAACGCTTCAGAATTTAAAAACCATCAATGACATTGTAGCTACTATAACTGCAAAGCAAAGAAAATAATGGCATGGGATTTATCGGCAATGATATCATAGCTCTTAATGATCCGGCAAACCGTCGAAGCTTTTCAGATGAGCGATACCTGCGAAAGGTTCTGACCTGTAAAGAGTATTCATTATTAAAAAAAAACCCGAAGTGTTATTATTTACCATACATGTTTTGGACCTGTAAAGAAAGTGCGTATAAAGTTGCTATGAAGAAAGGATATTCTGAAAAATTTATTCCTCAATTTTTTGAAGTGCTTTCTTTTCATTCTCATCAATTAAAATCAGTTTCTGTGATTACTGGCCAATTGATTTTTGAAAATGAGAAAATATTCTTCAGGGCAGAAATATTTCCCGGTTTTATTTCAACAATTGCCTGTTCAGAGGATATATTACCGGGGAAGATTACTACAGGCATAGGTTTAACCGATGATGTTGACCATAGTGAAAAGAACAGAGAATATCTGATAGCCAGTTTGTCATTGGAATATAAAATTGCCCCTCAAAAAATCGAAGTATTAAAATCTGACAAGGGAATTCCATTCATTGTGATGCCGGGAATAAAAATACCTACTGATATTTCATTTAGCCATGATGGGATTTTCTTTTCGTTTGCTTATATAAATAATCAGTAATCTCCTAAAAATGAACGGGCAAAATTCAAATCCATTAGTAAGTGTAGCGATGCCGGTTTACAATCACGGTGCACATATTGCTAAGGCGCTTGATAGTATATTGATGCAAAAGGCGGATTTTGATATTGAAATTGTTATCAGCGATGATTACTCCACCGATAATACTCGAGAGATTTTAAAAGTTTATAATGAAAAATATCCCGATAAAATAAAGCTATTGCTTGCAGAAAAGAACAGGGGAGTGAACTACAGTGCTTTGGATGTATTTAAAAATTGTAATGGTAAATACATTGCCTTTCTTGAAGGAGATGATTATTGGATAAATGAAAATAAACTTCAGAAACAAATAGATTTTTTAGAACAGAACCCCGAATATATAGGCTGTTTTCATGATGCGGAAATCGTGTCAACACTTGAAGCAGATATTTTGAAACACAATCAATATCATCAGGAGTATAAATACTACTCACAATTCAACCGATTTCGCTCTGATTTTTATCCAGGTGATGTGATAGAAAGAAACATTATTCCGACCGCATCTTTAGTGGTCAGGAACAGCAATAAGATCTTTGATTTCTTCGAAGTCTTTAATGATATCAGCCTTTCTCTGAATTGGGCTTTTCAAATATTTATTATAAAGGATTCGAAATTTCGATACATAAATGAAACATGGTCAATCTATAATGATCATCCAGGTGGTATTTCGAAAACACAAACTCTTGATTCCTTTAAACAATCAAACATTAAGGTTCTTAAACGACTTGTTAAAAATCATTATTCCAATTACAAATATTCCTTTTATAAGACTATTGCTGGAGAATATCAGCAAATATTCTATTGCAACCAAAAATACAAAATGAGATGTGTCGCTTTTTTTAAGAACTTGATTTTATTTTCATTTTATTCATTAATATCCTTTCGTTATCAGATATCAGACATATATTATTACAGAAAAGACATGAAAGATAAACAATGTGTGGTATAATCGGCATCTTGAATTTTAATGACAAGGTTGATGAGGAGAAATTCGTCAGACTTCGCGATATACTTACGCATAGGGGCCCTGATGGTTACGGAATATATGTAAACGAGAAAAAGAACATAGCCTTGGGACATAGGCGTTTGTCATTGATTGACCTTTCGGAGAGTGGCACACAACCTATGTGCAACGAGGATAAATCAGTATGGCTGACTGCAAATGGAGAAATTTATAATTATCCTGAACTAAAAAGAACACTTCAGCAAAAAGGGCATACTTTTTTTTCCAGTTCTGATTCTGAAGTTATAATCCATGGTTATGAAGAATGGGGCACCGATGTTCTTAAAAAGCTTAAGGGCATGTTTGCTTTTGGATTATGGGATGAAAAAAAACAGCAATTGTTTCTTGCCCGCGACCGTTTCGGGATCAAGCCATTGTATTATTACATAAACAATAATCGTTTTATATTTTCATCCGAAATAAAAGCTATTATTGAAGATCCTGACGTTGAAAGGGAAATAGATTTTTCATCATTCTGCGATTTTTTTGTTTACCGATACATCCCTTCTCCAAAAACGATATGGAAAAATATTTATAAAATACCACCTGCTCATTACCTGATTATGAAAAGGGGTGGTGAACTGCAAATACAGGAATACTGGGAACTGAATTCCGGCAATGAATCTATTTCCGAAAAAGAAGTTGTAGCGCAAACAGACCAGTTTCTTGAGAATTCAGTCAAGGGCCACCTGTTGAGTGATCTGCCAGTCGGGTCTTTTCTCAGCGGAGGTTACGATTCAAGTGCTCTTGTTTATTATATGTCACGTTTAGGTCATCCGACAAGTACTTTTTCGATAGGGTTTAAAAACTGGGATAAAAGTGAACATCAGTATGCGGAAATTGTAGCCAGGACTTTCGGGACACAACATACATCAAAAATCATAGATCAGCAGGAACTGGGGCTGCTTGATAAACTTTCTTATTACTATGATGAACCATTAGCCGATATCTCAACTATTCCAACTTTTCTCGTTAGTGAGCTGGCATCACAAAATGTAAAAGCTGTTGTTTCTGGTGAAGGAGCCGATGAAATTTTCAGTGGATATACCTGGCATAAAACAGGCACATCAGGGATGTCATTTTTCGAAAAAATTAATTACTATAAAGATCAATGTTCAGCCAAAACAAGGAAATTCAGCCTGAATGATTATGCCAATGCCATGTCAATGGGGTATTTTGGCAAAGAAGAATTACGGCAACTCTTGCATCCTGACATCTGTGAGCATATACCTGATGATCCCTTGTGGTTTTATCGCAAACACTATAAACCGGAATTGCCCGGGGTTAAGAGGTTTCAATATCTTGATATCAAGACCTTCATGGGCGAACTGGTGCTTACAAAGGTTGACAGGGCAAGCATGGCAAATTCTCTGGAAGTAAGAGTTCCTTTTCTTGACCACGAACTTGTTGAATTTATATTCAAACATTCCGTGAAAACATATATCCATAAGAATGTCAAAAAATTTCTATTGTATGAGAACATCAAAGCTGTGCTCCCAAGAGAAATATTAGAACGGAACAAACAGGGATTTGTTGGCCCGGACAGCTATTATATGAACATAGGGTGGTATAAAAACATTTTATCTGACAGCAAACTGGTGGCAGATAAAATTATAAATGCGAATTATGCTGACCAACTTCTTGCCGGAAAAGACCACTGGCGGTTGTGGAAGATAATCATTATGGAATATTGGTACAGGAAATTTAAAAATAAAACAGAATAAGATACTGAGTTACTCATGAATATATATGATTCAAGTATTTTCCCAAAGGGTATCTTGCGAATTATGGTAAGATTTGTAAAATTATACCATAATGTAAAATTTTATTTAACGAACGGTTGCAGCAATAAGGGCATTAAATTCAAAGATTATCAAAAAACACGGCCGCTTGGAATAAGGCCGGTAATATGTTATGCCCCTTTCAATAGTATGTACTTTGGTGCCGATGGTAAGGTGATTGCCTGTTGCCTGAATCGTACATATATACTTGGAAATTATCCTGAGCTGTCTGTAAGACAAATTTGGGAGGGATCCCCTATTAAATTGCTGAGAAAGAGTCTGAAAAGAAACGATCTGGCTTTAGGCTGCAAGAATTGCCTGCAAAATATAGAATGTGGTAATAATGATGCCGTTGCTGCCCGACAATTTGACACCTTGCTTTCAGAATCAAAGTATCCCGTAATGATGGAGTTTGAATTGAGCAGTTCATGCAACCTTAATTGCATAATGTGTGAAGGAATTTTTTCAGGAACTATAAATGAAAATAGGAGCATAATTAAAGAAACAGATAGTGTGTATGATGAGCAATTTCTAAAACAATTGGAAGAGTTTATACCGCATCTTAAAAAAGCAAAATTTCTTGGCGGCGAACCCTTCCTAATCCCCATGTATTATATAATATGGTCCAGGATTATTAAAATTAATCCCGCCTGTATTATTATTATTCAGACAAATGCCACAATATTCAATGATAAGGTAAATGAACTACTTGAAAAGGGTAATATACGAGTAAGTGTATCAATTGACTCTTTTTTGAAAGAAAATTATGAAGCTATACGGATTAACGGTAATTTTGAAAGTGTTATGAAAAATATAGAATATTTTCATAAACATTCTATTAAAAGAAACTACCCTTTTTCTGTCGCTATTTGCCCCATGAAACAGAACTGGAAAGAGCTTCCAAACATGATAATTAAATGCAATAAAAATAATTTTCTGGTTTTTTTTAATGTTGTTATGAATCCCCCGGAATGCTCACTTTATTATTTTCCCATCAAGAAACTTAAAGAAGTGGTAAATTGCATGTTTTTAGCAAAAATTCCTTCAAAAACAAGGATAGAAAAACGAAATTTTTTTCATTTTAACGATTTTATTAATCAGTTAAAAGTTTGGATAGAACAAAAAGAAGCAGCAGTTAAAAGCTGGAATTATGAGAAACAAATACTTGATAAGAAAACTATGCAGGAATTGATCGGAGAAATAGATCGCATTCTGTTAGAATATTACAAAGAAAGGCCTGAACTTACTAATGATTATATAACTATTAAGGAATTTAGCGATAATTACCAAAAAGCGACTTCACACTTTATAGATGATTATTATTTTAAAAGATCAGTTTATAAATTAATCCGACAGCCCATCGAAAAAATTATTGATGAATTAAAACAATTAAGCAAAGAGAATATGTCCGAATTGCTTGAAAATATAATACTAAAGAGTAAAGAAGAAGAAGAATTAATAATGGCTGATATGGAATAAACCACTACGATGGAGTCGAAAATAATATTAATGGATGAAAATGATAATATTACGGGGATGGCCACTAAGTTGAGTGTTCACCAGCAAGGTTTATTACACCGTGCATTTTCTGTTTTTGTATTAAATTCAAAAAACGAGCTGCTTTTGCAACAAAGGTCTTTTCATAAATATCATTCGGGTGGATTATGGTCTAATACATGCTGTAGCCATTTTACATCCGCAGAAGATCCGGAAAAGCAGGCTGAAAAGCGCCTTTTAGAGGAAATGGGAATAAAAACAAAACTCAAAAAAATTTTTACTTACAGATATTCAGTTTTGTTTGAAAATGGCCTGACAGAAAACGAAATAGTTTATGCCTATTTGGGCTATTATAAAGGACACCCATTACCTGATATGGAAGAGGTAAATGCATGGAGATGGATGAATTTAGAAATGCTTAAGGAAGACATGAAAAACACTCCGGATAATTATACGTTTTGGTTTAAATTTTCGCTTAGTGAATTTTTAGAGAAATACCGCCTTTTATAATGATAAATACAAAAATTAAAAAATGGTTTGTCTTGAGCAGCATCTTTTTTATGCTGGTTTTATTTTTTGTGAGTTTTATTTTTATTAATAAATATTTGTCTGGTATCGTAATATCGGGTCCTTTCACCGTTTCAATAGATGGAACATCACTAGCTCAATCTAAAGCAATAAAAATATACGGATATTCTCCATTTAATAATACCCGGCAGGGGTTAATGAGGAATGAAAAAAATAACAACTGGGAATTTTTAGAGTATAGATGTTTTAAAAATCTTTTTATTTTTTTCCCAGACAATGTTTCAGATATTGGACGTGTGAGAATAAATAAAGGTAAAAATCAAATGGTATTTGAGCAATTACCGGAAATTCAAAAAGCTAAAATAGTTGAATTAACCCCGCAGTTGAAAGGGTTTACATCAAAACAGGACATACTGATTTCGGTTTTACAGTTAAAAGAGATCAAGCAGTTATTATTTTTAGTAATTATTGTTTTACTATGTTTTACAATAGTTTTTATCATCTTAAGAAGAAAAAAAGCAACACCACCAAAAAAAGTCATTTTGTGGGGCATAATTTTAGTTTGTATTGTAATTCATGCTTCGTTTTATTTTCTTACGGGCTTTTATTTGATATCTTCAGGCCTATGTCTATATATTATTCTATCGTTAATAGTATATATACTGATATTGTTTTTTTTACGAATTTTTAAAAAAGCGGAAAAAAAGATAAGAGAAATCCAATTGACAATAATCACTATAACAATCTGTTTGTGCCTTGTTGAATTAGTGTTGATTCTTATCGGATTTAAAACTACATTTCTTGAATCCAAAAACAAATTTTATTATGCCTCACCATATAGCGAAGATAAAGATAATGATTGGTTTCATATATGGTCAAATGAACACGATTTGAAAACAAATGAATATACTTTTCACAGGACAATAAATTCCGAGAATCTCTCAGACAAGGAACATCCTGTTGATAAAAATGTAAACGAATTTCGTATTATTGGATTAGGCGATTCATTTACTGAAGGCGACGGTGCGGATGCCGATTCAACCTGGCTGAAATTCCTAGAAAGAAGTCTGTCAAAATATCCAATTAAAAAACAGTTAACTTATATTAATGCCGGTGTTTGTGGCAGTGACCCGTTTTTTGAATTCGTTTTATTGAAAGAACGTTTATTAAAATATAAGCCGGATGTGGTTCTGCTTGCTGTTAATAATTCGGATATTTATGACATTCTGATACGCGGAGGAATGGAGCGATTCAGGCCCGATGGAACCATTAAATACAACAACGCGCCGTGGTGGGAACCAATATATGCATGTAGCCGGATTGCACGTTTGTTTTTTCATGCTTTGGGCTATAATAAATTATTTGTTAAAAACAATGATTGCAGGCTTATTAAATCAAAAGAAAAGATAATTGAAACATTAGAACTGTTTAAGATTCTGGCAAAAGAGAATAAATTTGACTTGATCATAATATTTCATCCTGATAAAACAGATGTTTTATTGAAACAGCTGAAGCTTAATGATGTTTATCAAAAATTATTTTGCGAAAAACAACTTAGCATTTTTAATATGTTAGATTATTTTGCAACCCATGAAAAAATTGATTCGTCAAATTATGCACAATATTACTGGGTAAAAGACGGGCATCATAATGCTAAAGGATACGCAGCTTTTGCCCGGGGCGTTGAATGGAAACTAAAGGAAATGGGGATTATGGATTCCTTAATGATAAAGTGAATGCGAATAATTGTGAACCATAAAGCTAAAGAATTAATAAATAATACAAAAGATTTTAAATTATTATTGTTTCCATCATTATGGAGTTAATCTTGCTACCATGTTTAATTTGACATATCATAAAAAAAGAATTATAAAAAAATCTAATTCGTCAGTTAATAGGGAAGCGTATTATCTGCCCAGTAGGCATAATTGCCTGTTGATGCAATTGTTATTGACAACATTGTTTAAACTTTAAGTTACAAACATACAGTTTATTATAGGAAATAATATTGGTATTTGGATGCTCTTGTTTTTCAAAAATAAAAATTAAAAACATACAATATTTGGATTCAAAATAAATTAAAATGAAGCGATATAAGAAGTATATATTTATAATTTTACTTTTAGGGTTACCATCTCTAATATTATTCAATGATTTTAACGATAGCAGGATATTTTCTGTTCAAGTAGATTATAATTTAAAATCAGATACTACACTACCATACATAATTATAAAAGATACCGGAGGAGTTGGATTGGATTTTACTTTTTCATTAAATAATTTATTTTGGTTTCATCCGGATTCAATGATAAGCTATATACATAAGATTCCTGTTAAAGATAGTTTCAATACAAAAAAAGAAATCATTCAGGCATGGCAATTTGTAAATTCATTTACTTTTCATCGTACTCCACTAACTCAAACCGACAAAAAAATTCATTCTCCGGAAATAATGATTAATTCAATTGGATATGGTTTTTGCGACGACCGCACAGCTTCATTATGCATGGTTTGGGAAAAGATGGGGTATAAGTATAGAATTTACAATGTAATAGACCATCATGTTTTTCCTGAAGTGTATGATGGAAAGAAGTGGATGATGTTTGACCCGGATTATGGTATATTATTGTTAACAGAAAATAATGAAATTGCATCTATTGCTGATATCAGGTCATTTATAAAGCTAACACCATTTAAAAATGATTACAAAAATTGGGATCCATATTTACAGATAAATATTGTTATGGCTTATCCTAAATTACTTCAGGATATATATTTAAAAGCGGATAAAAGCAGAATAAACAATTGGTTTGCCGATGAGGTAGAATGGGAAAAAACATCATTTAAACTGCCGCCATTTACTAAAGTTGAGTTTCCAATTTATATTGATAATATAATTTCACCATTATGTAAAATTACAATACCTGATTATTATTATGGAACTATCCAACTTCCTTTAGTAATACACCAGATAATTAATGCTGATGTTAATCTTTTGCAAAATCACAAAACGGATGGTGTGAATATAGAAGCTGAATTAGTATCCGGCAAAGTGGATGTTAAGGGTACTGATGTGGTAATTTATGCCTATATGAATCCAATACTTTTTCTTTCTGAAAAAGAAATAAAGTTCAAATTGTATTCGTATAAAAAAAACCTACCTGAAATTAAAATTCTTGAACAGCAAATTCCGGAAGGAAACATTTTTTTTATTAAGAATAAGATATCCCAAGATATCATAAATAATAAAGACTTAATTACGAATCTGGCTTTGAGGTGCTCAAACATGGATATGCCCCAAATAAAAAATTATGAAGATTTAATGCTTGCATCCAGATTGTTATTGAGTGATGGAGCATTTGATGCTGACACCAATACTATCTATCAGAAATTTAGCATTTTGAACAATTATTTTTCTACAGATACTTTAAATTTAAAGAAATTTTACGATGTGCTTAACCAGCCAGAATATCTTGCTATTATTTTAGTGACGTATGAACATTCATCAATTAAGGATTTAATAAAAATCATGGAATAATATAATTAAGTTTTTGAATAGGTGCGAGTATTTTAGAGAAAAAGAAAAAAATTCAACAAACAGTAATGAATAATATTGGAAACACGATGGCCACCACAATGCTAAAGGATATGCAGTTTTTGCCCGGGGCGTTGAATGGAAACTAAAAGAAATGGGAATTATTGATTCATTAATGAAAAAATGAAAATTTTAGGCATATCGGCATATTACCACGATTCGGCTGCTGCTATAATAAGCGATGGGAAAATACTGGCTGCCGCGCAGGAAGAACGTTTTACACGTATCAAGCAAGATGCGTCTTTTCCTGTTAATGCGATTAAAGATTGTCTTGATTATTCAGGCATATCGCTAAATGAACTTGATGCGGTGGTTTTTTACGATAAGCCCCTTTTGAAATTTGAACGCTTGCTCGAGACATATTATTCAAACGCCCCGCGTGGTATAAGATCTTTTATTACGGCCATGCCAGTGTGGATTAAAGAAAAATTGTTTTTCCGTAAATTATTACTAGACGAGCTTATAAAAATAGAAAAGATAAAAAGATCAAAGATCAATCTGCTTTTTACCGAACATCACCTTTCTCATGCAGCATCTGCTTTTTATCCTTCGGGTTTTCAGGATGCAGCAATCATAACACTAGATGGTGTGGGGGAATGGGCTACCGCATCTATTTGTCACGGACAAGGGAATTCAATAAAAATCATTAAAGAACTTCATTTTCCGCATTCTCTGGGATTGCTGTATTCTGCCTTTACCTATTTTCTTGGTTTTAAAGTTAATTCAGGCGAATACAAACTGATGGGTCTGGCGCCTTATGGTAATGCGGGATCTGAAAAAACCCGGGAATATATAAAGACGATCAGAGAAAAACTTGTTGATATAAAAGAAGACGGTTCAATTGTTTTAAACCTATGCTATTTCAATTATGAAACAGGCCTTACTATGGTTAAGGAGAAAAAATGGGAACAGGTTTTTGGTTTCAAACGAAGATTACCGGAATCGGAAATTCAACAGGAACACTGCGACCTGGCTTATGCCATTCAGGAAATCACCAACGAAATTGTTCTGAAAATTGCACAAAATGCAAAGGAGCTTACCGGTTCTGAAAACCTGTGCCTGGCAGGAGGTGTTGCCTTGAATTGTGTTGCCAACGGGCATTTGCAGAAATCGGGTTTGTTCAGGAATATTTTTATACAACCGGCTGCCGGCGATGCAGGCGGAGCTTTGGGCGCTGCTCTGGCTGCACATCATATTTATTTTAATCAGGAGAGAAAAACAATAGAAGATAATAAATCTGATTTAATGCAGGGCGCATATCTCGGACCGGAATATTCAGATTTTGATATTGAAAAGACAGCA
>Ga0209098_1001003_pt1 | contig 28140 bp, 24 predicted proteins | sample AD_JPNHW1_MetaG_FD_184429 | JGI IMG/M metagenome (GOLD analysis project Ga0209098, IMG submission 184429) | Active sludge microbial communities of municipal wastewater-treating anaerobic digesters from Japan - AD_JPNHW1_MetaG (SPAdes) (version 2) | ecosystem: Engineered > Bioreactor > Anaerobic...
CTTTTCCCGTTCCTATACGGAAAAAAATCAGTGAAACACGTAGCGAAGAAATCGGTTGAGCTTATTTGATTGCTATTCCCTTAAAAAACGTATAGCAAAAGGTTCCTCCGCCTTCGGCTGTTTTGTACAAATCGGCAACCCCTTTTTTCATTTGAGCATCACTGATTAGATTCGCAGAAATTGCTTTTTCTGAAATGCCTTCGATCATTGCGGTAAATGTATTTCTGGTAAAGCCTTCAACAAGTTCTGGTTTGGAATCATCAGCGTAAACCATTCTTGGTGAAATAGAAATGTTTTGAAAGCTTGCATTTTTGAGAAGAGGGAAAAGCTTCCTCCCGATATTCGCATCGCCACCATTCTGTTTCTGAAGTATGACCTGGCATTGAACAGCCTCCAACGCTTCTTTGCTTTCGGGATAAAAATAGGTTGAACCATGGTCTCCTTCAATAATCATGATGGTTCCTGAAGGTTTTAAAACTCGTTTTAGTTCCATTAGTGCATCAATCGGATTGGTAAGGTGTTCCAGAACAAAACAGACAAAAATGTGATCAAAGTAATCCTCCTCAAATGGTAGATTAAAAATATCAGCTTGTTTAAAAATTACATTTTCAATCTTTTGTTTTCTGATTGCTTCCTCAGCGATGGCCAATGATTCATTCGATATATCGATGGAGACAAATTTTGATTCGGGATTTGCCGGAGCAATAATTTTTGTTTGTGCACCAACTCCGCATCCGGCTTCCAGGATTTGTGATCCTTCTTCCCAGACCGAATCATGGTGCAATAAGCTGTCAAGAGTATTTGCTTGATCCTTTAATCTTTGGGCTTCTCGTTCAGAGTAACCATGAACATATTTTGACATAAACTGAATCTTAAAAATGGTTATTGATTGTTGTTTTAACCTCTTCGAGCCATCTTTTGCGTTCTTCGGGCGTACTTGTTACGACAATTCTGAAAATTTTTCTTTCAACATTCAGAATGCCACACAACCCAAAAACGCAATTTTTCCAGATAGTCTCAAGAGGATCAAGAAAAATTGAATTTTCTCTTTCTTCGCTGGTGTCCGAAGTGTTGAATACAATTGCATTTTTTGCTTTGAGCAATCCAACGGGAACACCTTCGCCGCTGTCTCCTTCTAAAAAGCGGTAAGCAACTCCGGGACGAATGACCCGATCGATCCAGCCTGTTAGTATAGCCGGTGGTTGTCCCCACCAGTTGGGATGTACAATGATGATTCCATCGCATTGCGTGATTTCATCGCAATGTTTTTGTACGAGTTCATCAACAATCCCGTTTCGGGAAATTTCATTTGACGGCAGAAGTGGATCAAATTTTTCAGCGTACAGATCGTGGAGAATTACGTTATGTCCCAATTCTTTTAATCGTTGCTGGCAAATATGAGCAATGGCATGATTAAAACTTGCTTCGTTTGGATGGGCAAGAATAATGGAAAAATTCATGGCTAATTATTCTATTTTTGATTGTTCCGAAAGATACAAATCGAAATGGAATATCTTATGTTATGAAACAAGATTATGTTTTTTTAATAAAATCGATAAGAAAAACGGATGTTTTTTTCAATGTGCGTAAGTAAAAGGTGAATTCTGCGATTATTCGATTGTCTTATGGATCTTAATCACATCGGGAGAATTGAGTAATTCATCAGGGAGAGATACTCCATAATAAGTAGCAGCCTCGGGATTGAAATACACATCGGTTTTGCTGACAAATTCAATGGGGATATCGGCTGGATCGATTCCGGAAAAAACTTTTTGGGCTAGCATAGCCGCGTCAATTCCTGCTTGCTGATAATTACGGGAGACAACCAGAATGGCACCCTTTTCAACCTGATCACTCACAAAGCCCAAAAGAGGGATTCTCTGTTCTATCGAGATTTTAGCAATCCCGCTAAAAGCGGAAGAGGTTAGATTGTCTATAATCTGGCATATAGCGTCCGGCTTATTTTCAATTAAAGCGAGTGTGGCATCTACAACTTCCCCGGATGAGTTTACCGGCACCGAAAAAAAACTTAAACCAGCTTTTTCAGCATGCAACTTCAAATCGTTCATGTTTTTGATGGAGTTTGCTTCCCCTGGGGTATAGAGTGTGCCAATAGATTGGGCGTTGGGCATCAAAATTTTTAATCGCTTAATCATTCCCTCATAATCACCCAATGTTGATATCCCGGTGATGTTGGGAAGATGTTTGGTAAAACTTGTTGCTACACCAGCAATCATCGGATCGGCAACAACCGTAAATATGACAGGAATATTTTTAATTTTTTTGGCAGCAACCTGAAGGGTAGGAGTTGAAGTAACAAAAATCAGATCGGGTTTGCTATTTACTGCTTCGTCAATTAACAGGTTGAGGGTAGATATATCGCCTTGAGCGTTCTTAATCTTTATCTTGTAATCGACATCCTTTTTCAACCCAATTTCAGAGAGTCCAATCAATATTCCTTCCTGAGACAATTCTGAAAGCGGAGAATCATTGTATTGAATAAGAAAAATTTCTTTTATTTTAGGTTGATTACCTGGTTCTTTCTTATTGAAAAAGAGTAGATATACCATAATCGCTATAACTATAGCAATGCCCAGAATAATAACCGTTTTAGAAAAACTTTTCATCGTTGTCGATTTTGATTTTCCTAAAATTACGAAATTTGGTATCACAATACCCAAGCCGTTGCATCTTTTTTATGCAACTCAATAAAAATAGTTCACATGTAAAGAAACGAAAGTCGGAACGAACGCTTGATTATTTTAGCCTGCTGAGCAATTCTTTCGCCTTCTTTTTGTAGTATCCTTTATTGTCAACGATCCGGTTTAAAACCACATAAGCACGATTCATCTCGTTTGTTTTCAACAGACTAAGTGCCATATACCATTCAGCTTGTTCGGTGAAGAGATTATCGTTGTCCAGTATTACTTTTTGAAAAGAATGAATGGCATCGTTGTAGTCGTTCTTTTCCATGTGGCACAGCCCCGTATAAAAATTGCACATTGGATCGGAGCCATTTTCATTTAATACAATGTCAAACTGAGCGATCGCATCATCAAATTTCTTTTCATTATAGAAATCAACCCCTTTTAATAATGGACTAGAGGGCGAATACGATCGGAATAAACTTGCAGCATCATACGGCAGATAGGCTTGTTGGAACAATTGTTCGGACGAAACTTTTTGTTGGGTTAAAGTAAAAGCACCAACCGTTACAATTGCTGCGGCTGACGCAGCAACACCAATATAACGCAAAGGTTTCCTTTGTATTCCTTCAGGAATGAGCTTTCTGACTTTATTTGATTCTTTATGTTCTTCGGCTATTTCAGAAAGGCTATTTCTCAAATTGATGATATCTGTTTCAAGTATGGATTGATTGATTTCGTTTTGAAGTACCGTTTCTTCTTTGAGTTTCAGATCTTCCTCCAGTTGTGCTTCAAATTCCGAACGGTTCTTCTTGTCGAGATAATCCATGAGATAATTATCGATCCGCTTTATCTCATTTAAGTTAATCTGTTGTTCCTCGAAGATGATATTCGAAAGAGATTCTCTCAACATTGAAATATCTACTTCATTGATGGCAAAATCAATCTCTTTGTGTAGATCAACTTGATTGGCCGTATTCTTATCGTTTTTGATCAAATTCTCAATTTCCACCATTCGATCCTGCGATAAATCGTTTGAGAGATACTGGTCAATTTCAAAGTCCGAAATATTGAAATTTTCGGTGGAAACAATTTCCTTCAGATTGCTTCGCAAATTCATGATGTCGTCTTCCAGAATGGCATCTTTAATCTCCTCTTCTAAAATGAAATCATGAATTTGGTTCGAAAGAATTCTTTCCTGATTTTGATCTGTTTTCGTATTTATCTGATGAATACGTTCATTCCGGCATTTCTGATGTGTTTCAAAATGTATTAATTGCAAAGAATTTTGAGTCGCAGAAACCGATGAATTTGGAGTAGATGCGATATTCAGGTTTTGAGCTAAGTCAAAGAAAGGATTTTTTTCCGAGTTATTCTGTTGACCTGCTATTATGTTCTGGAGATTGGAACGCAAGTCCATGACTTCCTGTTCCAGAATTGAATCAAAAATCTCTTGATTTCTGGTTACCTCTGCATAGAATTCTTTTGAGGTATTCATTCTCATGTGAAAATCATCCAATTCTTTCCCGGTCAGTCTTCCCAGGATATAATCTTCAATTTTATTCGTTTCAGGAATCATAGTTGATTAATTTTTTATACTCATTATCTTGTTTTATACTTTTAACTAAATATTCTTTGCACTGATGTTTGCGTTTCTTGGTGTAACTGTCACTTGCATAGCCCATTATTTCTGTTATTTGTTTTATGGGTGCTTTTTTAAAGAATAGTTGTAAAATCTTCTGACAATCTTTTCCCAGCTTTTGAAAGTGATCCTGAAATAGTTTGTACCGTTCATTTTTTTTGATCAAATCTGATAGATCGTCATCAATTAGCTTTTCTGAATAGATATCTAGATCTTCAATTTTTACAATGTCTTCTCTTTTAATTTGTAATTGTTTTAACCATAATAATCTGCAAACAGAAAACAAATACGTATCAAAAGAACAATTTGCAATGGCAAGATTGTCTTCTTTTAACTTTCGGTAAATCACAATAATAGCCTCCTGGAAAACATCGTTTGCTTCTTCTGAATTCCCTTTGTTATTCGTCACAAACGAAAAGATTTTATGGAAGTATGTTTTGTAAATATACCTCAGTATTAAACTATTGTTCTTAAGAATCCCTCTTAATATTTCTTCGTTACTATAGCCGACCATTTTCATATATTAATTCCAATATTTAAACAAAGGTTACCATAATTTACAAAATTTTTTAAAACAAATGAAATATTTATTTAACTGAAGGAAGGTGGATTTGCAAAAGAAGGCGGGAAATGAAAAAAAAAGGACAGATTTTACACCTATCCTTTTCTCAAACTAACTAATCTAACTAAACCTAAAACTTATGAAAAATAAACCTGTAACAAATATAGGCCTTTTTGATATTAAAATGAAAAAAAAGAGTGTTAATACTTGTTAATGTCGAAATTTTTTACTTTAAGTTAATGTCCGGATTTATCGTTGTGGAACGAAGTTGTAGGTTATGTATCCGTTTTGAAGTGCCGGGGCATTGTTGTCAGGGTTAAATTCGGTTCGTAATGCAGCGGTTTTTGCGTAGGAAAGTAATTGTTCACTGAGGTTGGGCGTTACTACTGGTTCAGCTTTGATAACATTCCCTGATCGGTCAACCGCGATATTGACCCTTACTTTTCCTCCTCCCTCTGCCAGATATACGGGAATCGGCAGTCTGATATGATATCGTTTCTCCAGATAGTATTCAATATTGCTCTCTCCGGTATAAACCTTATCCGAAAATTTTTCGGGATTTACTTTTGAAGCTTCAGGCATTTTAATGTCATCGACAGTTGGAATATCTTTTTTCAGTTGCGAACTTACATTTTTAACCAATTCTCTGGCTTTTTCTATTTCCTCCTGAAATTGATTATCGACGGATTGATTTTGCCTGGTGGCAGATTTGTTGGATGCAACATTGGTCGTCATTTGTCCGCTTGACCCTTTTTTAACAGATGTGCCGGCATCTCCATTTTCTTTTGCTTGAGAAAGCTTTTGTTCGATAATTTTAGTGGATGAAAAATCGATAATAATTTCGGGCTCCTTGTATTCTTTCCTGATTTTTATCTGGGATAAATTCAATCCAGAAAAAACAAGGATGTGAAATACAAGCGTTAGAATAATCCCATTGAGATTGTTTTTGTATATTCTCGATAACGCTGACATGTGGCAAATATATAAAAAGAGATGGTCGAAAAACGAAAAAAGCGAATACTCCACGACGAAATGTTCGCTTTTTTGCGAAAACGATACCAACTGATTTTCGAGCCAGTTAGTTTATGTAATTTTCTTGCATTCGTTTGATTTCTTTTATTTTATTGTTTCGGGAACGATAAATTCCATAAGCAACGATCAGGAAAATGGGTAATAGGAAATTAAGATATTTTAAGAATGCCTTTTTGTTGTCATCAATCTGATCAAGAGGACGGCTCGTTACCCCCTTTGTTCGGAGCTCTATTAGTCCGGTATCGTCCGAAAGCCAGTCGATCGAATTTACCATCAGATTGACATTATCCGGGTTTAATTGCCTTGCCTGTTGCCCTGTTCCATTGACGGCAAAATCTCCATCTCCAATAATGACCATTTTCGAATTGGAAGAACCCGCAAGAGTCCCTTCAAATGCCGCAGCAACAACCAGTTTGGAGAATGGAAAATCCGAATTGGACCATTTCTTTTGAATGTCGAAATACAATGGAGGAGTTACAGTGCCCGATTTTTCAGAAGAAAAGGCCATAGGGGTATATTGGATGGTGGTATCACCCGTGTATGAAATCGGGCTTGCGAACTGAAGAAAGACTGTTTCAAGACCCGTACTGGCCGGATGATTTGAGAACTTATTGATCAGAGGCAGGTAAGGAAAGGAAAGCTGTGAAGAAATTGAAAATGCCCCTTGTTGCTGCCTGATGGTAATTTTGCCACAGGAGGCATCAACCAGAAATTTGTTTTCAATATGAATTCCTTTTTTATCCAGCCATGTTTCAAGTCCGGTTGTTAAATCCTTTCCGGATGCCGTATTGAGATCACCATCTACACGATTGATTGCCAAAAACAAATTGCCGCCTCTTTTTAAATAACTATCCAGCAGTTGCAGCTCATTTTCTTTGAATGAATCAACCGGTGCAACAATCATAAGCGATTTATACTTTTCGGGAGAGATTGCTTCTGAAAGATTCACATTTTCAATGTTATAAAGAACGTTGAGTGAGCCAATGGCCTGTTGCATTGCATAGACAGATGGCTCTCCCTGACCCTGCACATACCCTAATGTTGGTTTATTGGTAGCCGTTAATTTCTTGATGGCCGATGATAATGAATACTCCATGGCTGCTCCCGGAACAATCATTGGGATAATTTCTTTTTTATCACCAGATTTTAGCAATGCCGACAGATAGACTTTTTTTTCTACTGACTGATCTTTTTCCCGAACATTAATTATTTGAGGTGAAATTCCTTCTTTCGCTATTTTCTTCTCAATTTCATCCTTTTCATTGGGACTGACAAATTCAAAAATGATATTTCCTTTTGAAAAATTGGAATATTCAACCAGCATATCTTTAAAATCATTTCTGGTCTGCATCAGGGCAGGAGGTAAGTCCTTGGTAAAATAAGCCGTGATTGTGATCGGATGATCGACCTCGCGAATGATTTTCCTGGTTGCTTTACTCAAGGTGTAGCGCTGGTCGGCTGTAAAATCAATACGGAAAAAATATCGGCTCGACAGGATATTCACCACCAATAGTATCCCCACCGTCAGAAGGATATATAATGAGATTGTTTTTTTATTTTTCATTTTTCCAGTCATTGTTTAATCTTTTTTTGATAAAAACAGTTCAGAACTTCCCAATCCAAGAGCAATTATTGAGAGGAAATAGATCAGATCTTTTGAATCCAAAACGCCACGGGAGATTGATTCGAAATGGGTCGACATGCTCAGGTAATGAAAAGCTTTGCTTAGAAAACCGGGAATTCCATAGGAAAAGACATCAAACAGGATGTGGAAAAAAACACCAATGCACAGTGCCAATAAAAAAGCGACTATTTGATTGTTTGTCAGACAACTGGTGAAAATGCCAATGCTAATGTAGGCTGCACTCATCAGAAGCAATCCGAGATATCCAAAGAGAATGGCACTGTGATCAACTTTTCCAAGGCCAGCGAGTGTAATATAATAGGGAAGAGTGAGAGCCAATGCAACGACAATTAGTAATAAGATAGCCAGGAATTTACCAAAAACAAATTGTCTTTCAGAAATTGGTTTGGTAAGTATCATTTCGATGGTTCCTGTTTTTTTCTCTTCAGCAATCGATCGCATGGTTAGTGCCGGAATGAAAAAGAAAAGAGTCCAGTATGCGATGGAGAAAAAGGACTGGAGAGTTGCCTGGTTTATAAAGAAAACATCGGATCCCTGGATCCAGGTAAAAAAGCCGCTGAATCCCAGAAAGACTACAATTAAAATGTAGGCCATCAGCGAGTCGAAGAAAGAGTTTAACTCTCTTTTTGTGATAATCCAAACCGATTTCATCATCTCTTTTAATTTATTGTCATTGATTTGATTTGTTTCGTTATCAGAATTTGAATTTGTGGCAGTTGTTTCCGTTAATTGGATGTAACTTCCCTGAATACATCTTCCAGTTTTGTCTCGACGGGTGTTAACTGACCAATATACCAATTTCGTTCAGCGCATAAATTGAATATATTCTTTGCCGACTGCATTCCTTTTTTGCTCTCGACTTCAAAGATGTTTTCTTCTTGATCAGAAAAATCGACAAGCCTCACCGTGTCAAGGGCCTGCAGCGACCGATAGATCTCATTCCGATCACCACCCAGAATTTCAATTTTGAGTATCTCTTCGCCTTGTGCCTGTTTTCTCAATTCCTCGGAAGTTCCATCGGCAACAATTTTCCCCTTGTTTATGATCAGAATACGGTCGCAGGTAGCTTCAACTTCTGCCAAAATATGAGAACTTAAAATAACGGTCTTTTCTTTTCCAATTTTTTTGATCAATTCACGTATTTCGACAATCTGGTTCGGATCAAGACCGGTTGTTGGCTCATCCAGGATAAGTACTTCCGGGTCGTGAATGAGGGCTTGTGCCAACCCAACACGCTGTTTATATCCTTTCGATAATTCGCGTATTTTTTTGTGCTTTTCTCCTTTTAAGCCACAAACCTGAATCATCTCATAAATCCGGTTATTGACCATAGGGGCAGGAATGCCTTGTAGTTGAGCCACAAATCTCAAATAATCGATTATGGTCATGTCAATATAGAGCGGATTATTCTCGGGAAGGTATCCGATATGGCGTTTCACCTTTTCTGGGTTTTTCGTTACCGACATGTCTCCAACTTTAATCTCTCCATGGTTCAGGTCAAGGTAACATGAAATCGCTTTCATGGTCGTTGTTTTTCCTGCTCCGTTGGGTCCTAAAAAGCCCAGAATTTCACCGGTCTTTACTTCAAAGGATAGGTTATCAACCGCTTTTTGGATGCCATAGATTTTTGTTACATTTTCAAGTTTGATATCCATGTACAATGATTTTTTTGTGGACTCGAAATTATATATTTGACAATTCCGGTTAAATACAATCAGTTACTTTTAACACAATTTAACGGCGCCTTATTGGCAAACTTGCAAGGATCGATTGCCTGACTTTCGTAAAAAAAAGATTTATTTTTCACTTAATTTGGAGGAGAATACGATGCAGAATTGTTATTTGATAAAAAAAAACATCGTTGGTGTATCTATAAAATTTAAAATGTTTTAATTTAGGGTAATTAAAGGATTGTGTTATTTGCGGAATTTTTACAAATCATTGTTCGGTGTTCATTTATAGTGTATTGTTGTTTTGGTTGGTAATGCTTGGGAAAAAGGGCTTATTTAATTCTTTTTGCAAATGTTAAAATATACCTTTAAATTGTTCAGGTTAAAAGGGCTTAAGGGAAAAGTAATGGAAAAGATGAAGAGACTTATATATGTTATTATAATTTTTTTGGGAATGTATGGTTGTAGCCAAAAGACAATCGTCCAATCTGATCTTGTTCCCAAAAAACAGTCGTCAGCAGGAACAAGTTTCCGGATTGATGCGCTTTCGATTTCAGGCGATGTACAACCTTTCAAAGCAGAGATCAGGATTGATACGCTGGATGTGAGCCTTTATTTGATTAATCTGACGTTGTATACCGATTTTCCATCACCTCTTCCACCGTTTAAGTTCAATATCAAATACCCACAAAATCAGATTGATGCTTTGTGGAGTTCACGGTCCTGGTCAAGCAATTCATTTATCAATATTCCCAACTATTCCCGGTTACAGTCTGATTATAGTGTTGTTTCTGGCCTAACAAACGATAGTAAAAATAAAATAACCATTTCGGCCTGGGATCTTTTCAAAAGCCGTTATACCGGGATTGACATAAAAAAAGAATCTGATTCACTGGTTTTCTCCTTTAATTTCTTTAATACTTCCGTTCCTGATGCCGAATTGCTGGAATATAAGGTGCAAATATTGATGGATTTAAGGGATAATACCTATTCCAAGACCGTGAGGGAATGTATTCAGTGGAGATTGAATCAGGAAGATACAACGACCGTTACCCGAATAGATCCTTCGCTTTTGCCGGTTTATTCGCTATGGTATCCAATGGACCGGAACATTCCGTTGGAGAATATTACCCATTATTTTGACTCGATATCTGCCATGGGGTTCCGTTCCGTTCTGTTCGACGACGGCTGGCAGAATGTTGTCCGATTCGATGTGGATAAGGAAGGCCGTTGGGATCCATCCGAAACATCGGTGGTAAAAGAGTTTATGGATAAGGCGAGAGAAAAGAAGATGAAAATCGCTTTGTGGTATTCCAAACCGTTTATCGGAGCCCATAATTACGTGTTTAAAAAGTTTGATGGAAAATACTTGCAGTATATTACTTCAAGTCAGCCTATTCTGGATATTCGCTATCCTGAAGTGAGGAAATATATTTCGTCTCTTTATGGCGATGTGGTTACCAACTGGGGTATTGATGGTATTTGGTTTAATTATCTGAACGGATATTACCCCGATGAAAACATTATTATGACAAAGGATCTTGGCCGCGATTTTGTCTCGGTAAGAAAATCGCTCGATTCTTTGCGTCTCTTGATGAAAGAAGATCTTTTAAAAGTCAATCCTGAGTTATCCATTAACCAAAGTTATCCGGCTGTTGGCCCGTTGCATACGTCGAATACAAAAACCATTAATGGCTTTTTAGGGAAGACTGTGTTAAACGACGTAAGAGAGAAATTGGTCAATAATCGGTTAATGTATGGTGATTATTCTCCTTTTATGGAAGTGATGGGCATACACCCGAAAGATCCGGCGGTGGATGTAGCATTGAAGTTTCAGTCGATTTTGTTTGGCGCTCCTTACATTTCCTATTTCTCCTATACCTTGCCGGAAGATATCCGTCAGACACTTAGTTTTTGGGTAAAGTATTGGAAGTCAAATTCGCAATATCTTTTGTCGGACGATTTCGATGCATACGATCCGGTTCATCATTATACCGTCCTGCGGGCAGGTAATGAAACCAAACAAATTATTGACTTCTATGCTCGTACGGCGCCTTTTGATCTTGGCTACTTTAACTTTGAAACAGCCGATCTGATCAATTCATCCGATTATCCGTATTTGGCCATTACCGGTACCCCTACGGGAAAAGTCGATTATATTACCTATGATTATACTGGAAAATACACCAACCGGGGTTCTTTGAAATTCAAAAAGAATGTTGCGATTCTGGATGTACCTGTTGGTGGTTTTGTCCGATTAATAGTTAAATAAGTACTCTTCGCGGAAATTATGTCGAACCGGTTTCACTGTTATGTGAAAAGCTTTTCTATTCTGCTTTCCATACTGCTTTCCATCCCCGTGGTTGGTGTTGGTGTGGTTACATTTGATAGCAAACAAAGAAAGTGTGAGAAAATAATTCAGGAAGCAGTTGATGCAATCAAGAGTGACCAGTATTTAGCCGCCGAGGATTTAATCTTGAAGGCAATAGAGACCGATTCAACGAATATCAGGGCCTATCTTATTCTTTCGGATGTTAGCGATGAGCTTAAAAACAGCCAACAAAAACAAAAAGCACTTGAAAAGATTGTCTCCCTCGATTCGGTGAATTATCCTCTGGCGTATAAATTGCTGGCGACGAATTCTCTCGAAAAAGGGAACTATTCCGATGCGTTGCATTACCTGACCCATTATCGACAATTTCATGTTTCAAAAGATTCGTTATGGATCGAAGCAAAGATAAAATCCTGTTTTTTCTCAATCAATTCCATTTTAGAAAGTCAGAAGGTTCCTATTACACATCTCGACTCGACTATAAATACCCCTAATCAGGAATATTGGCCGTTTGTTTTGGCTAATGATTCATTTCTCTATTTTACCAGGCTGATTGAAAATGAACGGAAAATGCCGTTGGAACGAATTTTTGTGTCGGAAAAAGAGGATTCTTGCTGGGCAGAATCGACTCCGGTGAATTTTTCGAATGATGATGAGGAGAATATCGGGACGATTTGCTTTTCTGCCGATGGAAACCTCCTTTTTTTTACCTCTTGTGGCCGATATGACACCGGGGTAGTTGTGATATTTACTATTCCCGAAAGATTGATGGACTTTGGACCCGGCCAGTCAATGCCGGGGATGTTAATTCAGGTAATTGGGACGCACAACCATCGGTCTCTTCCGACAACCGATACCTCTATTTTGCCTCCAATCGTCCCGGAGGGAAAGGCGGAATGGATATCTGGCGCAGTGAGATGTCGGAGGGGCGCTTGGGAGTCTTAACGTTTAAAACACCCGTGAATCTGGGGCTTGCAATTAATTCTCCCGAGGACGATTTTTCCCCGTTTATTCATGCCGATGGAACGACACTCTATTTTTCTTCCAAAGGGCGGATCGGAATGGGCGGATCTGATATTTTTTTATCCAGGTTGAAAGATTCGGTCTGGTCCGAAGCCATTAATCCCGGAGCACCAATTAATACGTGTTTTAATGAAGATGGACTGACTGTTTCACCAACTTCCGCAGTGGCGGTATTCTCTTCGAATCGCGATGGTTCTGTTTGTGGTTCAAAAGATTTATACCAAATTAATTTACCTGAAAGATATCGTCCAGAGAAAGTTGGTTACCTCTGCGGTTCTGTTTATGATTCTGAAACCCGGCTAAAAATTGATGCCACTATTAAGCTCACACAACTTGAAACAAACAATTCACAGAGCATTCATTCAGGCACCGATGGTTATATGGTAACTATGAAAGCAGAGTCCATGTATGCTTTTGAGGTTGAGTCGAAAGGTTATCTTTTCTATTCGAGGAACTTTGATTTGGGAAGAAATAAGAGTTTCAATCAGGCCGAACGATTGGATATCTTCCTTGATCCGATTAAGCCCGGAAAAACAATCGTTTTGTCGAATGTCTTTTTTGATTTTGATTCGGATTCTTTAACGAAAGAGTCCTTTCCGGAGTTGAATCATTTGTCTGGTTTTCTGATGAAAAACCCCAAGTTGGTTGTTGAAATATCTGGCCATACCGACAATGTGGGAAGTGCGGTTTATAATCAAAAGCTGTCGGAAGACCGGGCCAGAGCAATCGCCGATTTTTTGAAACGAACGATTCGTCCTGATCGCTTGGTTTACCGGGGATATGGATCAACAAAGCCTGTGGCAACCAATGAGACCGAAGAGGGTAGGGCTTTAAACCGGCGTAGTGAGATCACCGTTTTATCCAATTAGGATTTTTACGTTACGGTTAGTCCTGTTATCTTATTAAAATTCAATTTGATCTGGTCTTTTAGGTCCGTTGAATCGATTTTGGTCAGTTGAATGTATTCATCGTACAACTGCTTGATTCTTAAATCAGAGTCATCCGTCTCAAAGAGTAGCCGGTCGACGGGAAGGTGCCAATACGCTTTTCGAATCGTTGAATTCGGATTCATAAACTGTCTACCCAATGAAAAGTAGGAGTCAAAATTTAAAAGTTTCTCAATCTGAAACTGGTTTCCATTAAAATCATGAAATACTATTTTCCCTTGATAATTAACTGATTTCAGCAGGTTTTCGATGTCTGAATAGGCTTTTACGCAATGAATCATTAATGCTTTCTGGTGTTTGATCGCCGTTTTGAAATGCAACATCAATACGTCCAGTTGCTTTTCAACGGAGGTATGGATGGTTCTGTCAATACCACATTCTCCAACCAACAGGACATTGGGCTCACCGGCCTTTTTTTCGAGGCTCTGTTCTATTTCGGGAAGATCGATGTTTTCAATATCCCAGGGATGCCAGCCGACCGACACCATTACTCCTTTGCCTGGATTTTCAGACGGGAGCTGGATATTTACAATTGAAAATGTATCATCCTCTTTTATAGGGTGGTGTGTGTGTACATTAATGAATTCAATCATCCTTTTTTTGATCAAAATTAATCATTGACTTTAACTCTTTTTTTAATAATTGGGTTTGTTTTAATTATCGCCGTATAAAGTTTCCAAAAAATGCGAGAAACTGATAAAAATCGGTTGTTAATTCATCTGAAATTGGCTAATTTATCTTAAAAATGAGTTATGGCTATTACAACGTATCCGCAAATATTTGATTCATTACGACAAAAGCCCATGCGACAGCTGGTTATTGCCAATGGTGTTGATGCTCATTCAATAGAAGCTGGCTACCGGGCACAGAGCGAAGGGTTTGCAAAAGTTATTATTACCGGCAATCAATCGACCTTTGAAAAGGAATGTGTTTCTGCCGGCATTTCACCTTCAAGTATTCAACTCATTCATTGTTCCACCGAAGATGAGGCGGTAAAGGTTGCCGTTGGCCTGGTTCGTCAAAACAGGGCCAACGCGATTATGAAAGGGCTTGTAAATACCGATCAATTTTTAAAAGGAGTTCTTGATAAGCAAAACGGTATTTTGAATCAAGGAGCTCTTCTGTCTCATATCACCATGATCGTTCATGATAAATACAAAAAGCCAATTCTAATCAGTGACGTAGCGATTATTCCGCAGCCAACCTTTGAACAGAAAATCAGGATGACCGAATATCTGATTAACGTGGCTCATAAACTGGAGATAGAAGAACCCAAAATTGCTTTTATTGCTGCATCCGAGAAGGTTATTGCGGGTATGCCGGCAACGGTCGATGCCGATAAACTGAAAAAGATGTGGCAGGACGGATGGTTTGATGGCTCCGTTTGCGATGGTCCCATGGCCCTTGATTTGGCAATCGATGAGGAATCGGCCCGAATTAAGAACTTTCAATCGCCGGTTGCCGGTGATGCCGACTGCCTGCTTTTCCCGAACATTGAGTCGGGGAATGTGTTTTATAAGACCAGTACGAAATTGTGTAATGCCCAAACAGCGGCAATTGTCATTGGTACGATGGTTCCGGCCATCTTATCTTCGCGGGGTGATAGCATGGAAACCAAATTGAACTCGATTGCGCTGGCTTTGTTGATTGGTTAAAAAGATGAACATGGATTCTCCAAAAATATTGATTATCAATCCGGGATCTACTTCAACAAAAATTGCAGTATATCAGGATGGTACCTGTCTGATGCAACATGTCATCCGGCATTATCTCGACGAGTTGATTCATTATCCAACCATTTTTTCTCAATTCGAATTCCGAAAAGATATGATTTTGGGAACCCTCGAAATGGAAGGGATCCCGTTGAATGATATCCGGATCATTATGGGAAGGGGAGGATTGACCTATCCGTTGGAATCGGGAGTCTATGAGGTGGATGACCGGATGCTGACCCATGTGCGGAAGGGGGTGTTGGGTCAACATGCATCCAATTTGGGCCCGATGTTGAGTTTCTCGATTGCCAAAGAGATTCCGGGAGCCAGGGCATTCATCGCCGACCCGGTAGTAACCGATGAATTAGAACCCATTGCAAGGGTATCCGGCCATCCCCGGTTTGAGCGAAGATCTATTTTTCATGCGCTGAACCATAAGGCGATTGCCCGTTTATATGCCAAAAAGATCTCGAAGAATTACCGTGATTTAAACCTGATTGTTGTACACATGGGGGGAGGCGTTTCTGTTGGTGCACATTGCAAGGGACGTGTGATTGATGTGAACAATGCCCTTGACGGGGAAGGCCCGTTTAGCCCAGAGCGAAGTGGCACCTTGCCCGTTGGTCAGCTTATTGAAGCTTGTTTCTGTGGAAATTTTACCGAAGAAGAGATGAAACGAATGGTGAATGGCGAGGGCGGAATGGTTGCCTACCTGAATACCAATAGCATGATTGAAATTACGGATTATGCCGAAGAGGGTGATCAGGAATCGTTGTTTTACATCGATGCATTCATTTACCAGGTTGCAAAAGCGGTTGGAGAGATGGCCACGGTATTGAAAGGTGAGGTTGATGCCATTTTGTTGACCGGTGGGATTGCTTATAGTCCGATGATTATTCAGAAGTTGAGCGAACGGGTTGGTTTTATTGCAGCGATTGAAGTCTTTGAAGGTGAAGATGAAATTGCGGCAATGGCCATGAATGCCGAAATGATGATCAAAGGTGAATTGGTGCCGAAGAAGTATCCCCACTAGGAATGATCGGGATTTTATCCACCAAATGAAGTCAAATTCTCTTAAAATATATGGGGCAGGAGTAGTAAAATTCGGTTTGATTTGAACGGTTTCGTTCGGATTAATCAATCAGGTACTCGCGGATCAGATCGGGATTAATCTCGGTATAAGAGGCAAACTCGTCGATGGGTTCATCGTTTAATTTACACTCCCATATGTTGTCAATGAGCTGTTCCTATATAGTTCATGTCTTGTCCCTGCGCTGTCCATGCTTTGTCTAAGTCTTGTCTAAGTCTTGTCTAAGTTGTCTGACTCGTCCTAAGAAAAGTTTACACTTTTGATTTATAAATCCTGTTTCAAATTTACACTTTTACTTTAATCCTAAAATAGCTTTACTTTTGTTTTACCGGAAGAAGCGGAAGCGGGCTCTGCTGAGGAGCAACTCGCCAGGAATAATCCGGTCAGATAGCGTAAGAGTCCGTTAATAGGTTTACACTTGGTAACGGATTTTTCTTTTATTACGCATTCTGGTCATGCCTTATAAAAACCTAATCCACAATAACCTCCTTTTCTGGTTTGGTTTGATAATAATAATTTTTCCATCTTCTTTTTAAGTTTCCGCATTGTAGATGTGCTACTGCGGGTTTAAGATTATCAATGCTCCCGTGTGGTCGCAAGTGGTTGTATGTACTGCAAGCAATGGCTATATCACGCTGTGCTATCTCAAAAGTAGGGAACACTTCCTCCAGTAGTTCTGTTTTCAAAATACCGTTAACCCTTTCTGCAATGGCATTTTCAAGTGGATCCCCATTTTCGGTCATGCTTATCCTGATGTTGTTCTTTTTATCCTGCAATAGGCTTACATAGGCATCGCAGCAATATTGGACGCCCCTGTCGCTGTGGTGCATCAACCCAATTCTGTTTGGATTGCTTGCCAGTGCCATCTTTAGTGCTTTTAATGGGCCTTGTGCCGATAAATCTTTGCTCAAATAAAATCCCACTATCTTCCTGCTGTAAGCATCGGTAATCAAAGATAAATATGCAAACCCTGTACTCAGGTGGATATACGTAATGTCGCTAACCCAAAGCTGATTGGGTGCTGTTGGGATAAAATCACGGATAATATTCGGATACTTTTTAAACCGATGTTTTGAGAATGTAGTTATTGGCCCCCTGCGCTTTCGTTTGGTGACCAATAAACCCCGCTCCGACAATAAATCGAACAGGGCATCCCTGCCAATCTTAAAGCTTTGCGACGCTAAAAAATCATGCATCTCGCCCAGTAACTTTCTTGTGCCCATGCGCTTTTGATGTTTCCTATATCGCAATACTTCTTCAATGATAATATCAGATTCATAAGCCTTTTGATGAATATATTTGATGCCTTGATAGTAGGATTGCCTACTATGACCAAGAAGTAAACAAAGCTCGTTTATACAACGAGGCGTGCTTTGCCCTACCGTTTCTACCGCTTGGTGCCAGACTTTTTTCTAATATCGACATTAAGCTGCTCTTCTGCAATATCGATCATTGCATTTAGCAACTTATTATGCAACCTGGCTTTTCTGAGTTCTTCCTGAAGTTGTTCAACATCGGCAGGGAGTGGTTCTACATTTGTTTGCTTTTCAGATTTTTGTGGCTTCTTTTTGCTCATCGTTTTACCTTGAAATTTCCTAACCCACGAATGTATGATCCTGAAATCAACCCCGTATTTGTCACCTAATTTACGGTAAGTGGTATTGCCAAGCAAATATTCTGAAATTATCGACTCTCGATCTTGAATGCTTTTATTCATTTTGATTACACTTTTATGTGTAAACCTATTTTAGGACGAGACAGTCCCTATGTTGTCCAAGTCTTGTCCATAGTTTGTCCCCAAGTTTTCCTTGCCCTGTCCATGCTTTGTCCATATGAAGTTCATACTCTGTCTATTTCTTGTCCATACCTTGTCCAAGTGCTGTCCATGCTTGGTATAGAGTTGTAACTCAAAAAATGGTTGGGAACAGGTTGCTCTTTTTTAGAAGAACACTATTCTCAACCATTTACCTTTCTAAAAAAAACGACAAAACTTGTTGCTCTTCTAGTCGTTATTGTTTTCTTCGTTATCCTCCTTTTCTTCTTCCTGTTTCAAAAGTTTGCCGTTTGCATCGAAAACCAACTCGAACTCCTTTTTCTCTTTTTTGGCTTCCATTTCGTAAGTAACAACCCCCTTAGCTTCTGCCTTTACAGCGTCATCAATTTTGTAACCGGCAAAATCTTTGGCCAATGTTGCCTTTATGGCTTGGGGCAGTTCCGATTCCTCTATTTCGGTTTCGGTTTCGATAAGGTTACCGGCAGCATCGAATACTACCGACATTTCGGTTTTGCTTAGCTTAAATTCAGCTTCGAATTCGCCCTCTTTCTCAAGTTCCCATTCTACTTTTGTGGCATTGGCATATTGCGCCGCGAAAGCTTTTTTTACCACTTCGGGTACGGTTACTTTTTTCTCTTCGGCAAAGCTGACTACCACAAGAAGCGACAGTACGGCTGTAATAACAGTTTTCTTCATTTTTATTGATTTTAATGATTATTGGTCAAAGGTAGAACCCGACTTTGTAGAGATTTGGGAATCTCACAGCTGATTGTCGTATTTCAACTGGATATCTTTTTCCTTAATTGCTTTATCGCTGTTTAATACACTTGATAGCATAAGCACACCATGTTCGGTAAAAACGAAAGGTGGTTTTCGCCTTCCGCCCCAACTTGTGGTCGCAATTTGCGGCTTCAAGTTTTTAAACTCTGCTTCTGTTAGCTCAAACATAAAGTCATTGGGGAAACGATTTGCATTACGTTTAACCTGTTTATTTAGCCTTTTCGTTTCTACTCCGTATAAATCAGCAAGGTCGCTGTCAATCATTACCTTTTGTCTTCGAATAAATAGATCTTGTTCAAGATGACTTCATCGGGGATAACCAAATCATGTTCAGTATTGCTCATTTTTTCTGTTCAAGATCGGAATTATCTTTATTAAATTCAATTTTGCCTACTTTGAATACGACAAGTTTTGTCGAGTGCACTATCCTCACCTCTTTATTACCCTTATCATCGTAGGTAGCACAATCAGCAACAGCGGTAAAGCAATTAAGAAACCTCCTATGATAGCAATGGCCAACGGCTGGTGCATTTGTGCGCCGGTGCCAATTCCCAGGGCAATAGGCATCAGGGCAACAATGGCACCGAGGGCGGTCATCAACTTAGGGCGCAACCGGGTGGATATGGCAAACACAATAGCCTCGTCGACACTCATCGTTTTTCTGGCTTCGTTGAATTGAAGGAACGTGAAAATGGCATTCTCGCCAATGATCCCCACAATCATGATCAGCCCGGTGTAGCTGCCAATGTTGAGCGGCGTGCCCGTGATGTAAAGCGCCAGGTAACTGCCAGCTACGCCCAGAACCGAAATGAACAGGATCGTAATCGAAATGGCAAACTCGCGGAAAAGCACAAGGATGACGCAGAAAACCAGCAGACTTGCCGTAATCAGAATGGCCAGCAACTCGCGGAACGACTGCTGCTGTTCTTTGAATTCACCACCATACACAATGCTGTACCCTTGCGGCAGGGTAATCTGAGCTTTCACTTTCTTTTGAATATCGGTAATCACACTGCCCAGGTCGCGCGAGTTGAGCCGGGCCGTTACCACCCCCATATTCTGAAGGTTTTCGCGCTGTATTTCGGCATCGCCGGGCACAAACGAAATGGTAGCCAGCGACGAAAGAGGTTTCAGCTTACCATCGGGCAGAAAAACCTGCGAGTTTCGTATCTGATCAACGCTTTGGCTGTTGCTACCCGGATAGATCAGCCGAATGTTGGTGAACTGCTCCTTTTCCTTCACAGATCCTTCGACATTCCCTTCGAGCGAAGTTTGTAATTGATACTGAAGGTTAGCAGGGGTAATGCCATACTGGGCCAACGCAGCGGCATCGGGCTTCACGCTCACATACGGGCCTGTCATGATCAAGCCGTCCGACACATCGGCGGTACCATCGACCGACTCAACAATTGATGCAACTTCTTTCGAAAGTTTATCGAGCGCATGCTGGTCGGCCCCGAAGATTTTCACCTCGATGGGTTGTACCGATTCCATCAAATCGCCCAGCATGTCGCCAATTACTTGTCCAAAGTCGATTTGCAATGCGGGCTGTGTGGCTTCGATCCGGATGCGTATATCGTCGATCACCTCTTCGGTGGTGCGGTTTCTCTTCTTTTTAAGTTGAATGAGGTAATCGCCATCGTTGGGTTCGGTAATGAAGAAGCCCATCTGCGTTCCCGTACGGCGCGAATACGATTCCACCTCCGGCACCTGAAGTATCAGCTTTTCCACTTCGCGTAATATGCGGTCGGTCTCTTCCAGTGAAGTGCCGTTGGGCGATTTATAGTCGAGAACGATACTACCTTCGTCCATTTCGGGCAGGAAGCCGGTTTCGAGTTTTGGGAAAATGTAGAAAATAGAAACGATGAGCAACGCCACAAAAACTAAGCTCAAAGCTGGACGGCGGATGAAAAAAGTTACCCACTTCTGGTTTTTCACCGTATGGGCTTCAATCTGTTTCTTTCTTTTATGCTTTCGTTCTCTTGGCGACAACAAAAGGTAGATGATTGGCAGCGCAATCCAGGTTACAAAAAACGAACAAGTAAGGGTAATGATCATGGCATTGGTCATCACCTTGAAATAAGCCCCCGCCACGCCGGTCATTAAAATGAAAGGCAGAAAAATGACGATGGTACTGAGTGACGACCCAATCATAGCTGGCAACAGGTAATGAATTGCTTTCTGAATGAGTTTTCGCGTCGGTTCTTCGGGATGCTCCTCGTGCGTTCGGTGAAGTTGCTCCACCACCACAATGGCATCGTCGATGATGAGGCCGATGGCTGCGGCCATGGCACCAAAGGTCATGATGTTCAGCGTTTGGCCGGTAGCGTACAGGGCAACAATGGTTAGAAGAAGTGTGATGGGAATGGTGATCAGTATGGTGGCACTTGCTCTCAGCGAACGCAGAAAAAGAATGGCCACCAGAATGGCCAGTATCAACCCAGCCCAAATACTGTCGGACACGCTTTTGATGGTGTCGTCCACAAAGTTCGCCTGCACATAGTATGGTTCAATCTGCACATCCTTTGGAAGAATTTGCCGCAGGTCGGCAAGTTTGGCTTCCATCTTATCCGACAGGTCGATCAGGTTGGCAGCAGGTTGTTTCACCACTGCCACCAGAATTGCCTCGTCGCCATTGGCATTGATTTTCACATATTCTTTGGCATCCTTGATTTCAATGGTAGCAATGTCGGCCAATGTTACGGTGCGTTTGCCGTCGTTGCTTACCACCAGTTTTTCGAGCATTTCTTTGGTGCTGATTGTGGCATCGGTCACCGTAAGGTAGAGCAACCGGTAATCGGTAAGGTAGCCGTTCGATTTTACAAAACCGGTTTCGTTTAGCGCGGTGCGGATTTTGTCAGGCGTAATTCCCAGCGAACTCATCCGCGCCTGGTTGAGCTCTACCCAATATTCTTTTTCTTTTCCGCCAATGATGCGGATTTCAGAAACCCCGTCGACTTGTGAAAGGAACGGTTTGATGGTGTAGTTTGCCAAATATTTCAGGTCGATGGGCGTGCGGTTTTTGCTTTTCAGCGTGTAGTGGATCACCGGGAGAATCGACGGGTTCATCGGCTCCACTGTAATGTCGACACCGGGTGGCAGCGTGTTCCTAATTTTGTTGATTTTCGACTCGATGTGCTGCTGGCTCACGTTTATGTCGGCCTTCCAGTTGATAAACGCTGAAATTTCGCAACTGCCACGGCTGGTTGAGCTGCGGATGTTCTGCAACTCGGGCACTTCCTTAATGGCCAATTCCAACGGACGTGTTACCGAAAGCATCATCTGGTCAACCGGCAACTGGCCTGCATCGGCAATGACTTTCACCTTTGGAAATGTAATTTCGGGGAAAAGCGAAGTTTGTAACTTGCTGTAAGCAAACAGTCCGCCAAGGATCACAATGACAATGGCAACTGTGATCGGGTTTTTATAGGTCAGATAGAAATTTTTCTTCATTCTTCACCCGTTGAAATGGAAACCAGCGCCGTGTCGGGCAAACCGTAATTGCCGGTGAGTAAAACCTGTTCCGATGGCAAAAGTTGCGGCGAAAGCACCTCGACTTTGTCGGATGTTTCGATGCCTTTGGTGACGGGCACTTTCACTGCGGTTATGCTGTCGATCATTTTCATGATCCAGAATTCGCTTTGGGTTTCGTTGGTTACGATGGCTTCTTTGGGAAGGATGACCGTTGTACTATGGATGGCTTTCACAAAACGGGCTTTGGCAATCAGGTTTTCAGGAATAGATTGTTTAGCTGAAACATTCACCACATATTGTTGCGTTTGAGATACCGGATCAATCGACGGCATGGCTTTCGAAAGCGTTCCTTTAAGTTGTTCTCCGTCGGGTAGATTCAATTCGATGTTCTTATTGAGCTGAAGGAAGGGTTTCAGTTCGTATGGCAGGTTCAGCAGGAAAACAAGGCTCGATGCATCGCTGATTTCGGCAAGGGTTTCGCCCTCCTGCACATAGTCGCCAACCCGGTAACCAAGCTGGGTGATGTACCCCGAGCCCGATGCAGAAATAGCCACCATTCCGCTGAAACGGATCGACGAGTCAGGCATTGAAACACTGCTGCCCAGCGACGCTGCTTCCTTCGATTGAATGGTAAAAAGCTTTGCCCCTTTGTTGATGGATGCTCCAAGCTGCACGTTCACTTCCTTTAAATATCCAGCAACCGGGGCTTTCACCGTTGTTTTTAACAGAAAAGCTGAAGTAGCGCTCAATTCTAACACATCGGCCAGATCACCGGTTTCGGGATGCGTGATGGTCACGGGCACACGCCCTTGGGCGGTTTCATCTTCACTGGTCGAATTTGAGTGTGTTTTGCAGGAAAAGAAGAGGCTTCCCGCCAAAAAAATAAGTATGATTGTATTTCGCATAGCCATTATTTTGAGCAATTCCAGTAATTCAGTTCTACTATGATGCGGTATTTTTCGAGGGTGTTTTCGGTAAGCATTTTCCGGGCATTCATGTAATTTTCGATCGCCATCAGGTATTCGGTTATCTGCACTTCTCCTTTTTCGAGCTGGGCATGGTACGCTTCCACCAGCGTGTGTGCATACTCAATCTGCTTTTCGATTTTCGTTTCGAGCTGCTGTTTGGCATCAAGCTGTTGCCACAGATTGCGGGTTTGTTGCCGGTACTGTGCTGTGTAGAAGTTGCGGTAATCAATCCGGGTTAGTTGGTCGATGGCAACCTGTTCGTGCTGCATTTTTCGCTGCCCGCCATCGTACAACGGGATCGAAAACGATACCCCGGCACTGACCCCAAAATTTTTGTAAGGCTGAACCACCAACGATGAAAGGTAACCTCCATCTGCCGTCAGACAAACTTTGGGTTGGTATGAAAGGTCGATTTGCTGGTCGGCGTTCACCAACTTCAAACTGTCGATTTCGAACTGACGGTAAAACGGCGACTGCATGAAATCGGCATCAACGACAGTTTTCAGCAAAGGATCGGAAAGTTCGACCAGCGAAGTGTCGTCGATCCCACAGGTATATTGAAGCAACGCCAGGTTGTTGCGGTATTGGTTTTTGGCCCCGTCGGTCTGAAGTTCCTGCTGCTGAAGGCCAATCATGAACGACAAAAAATCGGTTTGCCGGGCATTGCCTGTCTGGGTAAGCCGTTGAAGAACTTCTTTTTGTTTGACCATAAACTGCAGCATTTCGTTTTCGAAAAGGTACTGCTGCCAGCTTCCATAGGCTTCGACATACAACGACGAAACCTCCTTTTTCAATTCCTGCTGACTGATTTTACCGGCATTACGCACCGACTGGCTTTGCAGTGATATGGCATCGAACTGGTTTTGCCGGTTGCGTGCCCCGGTAATTTCTTTCGAAACCGAAACGGTGGCGCTCAGGTTGGCGCCATTGGTCACGGCATTGTCGTAGCCCCAGCCTTTCACCACGGGCGCATACGTGTCGGTACTGTTGGCCGAAACCTGCCACCCAAAACCAGCTTTCAACCGCAAACTGTCGAGGCGGTTTCGGGCTTGCTGGTTCTGGTATTCCTTCAGGAGCGGGCTGTTCTGGATGGCCTTGCCTATGTACGAACCAAGGTCGGTTTGAGCGCCTGCATCCATGGCAAGTACCAGAAAAATGAAAATGATTAGATTGCGCATTCCATGTCAAATAATGATTCTCGTTTTTAATGTTTATGAACTATTATTTTTCGAAACGGGCAACTGCCAGTTTCGCGTCTGTCTTTAAATTGTTTTCTTATTTTCCCTTTTGTTGAAAGTGAGTTTAATGCAGTGGAGCTTGTCCCGGTATTCGTACCCAATGCCAATCCGATAGTTTTTGCAAATTTCGGCCACGATAGCCAGGCCAAGCCCGGTTGATTCACTCCCGGCTCCCTGCTTTACAAACCGATGGAATAACTTATTGGGTTCAATAGTAAGCGGGTTTCCCGAATTGGAAAAAACGATCTGGTTTTTCTCCGACTGAATGTTGATGATGCCTCCCTCAATGTTATGCTTCAGTGCATTGCCCAGCAAGTTGTTCACAAGGATTTCTGCCAGATAAAGATTGATATTGATTCGTACCGGAGCCTCAAAACGCCTTGTCACCTTTACTTTTTTCAATTCGATCAGTTCTTCGATAAAGTCCAGCCGCTCTTCGATCAATGCACTAAGGTCTACTTCGGTTTCTTCGGCAAACTGCTGGTTCTCGATTTTTGAAAGCAACAACAATGCTTCATTTAGTTTAGAAAGCCTGGTGGCCGCTTTATAAACTACCAGCAACTGTTGATGTTGTCCGGAAGTTAAATTCTCTCCTGTTAGTAATGATTCTGTTTTTGAACGTATGATGGCAAGAGGTGTCTGAATTTCATGTGAGGCATTCTCGGTAAATTCTTTAAGATTCTTAAAATCGGTCTGTGCTTTTTGGAACAACCCGGCTACTGCATTATTTAACTGTTGAAACTCAAGAACCGAAGTTTCTTCAAATCTGACCGGTTCTTTCTGTTCGATTCTAAAAATTTTTAATTGAAAAAGAGTATTGAAAAACGGATGCCATAGCGATGATGACAGTAGACGGTTCAATATAAAAAGAGTGAGAATAATCAGGAGAAAAAGTCCAACCATAAAATAAAAAATCAGTTGAACCATATCTTCGGTCTCGAGGCGTGAAAGGGTGATACATATTTTATAGTAAGTCGAGCCAGCAGATGTTGTAAACGTAACTTTTCGGCAATCAATAAACTCGTTGTCACTGGAATCGAAGACGATCGTGTCGGAATAAATTCGATACGATTCGGTGGGTGGAATTTTATAAATATCGATGGATTGATCAAGCGAAATGGAAGAATCAATCGCTTCAGGATATATCTTTAATGTCCGGATAATTTTATCAGCCCGGTTTCTAAGAACTTCATCCAAATTATCATCGACCACATACCCCAAAACAAAATACAAAACAACCCCTGCCAGAGAGAAAACCACAAGCAATAAGAATAAAAACCGCCGATTGATTTTGTTTTGTAACTTCATCTATTTTTCGTCGTTAGTATTAAACGCATAGCCCGATCCATAAACATTTTTAAAGTAATCGACTCCGGTTTTTTCAAGCAATTTATGGCGAAGGTTCTTGATTTGCGAATAAACAAAATCGAACGAGTCGGAAGTGTCAGCGAAATCGCCCCAAAGATGTTCTGCAATAGACTCTTTGGTCAGTACCCGATGTAAATTTGAGGTGAAAAATATCAACAAATCGAACTCTTTTTTGGTAAGGATTACCGGTTGATCTAACGCAAAAACCTCGTGTGAATCGGGTAGTATCCGGAGTTTGCCCACTTCAATCTCTTTTTTTCCCGAAAATCGTAACCGCCTCATCAATGATTTGATGCGCAAACTTAGTTCGGTCAGGTGAAAAGGTTTGGAAAGATAGTCATCCGCACCAAGATCGAATCCTTCAATTTTATCGTCAATCGAATTACGGGCCGAAATAATGATAATCCCCGTTTCGGGGTGAAGCCTCTTAAGTTCGCTAACCAAATTGAATCCGCTGCCATCGGGCAAGCCTATATCCACGAGCAGGCAATCATATTCGTAAATTTCAAGCTTTTCCAACCCTGAATCCAGGGTATTACAAGCTTCACAAACATGCCCTTCTTCCTGAAGAAAACTTGAAATGGTTTCCTGTAAGTCAATTTCGTCTTCAACAATTAAAATCTTCATTCCGTCTCTTTTTCGTCAAAGTTAAAGCTAAATACAACCAATGAAAAGACGATGAAATCAATCCTTAGTTGATAAGGATAACTTGCCGGGTTTGCCCCGACGTTTTCAGTATATATACCCCTTTCTGCAGTTTGTCCAAATTGAGCATTTGTTGATTGCAGGTTGCCTTTTCTTGGTATACTTTTAATCCACTCAGGTTGTAAACTTCAATCATTGCAGAGGTTAACCCGTCGCCTTCAACCGTAATCCATCCTTTTGCCGGATTTGGGTAAATTTTTAGCTTTCCTTTTTTAGTCAAATTTTTTATACTAACCATTTCATTTGTTGTCAAGATTTTCCAATATTCCCCAAAATGATTGTCCACATCGAAACGGGTTAGTGTGATACCTTCGCTGGTTTTTGTTGGTACAGGCCAGGGCGCTTTGTTGTTGTATATAACCTGATCGATTACCTTTCCATATTTATTGACGAACCGGATTGATTCCCCTTCATCGGCAAGGCGTCCACTTTCCCATTGATAGACAACAGCGCCTTTCCCTTGCCAAAACGACGAAGTTGAATTTGATGTGATGTAAATTTTCTCTTTGGGACCGATTGAAGCTCCTGCCGGAAACATAAATGTAAAACCTTGTTTAAAAGAACAACTATCCAAGTTCATTCTTGAATCACCCGGGTTATATAATCCAATAAATTCAAGATTATCAGTACCAGGTTCTGTAACGTAAGCAATATCCGTGATCATCACAGAAACAGGGAGTGTTGGTAACTTAAGGTTCGCGCCAATGGTTGTCCCATCGGTTCCTGCATCAATGAGAGGTGAACCAGACTGTAAGGAAAAGTCGTAAAAAGTAGGATTTGTAAACAATGGATTTTTATGCAGGTTGTTGTTCCCCGAAGGCAATTTCTCTGTATCGTCCAACGAATTAGATATGTGAATGGCCGAATATTCATCATTAAAATATCCCAGTTCATAAGAGTTTGACAATATTGAATTTGTTACAACCAAATTGGATCCAGCATCGCCCGGGTGTTTCTGATAATTGGCCAGGGCATAAAAGTTTCCGTAATAGGTACAATGGTCGATTTTTACACTGCTTGAATCTTTCATGCCAGCACCCATACCGCAGTTCATAAAAATGGAATTTGAAATTTTCGCGGAGGATTGTTGACCGATAGAAACCCCTTTATCTTGAAAATTATAGACCACAATACTGTCTACAATTATGTTTTTAGCGTGGTCGCCCAAATCGACCGCATCTGAATTATAGCCGTCCATATCGTGAAAATAACTGTTTTTTACAACGGCATTACCCGACGACATTTCTCCAAAATCGAGTGCATCAGAATCGAGGCCGGTATTCCCCCTAAATTCACAGTGATTGATTAAAATTTTGCCCCGCTTGATATTGATTTCGTCACACCCGGCATAATCGGAGTGTATCCGGCTATTGGTAATCGAAGTTTGACAATTATAAACGTTCAATGGATTTTTATGAATGTTTTCAATGTAAATGCTGTCAAGAATAATGGTAGAATTCTCGATTGCAAGCGCAGCAATATCACGTACAGGATTTGGGCCTTCAGAAGCATTTTCAATAATTACATTCTTAA
>Ga0209098_1001004_pt1 | contig 28112 bp, 25 predicted proteins | sample AD_JPNHW1_MetaG_FD_184429 | JGI IMG/M metagenome (GOLD analysis project Ga0209098, IMG submission 184429) | Active sludge microbial communities of municipal wastewater-treating anaerobic digesters from Japan - AD_JPNHW1_MetaG (SPAdes) (version 2) | ecosystem: Engineered > Bioreactor > Anaerobic...
TGAATCCGGCAAGGAAGTGCATGAAACCGATACAGATGCCGGCGATGATAACAAAGTTGGCGACCGTGATTGCCATCGTCCCGTTGATGGACTTTTTTAAGGTTTCAAGGGTGATGTGAAGGCCGCCTTCGAACAGGATGATGGCAAGCGTGACCATCGTGAAGAGCGGGCCGACAACCCCGAAGGCTGATGGAGCGACGAATCCGAGAAACGGGCCTATGATGATACCGATGGCGATGAGGAAGAGCACATCGGGGATCTTTGTGAGCGTAAAAAACCGCGAGAGAATATTGCCAAAGAATATGAGAAGACCAATGAAGAGTACAGTGACTGATGCATCCATTGATTACCTATTGAAACGTGGGGGAATTATAAGTTTTTAAACGCAGTTCCGAACGGAGGGAAATGTGAGGGAATGCCTTCCCTGCCCGGACAGAAAGGGTTTATAGGGTTTCTTCCCATCTTATCCCATGAAACAGGGCAAGAAAAAATCCGAACGTCAGGAAACCGGCATGGAAAGCCCGGGAAGTGACACCGTCTTTTCTGATAATCGCGACAACCCTGATGGGATCGACGGTATCCGGGCCCTTCAGATGATAGCGGGGGGAATTGCCATTCTGGTAATGGTCTGGTTCATTCTCCGCAATATCCTGCATTTAATCTGATTTCATCGTTGTTCGTACAATTTTTTCACGGAGCCTCCAGAGCCGAAAACCCGTCAATAAAATCCAAAAAAAACATTCTTCAACGGTGTAGTGAATAATAATGTCCGAGAACGGAACCCCCATTTCGAAAATTGTCAAATCCCTTGGGCTGGTATTCGGGGATATCGGTACGAGCCCGATCTACACCGTCGGGGCGATCCTGCTCTTCATCCTGCCGACAACATCCACCATATTCGGACTTCTCTCCCTGATCACGTGGACGCTGTTCACCATTATCACGATCCAGTACATCTGGCTTGCCATGTCTCTCTCGGACAAAGGGGAAGGTGGCACAATTGTTCTCAAAACCCTCCTCGATTCCCTGCTGAAGCCCGGCATTACCGCATCGGCTGTATCCGTTCTCACCATCATCGGGATCGCCCTCTTCATAGGAGACGGTGTCATCACACCGGCAATCAGCATCCTCTCTGCGGTCGAAGGATTCCTGCTGATTCCGGGGTTTGAAGAAACGAGCGGGATGATGGTTCTTTTCATCGCCGCACTCATCGCCATAGGGCTCTTCCTCTTCCAGAAACGGGGGACTGACCGCGTGGCATGGGCATTCGGACCTGTCATGGTGCTCTGGTTTCTGGCTCTTGCGGTATCCGGCGTGATTTCAATTATTGGCGCCCCTCAGGTGCTCTATGCACTGAGCCCAACGTACGCCCTGAATTTTATCCTTGAAAACGGATGGGCCTCGCTTATCGTAATGTCTGCTGTAATCCTCTGTATCACCGGGGGAGAAGCCCTCTATGCCGACATGGGACATCTTGGCAGGGAGCCGATCGTGAAGGGCTGGGTCATTGTATTTCCGGCGCTCGTACTCAGTTATCTCGGACAGGGTGCTTACGTCATCATGACGAATGACACCCACAACGTCCTCTTCTCAATGATCCATCATATCAATCCGATTGCTTATATCCCGTTCCTCATCCTGAGCGTCTGTGCAACCGTCATCGCATCGCAGGCCATGATCTCCGGCATGTTTTCCATCGTTTACCAGGGTATGAATACCCGTCTTCTTCCCAAGATGAAGATAGAATATACGTCGACCGAACTGCAGTCCCAGATCTATATCGGTGCCGTCAACTGGATGCTGCTTGCAGCAGTGCTTGTTGTAATGTTTGAGTTCCGTACCTCGGAAAATCTTGCATCAGCGTATGGACTCGCCGTTTCGGGTTCCATGATGATCTCCGCTCTCATGATGGCGATCATCTTCTTCCACCGGAAAAAACCTGTCCAGACGATCCTTTCCGGGGCACTTATCATCGTGGATGGATTGTTCTTCATCTCGACGCTGTTCAAGATTCCGCACGGTGCGTTCTGGTCGTTCATTCTCGCTGCCATCCCCCTGATTATTATTGTCACGTTTATCCTGGGCCAGGAAAAACTCCATGCAATGCTCAGGCCGGTTCCGATTGAAGAATTTCTCCCCCGGTATCGGGATTGTTACGCGAATTTCCCGAAAGTGCGGGGGACCGCCCTTTACTTTGTGGGAAATCCCCGTTACCTGTCCCCGTATCTTTCCCAGGTGTTTTTCCAGAATGAAATCCTGTACGAGAACAATATCCTCGTATCGATCAAGGTTACGGAAAAACCGTTTGGTATCGGCACTGCTTTCGATTCCGATATTGCACCGGGCCTCCATATCTTCACAGTCACGGCCGGATACATGGAGATCGTGAACGTGGTAGGATTGTTGAAGGAACGCTCGATTGACGAGAAGACCATCTTCTACGGTGTTGAAAATATCGTGAGCGATGACCCTCTCTGGAAACTCTACGGAATTATCAAGAAAGTCTCGCCACCGTTTATCCAGTTCTATGCCCTTCCCCCGGAGAAGATTCACGGGGTCGTCACACGGGTTGTTATGTGACGCAAATATCCGCAACGTCTCAATCCGTCCATGCAATCCGGTACTCTTCCAGTTCCCCGGCATGGAAGACTTTTATATCCACCGGCCTGCCCTGTACCAACCTTTGCAAATTCTGTTTGTGCATATCCGGATCATACCTGAGATTATAAACAGTAAAATATTCATGAATGGTCTCAAGAAACGCGATCTGGTGAGTAAGGAACGCGTTCTCGTACTCTTTGACCTCCCGTGCAATTGTGAGACATTCTTCGTAAGGAAACTCAGGATCATATCGACCGTGACTGCCCTTATGGGCGAACTGGCGCCAGGTAATGTTTCCCGGTATACCGGCACTGCGGCGGAGCATATGCGGGTAGATCCGGCACCCGGAAAAACGCTGCTCATAGATCCGGCACTTCCCGTCCTTAAGGAACCAGCAGGATCCGGTTGTATCGTTTTTCATCCGGAGGGCATATCCTGAAACATACAGTATGCCGTTCTGGTCACAGAACTCGGGATCCGGAGCAGGTTTATACGCATCGGGATCAATTGTCTTTACCCTTTCTACATCATGGTCAAGAAGGAAAATGTGATTGTTGATTGCCTTTGTGCAGCACGCTCCGCACAACGTACACCGGAACTTTGCTGACCAGATATCTCCTGCCACCCGCTCAAGGGGATATTCGAAGAGGCGGTTGCGTTCCTGAATAAGTGCAACGATACGGTATGGGATCGGGATATTTCTTGCCGCGTTCATCAGGATCTCTCCTGACAGGGTGTTCCCTGAGTATCGAATTCGACAAGAGTAATCGCATATTCTGCACAGGCATATTCACCCCCGGGAAGAATAATCTCCGAGGTAATCAGCAGGGGTATCCTGAAACCGCCTGCATCAGCGTAGGAGGAGAATCTGCAGGCAAAATGACCGGGCACCGGATGGCCGGTTTCCGGATTTGTCTCCTGACACGACTCAAAACTTTCAAGGGTACCCTTGCTGTCGAACCGGACAATCGCTTCGATGGATATATCATCGTCTTTTATTGTCGCTTTTGCAGTAGAATCATCAACATTTTCCCAGTGGATAAACGGAGAGGAGCCAAGGATCGTGGGAAACAGGGGGGTCCGGGTCAGGTAACGGAAAAGCGCACTGCCCTTCATTTCATCGATCCGTGCATTATCCAGAGGAAGGAACGAGAACAGGTTCAGACTCATGCCGGCTTTGCGATCAACGTAATAATCGAATGTTTCAAGCCATATGCCGGGAGCATAGGTAATCGTTGCATGCCATACAAAAGCCGGCACGGCAACGGAAAAAAACCCTTCGCCTCCCATATTCATCCACCGCCCGGTCTTTCCATACCGTATCCTGCCGCCATGCCGGAAATGCATGCACCCGATCGGAGTCCGGTTTTTTCCCAATGCCCATGATACATACCGCGATACCGGTTCAGGTCTTTGCGGAATACTGACGACAGGGGGTAACGGGGCATGGTGGACAATCAGGCGGAGGTATCGGAGCTGCTCATCGACCATAATTGCGAAGAGCTCGCTGCCTGTGACGATTATGAAACAAAAGATCACGATACACAAAATGAGACCGGACAGCAGCTCCGAAAACATCAGGTGCCCCCTGTACTCCGCATCCGTATATCCACCTGCCGGAAGGGGATCTCGATCGTTTCAACGGCAAACCTGCGGGCAATGCGGCTGTTTACCCAGTCCCGGACATCCCATGAAAAATCGTAGTTGTTCGTCCAGAGGATGAGCTGCCCGTTGAGACTGGATTCGCCGAATTCAAGGAAATACACCGACGGCGCAGGATCGGTGATCACCCATGGTGTCTGTTCCGCTGCGTCCCTCGCAATAGAGATGAGAATCTCTTTTACTTTCTCCATGTCCGAACCATAGGCAACCGAGAACGGGATCCGGACTTTCATCGTTAGATCCGGCATCGCATAGTTGATGACTACACTCGATGTGATCGTCGAGTTCGGTACTGTGACAACCTGGCGATCCAGGGTCATAATGCGGGTGCTCCGGAGCCCGATGCTCATCACGTCCCCGAAATACGTATCAATCTTCACCCGGTCACCGATCCTGAACGGTTTATCAACAGCAATGATCGCACCGCCAAGGAAGTTACTCAAAATCTCCTGTGCTGCCAGGGCGAGGGCAAGGGCACCAATCCCAGCACCGGCAAGCAGGGGCGTGATATCGATCTTGAACAGGGAGAGTATCAGGAGGAACGCCACGAACCAGATCAGGTATCGTGCTGCACCCTCCATGATCGGTATGAGCCGGTCATCGAGATCCGTTTCCGTTTTTGCTGCAATCAGGGTACCGTATGTCCGGATAAAGTTATACGAAAAGACCGAGGCGATCCATGCCATGAACAGGATGAAGACCGCATTGATCACCTGATCCGTAATGAGCCAGCCCATTGGTTCGGGAACAATATCGAAACGGGTGATGGCGAAATACACCGACAGGGCTATGATCGCGACGACAAGGGGTGTTCCCAGGGCCATAAGGATGATATCATCCAGCCGGGACTCCGTTTTTTCTGCCCGCTTTTTCAACCAGCGGATGCTTACGTATGCAACACCCGCCAGGACAAGCCCGAGAGCAATCGTGAGGGCGGCATAGATAACTCCGTGTTCCATCAGGCTCCCCACCCGTCCTGACGGTTTTCAGGAATAATTTCGTTCATGATTTCTCCTGTCACATTTTTTTGTACCAGACATTCATACACTCCATCGAACCGCAGATGTTGGTATTGTTCGGGAGCATACCACCGTACTGGTAACCCGCCGATATAAACACGGTATTTATCGGCCCGAAACCAGCCCGGCAGATCGTGTAGGCCAGCTGGATTCCTTCTTTTTTCATGTCGGCTTCCATGGCCGCAAGAAGCGTACTGGCAAATCCGTGTCTCCTGAAAAGCAGGCCGGTGGCAAAATCTGTTACCTCAACATGCCGGTTCTCTGCATCAATATCGCAGGATGCCACGGCAGCCAGAAGGTGGGATTTTTTTATCACGTAATACCGTGTTGATCCCTGCATGGTCTTATGAATATATTCGGGATCGGTGATAGGAAACGGGTAGGTTTTAAAGACAGTATGATAGAGTGCCGCAATATCCTTTACATCTCCTGCATGGGCATGCGTGAGCGAGAAGCCGTCCATCAGTAGATGTGAACTCCATTCACCGGCATGGCTGAACGCATCTGACAGGACGTTGGCCAAGGTTGTCGCGTCCCGTATATCCTGTCGTTTCGGGTCAAGATATTTTGCCATGAATACTGCCGGTTCTTTTCCATGATAGAAGAACGGGACCGTGGCTTCCGTGATGTAGCCGTCGTTTGAAAATACCTCAACGGATGATTCCGGTACTTTGACGAAAATTTTTGTATAGCCTTCCTTTCTGGCGAGGTCGTCCGCGTAACGGATGATATCAGGGATATCGGCCGGCGCCAGTTTCATCACATAAACCCGGTTATTAAAATGGCCGTGCTGGATGATACTGTTCCCCCGGTGAAGGACCCGGTCACGTGGTGTCATCCTGCCTCCGTTCAATCCGGTCGTTGTTCTCCGGGATCAGGGTCGTGGTCTCATCATAGTCAGCGAGCAGCTTTGCAACCCCGACAACCTTTGATTCGTCGGCACGGTGGATATTCAGCTGGAGCTTGCAGGCCACACAATCCCCATTGCAATAGATTCGGTCATAGTTTGCAGGTTCCTGATAAGTACAGATCATTCCCTCGTAATTCCTAAGCACAACCTTATGCACCGACCATGTCAGCAGGTAGTTGGGGAAGACCGGAATCTTGCCCCCGCCACCCGGGGCATCGACTACATACCGGGGAACGGCAAAACCGCTCGCATGGCCGATCAGGTTCTCCATGATCTCGATTCCTTTGGATATTGGCGTGCGGAAATGGCTGATACCCTCCGAGAGATCGCACTGGTAGAGATAGTACGGGCGGATGCGGTTCTTCACGAGCTGGTGGACGAGCTCTTTCATGATCCGCGGGCAGTCGTTGATGCCTGCAAGCAGGACCGACTGGTTCCCGAGCGGGATGCCGGCGTCGGCGAGTTTTGCAACGGCAATACGTGCGAAATCTGTCATCTCCTTGGGATGGTTGAACTGCATGTTGACCCAGAGCGGGTGGTGCTTTTTCAGGACAGCCACCAGTTCATCAGTAACCCGGAACGGCAGGACGACCGGGACGCGTGATCCGATACGTATTACTTCCACGTGTGGAATGGCACGGATCTTGGTTAAGATCCAGTCCAGGTACTCGTCGCTGAGCATGAACGGGTCTCCTCCAGAGAGGAGGACATCGCGGATCTGCGGGTTTTTCCGTATATAGTCAATCCCTTCTAGAATTTTCGTCCGGTCCGGGATCGAGTCGATATCGCCGACCTTGCGTTTCCGGGTACAGTGCCGGCAGTACATGGCACAGGTGTTGCTGATAAGGAAGAGGACACGGTCCGGATAGCGGTGGGTGATACAGTCGCAGGGGCTGTCTTTATCCTCTGCCAGCGGATCTGCAAGCTCGTAATTTTCAACAATCAATTCCTTGGGAGACGGGAAGGCCTGGCGGAAGATCGGATCGTTCTCGTAATCGTTCACATCAATGAGCGAAAGGTAATAGGGTGTGATACTGAGCGGGAACTTCTCGAGGGTCTTCTGGATTTGTTCCCGTTCCTCCTGGCCAAAGGTAATTCCCAGTAACTTCTGGAAGGTTTCGATATCCCGGACCGCGTGCCGGATTTGCCACCGCCAGTCTTTCCAGTAATCCGGGCCTTGCTGTGCCGGGCCGGTCTGCGGAAGGATCTTGTCAGAGTCTTTTGGTTTTTCAGCGCCGTAATACTGGGCCCTGAGGATCGACATGAAATCCTTGAAGCTATTCCGCATCTGTCCGCCCAGCTTGGAGATCGGTGCGGGCTTACCCGGGGAACCTGAAATCTGCCGTGTTTGCTTTGATGTGTCTGATGGGGGGGTCATCCTCTCGCACTCCCCTCAGAATAACCACAATTTTTTCGGTTCGAAATCCGTCAGTGCATGATGATAATCATCGAACCACCGGGCTACCGGATTGCTCCTGAAGATCATGAACTTCCCGATATCCGCCTTTTCCGCAGCCTGGTGGTACCGCATGAAAACATGTTCTGCAGTCATGCCGACAACCTCGATCTTCCCGGTTGCATGGGACATGATAAACCGTGCCCGCTTCGCAAGCCCTGAGCAGGCCTGCCAGGATTTCTGGAGGAGCTCGTAAGACTGTTCTACCGGAACCTGAAAGATATGGTTGCCCGTTGTCGGTCGGCACTGGAAGACATAGTACGGCGATATTCCTGCAAAGGACAGCGTGCGGAAGAGCGTTGTCATGGTTTCCGGGTCATCATTGATACCGTTCAGGATGGGGGTCTGACTCACAATCATGACACCGGCCTTCCGTAGTGCTTCTGCCGCCTGAATCGATACCTTGGTCAGCTCACGCGGATGGTTGAAATGCGCCATCAGGTAGATGCGTTTCTCCGGCGTGCTGTACCGCGAGAGGGTATACAGAAGGTCCGGGTCGTTGAGTATACGGTAGGGATTATAGGCCAGCATCTTGCTGCCGATCCGGATGATATTGACATGCGGGATCTCCCGGAGCTCGCGGAGCACGGGTTCGAGCTGCCGGGTCTTGAGCATGAGGGGATCTCCTCCGGTCAACAGGACGTTGGTAATCTCCCTGTGCTCCCGGATGTATTCGATATTTTCCGAAACGTCCTTCACCGTCTCGCGTTCGCAGGACATGAACAGGCGTTTCCGGAAACAGAAGCGGCAGATACCGCCGCAGACATCGGTGAGGAGAAGGAGGCCGGTCTGATCATATTTATGCTGCAGGCCGGGTTGTTTGGTATAATTTTTTTCACATGAAGGATCCGCGGATCCGCCTTCCTTGAGTTCCTGCGGATCGGGAACTACGATCCTGCGCAGCGGATCGTGCCCGTCTTTCCAGTCGATCAGCGAGAGATAATACTCGTTGGAGCGGAACGGGAACAGGTCGGTTACCGTCTCTATCTTCTCCCTCGCCTTAGGGGCGAGACCGACAAGGTTGTCGAGCTCGGAAACTGATGTAATGTACTTGGGATTCATGATAAGTCACCTCAGTTCTGGGGATTGGTCTCTGCCCGTCAGAGGGCAGGGGTCGAGCAGTGCGGGAATTTCCTGATGCTATTAACAGAAATTTATAGACGCTGTATGCACCACTCAGTGGACTTTCCTTTCTGGCTCATGTTTTAAACCCTTTGTGTTCGTGCTGTTTTGACGTACCTGAGCAATGGCGGGACTCACTCCTTTTTCCTTGAGAGCATCTCGAGTGCCCATTCTGCATCTTTACTCCCTGCCCGCTCCATTGCCCCGAGAATTACCACTATTTCACGATAAACTGGTCCATCCCGTGACGTTTTTGCCATCGAATAAAGAGAACGTACCCGTGGTTCTTTCCATTCTCTTGACTGTTCACTCACGATTACTTCACTTCCGAAACAAGCTATGAAACGCGAATGTCTGACCTCCCGTGAGAAAGTATGTTTTCATGAGTACACGAATAGTAATAATAACCGGAGCGGCAATAAATGTTATTACAAAAGATGCTCTTGTAGTTTTATCGGATAATACAATGCTGAAAAACTCCAAAGAGTACGTTGGAGAAATGAACCTATGACCTATAAGAGGGAACTCGCCTCCCCCATCTCTGTCCGTCTCCCGCGGGAGACGAAAGCCCGACTCGAGCAACTTGCTGAAGAAAAGCACATGGAACTCTCTCCCTTTGTTGTTGCAATTATTGAGGACTGGCTGAAAATGAGGAAGGAGATCGGGGAAAACGCCATGAACTGGCACACGTATATCAATAATTCTGAGTACAAGGAGGCAATGCAGGCGCTCATCAGGGATACATTCCTGGACTCGGTCATCAACACCCCGAATTACCGGGATAATATCAAGGATGTGGTGAAAAAAGTCCTCTCCGAGGCATCGGATGAAGGGAAGGTGTCAGGAAGACGGAAAAAAAGTGAGAGGTGCCTGCCATCTCATGCCCACGAACCCGATTCATCACTCAAATTCAAGAGGGAACGGATGGCCGCTGACCATAACCCTCGTTGACAGAATCTGAAACCGGACCTGATGGATAAGTAACGGAGAGAAGGGATCCGGATTGTGATGTGACATGAATGTAATGGGGGATGCAACGTGGCTGATCTGAACCGCTCGCTGGGCTTCTGGGGAGCCACCGGAATCGGCATCGGGTATTGCCGGGCCGGCGGTCATTCTCTCATTCATCATTGCCGGTTTTGTCGCCCTGCTCACCGGCCTCTCCACCGCCGAACTGTCCTCATTCATCCATGAATCCGGGGGCAGTTATATTTACACGACAAAAGCATTCGGTGAATTTCCGGTTTCGTTGTCGGCTGGATGAAATCGTTCGATTATATTGTCGGTGCCAGTGCGGTCAGCGTCGGGTTTGCCGCCTATTTTGCATATTCTGTCGGGATCCCGGCAGCAACGGGGACGCTCGTCATTGTCGGTACCATCTGGCCCCTTGTTCTCATGCTCCTGAACATCAGGGGAATACAGGAAGCTTCCTGGACCAATAATCTTCTCGTTGCCCTGAAAATCCTGGCATTGCTGGTATTCATCTTCGTAGGCGCATCGGCCCTGCTCGCCAGCGGCAACTATTCGAACTATCACCCGTTCTTCCCGCAGGGTTTTTCCGGCGTGATGTCCGGAGCAGCCATCATCTTTTTCGCATTTATCGGGTTCAATACCATAGCCGTTATGGCTGAAGAGGTAAAAGATCCCGAGAAGAATGTGCCGAAAGCAATCCTGTTCGCCTTTGCCCTCTGCACGCTCATCTACATCGGTGTATCCGTCGTAGCCGTGGGGATCGTGAACTGGCAGCTTCTCGGGGCCTCCAGTGCACCGCTGGAATTTGCACTGAAGACGGTCACAGATAACATGTTCCTCCTGCAGTTTGTAGCGATATCTGCACTGTTTGCCACAACGTCGGTGATCATGGCCTCGATCATGGGAGGATCCCGGGCACTTTTTGCCATGGCCCGCCAGGGTGTCCTGCCACACGTATTGTCAACGATCTCACGTCAGGGGGTTCCGGCATTCACTATCCTGATATGCGGACTCGTCATCAGCGGGATTGTGCTGCTCACCGGCGGCAACCTCGACTGGCTGCCTCGATTTTTAATTTCGGGACCCTCCTGACGTTCTTCTTCATCAATCTCAGCCTGCTCCGGCTCCGCAAAACCATGCCGGATGCCCGGCGCGGATTCACGGTCCCCCTCTACCCTTACACGCCCGTCTTTGCCATGATCAGCTGTATCGTCCTTGCATTTTACCTGAATGCCAATGCCGTAATGACGGCCTGCGTTTTTCTGGCAGCAGGAATTGTCGTATATTATTTCAACAGAAAAAGTAAGCGGAGATGAATTCTTCATTTAGCGAATTATAACACTATTTACGATCATACAATTTATTACGGTCGAACGTAAAGGGAGATCTCATTCGGGGTTGGCCGCGTAACCGAACCGGAATATGAAACGGAAGATCGCAGGGGTTTTCAACACCCTGAAAATGATACCGTTTCAGGTAAAGCAGTCCTTCAACAGACAGAGTGATCCATGCCATCCTCACGACGCAAAACCGAATCACCGGCAGTCCAGATACTCAGGTACCTTGCATCGGACCTCGGTATCCTGGTTGTAGCTGCTTTGATCATCCTTACGGTTTACGCAATCGATACCGTTACCCCTCTTGGTGAACCGGTCTGGCTTCTCTATTTCGTCCCGCTTGTCCTGTCTTTCTGGTCAGGCAGGTACTATGCAATCCCAACGGTGTTTCTCGTCACCATACTCTTCCTTATGGCAGGATTTTTTCTCTCACCACAGGGGATACCCGTGCACCTGGCGATTCTGAGCCGGTTCACGTTTTTCCTGCTCTTCTTCATCACGGCATTATTACTCTGGACAATACGCGGGCGACAGATCCGTGAGGAAAACCTCTGATTCTTGAATTACGGAATCCAAAAAGGATCTTTCCTCCAGGAATATTCCCAGGTAAATCGGTTGATGCAATCCAGTCCCGCAAGGAACAATCAATCCAGCCGGATGGCAAGTATGCGATGTGCCTTGTTTGCAGCCGGGAAAAGACCGGCAATTTTAAAGAGGATCCTGTAGAGGATACTAAGTTTTTTGATCTCCTCCGATCGGGTGAAATACCATTCTTCGAGTAATAATATTCTCATGTTCCAGTGCTCGATTTCCCTGACATTGTCAATACCCCAGTAAATTTCAGCCCCGGTTTTTTGCATGGATGGATGATCCCCCATGCGTTTTGCCGTGTATCTGTTGAAACAATCGAAGACAAGAACGCTGCCCGGGAATGTCTGCTGTAATCGTAAAAGGAGAGATCTCACTTCCTCATCATGAAGATACATGAACAGCCCCTCGGCGATAATGAGGACCGGCCTGGTTTTATCTGCAATCGAATCGATCCACCGGAGGTCGGTCACTGATGACGGGATGAGGTGGTACCGGTCTGTTTCATCGCTGAACTGCCTGCGTATGGCGATGACATCGGGATAATCCAGATCATACCATTCCACATTCCCATTATTCAGGCGGGAATACCGCGTATCCAGTCCGCATCCCAGGTGAATAACCGTGCCAAAAGGATGGGCATCCAGGAATTTTCTGGTATAATGGTCAAATTGTTTTGCCCGGATACAGAGGGTGATCCGGGTCTTTTCCGGGATCATGAGGGATGAAAAATCATAATCAATGCGCTGGATCAGTCGGGCCGCCAACGGATCGGACAGTATCGGGCGGTTTTTTTCCTGTTCCCGGGCTTTGCACAGGAGAGGAACGAGCAGGGTCTGCTTCTCCTTGTCCAGCGTGATTTTGATCTTTTCCATATTCAACAGACCGGTTCGTGAATACAAAATCTCCTTTTTTTGTCAACCAGCAAAAGTGATTCGGGTTTTAACTTCCCGGTGAATTTAGGGGTTTTTCTGAGTCAGCCACGCCCGGTACTCCGGGGTCGCATCCTTCATGTCCTCCCAGAGCCATGCCATCCGGTCAAGGAACCAGAGTTTCCCGCAATAGACAAGCGCCATACCGAAGACGGTCGGCCAGAGATCGAATGCGAATACGCCCCAGATGACAAAGAACGTTCCGATACCCGCAACTATGGAGAGGATCTTCGGGACGGTCCGGTGGTGTACCGGCACGGGGACGATGTCACGGTTCAGCCAGACCCGTTCCCCGAATACGGCTTCCGAGGCCCAGTGGTCGAACGATTCCGGGGCCGGGAAGATGCGGGGATTGAACCATGCCCAGAACAGGGCAATGGTAACCGGGATAACCGCATACCACCCGAGCCAGAGCCGGCTCCAGGCAGCAAGGACGAGGATTGGCAGCAGGGTATTGCGCAGGAGCACGCTCCACGGGTTGGCGTGGCGGAGCCATGTCTCGTCGTCCAGTGCAAAGACCTGTGCAATCTTCCGCTCCGGGGTCATGTTGTTCCTTCCATGGTTTTAAGGGGTTTATCATCATGGGGGGATCGGGTTCAGGGAAATTATTGCCCGTGCACCGGACCTGCCGCTATCAGGACCGGGCGGTCTGCCCTTCGTATGACCGCATTTGTGGTGCTGCCGATAAAAAGTGCCCGGAGTTCGCGAGTCCAGCCCTCTCCATGCGGGCTCATAAGGATGAGTGTTGCGTTGCAGCGGCCGGCAGTAGCGTTGATCTCGTCAGGAGGGTACCCGACATGGACCAGGCCCTCGACTGCGATACCGTCAGCGGTGAGATCTTTTTTAATTATTGCCAGTTTTTCCATTGCCGCCTTCACCGCAGCCTGGATCTCCTCCGCGGACTCCCCCTTATCGACCACGTGGAGGAGGAAAACGTGCCCGGCCGAGGGTATATGCTTCAGGAGCGCAAGGACATCCCGTGACGGTCCGGAGAAGTCTACGGGCACGAGTATCCGTTCGAAAAGGCCCGGGCGCTTACCGCCGGCGCGGGAACCTGGCGGGAACCGCATGAGGAGGACGGGGCATTTTGCATTGCGGATCACGCTTGCCGATACGCTTCCCAGGAGAATCTCCCGGATCGTGTTCTTCCCCCGTGCACCCATGGCGATCAGCGAGACGTTCTCCGTATCGGCTTTTTCCAGGATCGTGAGCGGGATTGTGCCCTGGGTAATGGTATCGACAATAGTTTCTACGATGACTTCCGTCTTAACCCCGCCCTTCTCCAGAGCCTGCCGGTTCTCCTCCAGGAGAATTCTGGCATTCTCGATCTCCGGTCCGTGGGTCCATCCCCGTATGGACTGGCGGGTCGCATCGACCACGTGGAGGAGGATGACTTCCCGGATGCCGGGGATATCCCTTACATATTCAAGGACCCGGTGCGAGTCGCCGGAAAAATCCGTCGGCAGCAGTACTTTTTCAAACATTGTCCAAGCTCCTGAAAGATACATCGTAGTTTGGTTATTTAAGAGAATGCCCGGGTGGCAGGATGCCCGCCGGGGGTTCCCCCGGAATTCCGGTACACCGGTTCTGGTGACGGGAGAGAGAATGTGCAGGGATCAGGTGCCTTCATCTTCCCTGTTCTTATCCTTCTGAATGGTATCCGGTGAGGATCCCGTTCCGGGGTGCCGCCGGTATCTGCCGGCAGGTTTCTTTTTCATTTTTTTAAGTTTCTCAGCAACCGCGTTATCATGGTTTATCGAAAATCAGGGGGGTGATTCTTATCAGTCACCGATGATCATGCCGCCGGCTCCGGGCCGGCACTCTTCCTCCGAAAGAACCAGTTCCGGTACACAACGGGCGTGATGATCGTCGTGAGCAGGCTCATGAGCACGAGCATGACATAGACGCCCTGGTCGATGATACCCGCTTCCAGCCCGATAAGGGCTACGATCATTGCTACTTCTCCCCGGGGCGCCATACCGAACCCGACGATGAGCGCGTCCTTCCGGCGCAGTCCCATCAAGCGGGCCGGAAGCCCGCAGCCGATGACCTTGGTGATAATCGCAACAAGGGTCAGGACAATAAGGAACAGCGCAATTTCCGGCGTGACCGTCCTGATATCCGCAAGAATGCCAAGCGAGACAAAGAAGATGGACGCAAAGATGATCTGGAGATACTCCGCCCCCTCCTTGAAATTTTTACTGTGATTCAGCTCCACGCTCTCGAACGAGACGCCGGCAATGAATGCGCCGACAATGGCTGATAGCCCTACGGCTTCCGCACACATTGCGTAGAGGAACGCGACCATCATAGCGAAGATGAAGATGAACTCCGGGAATTTTTTGCAGAAACCCGTTTTATCGAGCCTGCTGACATATCTGCTGACGATAAAGATACCGAACGCCCCGCCAAGAACGATAAACGCGACAGCCTTGACTGCAACAAGGACAATTCCGCCGGCAGATACCGTGCCACCCACGACATCGGTGCTGATGGCAAGAGCAAGCAGGCTGAGAACGTCATCGATGACTGCTGCACCGATGATTGCTTTTGCGGCATCAGTCTGGAGCCTGCCCATCTCACGGAGCACGTTTGCTGTTATTGCGATGCTCGTAGCAGTCAGGGCTGTACCGATGAAGATGGCGCTTGCGGTACTGAATCCGAAGGCAATCGAGATCCCATAGCCTCCGATCCACGGGATGATTACGCCAATGGCAGCAATCACCCCGTTTCGCAACGACAGGATCTCCTTCACGTTGAACTCAAGTCCAATCACAAAGAGCAGAATGACTGCACCGAGATGGGCGAGACCACGGACAAAATCCGTATAGGTGATCCACCCGAACACACTCGGGCCGACAAGGAGCCCGACAAGGATGAGCCCGATGACGGCCGACTGGTTGATGCGGGACGCGATCAGGTATCCTCCGAGCGCTACGAAGAGGAGGAGGCTCATCTGGAATTCAGGTGAGGTGAAGAGGCTGTCCATGGGTAATAACAGGGAGAGCCGAGTAAAAACCCTTTGTGTTTTCTGCTAAAAAATCGTAAAGATTCTATAAAAAATTCAAGACTCTTCCAACAAATCAATATTGATCCTGAGTCTGTCGTCGTGAGCCTGCCATGGCGATTCCCCGCGCCTGCGGGAATTCCGGTAAAAACGGTGGTGAAGGGAATGGATCAGCGGCTGCGGGGCTCACATGAAGTCCGAAAGACCCAGCTGCTCGTGTTTCTCCTCGCCGAACGTGGAGGTGATGGCAAGGTCAAGCACCTCCATCCGCTGCCGGGTGTACTCGGATATGTGGTACTTCCGGCACATCTCCCGCGACATCTCGAGGTATTTCTTCACGGACCCCTCGTGGACCGTGGGAATGATATTGCCGTTGCAGATGCCCCTGCCACGAAACTTCGTGCACTTGCCGGCAAGCGGCATCCGGCGGTAGCTCGTGTTGCACTTCGTGCACCGGAACTTCTGCTTGGAGAATGCCGAGAGGTTCCCCATGAGGTCGCGGATGAAATGGGTGGTGAGCACCCGTTCCGCCACATCGTCCGCATCAACCGCACGAATCTTTTCCGCAAGCACCAGTTCCGCTTCGAGCTTGTCGGTCATCGTCTTCATCTGGGTGTACATCGATTCGAGCGGGCCGGATGAGATGTCGGAAGTGTCGTGCGTGAACTGGAACCCTTCCACCTGTGCCGGCGTCCCGATCCGGTTTTCCACGCGGTCGATAAGCTTCACGATCGTCTTTGGCTCGGCATACACGAGTGCGCTCGTGTAGACCTCGATCGGGTAGTGGTCGCAGACATCGACGTTCAGGGCCTCCTTGTCGATCTCGGCCGGATCGATCCTACTCGTCAGGACGAGCGGGGCGTCCATCGAGCCACCCCGGTTCTGCGGCAGGAACGCCCGGGAGAAATTGATCAGGCCGTCCATGAGGAGCATGATACAGTCCTCGTCGCCGTCGCACTGGCCGGTGAAGATGCCGTTTGCTGTCAGGGTATGATCGGTATCAACGGTCAGGCAGTAGACCCGCTCCTCGGGAGCCGGTACCGGTCCGGCCACCGCGATCCGGTCTGCGATTGCCAGGGACCCTTCGAAGACCGGTACCGCATCGCCGGCCTTCAGCTCTACGGCCTTCACCTTACGCAGGTAACCGGTGTCCCAGACGAGCATCGCATGATCCGGGGTCACGACCAGTTCCCTCCCCCGGGCAGTCTCAAACCGGATCAGGGCTGCCGGCGAGCGGTGGATCGAGACCGACGTGATCTTCCGGAGGTGGATGCCCCCGGCAGTGTCCACCGAGCGGGTAAAGAACGGGCGGGCGGGATCCGAATAATAGGTGCCGAGCCGGTCGATCCCCGGGCGGGAAAGGTCGAAGTTCTCGAGGACAAACTTCCGGATCGGGGTCTTTTCCCAGCGCTTCCCGTCATAGACCTCGATCCCGGTATCGCCAAAGAAGCAGTTCCGCCGTTTGGCAGCATGGAAGAACGGGTGGGCATACCCCACGTTTGCCCGGGTGAACCCGACGATCCGGGCAAGGACACCGGCGCTCGTGTGCGGGGCAAGGCCGATCACGAGGTGGCCGACCAGCTCTTCGGGCTTTGTGACACGGTAAAACGGTTCAAGCCCGTAACACTTGACCAGCAGGTCGTCCATGAACTGCGTTACGCTGACCAGGTATTCGGCACAGGAGTCGGAGACAAGGATATCCTGCGGGTGGAGCTCGACAACCTGCGATCCGTTCTGGAGATCGTACCCGTGCGTGTCCTTCACGTAACCGAGCGAGCGGAGTTTTTCCACCGGTACCCGCACTTCATCGGGGCGGATGTGGGTAAGGGGCAGGTCGATCATGTCAAACCGCGTGGTCCCATCCTTGAAGACCCAGATGTTCCGTATCGCCCTCAGGATGCCTTTTTCCATGGGCTCGACCGTCTTCTCCTTCGAGATCACCCCTTTCACCCCTTTGACGAGAGCAATGCTGTCGGTTTTGAGTCCCAGGCGTCCCATGGCCTTTGCGTACTCCCCTTTCACATCAAGGGTCACCCGCTGGCTGCACGTTGCAGGTGCGTCGCAGCCGGGACAGCGGGGAAGCGTTGTCTCCCTGCCGCATTTGGTGCAGGTGAAGATCGCAACGGTATGCCCGCCGCACTTCTCGCACCGGGAGAGGTAGCCGATCTCCCCGCACCCGGAACAGCGCCTCCGGCCAACATCGATCTCGATGATCCCCCCTTCCTTCTGGAAGTCGATTTCAGTATCGTTCCGGTCCGTTTCCGCTGTATGGGCAGATGCCGACTGGAAGGACCGCCGGGCCCCTCCCGAGTCCCCGAGCGGGAAGAGGACATGCGGGGGCGGGTTCATCTTCCGGGGCTTCGACTTGCCCGGCCGGCCCATGCGGCCGCCGATCCGGGTACCGGAGCGGGACCGCATCTTCAGGCCGCTGAGGTGCATGACCAGATCAGGTACGCTGCCGGAAGGTGCGGTGTCCCACGTTTCCCGTTTTTTCAGGTTCTCGTCAAGCCCGAGGCAGGCAATGAAGGCATGGAAGGACCGGATCCGGACGGTGTCATCCCGGACCTCGTGGGGGAGGAGGATCTCTTCAAGAATGGTTTTTATTGCCGGGTCCGGGGGGATACAGAGCGTGCCGCCGGCGATCCGTCCCTGCCCCGAGACAAAATCGGCAAGCGCCCGGATCTGGTCTGCCGTGACGTCGTCCCAGAACCAGGTATAATCCGGGTGGAGGTACCCCCCGGCACGTGCCATCGACAACGCCTCCTCGTCGTCCTTCGGGGGTTTTGTCCCGGGCCCCTCGTCGAGCTGCCACCACTCGGAACAGTACCCTGCGGGTACGAGCGGGTGGTTGTTCTCCAGGAACTCCCCGAACGAGATGAGGATCTCGCCGACATCGAGGACCCGCACGATATCGGCGTTCAGCCGTTTTGCGGTCGCCTCGTCATCGATCCGTATGACGTCCCCGTTCTTCAGCCGGACCGTCGGCCCCTCGATGGAATCGACCGGCACCACCCCGCAGGCTTTGCCCGGCCGCTCGGTCTTCATCTGGGTGCCGGTGGCAAGGAATTCCCCGAGAATATAAAGCGTTGCCGGGTGCATGCCGGCCGCGGCAAACCCGGTGTTCCGGGACCGCCCGTACCGGAGCCTGAAGCCGCCCTTGCGCATGGGGTACGCAAAGACCGGTCGCCCGCCGATCAGATCGCGGAGGTACTTGTCGAGCGGTTTGATGCCGACGGTCTTCTCGCCGTCTCCGCTCTTCGCTGCCCCGGCGATCAGCTTGTCGAGCCAGTCCCAGCCCTTCATGTTCATCTTCTCGACACGGCTCTTGAGCTTCCGTGCCTTGCCGGCGATACCTTCTCCTATGACCAGTGCCATGCCGCCCCGGACCGTGTTCGTTTCGACCCGTTCGAGGTTGCGGTGACCCGCAACTTCCTCCTGCTCGGTTGCCTCGCCATCGACACAGACCGGGCAGTTCTCGATGATGAGCCGGATCTCGGCCTCGCTCGGGAGGTACTGGAGGTTCATGATGGAGTTGTATTGCCGGATCTCCTCAATGTACCGCTCGACCTCATCCTGCCGCGGGACATAGTGACCGATCCCCAGTTTCTGCCGCACGTAATCCCCCACGAGCACCGAGAGCGCCTGCGCCGTCCCGCCGGCACTCCGTATGGGACCCGCGTAAAAGATCATGAGATACTGCGTCCCGTCATCGTTTTTGCCAAGCCCGATCTTGGCGATCCCTTCCGTGGGTGCCGCAACAACCCCCTCGGTCAGGATGGCCATTGCCGTGCGGATCGCATGGTCGAGGACCTCCATCGTATCCTTCTCCCCGAACTTCCGGGCAACGAAGTCGTCGCCGATACGCAGCGCTACCTCCTCGCGGGACATCTGCTGTTCGAGTTCGCGGATACGGGCAGCAACACCCGCAACCCCGACCAGCACTTCCACCCGGTCCGCGAGGTCGCTCGCGATCGGGATCTCGACGTCGAGGGAGGGATCGAGCCCGCGGGAACGGGCCTCCTTTGCTATCGCTATGGTGCGGTGAAGCTCGTCCAGGAGCGACTTCTCGTAGGCCTGCATCGCGGGCGAGAGCTTGAGCATACCGGTAGGATTCTCCCGGGGGGGATTTATGGGTTGGGTTTATCGCATGAAGGTGCGCAGCGGAAGCCCTTTCGTTTTTCTTCGCGGCGGTATTTCACCGGTACCGTACCGGAAAAAACGTTACGGATACAGAAGAAAGAGGGCGGGCTGGAAAAAAGGGAGGTCGTTACTTGAGCTCAAGCTTCCGTGGCTTCAGCTCAGGCCTTGGCTCCTTCTTCGGTATCCTGAGCTCAAGAATTCCATTGTTCATCTTACCTTCTGCCCTGGCAGGATCGACCTCTTCCGGGAAGGAGACCGACCGCTCGAACGCCGAATACATCCGTTCGCGGTGGAGGTAGTTTTTCTTCTTATCCTCTTTTTCTGTTTCCTGTTTTGCCCGGATGCTTATACCGTCATTGTTGATTTGGACATCAACATTCTCCTTGGTAAAGCCCGGAAGCTCGGCATGGATGCTGTAATGGTCTCCCTCGTCAATGAGATCGAGAGGAGCGTACCTGACCGGCAGCATACCGGATTCCTGCCCGCGGGTCTCGAAGGGGAAGTACGGGCGCATCATGACATCGAACGATTTCCGGAAGTCATCGAAGATGGCATCGATATCACGGTCAAACAGGTTTGGCCTTCTCCAGGTTGAAAGCGAAGAACCCGGAGTGGTGGGGATTACATCAGTGCTTTTTCTCTCAGGTTTCTCACGATCCATAGGTATTCCTCCTATGTTTCACGTTAGGTTAGTGCAATATCTTAAATAAAGCTTACTATGGTGACAAGGGTTACCCCCGGAGGTTAAAATCATCAGAGGGTGCAGGCCGGGTAATGAACCGGGAGAGGGCAGCTGTCAATGGATCAACCGTTATTCTGTCTTTTTACCATCACGCAAAATACGGGGGTTTCCTGAATTCCGCATGCGTCCTCAAGGGAAAATTCCCAAGGCATGAAGCTCATTCCCCGTCCTCTGCGTTCTTGGTGATCGCGGGCAGCCCGGTCTCCCCCATCTGCCAGAGAGTAAGCGTTGCGCACTGCCGGATGACCTCGTTGTTATCCCCCAGCCTCCGGCTCAAGGGTTCCACCGCGGGCCTGCCAATCCGGCAGAGGGCCTGCGAGAGAAAACCTCGCAGCTCCCGGTCATCGCTCCCCATTCCTTCGATGAGGGCATCGATGGCCGGAACGCCGATCTCGCCGAGGGCTGCGGCAGCATAGCGGCGGAACTCGCGGCGGGTATCCTCCTTCAGCGCATCCATAAGGGGGGCGACTGCCGGTCCGCCGATCCGGGAGAGGGCTATGGCGGCATACCAGCGATGATCGTTGTCCTCTGCCTGTGCCATCGCCGCGATGAGGGGTATGACCGCAGGCGCACCGATCCGGGAAAGCGCCCCGACAGCCTCGTGCCGTTTTTCAATCGCCGGATCGCCAAGGAGCGCGACCTGCTTCCGGATTTCTTCATCGGTTATCTTCGTATTTCCGCCGGTTCCTGCCATATCTATCAATGATTTTGGGATCTCCATCCACATGGTTGTTTTCATTTCTGAAAGGTACATCAGAACCTTGGGGAGATGAAAAACTCATCGGCGTTCTTCGAATCCGTGTCCCAAATCACGCAAGTCCCATCCAGCCGGGTACGAAAAGGAGCACAAAGAAGATACCCATCAGCACGAGGCCAAGGGGGATGCCTACCTCAGCCCACTCCCGGCTCGTGATCTGCAGCTTGCCTGCCGCAATGATATTGGGAATATTCCCGGGGATGAGCATCCCGCCGGCGATGAGGAGGCCCATCAGCGCACTTACGATCTGCTGGAGCGTGAGCGCGGGACCGATCTCGGCTGCGGCAAGCGTTGCATTGTCGAGCACTGCTGAAACGATATTGACCCAGTACAGGCCTGCTGAGGGGATGCTGATGATGTATTCCAGGATGAGCGGCTTGAACCCTTCACCGAGGAAGATGAGGGCCATGATGAAGAGGTAGACCTTGCCCGCCCGGAGTACAATATCGCGGACGGATTCCCGTTCGATAATGCACTCGAGTTTTGTATCCCCGGTGTGGCTCCGGCTGAAGAGGAAGACGCCAACAAAGCCAAGGGCGATCACCGCGGGGATGAGGTACACGGCCAGATTGTTAAAAAGGAACGTGAACCCCGCATGATACGGGGTGCCGGACAGTTTTGAGATCACGATGGTGGTGAGCGGTTCTCCCAGCGGCGTGAGCCCGGCGCCAAGACCGATGGAGAAACAGGCAACGACGGCAATCTCCACCTTTGCCTTCTTTACCACCGGCAGGGCGTTGACGATCTCGACAAGGATGATCGCGGCAAGGATCGCCGAGATGATGCTGGAGATGAGGCCGAGAACAACGATGAGGGAAAACACAATTGCCTTGAGGGAGAAACGGTCAACCATGCCCACGATCGCCGCTTCCAGCCGGCGGTGGAACCAGAAGAGGAGGAGACCGACGAGCAGGACGATCTGGACGATCCCCACGGGGATGCCAGACACGGTCGTGATCTTCAGGGGCGCAAGGAGCGCCTCTTCGATGATCGTCGTGCTCCAGCCGGTCGTTTCCCCGGGAAGGGTCATGAACCCCGCGAGGGTCAGCGCCACAACCCCGCAGGCAAAGAGGAAGACCTCGAGGTTGTGCTCGACCTGTTTTACCCGGAACGGCAGGACCAGCACGAGGAGGAAGATGACAAAAAGGCCGCCGTTCACCAGGAGATCCATGCCGTTCACCGTACTTCCGGCATGCGGGGGCAGGGGCCGGCTTCTGCAAAAGAGTATGCGGCCAAGAAATTAATGGGTTTCTTTATTCCTGCAGTTTTTTAGAGTGCGCCGGTACGAAGGTATATATGCTTCGTCAATGGTATAGACAAATTGGTTATAACGGGTATCGTGAGGACCGTGGCAAAGGACATCACGAAGATCATCAGTTCATTACAGACCACTGCGGTCAACCGGTGCAGGGAACGGCTCGATGAGGCCGCCACCAGAGCCCGGGATCTGATCAGCAGCGGCGATACGTACGATGAGCTGGGTAAGGCGCATGACAGGCCGGAGTACGGGGTCACGTCCCTGCTGAAGCGCAGGCACGGGCTCTAAGAAGGGGATCAGCATGGACGAGCCGGAAAAAACACTCCTGCAGCAGATACGGGAAAGAGAGCAGGAGTATGCAAAGAAGATCGAGGTCATCAGAAAAGAGACCGATGCCGCGATAGCTTCGGCACGGGGCGAGGCCGAGAGCCTGCTCTGCACTGCCGAGAGTGCCGGAAAAACAGAAGCCGAACAGCGTTACTGGGAGGAGAAAGGAAAGATCGAGACCGAGATAGAAGGCCTCAGGCGGGAAGCTGCTGCCGGGCGGGAAAGGGCCGCAGCAGCCATTGAGAGGAACCTGCCCCGCGCTGTCGGGGCCATAACCGGTTATGTGACCAGGGAATAAGCGGGCCTTCGGGGTAAGATGGCATGCTCCAGTCGATGAAACGGATTCAGGTGATCGGGCCCAAAGAAGAACTGAACCGGGTAGTCGACCTCATGTACCAGGCCGGCACGGTGCACCTGGAGAACGCGAGCGAGGGGGTCCCGAAAAAAGAGATCCATCTCACGCCGGTAAAACTGGAGGCGGCACAGAATATCTCTGATGCGCTTGGCAAGATCCAGGCAATCTTTTCCACCCTCCCGGTCATTGCCGATGACCCGGAACGGCAGAAAGCGATCCAGGTTGCCCTGGGGGAGAAGAGCTACGACCAGATCATCAGAAGAGCCCGCGAGGTCATCCATGAACTTGAGGCAACCACGCGGGAACTGACGGCAAGGAAGAGCGATCTTACCCTGGCGGACACGGCGCTGGACCGGTATGCGAAGGTCCTTTCCATCATCCAGCCGGTGGAGAAGGAACTGCCGACACTGGAGGGCTTCGAGGTCACGATCCTCCTCATCCAGAAGGAGCATGCGGGGGTCATCGAGATCATCAGAAAGGAGATTGCCGCGATCACCAGCAACCACTTCGAGATGACTTCCACGACGGTAGACGAGGAGACGCTTGCCACGATCATGGTCTTTTCCAAGCAGCATTCGGAAGAGGTCCATGCCTTCATCTACTCGGTGAACGTCAACGAGGTCAGGCTCCCGAAGGAGTATGCGGGCAGGCCGTTCTTCGAGATGTTTGCGCTGATCGAGGAGCAGAAACAAAAAAACGCCGAAGAGATTGCCGCCATCGACCGCCGCCTCGCCACATTGTCGTCCGTCTGGTACCAGGAGCTGGTGGTGCTCAGGAAACACCTGGAGGATATTTACGCTGAGGTGGGGGCCTATTCCAACTTCGGGCTCTCGGACTTTACCTTCGTTATCATGGGCTGGATCCCGAAAAAACACCTCCGTGCCCTGCAGCAGTCCCTTGGCAACGCATTCGGGGGCCGGGTGGTTGTCCGCGAACTGGGAACAACCGAAGAGGACATGAAGCACGCCCCCGTATGGTATGACAACCCCGCGTGGGTCAAACCATTCGAGTTCATCATGGGGCTTGTGGCCCTGCCGAAATACAATGAGTTCGATCCGTCGCCCGTCCTCGCGATCTTCTTTCCCCTGTTCTTCGGGATGATGGTGGGCGATATCGGGTACGGGCTCGTGATCCTTGCCATCGGGCTTTATGTCCGGCACCGGGTTCCTGCGGACACGTTTTTCGGGAGCATGGCGCGTGTGCTGGTCATCTCCTCGATCCCGACCATGATCTTCGGGTACCTGTACGGGGAGTTCTTCGGGAACTTCGGGGAAACTCTCGGGTGGATCGAGCCGGTGCATCTCCTCGGCATCTCCTGGAACCGGAGTGAGGCGATCGTCCCCATGCTGGTCCTCGCCATCTCGGTGGGGGTCATCCATGTCTTCCTGGGACTCGCAATCGGCATGCGGAACGCGGTTATCATGAAAAACAGGAAGCACCTTGCGGAGCACGCAGGCATGCTCCTTGCAATCACCGCGATCATCGTCCTGCTCTCGACCCTTGCCGGTGCCCTTCCGGCCGGGGCAGTCTACTTCGGGGCGGGCCTCGTCGTCATAGGCCTCTGCCTCCTGGTCTACGGGGGAGGCGCATTCGGCGCCATGGAGGTGATGGGCACGGTGGGCAACATCCTCTCGTACGCCCGTCTCATGGCAATCGGCATGGCATCGGTGATCCTTGCCCTGGTAGCGAACGAGCTTGCCGGGGCGTTCGGGATCGCGATCGTGGGCATCATCGTCGCCGTCCTGCTCCACGGCCTCAATATCCTGCTTGCCATGTTCTCCCCCTCCATCCACTCGATCCGTCTCCACCTCGTGGAGTTCTTCGGCAAGTTCTACGAGGGCGGGGGCGTGGCGTACAAGCCGTTTGCGCGGGTTTTGGCCGGGGGAGATAAGAAGAGCGGATGAGTTCCCGCATTTCCTGCATTAAACGGAGTTTCCTTATTTTGTCAGTACATTGTGTAAGTAAACTGACTGGATACTTGGACACTATTTGAGCTGCTATGTGCTTTCAATCGCGGATCGATTTTCAGATCGAAACCGGATCGCGATCGATCCGGATCGGTTTTTCGATCGGGATCATAGTTGCGATTGCAATTCCAAAATCGGGATCCGGTTTCAAAATGTAAATCGCAGATCGATTCTGAGATCAAAATCGCGGATCGATTTTCGTACGAAAACCGGGATCCGATTTTATGCTCCGTCTGTGCCTGCGGTCCTGAAACCGTTTTTCAATCGCGATCCGGTTTGCAAATGAAAATCGGGGATCGATTTTGAGATCAAAATCGCGGATCGATTTCCGGATCAAAATCGGATCGCGATTTTTCCGGAACGGTTTTTGATCGGGATCGCGATCGCGAATGGAATTTGGAAATCGGGATCCGGTTGAAATTAATTACCGGGATCACGCGCTGATCTCAGCACACAGAATCTCGGCCTGCTCAAGAATTGTCACCACTGCCCTGGGCTGCTTGTCCGGCGGATAGTTGTATTTTGTGAGGATACGCTTGACCATCACCCGCATCTTTGCCTTGACGCTCTCCTTGACGGTCCAGTCGATGGTGGCGTTCTTCCGGATCTGGTCTACCAGCTCGTGGGCGATCTTCTTTAAGACTTCATCGCCAAGGATCATGACCGCACTGTCATTGACCTCAAGCGCTTCATAGAATGCAAGCTCGGCTTCGGTGAGCCCGAGACCCTCTCCTCGCTTGTCGGCCTCCCGCAGTTCTTTTGCGAGTTTGATCAGTTCCTCGATAACCTCGACCGTCTCGATAGCCCGGTTCTTGTACCGGTGGATGGTCTCGTCAAGCATCCGTTCAAAGGAACGGGACTGGACCAGCCGTTTCTTCTGCCGCGTCCGGATCTCGTCATTCAGGAGTTTGCGTAATAATTCTACAGCCACGTTCTTCTGCGGAAGGCCCCGTACTTCTGCAAGGAACTCCTCTGACAGGATCGAGATATCCGGTTTCTGCAGCCCGGCCGCGGAGAAGATATCGATGACCTGCCCGGGAACGATCGCCCCGCTCACGATCTGGCGTATGGCGTGCTCCATCTCCCATGACCGGTCCTGCTTCTCCCCGTCGCCATCGTATTTTACCAGGACTGCCCTGACCGACTGGAAGAATGCAACATCGTCGCGGATCTTCATCGCTTCCTCGTGGGGGACCGAGAGGGCAAAGGCCTTTGAAAGTTCGGTGACCGCAGTGATGAAGCGCTTTTTCCCGTCTTTTTTATTGAGGATAAAACCCTGCGCAAACGGCAGGAGGGCCAGCTGCCGCCGGGGGTCTTCCCAGTCCGACCAGTCGAAGCCATGGAAGATCCCGCAGCAGATCTCGTACTTCTCCAGCATGACGGCAACGGCTTCCTCCTGTATGATGGCAGTCTTGCCGGTACCGCCGTTTTCGGTGTAATTGGCAATGGCTTTCCGGAGTTCGTCGCCAAGCCCGATGTAGTCGACCACGAGACCGCCGGGCTTGTCCCTGAAGACCCGGTTGACCCGGGCTATGGCCTGCATGAGGGTGTGCCCCTGCATCGGCTTGTCGATGTACATGGTGTGGAGCGACGGGACATCGAACCCGGTCAGCCACATGTCGCGGACGATGACAATCTTGAGCGGATCATCCGGAATCTTCTTCTGGAATCTCTTCGCGAGCACTTCGCGCCGCATCTTGTTCCGGATATGCTGCTGCCATTCCAGCTGATCGGTTGCGGAACCGGTCATGACGACCTTGAGCACCCCCTTGTCGTCCTCTTCTGAGTGCCAGGACGGGCGGAGCCTGACGAGCTCGTTGTAGAGTTCCACGCAGATACGCCGGCTCATGCAGACAATCATTGCCTTGCCGTCCAGCATCTCCTGCCGTTTCTCGTAGTGGTCGAGGATGTCCTGTGCGATGAGAGAGACCCGCTTCTCCGTCCCGACCACCGCTTCGAGTGCTGCCCACTTGGACTTGAGATCTTCTTTCCTCTCGATCTCTTCGCCTTCCGTGATCTCCTCGAACTGCGGGTCGATCTTCGGCCGTTCCTTCTCGTCAATCTCGATCTTCGCGAGCCGGCTCTCGTAATAGATCGGGACGGTGGCCTTGTCCTCGACCGCCCGCTGGATATCGTACACGCTGATGTAGTTCCCGAAAACGTGCCGGGTGTTCTTGTCCTCCTTCTCGATCGGCGTGCCGGTGAACCCGATGAAGGTGGCCCCGGGGAGGGCGTCACGGATGTGGCGGGCGAACCCGTCGATGAAGTCGTACTGGCTCCGGTGGGCCTCGTCCGTGATGACGATGATGTTCCTGCGCCCGCTCAGTTCCGGGTATTTGCCCCCCTTCTTCTCCGGGAAGAACTTCTGGATGGTGGTGAACACGATCCCCCCGGACCCGACCGCGAGGAGTTTTTTCAGGTGCTCGCGGTCGGTTGCCTGGACCGGCGTCTGCCGGAGAAGGTCCCGGCACCGCGAGAATGTGCCGAAGAGCTGGTCATCGAGGTCATTCCGGTCGGTGATGACGACAACGGTCGGGTTCTCTAAAGCGGAATCGAGCACAATCTCCCCCGTGAAGAAGACCATGGTCAGGCTCTTTCCCGACCCCTGTGTATGCCAGACCACGCCGCCCCGCCGGTCGCCGCTGGGCCGGGATGCCCGGATCGTGCTGGTGATGGCGTTCCTGACCGCGTGGTACTGGTGGTACCCGGCCATCTTCTTCGTGACCGACCCGTCATCATCAATCTCGAAAACGATGTAGTTCCGGATCAGGTCAAGGAGCCTCCTCTTGTCGAATACCCCCCGTGCCAGCACTTCGAGCCGGAGCATGGTTGCGGGAGCGAGCTGCTCGCCCTCGATAGTGCGCCACGGCATGAACCGCTCGCGGATTGAGGTAAACGTCCCGATCCTTGCATCGAGCCCGTCCGAAATCACGACCATCTCGTTACAGGTAAAGAGGGAG
>Ga0209098_1001005_pt1 | contig 28099 bp, 29 predicted proteins | sample AD_JPNHW1_MetaG_FD_184429 | JGI IMG/M metagenome (GOLD analysis project Ga0209098, IMG submission 184429) | Active sludge microbial communities of municipal wastewater-treating anaerobic digesters from Japan - AD_JPNHW1_MetaG (SPAdes) (version 2) | ecosystem: Engineered > Bioreactor > Anaerobic...
CGGATCAAACAGTTTTCGAAGGACCTGGAGACCCCCTGCCTCATCCTCGACCTTGACGTGATCAAGTCGAACTACGAGGCCCTCAGGGTCAACCTGCCCTTCGCCAAGGTCTTTTACGCCGTCAAGGCGAACCCGGATGACGCGGTCGTGAGCCTCCTCCGCGATCTCGGGTCCAACTTCGACGTGGCTACGCGCTACGAGCTCGACCAGCTCCTCCGCCTGGGCATCAGCCCGGACCGGATGAGCTATGGCAATACCATCAAGAAAGAAAAGGACATCGCCTATTTTTACGAAAAGGGCGTCAGGCTCTTCTCGACCGACTCGATATCGGACATCGACAAGCTCTCGCGCGCAGCCCCCGGATCCAAGGTCTTCTTCCGGCTCCTCACGGAGGGCCTTGGTGCGGACTGGCCACTCTCCAAGAAATTCGGCTGCCACCCCGACCTCGCCCGGCAGCTCATCAAGACCGCAGTCCGCTTCGGACTCGAGCCCTATGGAATATCCTTCCATCCCGGCTCGCAGCAGCGGGACATCGGCCAGTGGTCCACCTCCCTCACGCAGGTGAGTCAGCTCTGGAACTGGGCCAAGAAGGAAGCCGGCGTCCAGCTCAAGATGATCAACATGGGCGGCGGCTTCCCAGCCAACTATGTCGAGCCGACCGATCCCCTAACGACATACGCCGAGGACATCAGGCGATTCCTCGACAACAGCTTCGGCCAGGACCTCCCCGAGGAGATCATCATCGAGCCCGGCCGTTCCATGACGGGCGATGCGGGCGTCATCGTGTCCGAGATCGTCAACATAGCCAAGAAGTCCGTCCATGACCGCTATCCCTGGGTCTTCCTCGACATCGGCAAGTTCGGCGGCCTCATCGAGACCCTCGACGAGGCCATCAAGTACCCGATGTACTTCCAGGGCCACGGCAAGCCCACGGAGATCATCATCGCAGGCCCCACCTGCGACAGCATGGACATCCTCTACGAGAAGTGGACCTACACCATGCCCGAGAAGACCCGTATCGGGGAGAGGGTCTACATCCTGACGACCGGCGCCTACACGCAGAGCTATTCGTCCATCTACTTCAACGGCTTCCCGCCGCTCGAGTCGTACATATTGAAATAGCATGTGGCTCGGGGTCGCCATTGGCGGGGCCAGCCAGCAAAAAGGCGAGCGCGACGTGGACCGCCCTGCGGGTCCCGATGCGCTCGCCTTTTTTCATGCGCAGGCAGGCCGGCGGACCGGTCGTTGTAAATCGCCTAACGCGGCACACAGCGGCGCCTGCGGCCGCAGGACCTTCGCTGGAAGCCGCGGAATCAGTACCAGGTTATGAGGAGTTCGGTGTAGGAGAGCGAACGCAGGCGCGCGGCGAGGGCCTCGACGTCTGCCGCGGACACGGAGGGGAAAACGACGCGCCAATAGGGCCTAGCCTCCTCGAGCTCGGCCTTGAGCCCCGAGAGACCGAGGCGCTCGATGACGCCGAGGGCGTTCTTCCGGTCGCGGAAGGAGGCCACCTGTACCCTGCAGAGTTTCCGGTCGCCGGATTGGGCCGTCGCTGGCGCCGGCGACGAGGCAGGCGGACCTGCGGGCTTTGGCACGGGCTGGCCGAAGGCGGCCGCTTCAGCGGCCGAGATGACACTGTAGGTCACCCTGGCGGTACCGGTCAGGGTCATGCCGAGGATGCGCGCCGCGGCCTCCGAAAGGTCGAGGTCGCGGCCATCGACGAAGGGTCCCCGGTCGTTGATTCGGACCACGACGCTCGCCTGCGTATCGAGGCTCCGGACGAGGAGGAGGGTGCCGAAGGGCAGGGTCCTGTGGGCGGCGGTCATCGCCTCCTTGTCGTAGGCCTCCCCGCTCGCCGTGGGCCTTCCATGGAAGTCCGCGCCGTACCAGCTCGCCACGCCGGTGTAGACGACGGGAGCCGGCGCTTCATCGGCTCCCGCGATGGGCAAAACCGCGAAAAAGAGGGAGGCGAGGACGAGATAGCAGACGGGCTTCCGCATCCGGCCTCCCTCCCCTTCCTACTTCTTCGCGAGGGCCGAGGCGGCCTCGTAGATGGCGGCATAAAGGGTGTCGACCTGGCTCTCGTCGACGCTCGAGAAGGCCACGCGGAGGTAGCGGTCCTGCATCGAGATCGTACCGATACCCTGGTCGAGGAGCCGCAAGCGGAGGGCCTCGGCTGAGATGCCCTTGCACTCGAAGCTCATGAAGTAGCCGGAGTTGAAGGGCATGGGAACGATGCTGGCCGGCAGCGCATGCGTCGCGATGAAGTCGCGGGCGCGGCGGTAGCGCGCCTCGAGGAGGCCGCGGAAGCGGGCCTTCTCGGCGGCGCGGCCGGGAGCGTCCAGGGCCTTGAGGAGGAGGTACTGCGAAGGCGCGGAGGAGCTCGACACCGAGGACCTGATCACGCCGAGGAGCTTCTTCACGAGGGCCTCGTAGTGGACGGCGCCCACTCCGGCGCCCGCGAATGTGACAAAGCCGGTCCTGAAGCCCCAGACGTAGTCCTCCTTCGTGGGACCGTCGGCCTTGACCGCGAGGATGCGCTCGTGCGCCGTGGCGAAGCGGGCGAAGAGGGACTCGGTGAGGAGACCGGGCTCGTACTGAAGGCCGAAGTAGGCGTCATCCAGGATGACGAGGAGGTCGGTTCCTTCCGATGCGACGCGCACGAGGGCCTTGACGATGGCGTCGGCCTCCTCGAGGGTCGGCGTGTAGCCGGTCGGGTTGTTGGGAAAGTTGAGGATGGCGCAGGCCTTGCCGCGGCGGCCGCCCGCCTCGCGGAGCCTCGCCTCGAGGCCTTCGACATTGAAGTGATAGGGCCGGTCCGAGGCGCGGCGACCGCTCGCCTCGTTGCCCATGCCCGCGAAGATCGGATAGGTCAGGCCTGCGGCCATCTTCCGCTCCTCGACGATGAGGCGGTAGTTGGGCCAGTGGAGGTCGGGCACGACGACCGTGTCACCCGGCTCGAGGAAGAGGTCGGCGATGTACGAGATGGCCGCGGTGAGGCCCGGCACGACGACGGGAAGGGAGATGTTGGCTCCCTTGAGCCCGGGATTCTTGGCCTCGATCTCGGCCTTCCACCTGCGGCGCAGCTCGGGGACGCCGCCGGTGGGGGCGTAGGCCACGGCTTCGTAGGGCGTCAGGGTCGGAAGGCCGGCGCGGATGGGCGAGAGGATGAGGGGCTCTCCCGCCTCGTATGCCATGCCGATCGTGGCGTTCATCACCTTGGCGCGTTCGGTCGCCTCGGCGCTCTGGGAGAGGATTCCCTTGGGGAAATACATGCGGCGGCCCATGTCGGAGAGGAGTCTCTCGGCCACGGATCCGGCGATGCTTGCGTTCAGTTCTTCTGCGAGGGCATTCATGGCGCTAGGTTACGCGTTGCCCGAGATGACTGTCAACACGGGCCGGACGCCGGGCCAGCGGCCTACTCCCGGGAGAAACGGCGATGCTGGCAAAGCGGGATGGCGCATACTAGGCTTATCCAAGGTACATTCTCGCGCCCCAAGGCGCCCGGGAGGAGACTGCCATGTTGAAGAAGTCGTATTCCAGGAACCGGAAAACCTGCAAGGTGACCTTCACCCTGCCTCCCGAGGCGGCGGCCGGGGCATCCACGGTGACCCTCGCGGGGGACTTCAACAATTGGGACAAAGTCGTCCTTCCGCTCAAGCGCGCGGCTGATGGCAGCTGGGAAACGACCATATCGCTGGACGCGGGGAAGGAATACCTCTTCCGCTATCTTCTTGATGGGCAGAAGTGGGAAAACGACTGGAACGCGGACAAGTACGTTCCGTCGCCCTTCGGGGATTCGGACAACTCCGTCATCATCGTCTGATTTTTCGCACAGAGTCCGGCATTACTTGACACGAAACCCCACTTGGATGTCTTCTTTGATCATCGTTTTTTCCATATATTGGATTAGGAGGATATCATGAAGAAGAGCCTCGCGCTCATGCTCATCCTGTCCGTTGCCTTCGCCGGCATGGCCTTTGGCCAGGTCAAGGCGAAGGATGGCGTATACTTCGCCCAGGACAATACCTTCGGCTCTTCCGGCTGGAAGGAGCAGGTCGTCGTCACCGTGAAGGGCGGCAAGATCGTCTCCGCGACCTGGAACGGCGTTTCCAACATCGCCGGCGCCGCCGACAAGAAATCCTACGCTGCCGCCGGCAAGTATGGCATGAAGAAGGCTTCCAAGCTCGGCGCCGAGTGGGACCAGCAGGCCAAGGCCGTCGAGGACTACCTCGTCAGGACCCAGGATGCCGCCTTCAACAAGTACAAGGACGCCGCCGGCACGACCGACGCCATCTCCGGCGCCTCGATGCACGTCAAGGGCTTCTTCGACCTCGTCGCCAAGGCCCTCGCCTCCCCCGCCGTTCCCAAGGGGATCTACTCGAAGGACGGCTGGTACTATGCCGAACAGGCCGCCTTCGACGCGTCCTCCGGCTGGAAGGACTCAGTCCTCATCACGGTGGTGAACGGCACCGTCGTCGATGTGCTCTGGAACGGCAGCTACAAGGACGGCACCAAGAAGTCCAAGCTCGTCGAGGCAGTCGAAGGCCGCTACGGCATGGCCAAGGCCGCCAAGCTCGGCGAGTGGAACGTCCAGGCCGCCGCCGTCCAGGACGCAATCATCAAGGCCCAGGATCCCGCCAAGATCGTCGTCAAGGCCGATGGAAAGAGCGACGCCATCTCCGGCGCCTCCATCCATGTCACGGCCATCGGTCTCGCCATCGAGGCCCTCAAGGCGGCCCGCTAGTTTCGATCAGCGCACAACGCGCATGACGCGGCCCCGGGGCCGCAAACAAGGAGGCAGCCCGACAGGGCGGCCTCCTCTTTTTTGGCCTTCATGCTAGACTATTGTGGTTCCATGGACAGAAGGATCGGGACAAGGGAGGATGCGATGGTACATGGCTTCGGGGGCACCACGCCCAGGATTGACGAGAGCGCCTTCGTGGCCTGGAACGCCGAGGTCGAGGGGGATGTCGAGCTTGGCGAAGGCGCATCGGTCTGGTTCGGCGCGACAGTCCGCGGCGATGTGGCGCCCATCAGGATAGGCCGCCTCACGAACGTCCAGGACTCGGCCGTCCTCCACGTCGACAGGGGCGTGTCCTGCACCCTCGGGGAGGCCGTGACCGTGGGACATGGCGCGATCGTGCATGCCTGCACGGTGGGCGATCGAAGCCTCATCGGGATGGGCGCCATCATCCTCGACCGGGCCGAGATCGGCGCGGATTCGATCGTCGGCGCAGGCGCCCTCGTGACCCAGGGCAAGAAATTCCCTCCCCGGTCCATGATCCTCGGGAGCCCGGCCAAGGTCGTCCGCGAGCTCTCGGACGAGGAGGTCGCGGGCCTGCGCTCGCACGCCGAGGACTATGCCCTGCTCGCCGCGAGGACGAAGGCGGAACAGGAATAGGCCCGGCCTCACGGTAATCGTAAACCCGGCGGCTCCGCGCTCCGATACTGGAAGTAAGCCATGCGTCCGCCTTTCGCGGACGCGATGCAAGGAGCGCGTGCCATGAAGAAGTTCTCGATCAAGAGCGCCGGGCAGGATCCTTCCCTTCTCGAGCTCATCCGCGAAACCGAGGGCGGTTTCTATGTCCGCATCGTGCATCGCCACGAGGACTGGGAAGACGTGCGCGAGGATTTCCTCTCGAGGGATCTCTTCGACACCTGCCTCAGGACTGGCTACATCGCGGAGCTCTCCGCCTAGGCCGGACCATCGGCCGGGCGCGTGGTTCGCAAGTCGCCGCGGCGCCTTTGGGCAGGCGGGACGAGAATAAAAGTTGTGCGAAAGACGGGGGCGGCCGCGATGGCCGCCCTCGTCATGTTCGTCCCGCCCTTTACCGGCGCGGCGTCCTGCGGTACCATCGCATCATGAAAAAAGGATCATGCCTTGCCATCCTGGTTCCCCTCCTGGCCCTCCTCTCATCAGCTCTCGTGGTCTCCTTCCTTTTCCCCAGGCGGTCGGCGCCCGCGGATGTCCTTGCCGCACGACCCGGTCTCATCGGCCCCTGTTCCGCAGGGCCAGGCCTGGTCGCAGCCGCGGCGGCCTCCAGGGAAGGGGACAGCGCGACGATAGTCGGCTCATGGATGGGGCGCAAGGCCCTTACGAAGTGGGAGCTTGCCGCCGTCCGCTACTTCGTCCTCCTCAGGGACAATTACGCGGGTTACGATCCCTCGGGAGGCGATGGGCGATTCAGTGCGGCATTTCGCAGCCTGGCCGAGGACCTCGACAGACGCGGCGACTCGCTCGATTCGACCTCCTTCGCCAGGGCGCTCGCGGATTCCCTTGCCTTCCTGTCGGACGGCCACTTCACCATACGCGGCGGGGATTTCTCGCGAAGCCTGGGCGGGCAGGTCTACTGGTACACGACGGGCGAGGACTGGCTCCTCGAGAGACGCGGCTCCGGTTTCCGATTCCTTTCAGGGCCCTTGGCAGGCGCGGACGTTGCGCCGCGGATGACCGCCGGCGACGCCACGATCATGGCGAGACCCACCATCGACCGCGAAGGCCGCGTGGCATGGCGCCTCGTGGCATCTCGCTGCCTTGATGAGGGAGAAAGCCCTGTCGACCTCTGCCTCGACGTCCCCGTAAAAAGACTCGGCAAGACTGCCGGGGCTTCCATCGTCTTCATCGTCGACGATTTCTGCCCGTCAGGCGGGGGGGAGGCGTGGAGCATTTCCCCCACCGGCTATGGACGTTATGCGAAATATGCCACGTTCATGTATGTCGACGACGCCGGAAGGACAGCACAGGCTGCCTTCGCGGATCGCCTTCCCGAGCTCCGCACGGCGCCTGTCTTCGTCTTCGACCTCAGGGGCAACATGGGCGGCCATTCCGACGTCATCGATGCCTGGATAGCTTCGTTCTGCGGGACCACCCTGCCGCTCTGCCTCTATGACTTGCAGACGGCACGCGACGGGAGGATCGAGACGGCTGACGCGGCATGGAGACAACTTGCGCCCCACCTCGACGCGATGGGCATGCTGCCGCGGGTCAAGGGCCCGAACAAGGTCCTCTTCATCCTCATGGATCACTATTGCTGTTCATCTACCGAGGACGCGATCCGGGAGCTGTCGATCCTGGACGGCGCACTCCTCGTGGGCATGCCGACCTCAGGCATGCTCGCCTGCGGGGACAACAGCTGGTATCGGGACGAAGAGACGGGCACGGGCATCTTCTTCGGCAACAACCGGCGCATCTGGTATCCGCAGGACTGGCGGGCCCTCCCCGAAGGGCAGGGCATCGAGCCCGACCTCTGGGTGCCGACGACGTACGCGAGGGAGAGGGCGGAAGCCCTTGTGGCCCGCTACGGCGACGAAACCCTTTCGAAGACCCTCCGGAGATGAAAAGGCGCCCCCTTCAGGAAGCGCCAGTTTCGCACATCGCGGCAAGGACCTGCCGCGCCGCCGGCTCAGTTCGTGGACGCGTGCCGTGCGGCCTCTGCGGTGAGCGCGGCAAGCCGCGCCCGTGCGCGGGCGGCGGAGGCCCTGGCCCGCTTCGTCTCCCAGGACATCGCGCCTTCCTTGAGTCGCTGCTCCGCCCGGGCGAGGGCCTCCTCGGCGCGTTTCCGGTCTATCTCCGCCGCCCACTCGCCCGAGTCGAGGAAGAGCTCGACCTTCTTCTGCGTCACCGTCACGAAGCCGCCTGAAGTCGCGGCGATCCGCACGCCATCGGGGGTGAGGAGGGTGAGGACGCAAGGCAGGACGGGCGCCGCCACAGGCTCGTGGCCCGCGAGGACCTGGAGCTCACCGTCCGCCGTGACGAGGGTGAGCGATTCGGCCTCGCCCGAGTAGATCCGGCCATAGAGCGTCATGATGTCGCAGCGGAAGACGGGCACCGCACTGCCTCCTTAGGACTTCCGGGCCCGCTCGCGGACCTCATCGATGGTGCCGGCCATGAAGAAGGCCTGTTCCGGGATGTCGTCGCACTTGCCCTCGACGATCTCCTTGAAGCCCCTGATGGTCTCGGCGAGGGGGACATAGCGGCCCTCGATGCCCGTGTAGGTCTCCGCCACGAAGAAGGGCTGCGAGAAGAAACGCTCGATCTTGCGTGCGCGGAAGACGGCGAGCTTGTCCTCGGCGGAGAGCTCCTCCATGCCGAGGATGGCGATGATGTCCTGGAGCTCGCGGTAGCGCTGGAGTATCTCCTGGACCCTGCGCGCCACCGAGTAGTGCTCCTCGCCCACGACGAGGGGATCGAGGACACGGGAGGTCGAGGCGAGGGGATCGACCGCGGGGTAGATGCCCTTCTCGACGATGCGCCTCGAAAGGACGGTCGTGGCGTCGAGGTGGGTGAAGGTGGTGGCCGGGGCCGGGTCGGTGAGGTCGTCGGCCGGGACGTAGACCGCCTGGACCGAGGTGATGGAGCCCTTGCGGGTCGACGTTATGCGCTCCTGGAGGGCGCCGAGCTCGTTGGCGAGGGTCGGCTGGTAGCCAACCGCGCTCGGGATGCGGCCGAGAAGGGCCGAGACCTCGGAGCCCGCCTGCACGAAGCGGAAGATGTTGTCGATGAAGAGGAGGACGTCCTGGCCGTACTCGTCACGGAAATTCTCGGCCATGGTGAGCCCCGAAAGGGCGACGCGCATGCGGGCTCCAGGCGGCTCGTTCATCTGGCCGAAGACCAGGGCGGTGTTCTTGATGACGCCCGAATCGCTCATGTCGTGCCAGAGGTCGTTGCCCTCGCGGCTGCGCTCGCCGACGCCCGTGAAGACCGAGTAGCCTTCATGCTCGGTGGCGATATTGCGGATGAGCTCCATGATGACGACGGTCTTGCCGACGCCGGCGCCGCCGAAGAGGCCGATCTTGCCGCCCTTGGCGTAGGGGGCGATGAGGTCGATGACCTTGATGCCGGTCTCGAAGATCTCCATGCCGCCCTGCTGCTCCTCGAGGGCGGGCGCCTCGCGATGGATCGGCATGCGGGGAGCGTCGACGGGGCCGCCCGAGTCGATCGGGTTGCCGGCCACGTCGAACATGCGGCCGAGGACGGCCTTGCCCACGGGCACGGAGATGGGACCGCCCGTGTCGCGGGCGCGGAGCCCGCGGGAGAGTCCCTCGGTGGGCTGCATCGCCACGCAGCGCACGATGCCGTCGCCGAGATGGAGGAGGACTTCGGCGAGGAGCTTCGTGCCATCGATCTTCTCGATCTCAACCGCGTTCAGGATGGCCGGCGGACGGCCTCCCTCGAAGCGGAGGTCGAGGATGGGTCCCGTGACCCGTACGACGCTGCCCATGTTTTCGCCCATATCCACTCCTTGCAACAATTCCTCAAGACGGCGCTGCGCTATCGCGCAACGCATGCAGAAGGACGCGCCATCGGCGCGCCGCTCAATCGCCCAGCGCCGATGCGCCGGCCACGATCTCGGAAACCTCGTTCGTGATGGCCGCCTGGCGCGCCCGGTTATAGAGAAGCTGGAGCTTTTCCAGCATGGCCTTTGCATTCTTCGAGGCGGCATCCATGGCCGTCATTCGCGCGGTCTGCTCGCTCGCGAAAGCCTCGACGAGGGCTCCGTAGATCACGCCCTTGAGGTATCGCGGCGCGAGGAAGTCGAAAAGCTGGGACTCGCCCGGCAGGTAGACATAGGCGGGCGCGGCCGCCCGGTACCGCCCCGGGGCCAGGTTCGTGCGCGCGAGGGGCAGGAGCTCGATCATGTCGGGCTCCTGGCGCACGGAGGAATGCATCTTCGTGTAGATGACCCTGAACTCGTCGACGCGTCCCGAGAGGAAGAGCTCGGCGGCAAAGGCGGCGATGTCCGCCGCTTCGGATACGGAGGGCTCCTTGGCGGAAACGGGAAAATCCTCGAGGAGGACATAATCCTTTTCCATGAAGTACCGTTTCCCGGTGACGCCTATGGGGAGGAGGATGGAGCCCGGTGGGCAATGCTCCTCGGTAAACCTGACGATGGCATGGTTGTAGCCGCCCGCAAGCCCTCGGTCGGAGGTGATGACGAGGGTGGCCTGCACCCTCTCCCTCTTGTTAGGGCGCTCATCGAACCAGGGGATATCCGCGCCGTCCATCCTCTCGACGATGTCGTGGAGCGTGTCACGGATGGCCTCGAAGTAGGGGCGCGTCTCGTCGAGGCGCCGGCGCGCCTTCCTGAGCTTCGAGGTCGAGATGAGCTTCATGGCCGTGGTCACCTGGAGCGTCTGCTTGACGCTCCGGGCCCTGACCCTGATATCGCGCATCGTGTCCACGTGCTACTCCGCCTTCCTGCTGCCCTTGAAGCCCTCGAGCGTCTCCTTGAGCGTCGCCTCGCTCTCCGCCGAAAGCTCGCCCTTCTGCGTGAGCTCCTCGACGAGGCCGGGGTTCTTGTACGAGACGGAGCGGAGGAGGTTTCCTATCGCCTTGCCGACCTCGTCGGGCTTGTATTCAGAAAGGTAGCCGTTGATCGCGGCGTAGAGGATGACGATCTCCGTACCGAGGGAATAAGGCGCGTACTGCGGCTGCTTCAGCATCTCCGTGAGGAGCTTTCCGTGGGCGAGGCGGTCCTGCGTGGCCTTGTCGAGGTCGGAGCCGAACTGCGCGAAGACCGCAAGTTCGCGGAACTGCGCGAGGTCGATGCGGAGGCGGCCCGAGATCTTGCGGACGGCCTTGGACTGGGCCGAGCCGCCGACGCGGGATACGGAGAGGCCGACGTCGATGGCGGGCCTGATGCCCGAATAGAATAGCTCGCTGTCGAGGAAGATCTGTCCGTCCGTGATCGAGATGACGTTGGTCGGGATGTAGGCAGAAATGTCCCCTCCCTGGGTCTCGACGATGGGAAGGGCGGTGATGGAGCCGCCGCCGTGCTCCGCGTCGAGGCGCGCCGCGCGCTCGAGGAGGCGAGAGTGGAGGTAGAAGACGTCTCCGGGATAGGCCTCGCGTCCCGGCGGCCTGCGGAGGAGGAGGGAAAGGGCGCGATAGGCGACCGCGTGTTTGGAAAGGTCGTCGTAGACGACGAGGACGTCCTTGCCCTCGTCCATGAAATACTCCGCCACGGCGCAGGCTGCGTAGGGACAGAGGTACTGCAGAGACGGCGAGCTCTTGGCCGTGGCCGCGACCACGATGGTGTAGTCGAGGGCGCCGTACTTGCGGAGGGTCTCCACGACGCCCGCGGCGGTGCTGGCTTTCTGGCCGATGGCCGCGTACACGCAGATGACGTTCTGGCCCTTCTGGTTGATGATGGTATCTATGGCGATGGCCGATTTGCCCGTCTGGCGGTCGCCGATGATGAGCTCGCGCTGGCCGCGGCCTATGGGGACCATGGCGTCCAGGGCGAGGATGCCCGTCTGGAGGGGCACGTTGACGCCCTTTCTCGCGAGGACGGCGGGGGCGTTGCGTTCGATCGGCATGTTCCGGACGGAAGGTATCGCGCCGAGCCCGTCGATCGGCACGCCGAGGGGGTCGATGACCCTGCCGAGGAGGGCAGGCCCCGACGGCACCTCCGCGATCCGGCCGGTGCGACGGACGGTCTCGCCCTCGCGGACACCGTTCTCGCCCGCGAAAATGACGCAACCGACGTCGTTCTCGTCGAGGTTCATGGCCATGCCCGTGGCTCCGGACTCGAACTCGAGGAGCTCGCCATAGGCGCAGGAGTCGAGGCCGTAGACGCGTGCTATGCCGTCTCCCGCCTGGACCACCGTGCCCACCTCATCGCGGGAGGGCCTGTCCTCGAACTTCCCGATACGTTCGAGGAGGATGCTCGTAACTTCGTCGGGCTTCCGCTCCATTCCTGACCTCGCTCAGTCCCGGGCTTCGGCGAGCGGGCGGGAAAGCTCCCGCCCGAGGCGCCTGAAGCGTCCGGACGTTGACCAATCGTAGCGGACTGATCCCGTCCGCAGTATAAAGCCGCCCAGGAGGGCGGGATCCAGAGTTGCTCGGACTTCGACCTTCCCTGCGCCCGATGCCTGCTTCCAGGCTTCGGCGATGCGCCCGAGGGTGGCCTCGCCGAGGTCGCGCGCCGAAGAGATGTCGAGGCGCACGATGCCCCGTTCCCTGTCGAGGAAGGCGCGGAAGGTTTCGGCTATCGCGGGGATGAGAGGGACCCTCCCCTTCTCCACGATGAGGGCCGCGTACCGCGAGAAGACCTGCCGGGCCTCGTCGCCAGCGGCCCCGTTTTTCCCCGCGGACGCGTAGAGCGAGGCGATGGCCCCGGCCTTCGCGTCGCGCGGCACTGCAGGGTCCCGGAAGAAGGCCTCGACGTCGCGGCCCGAGTCTCCCTCGAGCGCCGCGGCCGCTCCTTCGAGGGCACGGGCCGCGAGCTCGCGCGAGGCATCGTCGGGGAGGGCCCTGAGGAGGGCGGTCGCCCAGGCGCGGCGGGAATCAGCCACGGCCGGCCCCGATGCCGCGCGCGAAGGCCTCGGCCTCGGCGAGGTCGTCGGCGCCGCCGATCTGGCGGCCCGCGATGCGCGACGCAGCCGCGACAGCAAGCATCGCGACCTCGGCCGCAAGCTCGTCATGGGCGCGTCCGAGCTCGTAGTCGGCACGTTCCTCGGCGCGGCGCCGGATACCACCGGCGTCGGCCTCGGCCTTGGCGATGATGGCCTTGTACTCTTCCTTGCCGCGCTCGACGGCTTCCTTCACGATCCCCTCTGCCTCGCGCTCGGCCTCCGCGATGAGGCCCTCGTAGCGAGACTTGAGCTCCTCCGCGACGGAGCGTGCGGTGGCAGCGCCGTCGAGCTCGTCCTTCACCTTCTTCGTCCTCGCGTCCATGAATTTCCTCATGGGCTTCCAGAGGAGCTTCTTCATGACGAAAACGAAGATGGCGATGTTGACGATCGTGATTAAAAAGGTGACCGAAAAATCGAGCACGATCCTATCCCTCCGGGTTTTCTACGTTTCCCGTCCCCGTCTACTTGGAGACGAGCATGAGGGCCACGACGAGGCCATAGATTGCGGTGGCCTCGGCCAGGGCGATACCGAGGAGGAAGGCGCCCTGGATCTTGCCCGATGCCTCGGGCTGCCGGGCTATGGCCTCGGAAGCCTTGCCCGTGGCCAGGCCGATGCCGAGACCGGCGCCGATGCCGGTGAAGACCGCGATACCCGCGCCGATGAAAGCAGCAGCAGAAGCGTCCATACGATTTCCCCCTATTCGATTGCCTCGGCGATATACACCGTCGAGAGGAAGGTGAACACGACGGCCTGGATGAGACCGTCGAAAAGATCGAAGTACAGCGAAAGGATGGGCGGCACGCCCACCGGCACGATGGCCTCGATGAGCCGCATGATGATGAAGGCGCCGAGGATGTTGCCGAAGAGCCGGAGGGTCAGCGAGAGGGGCTTCACGACATACTCGAGCGCGTTGAACGGAACCATGAAGGGAAGCGGCTTGGCGAAGCTCTTGATGAAGCCCCCGACGCCCTTGTACCGGATCGACGAGTACACGACGACGAGCATGGTGACGATGGCGAAGGCCGCGGTGACGTTGATGTCCCGCGTAAGCGGCTTGAGCTCGAAGAGGGGCTCGTAGCCGAAGCCCGCGACGGGCGTGAAGATCGGCAGGAGGTTGGCCGTGCAGAGGAAGAGGAAGATGGAGCCGAGGAAGGGCACGAAATCCTTCCCGTGATGCCCGATGTTCTCCTCGAGGAAATGGTTGGCGAAATCGTAGAAGCCCTCGAGGAGGGACTGGAAGCCCTTCGGGACCTCCCTGAGGCGACGGGTGGCCAGGAAGGCGAAGAGGAAGAGGCCTGCCATCACGATCCAGCTCATGATGACGGTGTCCGATATCGGTACGGACAGGCCGAAGGCATTGATCGTGAAGACGGTCTTGATCGCGATGCCTTCGTTGATCTTTTCGCCTATGGTCATGGCTCCTTCAGCTGCCGCGCTCATGCGTCAACCTCCCCGGAATGGGCTTCGCGGTCTCCAGCGGGCGGATGGCCCGAAGCTCCCCTGAGCGCGGAGAGGCCCCGCACGGCGGCTGCGACCGTCGCAACTGCCGGACCAGCGAGGGCCGCGGCCACCGGCCAGGCCAGGAGCCTTCCATCGTGGCGTCCCATGACGAAGAGGACGGCCGCCAGTGCGACGAGGGCCGCGATCCAGCCGGAGACGGCCACCGGTCCGGCGAGCCCGGCGTTTCCAAGGTTCCGCGCCGCCAAGGCCATGCAGCAGTACCGGATCATGGCCAGGATCGAGACGAGACAGACAAGGGCGAAGGCGCGGAAAGACGCAAAAAAGGCGGCCGCAGCGCAGACCGCAACGTGGATGGACGCGAGGCAGACCCATCCCGGCTTTCCGACAATCGTTGACCTTTCCACCTTGCCTCCGACTTCCAAGGATTTTCGCGAAAACGAACGCGAATTACAAGCGACCGCCGCGGACCCGCACATCAGGGCTTGAAGAAGAAATCATCCTTGAAGTACTTGCTCAGCACCTCATTGGTCATCTTCTCGCCATGGCGCATCCTGAGGAAGGTCTCCTCGAGGAAGCCCTTGGTGAGGTAGTAGGACCCCAGCATGAAGAAATCGGCCACCTGGTCGGCGGAATCCATGAGGGCGTAGATGCGATGGGCGCCTTCGAGGTCCTCATTGGAAAGGAGGTATTCGACGACGGCCTTCCTCGCCTGGGACAGGGCCATGGTGAGCTCGGACACCGAGATGCCGAGGGCACAGTACTCCTTGCCGACCATGACGAAGAAACCGCCTATCTCGTTCTTGTCGGCTTCCTTCTCGAACCAGCGCGCGAGCTTCCGGACGATCTCGTCGCAGAGCGACCGGAGCTCGGCATCGCTCAACGCGCGGAAGGATTTGAGGTTCGGGGCCGCATGTATCTTGTTGAGCCAGTTATCGGCTATCTCCGGGCTGCTTCCCGCAATGATGGCGTCAATGCTCCTGAGTAGCATGGTATCTCCTTCCCGTCACCGGACGTCGGCGAGGATCTCGCCCATGAACGCAAGGGATTCCTCGACGACGGCACCGTGCTCGAGTTGCGCGGACAGGGTCGCTGTCCCGTCTCCCGGTTGTGCGCCGTAGTCCCCGAATTGGGCATGGTTGCCCCCCGCCAGCTCCACGAAACGGGCGGAGGGCGGTACTAGATGCCTGGAGGCCTGGATCTTGGCGGCCGTTGCCAGCCCGTCATTCGAAGCCGAGATGCTGAGTACGCGCAGGCCCGAAGCCGAGAGGTCGGTTCCGCCGCCTGGATAGGCCGCCAGGAAGAGGAGACCCGTAACCTTGTCGGGCCGGCGCGAGCAAAAAGAAGCAGCCATCGCCCCGCCGAGGGAATGCCCGCCGACAGCCCAGGCCTTGATGTCCGGATAGGCATCGATGGCCCGCTGCGCCATGGCGGGCGAGAAGACGGCAAAATTGAGCGGAAGCGCAAGGATTACTGTCAGGTAGCCGGCCCGCGCAAGCGCCTTGCCCAGATAGGCATAGGCTTCCGGAGGTACACGCGCGCCGGGATAGAAGGCCAGGCCGGCCTTCGCGGTCAGAGTGAGGGGGCGGAAGACGAGGCCGAGCCGGCTTCTTTCGACCGCCACCTGGGCATCGGAGGAGAGGAGACTTGCCTCGCCCCCGGCCTGGTAAGGGCGGAAATAGAATGCAGCGGCTATCGCCACGACGCCAACCAGGATGGCGGCCACCATGGGGCCAATTCGGCGATTTGTGGATTCACTCATCACGTACATCGAGACTATAGCGTCTCGAAGTCCCTGTCAAATGCCATCGTACCTTTCCGGCCGTGTTTCTTTCTGCTAGACTGGCTTGCGAGGTCCGCGGTCCGGCTCCCGAGACAGGAGGCGGCAGGGCCTTCTCGTTCGGCCCCGGAGCTTCGGGCCGGCAAGCAATGTACCGAAGGAGTTCCCGCCATGCCAAAATCCAGAAACGAAGGCGTCCTTGACCGTCTTTCGGGCCGCGAGGCCAAGGACAGGCTCGCCGCAATATATGGAAAGACCGCGGCCGGAGCCCAGCTCCGCCGCTATGAAACCCTTCTCGAGCGCCTCACGGACCAGGGCGGCGAAGGAAGCAACGGCGGGGCCGAGCCCCGGTTCTATTCCGCGCCCGGACGTACGGAGCTAGGCGGCAACCATACTGACCACAACCGCGGACGCGTCCTCTGCGCGGCCGTTGACCTCGATGCCGTGGCCTGCGTCCTGCCGACGGCCGACTCGAAGGTACGCATCCTCTCCGAGGGCTGGGCCGACCCTATCGTCGTGGACCTCTCGGAGCTCGAGCCGGTGGCCTCGGAAAGGGGCAGGACGGAAGCCCTCGTGCGCGGCGTGGCTCGCGGCCTCGCCGACCGCGGCCAATCTCCTCGCGGCTTCGAAGCCAGGATACACTCGACGGTCCTCCCGGGCTCGGGGCTCTCCAGCTCCGCGGCGATAGAGGTCCTCCTCGGGACCATCATGGCGGACCTCGCGGGCGCGCGCATCGAGCCCGTGGAGATTGCCCGCATCGGCCAGTCGGCGGAGAACCGTTTCTTCGGCAAGCCCTGCGGACTCATGGACCAGACGGCGAGCGCGGTGGGCGGCATCGTGGGAATCGACTTTGCCGATCCCGCCCGGCCCAAGGTCGCGAGGATCGACTTCGACTTCGGCAAGGAAGGTTATGCGCTCGCGGTGGTCAACACGGGGGGGAGCCACGCCGACCTCACGCCGGACTACGCGGGCATCCCCGCGGAGATGTGCGCGGTTGCGCGCTTCCTCGGCGCGAACTACCTCCGGGAGGTCGCACCCTCCGACCTCGTCGCCCGCGGCCCCGAGATCCGTGCGGCCTGCGGGGACCGGGCCCTCCTCAGGGCCCTCCACTTCGCCGGCGAGAACGCCCGCGTGCCCGAGATGGTGGCCGCCCTCGAGGACAGGGACATGAAGGCCTACCTCAAGCTCGTGAAGAAATCAGGCGACTCCTCCTGGCGACTCCTCCAGAACCTCTACCCGCCCGAGTCACCCGCCGAACAGGGCCCTTCCCTCGCCGTGGCCCTTTCGCAGGACTTCCTCGGCAAGAAGGGTGCGGCCCGCGTCCATGGCGGCGGCTTCGCAGGCACCATCCAGGCCTACGTTCCGGTCGACCTCTTCGACGAGTGGAAGGCCCTCATGGAGCGCTTCTTCGGGGCCGGCTCCGTCATTCCCATACAGGCAAGGTCGATCGGCGCGACGAGGGTCTTCTAGCCCGCACCGTCCCTCGTTCGCTCATCCCGCCGGAAAAAACGAAAGGCCGACGACGCCATGGCGTCGCCGGCCTTTTTCATGGCTGGACCGTCCCGTGATCTGCGGCCGGGACGGTTCAACGGAGGCTAATCGTCGGCTCCGCCGGCCAGGGCCTCGAGCTTCGATTTCTCCGGGGTCGGCTTGTTGTCGCCGTGCTTCACGAAGAGCATCGTGCCGAAGGCGAGGGCCACGAAGATGGACGCATAGGGGAAGAGGGTCGTCATGCCCGCGGAATCCATGAGCATGCCGCTCAAGTAGGGCGTGAGGACCTGGGCAGCCATGCTCGCCGTGTAGTAGAAGCCCGTGTACTTGCCGACATCGCTCTCCGAGGCGAGCTCGACCACCATGGGGAAGGAGTTTACGTTGATGGTCGCCCAGCCGATGCCCGCGAGCACGAACATGCAGTTCATGACAAGGGCCGAGCTTCCCGCACGCAGCGTCGCCGCTATGGCGAAGGCGGTGCAGAGCATGACGATGCCGCCGAGGATGGTCTTCTTCCTGCCGATCTTCGAGGCGACGAGGCCCACGGGGATGTAGGAGATGATGGCGGCGACGTTGGCGAGGAGGAGGGTCGTGTTGTAGTCCAGGTTGAGGACGTTGGGCGCGTAGACGGAGTACTTGCTCGTCACCGCGTTGTAGCCCATGAACCAGAACACGATGGAAGCCATGATGAGGAGGAGGGAGCGGAACTGCGGCCGGGTCAGCTTGTGCTTGCCGTCGGCGGTGACCTGTACGTCCTTGTCGAGGCCGAGGGCCCGGCTCTCCTCCTGCATCTCCTTCGAGAACTTCGGCTCCCTGACCCTCCAGAGGAAGATCGCAAGGGCCACGAGCATGATGCCCGAGACCACCGAGAAGAAGACCGTGTAGCTCATGAAGGCGTTCCTCGCGGCGCTCGTCGCGAAGACGATGCCCAGAGCCAGGACGAGGATGCCGCCGGCGGTTCCCATGAGGTTGATGACGGCATTGGCCTTGGAGCGCAGGGGCTTGAGCGTCACGTCGGGCATGAGGGCGACGGCGGGCGAGCGGAAGGTAGACATGGCGAGAAGCACGATGAGGAGAAGCCCGATGAAAAGGATGAGGGGGCGGGGATTGTGCAGCGTCACCTGCCAGGCATAGGCCTGACGGGCGGGCACGACATAGTTCGTATAGAGGTTGACCGCTTTCGTACCGCCTGCGACGGTCCCGACGGAATCGGTCCTGATGGCAAGGAATTCGTCGCGGCTGAAGAGTTCGCCCAGGTTGTATGATTTGCCGTCGGGCGTCTTGAGCGCATGGCCGTAGTCGTTGTCATAGAGGACGGCGAGGGAGGTCGGGCTGTTGACGTCCGTGATCCCGTCAAGGTCCTTCTTCTGGAGGTTGTCCGCGAAGCTCAGGCTGACGAAGGCCACGACCGCTATCAGCGTACCTACGATTATGAAGGGCGTGCGCTTGCCGAGCTTGCTCGTGCACTTGTCCGAGAGGGCCCCGAAAAGGGGAAGGAGGAAGAGGGCGAGGATGTTGTCCAGGGCCATGATTATGCCCGAATAGGCCTGGGGCATGCCGAACTTGTCGGTCAGGGTCTTGGGGATGATCGTGTCGTAGGCCTGCCAGAAAGTGCAGATGAGGAAGAAGGCGAAGCCTACCATCATCGTCCGTTTATAGTTCAGTTTCACCGTAGCGCTCCTGTGGGTCGGCCTTTCATACCGGCTGCCATGAAGGTGTAATGGATCCGTAGATTCGAAGGGGCCCAGCCGCGCGGCGCACATTGCAGCACGCGTCGCGGAGAGTACCGCATCGTGGACGCCCATAGTAACAGCCCTCCAATGGCCTGTCAAACCTAACCGGACGGGACCGGTCGCGCGCGACCGCGGCTGCAGCGGAGCCGAACCGAGGACATGAAACGCGGACATCCGGCGCATGGGACAAAGGAAGCCCCTACGTTGACCGGGCCGGCAGCGTGGTGCTAGGCTTGGGACATGGGCGGGCCGCACGCACTGCGCCTTGGGGCCGGGGCGTCCAGCCCGGCCGGAAAAGGCGGGCCAGGCGATGGAAGCTCTCGAAAAAACCGTTGAAGCGTTGCTCGGCTCCTATGAGCGCTCGGGAGGCGTGAACCACGCCGCCGGGCCAAACCTGCCCTCGCGGGCCGCCGTCGTGGCCGCGCTCGAGGACATCGAGACCCTCATCTTCCCGGGCTTCCGCGAGGAAGAGGGCATCAACGACTCGAACCTGGGCCTCGTGGCCGGCGAGCTCGTCCATCGCGCGGCCAAGGTCCTGTCCGCCGAGGTCGAGCGGAGCATCGGCTACCGAAACCGCCTCGCGGGAAAACCGGGCTGTCCCGCCGCCTGCCACATCGAGGCGCGCGACCTCGTCGTCCGCTTCTTCGAAGTCCTGCCCTCCATACGGGAAGTCCTCATGGAGGACATCGATGCGGCCTTCCGCGGCGACCCGGCGGCCAAGAGCCTCGAGGAGGTCATCCTCGCCTACCCCGGCCTCGAAGCCATCGTGGTCCATCGCATCGCCCACGTCTTCTGGGCAGAGGGCCTCCCCCTCCTGCCGCGCATGATGAGCGAGCACGTCCATGGCAAGACGGGCATAGACATCCACCCCGGCGCGACGATAGGGCGCCGCTTCTTCATCGACCATGGCACGGGCGTCGTCATCGGCGAAACCGCCATGATCGGAAATGACGTCAAGGTCTACCAGGGCGTGACCCTCGGGGCCCTCTCGGTGCGCAAGGCAGAGGGCGAGGTGAAACGCCATCCGACCATCGAGGACGGCGTGACGATCTATTCGGGCGCGACGATACTGGGCGGCTCCACCGTCGTGGGTCGCGGCTCGGTGATCGGCGGCAACGTATGGCTCACGCACTCGGTGCCTGCCGGTTCGAGGGTCTACCTGCCCGAAGGCGAAGGTGCCGTCATAGAGCCGCGTTGAGCGGCAGCATCGCGCCACGGTGCGGCCCGGGCGCCGCCCCGCGTGGCGGTACTTGAAAAAAAGCGGCAGTGGGCTACAATGGTGTTACTGGAAGTTCCTTTTTAAGGAGGACAACATGAAGTCCCAGGACAAACAGAAGAACGAAGAGAAGAAGAAACCGCAGAAGACCCTCAAGGAAAAGAGGGCAGAGAAGAAGGCCAAGAAGGATTCAAAGACCGAAAGCGCCGAATAGACGGCGAGATAACGAAAAAGGAGGCTGCCCTTTCGGACGGCCTCCTTTTTTGTGCCCGACATGCGCCCCTGGCAGTGATCGCGGCACCTTCGACAGCGGACGACAGCGGAGTTGTCGTTGCGGCGCTACTCCTCGAAGCGGATGAGGATGTCGACGCGGCGGTTGTAGGCCCTGCCCTCGGGCGTATCGTTGGATCGCAGCGGCTTGGCGTCGCCGTAGCCCGCGGCGGAGACGCGGTCGGCGGGCAGGCCGAGGAGCTGCAGGGCCTCGGCCACCGAGACGGCGCGGGCGGCGGACAGGCCCAGGTTGCTGCCGAACGAGCTGCCGCGGTCGACCGGAGTCGAGTCGGTGAAGCCCTCAACGACGACGGGCTGGGGTATGTCGCGCAGGAGCTCGGCCACCTGCGTGAGCATCGTGACCGAGTCCGTGTTCAGCGTCGACTGCCCCTCCCTGAAGAAGACGTCTCCCGAAAGAGCGAGGACAACGCCGCGGGCCTCGGTGGTCACGCGTATCGCGCCGGTCCTTATCTGGGTCTCAAGCGTCGACGTTGCGCGCTCCATGAAGGGAGTGCTCTTCTTGGCCGGCTTGGGCGAGAGGCCCGTGCCCGGTGCGGCGCGGAGGGGGGCATTGGTGCGCGAAAGCGAATGGCCGCCCGCGCCCTCGGCCTGGATTCCCGGCATGCCGGGGAAGGCCGCGGAAAGGGACTCGGAGAGGGCCTCGAACTTCGTCGTCTCGACCCTCGACATGGCGTACATGACGACGAAGAAGGTCATGAGGAGGGTGATCATGTCGGAGTACGTGAGGAGCCATCGCTCCTCGTTCTCGGGCTTCTCGGGCTCGCCCGCTTTCTTCTTTCGCGCCATGTGTGAGCCTGCTTCCTACGCTTCGTTGAAGGACTCGAGCGAGCCGCGGTCCTTGGCCTCGAGGTAGACGGCGAGCTTGTCGCCCACGAGCTTGGGGCTCTCGCCCTGCTGGATCGCGAGGACTCCCTCGATGATCATCTCCTTGACGTTCTTCTCCTGGGCCAGCTTGAGCTTGAGCTTGTTGGCGATGGGAAGCCAGATGAGGTTGGCGAAGGCGATACCGTAGAGGGTGGCGATGAAGGCCACGGCTATCGATTCGCCGAGCTTCTCGGGCTCGGCCAGGTTTGAAAGGACGATGATGAGTCCAAGGACCGTTCCGATGATGCCCATGGTCGGGGAGAAGCCGCCTGCCGCCTGGAAGATCTCGGCTTCGTGCTTGCGATGCTTCTCGAAGATGGCCACGTCGTTCTCGAGGAGCGATGCGAGGGCGTCGGAATCCGTGCCGTCGATGACGTAGCGGAGGCCCTTCTTGATGAGGGGGTCCATGTTCGGATCCAGGGACTGGAGGTCCTCCTCGAGGGAGAGGAGGCCGTCGCGCCTCGACTTCTCGGCGAAGTTCACGAACATGTTCGCGAGCTCCTTCTCCTTGGTCGGGACCGATTTCATGGCGGAGCCCATGAGTTTCGGAATGGACTTGATGTCCGAGAGATCGAAGGAGGTCATGAGGGCGCCCAGGGTGCCACCGATGATGATGACGAAGGGAGAGGGAAGGATAAGGCTCGCCGGGTTGCCGCGCTCGATGAGGAAGGCGACGATTAGCGCGACAAAGCCGAATGGCAGCCCTATGACGGTCGAGAGATTCATGGCCCCTCCGCGAGACGTTCGATGCTCATGGGGCATGGGCGCCTGCGAAAGGCGGCGCCATGCCACTTGTCTTCTTTATCCTTCGGTCGAATGGCGGGGGGACTAAAGCCCAATGGAGGGCTAGCGGTCGAAGAGCGTCACCTCTCCGCCTTCGGCCTCCTTCTCCCTGACGACCTGGAGGTAGCGTTCCTCTTCTTTCTCCACGAGGCTGGCCTGGCTCGGCACGATGCGCTTGAGGAGGACCTTCCCCGAGCGCGGGAACATGAAGATCTTGCGGGGCTCGCGGCCTCCCACGTCCGAGGCGAGGATGGGGATGCCCTCCTCCTTGAGGTACTCGAAGGCGAAGTCGATGTTGCTTTGCGGGATGCGGGTCGTGCCTCCGTCGGAGAAGCGAAGGACGGCCCCGCCGCCGAAGACCTTGGCCTTGAGGTCCTTCTTTTTCGAGCCCATCTTGAGGAGCTCGTTCACGAGGAGCTCCATGGCGTACATGCCATATTTCGCGTTCGGGTCCCGGATGAGCCCTTCCCGGCCCAGTTCGCCAGGTAGCATGAAGTGGTTGAGCCCGCCCATGGACCGTGCAGGGTCATGGAGGCTCACCGCGATGCAGGAGCCGAGGACGGTGGAAATGATGGTATCCGCCTGAGTCGCGAAATATTCCCCGGGGTGGATGGTGACCACCTCCTGCTCGAACTGGCTCAGCTTATGGATGTACACGGCGGCATGGCTCCGGAGCCCTGATGCGGCGCACGACAGGTCGTACCGACCTCGGCTTCATGGCGGCACCCTAGAAGAGGGTGATCTCCCCGGATTCGGCGCCCTCTTCGACATCGAAGCGGCCGATCTCCCCCGCGGTCTTCTTGTGCGTGAAGATGGTGAAGCGGTCGATCATGGCGCGCAACCTCTCGTTCCGTATCGAGGCTTCCTCGATCTCGACGCCGTCGGCGTCCACGAGCTCACCCTTGAGGGCCGAGAGTTCGCCCTGGATGCGCTTGAGTCGCGCTGAGAGAGCCTCGAGGCCGGAAAGCACGGACCGCGCCTCCGAGATGAGGGTGATGAACTCGGGCGTGTACAGGAGGAAGCTGTCGAGGTTTTCCCCTACCCGCTTCCGTGCGCCATCGAGGATCTTGAGGTTGGCCTCCACGCGCTCGAGGGTGGCCACGAGCCTTTCGTTCTCCTGGGCCGCGACCTCGAAGGCGGCCGAACCGACCCCGGACGCAATGCTCCCCTCGGAGGCCCGCCTCACGTCCTCGGAACCGGCATATTCCGCTATTGCGCCATAAGCCACCTTGATGAAGGTCTTGGTCGTGTCCATGGCCTCGCCCACGTCGGCCCCGAGCCTTTCGGTAAGCTGGACCATGCCCTGGACGGTATTGGCGACGCCCGAGAGGGACTTGTTCTTGGCCACCTCGATCCGCGACGCGATGACGATGTTCTGGAAGCGTGACAGCAGGCCTGCAAGGCCCCGGAAACTCTCATCGAGGCCCTTGACCTGCTCGGAAAGGCGGCGGGCGGTCTGGACGACCTGCTTCTTCAGGCCGAGGTAATGCGACGATCCCTCCAGGTAGCTCGCGGTATCCGATCCGCTGCCCGAGGTGGCGCTTTCGAGGCCCTTGGCCTGGTCCCTGCGCTTGTCCTCCACGCTCCCGACGATGAACTCGATGGCCTCGAGGCTCGAGGAAAAGGAAGTCCCGCTCGCGTCGAGCTTCCCCACGACGTCCTCAATGAGGGCGTCCACGAGCCGCATGATGGCCGACACGAAGGCGAGGTCCTCCTCCACGGTCGAGCCGGCGAATTCCTCGAGCCCGGCCTCTCCCGTCCCGGAGCCGACGGTCTCGACCCGCGGAGGGGCTTCCTCCGCGCCTTCCTCGTCCAGGTAATCGACGGCCGACGATTCCCTGCGCTCGGCGTCCATGGCGGCCTTTTCGGCCTCGACGAGGGAAATGGTCACATGCTGGAGGGACTGACGGATGATGTCCTGGAGCTGGACGCTCTGCATGATGGCCTGTACGGGATCGCGGACGCTTATCGCCTCCTCGAGGAGATCGGCAAAGACGCCCGCCGAATCCTTTATCCCGTTTTCGAGGGAAGAGAAGCCCTTGGTGAGGGCGTCATCGAGCTTTCCGAAGAAGCCTTTCTGGAAGGCGTCGAGCTCGCCCAGGGAAGCGCTGAGGACGCCGAAACAGTCCTTGAGCTCGCGACCGCGGGTCGTGATCGTCTCCGTGAGGGAGATCGTACGGGTGGAGAGGCGCTTGAGCTCGTCGGTGATGACGGAAAAGGCCTTGCCCGCGTTGCCCGATTTCAGCGCCACGGTCATGGCGTTGAGAGAGATGATCTCCATCTCCTCGGAGTCCGACCTGACCCGGCCTATGATGTCTTCCAGGGTCGAGAGACGGTCGATGCTCTCGTTGATCCGGGCCAGGAAGGCCACATCCCTGTCATGGACGGTGGCGAAATAGGCGCTCGACTCCCGGGCAAAGCCGGCTATCGAGCGGAAGCCCGTCTCCGAGGAGCCGCCCATGGTTTTTGAGAACTCGTCGAGGGAGACTCTCGCGTTCCGCGAACTCCGTTCCATCTCGGCGGAGATGGAAGAGAGAAGGCGGCCGAAGGAGAGGTAGGAACCTTCACTATCGATCTCGACGCCCTTGACTTCATCGATGAGTGAGTTGATGTGCTCTGCAACCCTTGCCCGCATTGCAGACCATTATAGACCGCCGGGCATGCAGCCGCAAGGATGCTCGACCTCGGATCCGCGGCAAGCAAAGCGGCCTTTCCGGGCCGGAAGATGGAAATGCCCGCGCCGGAGGACCGACGCGGGCATCCAGGATCCATGAGGGGCCGGGCTTCTGCCCGGCGGATCATGGCTTCGCAGGCTTCCTAGTTCGCCTGCTCGTCGAACTTCACGGGAAGGATGGCGCGTTCGTTCTCGCGGTCGAAGTACCGGGCCTTGTGCATGAGGGGGGCAAAGGATACCTCGTCGCCGATCTTGTAGTTATGGTGGGGAGGTACGCGTGACGTGAGGGACTGGTCCTTCGCGTTCGCGTAGATGTTGATCTCGGCGCCGAGGGGCTCGACGACCGTGACCTTGGAGCTGATCACCCCGGCGGAGGAATCCACGCCCTCGCCCGCCACGGGGAGGTCTTCCGGCCTGATGCCGAGGGTGACTTCCTTGCCGACATAGGCCTTGAGGAGGGCGCTGTGCTCGGGCAGGGGCCTGAGCTTGAAACTTCCCTCGCCGACATAGAGCTGGCCGCCTTCCTCCGAGACCTTGACGGTGAGGAAGTTCATGGGCGGCGAGCCCATGAAGCCGGCGACGAACTTGTTGACCGGCTGGTTGTAGAGGTAGAGGGGCGAGCCGATCTGCTGGACCTTGCCGTCGCGCATGACAACGATCTTGTCGCCCATCGTCATGGCCTCGACCTGGTCGTGGGTGACGTAGATCATGGTGGCGTCGAGGCGGTGGTGGAGGTCGATGAGCTCGGCGCGCATCTGGACGCGGAGCTTGGCGTCGAGGTTGGAGAGGGGCTCGTCGAAGAGGAAGACCTTGGGCTTGCGGACAATGGCGCGGCCGACCGCGACGCGCTGGCGCTGGCCGCCCGAAAGCTGCTTGGGCTTGCGGTCGAGGAGCTTCTCGATATCGAGGATGCGGGCCGCTTCGCGGACGCGCTGGTCGATCTCGGCCTTGGCGACCTTGCGGATCTTGAGGCCGAAGGCCATGTTCTCGTACACGGTCATGTGGGGATAGAGGGCGTAATTCTGGAACACCATGGCGATGTCCCTGTCCTTGGGGGGGACGTCGTTCACGAGGCGGCCGTCGATCATGAGCTCGCCTTCCGTGATGTCCTCGAGACCCGCAACCATGCGAAGGGTCGTCGACTTGCCGCAGCCCGACGGGCCGACAAATACGACGAACTCCTTGTCGTTGATGGTGATGGTGGCTTCGTCGACGGCCTTCACGTTGCCGTCGTACACCTTTACCAGCTTCTTGAGTTCTACCTTTGCCATAAAGGCCTCCAAAATGGGGGGTATATTATGGGAAGGATTTTAGACCCATTTTTCGGAGGCGTCAAACGGAAGTTGGCACAAAATCCCGGGAATGATTCCCGGAATTACGGCCTGATATGGCTTGACCAGGCGTATAGGAGGATGCCATAGGCCACGCCGACATTGAGCGAGCCCTTGGCTCCTGACATGGGGATGGAAACCTTGCCTGCAGTACACAAATCCAGAGCCTCAGCCGAGACGCCAAGTTCTTCCGACCCCAGCACCACGATGCCTCGTTCGGGAAAATCGAAGCTTCCAATGGCTTCGCCACCCAGTTCCAGGGCAAAAACGGCCTCCCCTGCACCTGCAGCTTCCCGCAAGGCCTCAAGGTCCGCCCTCCTCCAGGCAAGCAGGCCCGTGGCTCCCATGGCACTCCGCTCCGCCCGGGGATGGCCCGGATCGGCCGTTCCGGGAGAAAGGAGAAGCTCCTCGAGGCCGAAGGCATCGGAGCTCCTGAAGATGGACCCGACATTGAAGGGCGAGCGGATGTCCTCGAGATAAGCCCTGGTTCCCGGCAGGATCCTGCGGACCAAGGGGTCGGGTCGGCCCGAAAGGGGATCAAAGAAGTCCCAGTCCGCCGGCGCCTGGCCGGACTCCCTGAGAAGAAGGTGCCTGAGCGAGTTGACCGACCGCAGCGCTGCGGCTGGATCGAGGGCGCCGGCGGCAGGGAAGGCGGCCGCCGCTTCGCGCACGGGGACCGGCAGCTCCTCGTCGCCCGCGAGGAAGGAGACAAGCGAGCAGGCATAGACGAGGGCGGAAGCCGCCCGGGCTGGTTCGGCCTGCCTCAGCAGAGACTCGACCTCCTGGAAAAGGAGGGCAGCCTTCCTGACCCTCTGGCGGGGGTGGAGCTTTGAGAGCTTGTAGGGCGGGATCATGGCTCGGGTCAGAAGGGCGGCTAGAAGGCCATCTTCACGAAATCGAAGATGTCGTCCACGGAAACGGCCCTCGGCAGGTAGTTCACGAAATCGAGCTCCCGGGCATCACGGGCGGTATCGACGAGGCGGTCGAGCGAGAGGTCGAAGTCCTTGAGCCGCGAGGGGATCCTGAGGAGGCCCAGGCGGGTCCTCAGCCATTCCACGGACTTGGACGCCGCATCGGCGGCGGAGAGCCCGGTGGCATCCTCGCCGAGGAGGGGACAGAGGGCAGCTATCTTTTCAAGGCGGCTCTTGGCCGCGGATTCCATCGAATACGGGAGGAGGATGGCCGCGAGGCTGGCCTTGGGCACGGCGAAACGGGCGTTGACCGCGATCGAGACCGCCGTTCCGATGCCGGCCGAGCTCATGCCCTGTCCCAGGGCGGCCAGGAAGGAACCGCGCCAGGCGTCGGCCTTGGCCTGGGGATCCTCGGGCCGGGCGATGAGGGCATCGAGGGCGCCTGAGAGGGTGGTCACCGCGCGCTCGAGGAGCATGTCGCTCATGAAGGAGGACCTGGAGGAGACGTAGCCCTCGACGGCGCCCATGAGGCCGTCGATGACGCAGGAGGCCGCCAGCTTGGGCGAAAGGCTTGCCGTGAGAGCCGGATCGATGAGGACGGCCGAGGGCGAGGCCGAGGGCAGGCGTACGAGGCGGGCTCGGCGATCGCGGCCGTCGGTAAGGACAACGCAGTCCTCGGTCATGAAGGGATGGCGGAGGGAAGTGGGGATCTCGATGAGACCAATGGGGGCCGAGGCCGCGAATTTTCCCTCGAGGATGGAGTCGATGTCCGCGCAGGCGACCTTGGCGCCAGCACCACCCGAGGGGCTTCCCGCTGCGTAGGCGGTGGCCCGGGCTATCATCATCGTCTTGAGCCCGCCGAGGGCAATGATGAGGGGGCTTCGCGAGCCCCTCGTGAGGCGGAGGGCGTCATCGGCCGCCTTGCTCGTCGCGCGGTCGGGAATCTCGTCGAAGACCAGGACCTGGACGTTCCTGTCCTCGAGGAGGCCCTTTACACGGTCGATGACCTTGGTCTCGTAGAGGAGGGGATCGGCGATGAGGAGGGCGCGGGCTGCGCCATTGCCGGCGTATTCCGTCGCGAGGAGGGGCAGCCTGAGAAGGGAATCATTGCCGATCCAGACCTTGGGCCTCACGGAAAAGTGGAATTCTGCCATGGAAGCTCTCCCTGCTCCTCATCGTTTCGTGTCTCGTCCCGTTTTCCCGAAA
>Ga0209098_1001007_pt1 | contig 28053 bp, 29 predicted proteins | sample AD_JPNHW1_MetaG_FD_184429 | JGI IMG/M metagenome (GOLD analysis project Ga0209098, IMG submission 184429) | Active sludge microbial communities of municipal wastewater-treating anaerobic digesters from Japan - AD_JPNHW1_MetaG (SPAdes) (version 2) | ecosystem: Engineered > Bioreactor > Anaerobic...
ATCATCTCACTCTATGGTGAGTTGATAGGCTGTGTAATAATACTTCATAACCACGTAAAGTTGTTTTAATGTCAATTAAAAACCGAACTCAGGTTATTAATTTTTCAATTATAATTAGCACACTAGCGCATTAGCATATTAGCACATTAATTTGGGCGTTCCGGCTCGCAAGCTCGCCGTCGCTCTCCGGCCTGTACTCCTCGTTTCACAGCAAGTGGTGCATCGGCCGTGCAGGAGCTCCTTCGTCGCTCTGCCCGTCTCGTGCACCACTAAGCTGTTCAACTTGCGGGGTACCTGGCCTACGAGCTAACGCGATTAGCTTTCAGCTATCAGTTATCAGCTATCAGTTTTCTTAATGTCAACCATTTTTAGGTATTGATAGCCATTCGCCCTTTGCCCTTCGCCTTTTGCCTTTTGCCTTTTGCCTTTTACCTTTTACAATGAAATCTTACATCCAATCCCATGATTAATAGAAGTATTTGTAATAGATCTCAAATTAGGGATGTAGGTTACATTAATATTAGGACGTAATTCATAGAAAAGATGAATTCTTTTCCAAAAATCTCTTTTTTTACCAATTCTAAAGTCAACACCTAATGGAATATAGGCAGAGAAGCCAAAATTATTATTGTTATTAATCATTTCTGATTCAGATGTTCCATCATAATTATCGTAAAAATTGTTGTATTGATATGGGTCCTGGCTTTGAATTTGTTCCGTTTTTGAATAATGAATATAGGTTTTAGCATTAAATGACATCCCGGCAGTTAATCCAATTCCACTATAAAGTGACCAACGAGCTTCAGGATTTGTTCAGAAAATCAATGAGCCATCAATACGAAGTTGTTCTGAGTTATAGCTCATTTCTAAACTTCTTGAGATAACTGAATCAAGATACATTGTCTCACCTGTTTGAGATGAGGTTAAAGTGTCGTATGGTATTTTTACAGAAGAATTCATCCCATAAGATAAGAGTGTACTAGAATTATATGTAATACCTAATCGCAATTGAATGTTGTTTTTATATCGGGTTTTTTGTTTATCACTGAATTTAAATCCCAATAATACTGAAAATGTAGAATTGGAACAATCTAAAAAAGCATAACTATCAGAATTGGGAAAAGTGGCGCCATATTTATTGAGTAATACCGAATTGGGAACCAGTGATTGAAAATCAGCTAGTGAACCTTTAAAAAATGGGGATGCATAGCTTCCGACCTGAACATAATAATCGTTGATGCTTACCCTTTTAATACCATTGTTGTTAGCCTGTTGCCCGAACGATAGTATTGAAACAGTCAATAAAACAAATAAAAAAATGGACTTTCTCATAGTATGTGATATTTTAAATGAATAACTTATAAAATGGATTCATATTTAATTATGGAATTTTTATGCTAAAATTTTTAATCAGGATTTTTTTTGAAAATACCTTTAGGCTGAAACTTTACAAGCTCCACATTACCTGAAATTACAATGAAATCTTAAAACCAATCCCTTGTTGAACAGAAGTATTTACAACGGTTCTTAGTTCAGGAATAGATGTCACTCCAATACTTGGGCGAATTTCATAGAAGAGGTTTACTTTTTTCCAAAATTCGGTATTTTTTCCTAATTTTAAGTTAATACCTAATGGAATATAAGCAGAGAATCCAAAATTATTTTTGTTTGTAAAAAGTTCAATTTTTGAATCACCATCGAAGCAATTCATATAGGTCATATTATCATCAGAATCTTGATTTTCAATTCGGTAGTTAGTTCCATATACGATGGTTGTTTTTGAATTGAAAGAGAAACCTGCAGTTATTCCAATTCCACTGTATAATGACCAACGGGCATCTGGATTCGTTCTGAAAATCAATGCACCATCTAAACGCAATTGCTCGGAGGAATAGTTCATGTCTAAGCTTTTTGTAACTACTGAATCAAGATATGTTGTGTTCCCTGTTTGTGAAGAGGTTAATGTATCAAAACGGATTCTTTCCGTATTATACATTCCACCGGATATGATGGAATTGTGCGTATAGGTGATTCCAACTCTCAATTGCATGTACTTATTATATTTGGTTTTTTGTTTATCACTGAACTGAAATCCTAACAATGCTGAAAATGAAGAATTTGGGCCACTGTGATAGGAGTAAGGAGAGTATGATTGAAGATCAGGAATAATATTGCTGTTTAAAAGTACTGAATTTGGTGCAAGAATGTTAAAATCTGAAAGTGAACTGGATGAAGATGATCCTCCAAACAAGCCTGTTTGTATAGAATACTCATTGATTCTAAAACCTTTTATTACGTTGTTGTTAGTTTGTTGCCCGAAAGAAATTAATGAAACGGTCAAAAAAACAAATAAAAAAATGGACTTTCTCATATTATGTAATATTTTTAAATTAATAATTTGTTTAAACGGTATTTTATATGAATTATTGCATTAGTATTAATGAGGCATAATATTAACTCAGAAAACCATTTCCAGAAACTTAATTTATTTTTGTTTTGATTTATATAGGCATTAATATTTACTTTTTTATAAATAGTAGGTCCAGATGCTAAAACCAACAATCCCCCTTTTAAACCTTTTGGAGCTAATGCATATCCTATCTTATCACAGGTTTATATGCCCACATTTGATGTTCAAAGTTACTTTGGGTGACAGCATAAATTCCTCCAAAAGCATCAAAACTATATGCTTGTCCATCAATTAAGTGGTAATTAAGAATAAGGGCTTTTTTCAATGCTATGGAGCTAATAATTATACTGTAAATATTTAGTAATAATTTTGATAAATATCTGGTTTGGCTATATGAATAATTTAGACAATACCAAAATTACTTTAACATAATGGAATATAAATTTTTAAGGAATTTCTTTTCGTACACAGCGGATTGGTATTCCTGAACCAGGAGTAGTGCCACTAGCTGGATTAATTTTATTACCTAAAACAGGAGCTGCTGCAATCATCGGAATAAAATCTGGGTTTTTAGCTTCTCCACACAGCCATGCATAAATCAAATCATTATGCCGACCAGATTCTGAAATCGTTCCATAGTTGGTAAAACCCATATTAAATAGAAACTCCCCAGCAATAGAATCTCCTCCTGAGTATTCGAGTAAATCATTCCACTCTTCATAAGAAGCAATCATATATCCTTTAGGAATGAGACCGCGTTTGTCGCTTATGGCCGGTTTATTATACCAAGTTGTTTGCTTGCCATTAAGGCCCAATGAGACTGACGTTAACAAAGCAGGTAAATTTCTTTCAGTTGCTTGGTTAAATTCTTTGGTGTTTTTGCATTGGAGAATGGAATCGCCATTTCTAAAAGTAGTGACATTTAGGTCATTTAGAGCCCATTTGTATTTTCCCAATTGCAGATAATCTGTTTTTTGTGAATTTAATGTCGAATCGTTCCATAATTTGTACCAATCCAATTGATCGAGTTTGGTAAATATAAGCATCAACCTTTTTTGGTTAAATGTATCAGGTTTTGTCATCGAAGCATTAAAAAATAAACGCTTATTCTGATGATCAGTTAGCACTAAATACTGTTCGAAGGTAATTACTTTGATATAGCTGTCGGGAAGGAATAAATCGCCATTGAAATCATATACATTAATTAGCCCATGATTACGTGTTATCCAAAAACTGTTAAAGGCAACAATCTCCTCCATTTGGGCCAGTAGATTGCGATTGGTTTGTGGCATAGTTTCAAAACTTTTTCCTTTTGGATGATACACTTTCCCCTTTTTGTCAATAAAGCATACTTCTACGTCGTCCTTCAAATATGCTGTGTTTAAGCTACATTCAGCATAACCATTTTGAAAATCTTTACGAATATTGAGTACAAAAGGCATTAGGAAGTTTCCTTTTACATCCATAAAACTTGCCTTATTGTTTTTTTCTACTCTGATAAAACCTTCACTAAATGCATTACCGAAGTCTTCGAGATTTTCAGGTCCAATCCTTTGTCCGGAGGTGTTCACTAGCCAGGTACTGCCATTTTGATTTACTTCAAAAATCATTTCACCTTTATAATAAACAGTTTGGTATTCTATGGGAAGAATTATATTCCCATTTGTGTCTATCACTCCCATCAGTCCTTCCTTTTTTACAACTACCATTCCATCATGAAATGTTTTGATTGCCTCGTTTACATCATCATATTTTGGAGGAATAACAAAATTTCCTGTTTTATCGATATAACCCAGCTTATTGTTTTCTTCCAACGATGCACGGCCGTTAGAAAAGTTACCCGGATAATTGATGAAACTTGTCTTGATAATGTTTTTTCCATTGATATCAATAAATCCGTATTTGTCTTTTTTTTGTACCACACACATTCCTTCTGAGTAATCACCAATAAAGTCGTATTTACCATGAAATTGTTTTTCTCCTTTGGTATTGATTAGTCCAGTTTTTCCATCCTCTTTCGATTTATATCTGGCATAACCCCCGTTAAACTCTCCAATAAATATAGTATTACAATCGAGATACCTAAACTCTTTTAGAAGATAAAGGCCATTATCCATCACTATCACATCATCAGTGATTTGCTTTATGTTCATTTTATTCGACTGTTCTGGAAATCCTGGTAGTACCATCCCTTTTTTGTTAATGATAACATACATCATATTTTTATTTTTTACAATAGCCAGACCCTGAGGGGTAAAAGGATTGGTTTCAATATAATCAGTTTCAATTATGATTTTCATTTCCTTGTCAGAATATCCATAGTTTTTTCCAATTTTGATCGGAATAAGTTCTTGGGCTTTTAGGCCTGATAAAATAAAAAAAGTAAGAAAGTACAAATAAATTTTTTTTGAGTTCATGATGTATAAATTTAAGAATTAAAGTCCTATTTTCTAGATTGCAAATATACCAAGGATAATTTAAAGCTAATATAATTATAGTTAGAAGTGTTTGGCCCCATGTAAATAGAAAGTCACTAGCGCCATTGGGTTCAAAACCAAACTTCCTTTTTTCTTCACCTGATTATCCAGATCATTTTTATGAGTAATTTCAAACGTATCATACTGCTCCATATATTGTCTGAATTGAATCAGAAATTCATCAAAATCAATTCAATAAATCTGTTTGAAGATTTGATTGGTGCTATATACTGCAATTCCTTCTAATAACCATTTTGGATATTGGATTTCTACCAAAATTCCTTTATGTTGAAAAATTAAAACATGGGATAATTCATGTTTTACATAGATCTCCAATGATATTTTTCCTTGCTCTGCTTCTTTCAGAGCCCAGGGAGATATAATAAATCTACCGGTTGGATAGGCAGAAAATCTGGCTTTTGAAAATGAACGTTTTACAAAACTCAAACTATCTTTAAAAATAAAAATTTTTGGTTTTTTCTTAAATTTTAAATCATGAAAATTTTCGACTGAAAAAAATAATGTGTCAATTCTTTTATAATCTTTGAATTCCGCTCCATTTTGGACATAAATTATAGTTTGTTTTTGTTCATGTTTGTCAAATCCAACTATGATCGGAGAATAAGTGAATAGTTTGCCGAATAAAAAAGTATAACTAGCTGTTAAAATGATAATTATAAGTAAGATAAAAAGCACTTTTTTCATTTTATAACGTAATTTTTTAAATGAATGGGTTTTTATATTGATTTTCACTTTTAACGGGAGTCAATATATCAAATTTTTTCAAATCCTTTTGCGAGTAAAAGAAAAGCAATTGGGCCAACTGCACCCCAACCCATAATGCCTGTATATATACCAATTTGAGGTGCAAAAAATGTGAGTAGTAACCCCAATAAACAAAGAATTCCACTCAATATTACTACATAGCGGGTAAAAATGAATCAAAGCCATGATGGACAAAAATATACCTGATTCAACAGGAGCTCCGGAAGAAGAAAAGGCGATTCCCGATACAATCCCATAAATTTGAGTTAAAGCGAATGTAATCCAAAATGAAATTAAACTTAGTTTTTTCTCATAATTTGTAAAAGTATTATTCATTTTACTATTTTCCATATTGGTTTTAATAAAAGTTATTTTAAAATTTTTAATGATGTTAAATTTATTACAATTCTTTTTTAAGATAAATCATATCAATAAGTTGAACACCGTCTTCAAACATCGGGTGATCATAATTATCTGTAAAAAAATTCTTTAACCGATGTGATATTTGGAATCCGCAACCTTCATAAAATGAAAGTATCCCGGGTGTTTCACCTGTCCCTACAAGCATTATTTTATAGTCTTTTTTGTAAAAATCAGATATGAAGTTAATCAAGGCCTTTCCATATCCTTTACCTTGAAATTGTTCGTAAGTAGCGATGTTTTTCAGTTCGCAGATTTCTTGATTAATTGGTATTACAACACAAATACTTTTCAAATCACCATCATATAATGCAAACATATCACCTTCCGGTAAGTATTTATCAATCATAACTTCAGACTCATCTGCTAAAAGCAATAAGTCCAGAAACTGTTTTTTATTTTCTAATATTTTTTCAATTTTCATTATGTTTTTTTAATTTTTATGGCACACAGATTAAATGTCAATGGTCGATAGTCGATAGTCGATAGTGTTGAAAATAAGATGTTTAGGTTTAAGGGTTTAAGGGTTTAAAGGTTTAAGAGGTTTAGGTTTAATTGTATTTCAACCCTTCAACAGCGAAGCGTTCAACCTTTAAACCTGAAATCTATTTTAATTAGCTTATGAGCTTATTATCACATTAGCTTATTACTAATCAGTGTCATCCGGTGCCATTATAAAAAGTTATAATGAAATTGAAATTGTTTATAGGCAGATTTTTTTTACGATTTCAATAGGAACAGAAGTTCTCTTTGAGACTTCCTCAATGCTCATTCCCTGATTATAAAAACGTTTGACAAAACAGGGAATGGTTTCTCCAATTTCAATTAAATTGTTTTCCGGATCGTAAAATCGGATCGTTTGTTGTCCCCAAACCTCTTCTGCTACTTCATGTAAATAATTAATTTCATGTTTCTTTAAGGTTTCAACAACAAGAGCAAAATCATCGGTTTCAAAACAGATTTCTAAGTTGTTGTTCCCGGATCGATCAAAAGTATGACCCATTTTTTGAGCGATCGGATACTCTTCTTTTAACTTCCAGAGAGAGAGCCCATTTTTAAAACCAATACAGTTTCCAAAGTCAACTTCAGTTTCCTGATGAAGAATATCCTGATAAAAAGATCTCATTTTTTCAAAATCTTCTGTAATTATTACTGTTGAACTTAAAGTTATTTTCATAAAATTATAATTAAATTACTGTTTTTTAGTTGGTTATTAAACGTTTTTATATTGTTGGAGTTATTACAATTACCACATAAATGGAATCAGACGATATTTTACCTCTTTACAATATTCAGAATATCCGTTTAATTCATTTTGTAATGTTTGGTCTTCATAATATGTCCTGATAAAAATTAAAATAATCATAACCAGTAATGGGATAAATGCAAGAACTGAGCCTAATGCAAAAGGTATTGCGATTGACCCTAAAAGCATTCCAAAGTATCCTGGATGTCGCGTTATTTTATATGGACCTGTATTCATTACTTTATGATTTTTTTCTTTTTGTATTCTGACTGTTCCCTCAAAAAAAGGATTATGTAGCATTGGCCATGTAGAAAATATTGCTGAGATAATGTAAAGAAAAATACCGATATATAAGTAATAATTGGGCAATATTTCTATAAGACTGAATCTTCTGTCTATACCGGCTACAAAAGGGGTAATAATAATGGCAAAAAGAAAGTAGGTAAGAATAATATATTGATCCATTTTTTTAGAGCCTTCTTGTATTTTTCCTCTGTCATTTAAGAGTTTTGGTGTTTTTTTCAATAAAACTAGACCAATTAATAACCCACCAATCGCATATATCCCAAAATAGATCCATGCTCTTAAAATGTTGAATGCACCGGATGTAAGAAAGTAAACAATGGCTGTTATAATGATCCACCGAATGGGTGCCATAAATGCCCTTATTCCCGATTTTGTTAATTTATTATCCATATATGAACGCTTGTTGAGACCATTGCTATTCCACAGGTAACTTAATGAAGAAGTTCGATCCACTTCCCCAAGTACTGACAACCCCCAACTCTCCACCATGTGCTGTAATGATTTTTTTTACAATAGTCAGGCCTAATCCATGGCTGGATTCACCTGCTGTTGGGGCAATATATTCGTAAGGCATGGTTTCTTTATCTACATCCTGTTGCATCAGAAAACGACGGCAAATACGGGAGAATAACATGATTGCTTCGGGTTGAAATTGGTCAATTTGTTGCTGGATTATCAACCCTTCATTCAGTATAACCTGCGGATTTCCATACCCTATACGAAATTTCTCACCTGTCTTCACATCTGCAACCAATAATATAGTCCCCTCTTCTTTATTAGCAAAAAAAGGTGTCCTGGCAATGGTACGATTATTCCGTTTGAGCAAAAATGGAAATTCCAGACTATTGATAAAAAATTTTTCATCGGCTTGAATTCCAAGATATCTTTCGTAAACTGAGAAGGCAGGTTGCCCATCAATGGTTTTAACACATTTCTCATCTGCATCTGTAATAGTCATTTCTTGACTTAAAGGAAACCAATCCAGATAAGTTCGATTCTCAATAAATAAGTCATCCCCATAAAAAACAACAGCAATAAAACCTTGTTTGTTACAACAAACGCCATCATATACTACCGACTTTCCCCCATTATCATAATCTCCGGCTCCTCCACCAAAGATTGGATATTGGATTCCATTTTCAACTAATGTATTGAACATCTTTCCCGCATTATAAATTATTGGATTAGAAAGCAGCAATACACCTTTGACATCAACTTTTAAGCTTTCAATATCCGCATGAAGATTTTCACCGATTGTAGTTTCCATACCCAATGGGCAATCGTAGGAAAAAAGCTTCATTTCAGAAACCTCGAAAAATGAAAACAGGATTACAGTAGTATTGATATTTATCCTACCCTGATAAATTTCACCAACAGAAGAAGCTCCTATGATTAATGCCTCCGGAAATACCTCTTTAATCGATTTACCTAAAGATTCGTACCAGTTACAGTCAGTATGGGCAGAAAATATCTGAACCAGCTGAGATTTTGTTTTCCAGTTTGAGTGTAAATCTCCCGATTGTAGGATTTTCTCTAAGCTTTCAAGTTCCGTAACAATAAAATTCATCTGTTTCATAATATCCGAACTTAATTAATTGTACCCTTTATTGAACAGGTTTTTAAGTTTGTTATTATTCTTAGAGTTTATCATTTAGAGCGAATTCTGTCTTTAATTTGTAACAAACTAATTTAATCATTCATTGCACAAATTTACAACTTTTTCTTATGAAACGTATGTTTTATACGATTTTTGTGTAAATACTTATAAATGATTGAATAGTAGTAGATTGATTTTTTTAAGTTGTAAATCCTAGCATGGATTAGCCAGAACCAAAATTGCACACAGATGACACTCATCTTGCAACATTCAGAGAATTTCCAGTTCCTGAAAAATGAAATATTATAATTTAGTATTCGGTTCAATATATTTATTTTTCCCTTTCGTATCACCTCCCATTGTTTGATAAATGGATTCATTTGGGCAACTATTTACACATCTCATACATTGTTCACAGTTTGATGTCCAAACAGGTTTCTTATCTATCATTTTAATGCTGCCAGTTGGACAAATCTTAGAGCAAATACCACACCCTGTACAATTCTCATATATCCTGAAATTACGCCATAAGTTTGATAATCCTAAATATTTAAACAGTAAATAGTCTGAATAAAATTTTAATTTTCCATATCTTTTAGGATAATTAAACTTATGAAATTTTCGTATATCCGATAAAATCTCTTGAGCAATTTTTTGGGTTTGAGCAACTCCTTGTTCAATTATTAATTTAGCCATCTTTTTATCGGGAGGGAATGGAGGTTTTGGCGATGTAGTCCAGTTAATAGGCATTTGGACTACATCTGTATAGACTACTTCACAGTTTTTCTTTTTTAGGATTTTTATGGCTTCGTTAATTGAGAATCCTGCCTCATCTGAATCGCCAGCTGTAATAAGAACAAAAACTTTTTGTGGAGCTTCAAACACCTGCAATTTATTCAAGTATTTGCGACATATTCTGGGTATGCCAAAGGCATAAACAGGGAAACAAAATCCTAATAATTCACAAGAACTGAATTGTTCATTGTCTTTAATCATGGATATATTTACCAAATAATTTTCAGCCTCAAAAATATCTTTGCAAGTATTTAATACTTTCAATGAATTTCCTGTACCTGTAAAATATCGCAATTCTGCTTTCATAATTAAAAATCTTTTAGAGCTTTGTATCGTTTTCCCCAGAATTTATATTTGGTCAGTGATGTATAAACCATCAAACGTTCAAAGAGTTTAAACCTCATAAGAAAATGAACAATCCTATAAATCAATCCAAGAAATAGTAAAAATAATGCTGTTTCAACAATATAATGGGTTAACCCGTTGGAAATAAATAATGTCCAACGATTGAAATAATTGAAAAACAAACCAGTCATAATGGAAGCAAACAGACAATACGTTAATATAAATCCGTGAGCTGTTTCTATACTTCTTTTAGGACAATTACTCATACACCTCATACAACTCTCACACTTAAAAGTCCAAAATGGTCTATTGTCAATTTTTATAATTGCTTTGACAGGGCATTTAGTTATACATAAATCACAGTCATTGCAATCGCTTGATGTATAAAAAGTTTTTGCAAAAAGAAATCTACCAACCAAGTAATAACCAATTGATATTGGTGCGATTATCAGATCAATTATTAATTCATATAATGGAACAAAACTCTTTTTCCCTGAGAATATTTTTTCACCAAAATCAAACACTTTAGCTTTATGCCTTTCATGAAGTTTTTTAATTGCCTTTTCGTTTAATGAAGGGTGAAGTGACATCCAGTTCGAAGGTAAATCAACCGGTTTTGTACCTATAATGGAATATCCTTTAATTTTTAGTATTAATGAAGACCACAAAAAAGTAGCACCCGAAAGTCCTGGAAGATTATATTTACCAATTAACATACCAGCTCTTGTATTCATTAATATTACTTTGTTTTTACCTTTAGGAAATCGAGCAATAAAATTGAGCATAACGGGAGGATAATTAAAACCGTGAACAGGGGAAATAAATATTATAAGTGAATCAGCTGATATTTCTTTAATAGATTTTTTGTCAAAGAATGAAATATCAAATATATTACACTCCAAATTTTTATTGGATGCTACAGATGACATCCATTTTGCAACATTCAGGGAATTTCCTGTTCCTGAAAAATAAAATATGGTAAGTTTTTTTGTTAACATTATAAATAGGTGAGTTTAGGAGGCGTTATTTGTTAATCTTCATTAGTTCCTTTTCAATTGGTTGTGAATTAGAAAATTTCAAAGTAAAATATTTTGTCGTTTCATCATAATTATCAACAATCTCTACTTTAATGTACTCACCTGGTTTTTTTGAATCAGCAATTGTACCTGCTGCTCCTCCAATTGCTCCTCCACCATTATAATTTGCTGCATCTTTTTCCTTATCAATTGTCCAATTTAAAACGATATCTCCGATATAATAAATTTTATTTTCCTTTATGTCAATAGTTAAATAATTGTCAGGGATATTTTTTTGAAATCCATTATATTGAAGTAGAGCAATAAAATGCTTTCCAACAGGTACTTTCATATAGATGTAATTCTGTTCGTCTGGCCAAACTGCCCATTTAGCCCATAATCTCTCATCTAAGAGCAAATTCCATTTATTATTCAGATATGTATTTCCATCCTTAATCTGAATCTTTGCAATTATAATTGCCTCATTAGTTTTTCGATTTAAACTAGTTATTCTTCCTGTGCTGCATCCTATTGTCAAAAATCCAAATGTAACTATTAAAATTGTCCAAAGTCTATTCATTCTCATTTTATGTTATATGGTTAGTGTCCTTTTTTTATATTACCACCTAACGGCCGAGACAAAAACCATGCGGTCTTTTGTGTCTATTGGTCAGCGAGTGGTTGTTTATTTTTTAATTTTTTGTTTGTTACGTAGAGTAGGGGAACTTAATTTTAGCGGTTGATAGCGGGTAATTTTTTTTCTTAAAATGTATCAGTAGATAATCATTCATATAAATTGACAAAATCTTTTGGATTATTTCTGATATAATCAGAAATCTTTTTAATTAGTTCAGGCATAACATAATTGATTTTTATATCTAGTCTAGTTATCAATTCTGCATCTGAGTCGTTATCAAATTTTCTAAGTCTATTTCTTTTAATGTGAACACTATAAAAACTTTCTAAATCGTTAACTAAATCTAATAAATCATCATTATTGAAAAGTTTAAATCTCTCTTTAAATTCAAACCATAAATCATTATTTACAAGCAAATAATCTACTTCATTAAAAAACTGAATTATTCCATTTTGGGTATGTCCATACAGTATCCAAAATAATAAAAGAGTTTTTTGCCCAGAAGTCAATTGAGCATAGACTTGTGATTTTATAGTTAAATTCTTACCACGTATCTTTTGAATCGTAGGTTCTATACATATCCATCCAAGAGTCTTGTCATCAAAGGAACTAAAATCAAGTCGTTTAATCTTTATTTGAGTTTTGTCATTCATTTACTAATATAATCATTGAGTATGCATTTTTTAAAATTTCAACCAACGTTCAGTACTAAAAATATGTGGGTTTTTGCGTCAATTCGCCAGCGAGGGTTAGTTTATATTTTTTTTTATGATTGTCAAGTGGAGTAGGGCCACTTAGTTTTAGCGTGTGTTGTGGCGTCGTTTTTTTTCGATTAATTCTAAAATTAACTCTGATAATTTTCCAATATCACTTTTAATTGTCCCTTGCATATATCTTTCATAAACATTTTTATTATCAGGCGGATTTAAATTTAAATGTAATCCTTTTTCTAATGCTAAAATTCTTAAAAATTCTCTTTGAGTTCGTCCATTTCCTTCTCTAAACGGATGAAGATAGTTTATGTTTTCTAATATTACTGCTAATTTCTTGGCTAATTCCGTTTTATTTGTCTTTCTTATTTTACGGTATTCAAAAATTAATGTATCAAGATATTTAAATGCAATATGAAATCTTTCTTTGTTGAAAAATGGTTTTCCATCTTTGCTTATGTTTACAACTCTGACTTGTCCAGCCCAATTCGTAAACATCTTGAAATAAGTAATAATGAATTTTTAGCAAAGAATCTGAATCCTTTATTGTTTGTGTATTTTAGTTCTGTATCTATATAATGATAGTTATTTTCCATAAATGGTATATAACGTTGATAATAATTCAGATTCAGTGATGACTCCGGTCTTCCAATCAACATAAAGTTGAATTAATTCTCTTGTTGGTTCAAAACCTTCAAACATATTTGTTCCAATAGCATTAGCTGTGCTTTCCAACGTTTTTAAGTCAGAAAATTTTACTCCCATTAAGGTCAAATTTTTGCGATCAATGTCTATTATTTTGTACATTTTATATTGTTAAAAAAATCTTTCACAAAAATACAAAATTTTCATGAAATTAGAATGATTTAAGTTCGTTGGAATTCATTATGTGGTGCCTAACGTTCAACGCTAAAACTTGGTGGACTTACGCGTCGATTCGCTAGCGAGTTTGTTTTATTTATTGTTTTTTTTCATTGTCAACGGGAACAAGGCCACATTAGTTTTAGCGTTTGTTACCGTGCGTTTTTTTTATTTGAATCAATTTTTGTTTTAATTATACTTCTCTTACAATGATTCTTATTGCAATTTTTTTGGGAACCCTAATATTTTCGCAAAATCATCATAAACGGTATTAAAATCAATCTTTAACATAGTTGAAAAGCAACAACATATCCAAAGAATTTCTGACATAGAAAATATATAATCAAAATTTTTCATACCTAAATTAATCTCTATTTCTGTCTCCCATCCAAAATCTCCACCTCGAATAATGGCATTTTTATTTACGTAATCACCTATAAAAAAGAACTGTTCACCGAATTCATTCTCATAATAACCTAAATATTTATTTTCCTTATCAATTTCTGGTATTTTTCCACAACTTACAATATGATTATTATCTATTGTGAAAATATCAGCTTTTATTTTATCAATAAATTCCTGATAATGTTTACTTACTAAATTAACTAGCATGTCAATATCTATAAATATTAAGTTTTTATTTCGCAAATATATTTTAATCTTTTCTTTGGCATTAATAGTAATGTATTTATTTGTCAAAACCCAAACAGTATCTAATGAAACTTCTTTTTGTCCATTAAAAATAATTTTTGGCATACGAAAAGATTCACATATTTGACGCTCAATCTCGTCAACATTAGATTGTTGTATTTTTGTACTTTTAACAACCACACCAATATAGGTTTCTCGAAGTAAAATTTCATCTTCTATTATTAAAATAAAATCTGCACCATATTCTCTATTTCCATGTGTATATTCGACATGTTTAATTTTTGGAATTTTTCCTAGGAAAGTTCTTAAAAAGGGATGAAAATCATTTACTTCATCAGAATAAGATTCAATTTTTGTTTTTATTTCGTCAACTGTCATAGTACTCATTTTAAATAATTTTTATAATTATATTTCAAAATTCTGAATAACAGCTAATTTTACACATTATTTTTTTCCTTTGCAACTTCATAGGTCATGTAAGAACTTATTCAATTACATTGGTGTGGATAATGCACGGTAACGTTTGGCGCTAAAACTTGGTGGGCTTTTGCGTCAATTCGCCAGCGAGTGTTGGTTTATTTTTTAGTGGATTAGAGAGACTTGGTTTTAGTATTTATTATAGATAGTTATTTTTCATAAAACATTTCTTCAATATCAAGATCGTCAAAGTCTTTGATTTCTGTAAGTTTAATTAATTTGTTTACCATTATATTTTTCCAGGTTTCTTTATATTTTATACCATTCTCGTCAATTGCAATGACTGTTTTTATCAATTTCTTTTTGCTTAAAAAGTTAAAACTTAATTCATTAAAAGTAATCTCTTCATACGTAAAATCACTTCTATAACCAGAATCATAGCCAATTAATTCAAAATCTGAGTTTTGAAATCTAAAAGTATACTTCCAAAAGCCATATCTACCATGACCGTAATGAATATATAAATTTCCTTTTTCAATTGCAATCGATAATTCGGGTGCAAAATAAACACCCCCATCTTCGTTTTCAGAAGAAAAACAATCATCGTTCTCAATAACCAATTCGTACTGATTTTTTTTGTTGAATAATACAATTATTCCTCTTCGGTTTCTATCTAACTGTCCACGATATTCATCGGTTATTATTTGATTTTTATCTGTCCCTTTTATGATAAGAATACAATCTTCAAGTCCATCATTATTCAAATCGCCATTAATGATTTCAAAAACCACAAATCCTTTTGGTAAAAAGTCAGTTGGAGTTTGCTTTTGTTCAACTTGTCCAAAAACTAAGGTTGTCCAAATTGTCATTAAAATGGCAAGTAGCTTTTTCATTGTATTTTGTTTTCAATAATTGCCCATATCGTTTGGCACTAAAACAAGTTTGGCATTCGAGTCGATTAGCCAGAGAGTGTTAGTTTATTTTTTTATTTTTTTGTTTGTTACGTGAAGAAGGGCCAATTAGTTTTAGCGTTTATCACCAAATGTTGTTTCCATTTATGTTCACTTAATTTGATTTTTCTCCAATTTATTTATAATGTCTTGAACTTCAAAGTTTAATATTGAAAATGCAAACCACTTTTTCCCTAAGTCTTTCAATGAAGCCCCTAAATGATATATTGTTTTTCTGTCAATGATGATGAAACGGTCATGTGACTTACTAAATTGATTAATTTTTATGTCAGGATATTGAGAACGATATTTTTTTAAGTCAAGTTTGGTCTCATTAGTCAAAGTTGAACTATAAATGACTACTTCCACACCTTTTTGTCTCTTTCCCAACATAAGCAAAACACTTTCATCAATATAATTGTCAATGATAATGATTGATTCTTGAGCTTTTCTAAATAAATTGGTTACAAATATATAAGCATCAAACATTTGTCCTTCAAAGAAAATCCCTTCTTTTGTTGGCAAGTTCGTTTGTATTTGGAAATCGAATTCTTCTACTTTTCTTTTTAAGAAATGTACATCATTTTCTATTCTTTCAAATCGTTGACTTACAGCATACCCTTTCAATAAATAATCTTTGAGAACTTTGTTTGCCCACATTCTAAATTGAGTTCCTTGTTTTGATTTTACCCTATAACCAACTGATATAATTACATCAAGATTAAAATAATCAAGGTTGGTTGTTTGAGATTTCTCTTTGATAGCACCATGTTGAGTGGTGTGTGCAAAAATTGCACATACTTCTTTTTTAATTAATTCCCCTTCTTTAAAGATATTATTGATATGGCGATTAATAACTGTTCTATCTCTGCCAAATAACAAACTAATTTGTTCCATATTAAGCCAAACTGTTTCATTTTCAATTTTTACTTCTAATCTTGTTGGAATTTCATTTGCTTGATAAATTACGATTTCATCTTTCATGGGGTAGTTTTTAGAGTTCTGAATACAAAAATAGTGTTTTTTTTGTTTTAATCTTGAAGTGAATTGAAAAAGAGTAAATTTTTAACAATGGTGCCTAACGGTTGGCAATATGCGGAGGCCGGGATTTCGAAGTTCCAACTTATCAAACCGTTACAATTTTAATAAATGTACAAAAGTTTAAATTACCCACATCCCCCTGCTTACGTATATTGCGTGTTACCGTGCGTTATTTCTTATTTTCAATCAATTCTTTTGTCATTATTATTGATTTCTCCGATGCAATATAATCAACAAATCCATGTTCTTTATAAAATCCGTATGCAAAATTCTCTCTATCAACGCTCAACGAAACTCGTTTTAACTGCTTGCCTTTCAGTTTGTCAATCATAACTGTTAATAATTGTTTCCCAATCCCATTACTTCTGTGTCTATTTAGAACAGCCATGCTCAATTCTGGAGTTTCATTATCAACAAAGCCGTAACCTTTGATAAACCTAATCCAAATCGCCCCTAGAAGTTTTCCATATCGTTCTGCAACAAGGCAAAAGTCACCCTTATGTCCAAAATCTTGGATATATACTCTCAAATCAGGTTGTTCAATAATCTCACGAGGCAAGACAACTTTCTTGTCAGCAACGAATATTGCTTGATATAGCATTTCTTTTAGAAAAGAATATTCAGTCGGTTTAATTTCCCTTATTATGAAGTCTGTCTCAATATTTGTCATTCTTTAATCTTTGCATATCTAATCTCATCATAAATCTCGTTGTTTTTACAAACTGATTTCTTGAAAACAGCTTCTTTTATGTAACCACATTTCTCTAATACTCGCTGTGATGATTTATTAAATTCAAAAATCCCTGTATGAATCCTAACAATATCAAGGTTTTCAAATCCCCAATTTGTTATCAGACTTACTGCTTTTGTTGCAATTCCTTTATTCCAAAATGGTTCTCCGATAAAATATCCAATCTCCGCACTTTTCCTGTAAACATCGTCTCCAACTGAAAGGCTAATGTTTCCGACATATTCGCCCTTATACTCAATTGCAAAAAATGTTTTTGGATTTTGTAAATCAATCATTTTTTTAAAATTCTCCGCATCTCTCGGGGTGTATGGCTTCGGAAATGCATCTCTCAAATTAATACTCACTTTTTCATTATTAGCATATTCAGATAATTTTGCTAAATCCAAATCAATAAATTCTCTCAGTTTTACTTCTCCATTTTCAATTGTTGTAAATTTATTCCTCATAAATGTTAAGAGTTTGCAGTTTCGTTTTTTCTAATGCACGGTAACGGTTGAGGCTATATGCAGTAAGGGATTGCGGGCTACTTATCTGTCCACCGACACCGATGTTTGAGCGGGGCAGAATGCTTGAATTACCACTGAAACCCTTATTGCATATAGCCTTTGTTACCGCCTGGTGTTCTGTCTTCCAGTCTTGTAAACCATTGTCATTATTCAGTTTCCGTGTCATTGTTATTTTGCTTTTGTCTTTTCTGTCGGCTCGTGTGTCAGCGTTTTTTATTTTTTTAAGTGTCGGAAAATTTTTTAAAACAATTTCTCTCGGTGCGTTGGCTTTGCAAGCTCTTTGACAAAACTTTGGATGGAGCGTTGGCTCGTGGGGCTTTGGCAATGTGCTTGCAAATGCGTTGGCTAATCAAAACTCCTATTCAACTCTTTTTCTGTTTTAGTTAAAGGAACTCCCTCACTACCAGTAAGCATTTCAGAATTTTCTTTTCCAGCTTGTTTAGCTCTGCTTTTAGCCCATTTCCTCAAAAAATCTATTTGATCTTTCATGGTTTTTGATAACGGAACAGTCTCTTTAATTGAGTTCAGCAAATGAATAATTTGAAGTTTCGGTTCATTTGGGTTTTCTGTGAAAGCAGCAAACATTGATTCTTTAACACATTCCTCAATTTCAGCTCCGTTAAATCCTATTGATTCTTTTGCCAACTTGTCAAGACCAAAATTTTCTGCCTTTTGATTATTTTTTTCTAAATGAATGGAAAAAATACTTTTTCTATCTTCCTCGTTTGGTAAATCAACAAAGAAAATTTCATCAAACCGACCTTTTCGAAGAAGTTCTGGCGGAAGCATAGAAATGTCATTTGCTGTAGCTACTATAAAAACGGGTTGTGTTTTTTCCTGCATCCAAGTCAGGATCGTTGAAAAAATTCTTGAAGTTGTGCCACCGTCAGTTGCACCGCTACTTTGCACTCCTGAAAGACCTTTTTCAATTTCATCAATCCACAAAACGCAAGGAGCAACAGCTTCGGCGGTTGCAATAGCTCGTCTAATATTGTCTTCGCTACTTCCAACAATACCCTGAAAAACTTTACCAATATCAAGGCGAAGTAATGGCATATTCCATAGTGAAGCTATACATTTTGCAGTTAAACTTTTACCGCAACCGGGTACACCTAAAAGCAAAAGCCCTTTTGGCTCTGCAAGACCCCAAGTTTGAGCTTTAAAATCGTATGCTTGTTTTCTTTTTTCAAGCCAATTTTTAAGAATCTCCATGCCTCCAACATTTTTAAGGCTTTCATTGACCTGATAATAATCGAGCAGACCACTCTTCTTTATAATCTGTTCTTTTTCTAAAGCAACTGTTCTTGGTGAATTTATATCAAAGTTATCCCTCACCGCAGCTAAACAAAATGCTAAATCTGCTTCCATAACAGTCATACCAAGGGCAGCATCAATTAGTTTTTTCTTTAGATCATTATCAATTTCAGCTTTTGCACTATTGGCAACCCTTATTAAAACTTGCTCTAAGTCAGTACGCCCCGGCAAAGCCAATTCAATAACCGTGATATATTTTTCTAATTCAACAGGTAAAGTCAAAACTGAGGAAACAATAATAATATGCTTTCTAAAGAACCGAAGTTTTTCAGCCAATTGGCGTAATTGAATTTTTATATTTCTCTCTTCGATGAAATCATGGAAGTCTTCCAAAATATATATTTCCGAATCATCCTTTTCTGATTGAGCCGCAATGTGTTTTAACAGTTGTTCCGGTTCTTCAATGTTTTCAATATAAGTAATGCTATTGTCTTTCAATTCACGTTTACCAAGACCATCAACACAATTCCATTCATAAAACTGATAATTTTTATTTAGTGTTTTGGCAATTCCTCTCAGCTTTTGCTTAGTTCTGTCATATTCAAATGTAGTCAAGTATAAAACAGGGTAATAAGCTTTAAGCATATCCTGAATTTGCTCGAATGAGTTATTTGGCTTTTGTATAATCATATCATTTGTTTTTTAAATTCTGAATTTTTGAGGTTTTACTTTGTGCAATTTTTTCGCGATATTTAAGCGGTATTTCCTTTTTAGTCATTACCCTTTTTGAACTGAAATTCAAATCAATATTATCCATAGCTTCGTGAGCAAGTTTATTTACATCACTCGGCAAATAATTTGAATCACTTACAACAGTTCCATCATCAAGAATTGTAAATTTTATTTGACCAATAGGCTCTGCCTCAATTTTATCTTTACTTCTGCCTACCATATAAAAACTTAATTTTTCATTTTCTGTTTGAATGAATTTGTCATTGGTTTTGAATGTAAATCCCTTTTTCTTGAATTCATTTATAATCATTGTTTTTGAGTATTCAATATTTAGCCCATTATACATGCTTTGCAATTTTGAAACAAATTCTTTAGCATTGCCCAAATAATAAGTATTATAGGTTACTTGATTATCTTTAACTTTTATTGCATATTCACCACCAAAAGACTGTTTAATGCCGATGTCAGTTATTAGTAATTCATCAGCATTAATGATATACTTCCAATTTAGTTTTTGACAAGCCTCAACTAAGCACTCCTGATTCATTACAGAAGAATTACGAACAAACTTTGATGTTTCAAAACGAGACATATTTATCTTCTTTTATTTTTGTTTTTATAGTTATTACTGTTTTGCCTATGTTGCTGAATTTGAAATACTTTAAGATTGCTAATTGATTCTGCAATATTTTTTGCATTTGTTATTTGTATTTCCATAAAATCCATGAATTCATTTCTAAGTTTATCAAAATCGTTTTGAATGCTTCTTTTTCTTTCAGGTGAAATTGGTTGCTTCGACAATTCAATAATTTGGATTCGATAATCCTCAATTGATTCAGCAAAGAATTTTTTTCGATAGTAATTCAAATTTTCTGTTTTAGTTTCTTCGAGCTGATTAAATACTTTGTCAAATTCTTCTATGCCTTGATTAATAAACGGTTTCAATTTACCATAGTCAACCGTTCTAAGTTTCTGCAAATATGTTCTGTCTAACTTTGTGGGAGGATTTTGACACAGGGTATTAAATTCTTCAATGGCTTTATTCAGGTACTTCAAACCAAATTTAAGTAAAACATCACTGTATTCTTCATGCACTTCTTCGTTCCAATCAAGCCGTGTCATTTTCTCTTGACGTACTTTTTGCAAGCCTTGACTTACGAAGAACGATAAAATATTATAACTGCCTGTGTAGTATAGATGCTGATTGTCCTCCTTACGTAACCATACATTTTTGTAATGAAAAGCTGGAAGTTGTTGTAAATAAAAGTTTTGATAATTTTTCTCTAAGTCCAATAGTTTATTCAAAGGTTCTTCGTATGCCATAATTTGACTTGGTTCTTCCGGCTCTGAATATGCAACAAATATTTTTCCTCCTTTTTTCAAATATTTTTCAAAGAAAGGTATCCGTTTAAAAGTCGCATTTTTAATCCATGGACTTATTATCCATAAGTCATTTGAAGTTTCATCAAATAAGCGTTTTAGCTCAACTTCGAATTCAAGTGAATTGAAATGACATTTTATAGATGTAACTTGTTTCTCGATTTCCTTAATTTTTGCAGTGTCCTTAGCTTCAATCGCTAATTCAATTTCTTCATGCTTTTGTATTAGTTCAGTTTCAATTAAAACTTGTTCTTCTTGTTTCTCCTCATCAGTGTATTCCACTAAAAAGTCTTCATCTTCGCTGACTTTAATAAGCTTTTCAAGTAAACTATTTTTAACCTCTTCAAGCTGATCCAGTGATTCTGAAAGTGCATCAATTACAATATTCTGTTTTTCGTCATAAACGATTGCCCTAATAGTATTGTCCCTAAAATTTTCAAATAAAACAACCCATACTTTTGCTTTAAAACTTTCCGCTCTTACGAAATCGGCAGATTGGAGAAGGAAATTCTTTTTGGGAAAGTGAATCTCAGGTGCTTGGTATTCAGCTAATGACTTAACTTCATCTAAATCAGTTAACAAAAAATCAGGGTTCGTAAACTGCTTTTCACTTTTAAGATTTATAAATATCTCTTTAACTTTTGCCTTTAACCCCCCAATTAAATCAATATATAAATCGAAGTCTCTTGTAAAAGTAGAAAACTTAACTCCATTTTTTGCATATTCTTCCCCAACTGGAGTAAGCCATAATATACTTTCGTCTCCATCAAGCATCTTGTCTTTTCGGAGCTCATCTAACGCCGTTAATAGGATTTCTCTCTCCGCAGGGTCTTTTTGAATATCAAGCCCTAATAATTCGCCTATCTTATTTGCCGACATCTGCTCTGTTAGCAATAGATCACATATTACTTCATCAAATAAATTAAAATCAACGGGCTGAGAACAAATTCCTTTATATTTTGCAACGGTATAATGCCAATCATAGTCAGTAAAGCCAATAATTCGCTCAATTAATTTCTTTTCTTTACTGGCTGCCTCAATAATTTTTAGTTCTAACGGGATTTGCTCACTTTCTTTTGAAACTATTTGCTTTTGAGGTTTTGAAGGTTCTTTTTGCTGAAATATTTTCTTTTTTTCAGCAATAAATGAAGGGAAATTGTATTTTAGAAAGTCTATTATTTCTATTGAAAATTCCTCGTTTGGGTCTTCATCGCACTCGTAGCCATTTGCACGAAGAAATTCAGCAACATAAGTAATGTTTGAATTTAAGTCACGAGCTATTTTTGATAATCGTTTTTTCATTTTGCTGCTAAATTTTGAAGTTGCAAAATATCTACTCTATGCATTTTTTGGATAGCTTCTGCATATTCAGGCTTATTGGAAAAATGTTTTTCATTCCCAATAACAATTAACAAACGCTTTGCTCTTGAAAAACCTACATTAATACGTTGTAGTTCTCTCGCAAACCCTAATGCAAATGGATACTTTGTATTGTCAACAGTTAAAGTTCTTCCTTTTTCTTCTTTTATCTGCTTATTACTTCTAACTGTTGAAATTATAATAATATTTCTTTCCATCCCTTGAAAGCGGTCGACAGTATTTATTCTAAAAGGAATTTGAAATTCATTTTCAAATTTATGTTGTTCAAAATCTCTCCATTCCTTTTTGGAAAAATGAGGATACATTGAATTCCGTATTTTTTGCATTTGAGGCATATAGTACGTAATTATTCCAATTTCTTTATCTTCATCCTTTTTAAAATAATCAAAATATTCTTTAAAACCTTCTGCTTTTGTGAGTGTTCTTAAAACTGTTTGAATAGCTTGTGTTTCGCCTTCATTTTCATATGATGTACCAACTTTTCTTTCTGGAGTTTCAACATTTACCCATATTGCATGGTGCTTTTGTTCAATGAACGGTTCAGACTTTAGACCGTGCCACCTGCTTGCTTTAACATTGAATTCTGGAATATTCATTTCTCCTTTTATTCCGCAAATAAGACCATTTTCTAATTCCTCCTGATCTTTATAAAACTGCGAAATGCAATCCATTATTTGTTCATGCATCCTGAATTGAGTATCCAAACTTGCAACAAAGTTTTTAGGTGCGTTTAAGAATAGCTTTTCAAATTGTGAAATCTTATAATCGTCTTTTGTCCAATCTTCGACAAGTTTTTTAGCACCAACAGCTTCCAATGCTTCACTAAATTCTCGCTCATCCATCATTGGAGGCAACTGTTTATGATCCCCGATGATAATTACTTTTTTGCCAAGTGTAAGCGGTAAAACTAATTCAGGTGGAGTTGCCTTACTCGCTTCATCCATGATAACAATATCAAACTCTGGTTCAGTTTGCTTTTCAGAGTTCTTTTGAAAAGTTGTTTGAAAAGTTTCACCGAAATTTCGACTTCCACATTCACTACAAGTTGCAGCAAATACATTTACATGCTTATAATAGGCGTTTGAAAAAGTATTTTTAATCGTTATTTCCTTTGCATCTAAACCATCTCTCCACTTCTGGATAGCTTTAGAATATTTATCATCACTACAACTTTTTGTTTTAATGTTTTTTATCCAATCGCAAATAGCATTATCAGAATTTATTTCCTCATCATTGGAATTTGATTTTGCTTGCACCCATTTTTTCATTCTTTCATTTGAATATACTTTGCCCTCATCTTCAAACTTCTCGGTATTGCCTATGCGAATTGGGCGAACAAGCTTTTTCCCCTTAATACGTTCTAAAGCATTGTCAACCGCAAGATTCGTTTGAGAAGTAATCAATATTTTAGCTTCTGGTTCTCGCAACAAGGCTTGCCAAATAATTTCGGCTATTACTGTTGTTTTACCTGTTCCCGGAGGTCCCTGTATTAAAGCTAAATCTTTCGCAATCAATGATTTTGCAACAGCCTCTAATTGCTTTTGTTGATCTTTTAGCAATGGTTCGTTTAGGTCAGATAATATTTTTTGTTTTTCTTCTTCAATATCAGCAGATGATTGTCGTGCTGCATTAGGATCAAATAAAAAATTTGAAAGATTCTTATTTACTGGATAACCAACCCTGTTTCCCGGTTCAGTAACTTTTTTCATGGCTTTAATCATCCGTCCAATATTAGTGAGTTCACCAGGGAATATAGGTTTAATGAATCCTTTTTTTATTTCTGCAACATCAATTCTTTCTGTCTCTTTTGCATTGATTAGCTCGTCAAACTCATCGGTTATACGAAATTTTAATTTTTCTCTTTCTTTCCTAATAAGCTTACCTATTTGAATCCCGGCTCTAAAGCGTTCTTCATCACCATATGTTTCAATTGCCTGATTTAACTGATCTCTTTCTTCTGGAGTTAAATAAACAAATGTTGCTTGACGTACATTACTAATTACTTCTTTTTCTTTTTCCAGTTCGAGAGTCTCGTTTTTAAAAAATTCATATAAAGTCCTTCCTAATTTATTCTCAAATGAATAATTCAAAACTCCTGAGTACTTATCACAAGCAATAGCAATAATTTCTTTAAATTTTTCTCTTTCATCTTCGGTTGTAAAGCCATAAGAAAATAACACTCTGGTATTATTTTTTAAAATATCATACTCAACTTTTGAATTAATTTCTTTTCTAATCTCATTTTGTATTTTTCCAATAATACTTTGTCTTTGAGCTTCAATGTCCGTTTTGAATTGGATATAAAATGAAGGTATGTATGGTTTATCCTGAACTTTTGCAGAAGGATAAAGGTCTTTTATTCTTTTGAGATTTAATTCGTACTCAGTTAAATTTTCGGCATTTATCCTTAAAGTTGAAGAAGCAATATCAAAAACTGTTTTCCCTTGCACATCTGTAGCAGTTTTAAATGAACGCAATTTGTTGATGTCCTGCTTACGATTTAAAGTAAAATAATACCGAGTTGGTAATTGACGAATTGTGAGATCTTCATTAGTGTCTTGAATTCTACTGAGTATTTCATTGCTCCTTTCCTTATTTGGAACATTTTCAATATGATATTCATTATTATCAATCGTTAATTCTTCTATTTCTTTTAGTTTGTATTTAATAGAGTTATTCCCATATCTATTAATTCTACATTTAAAATTGAATCCAAAGTTTGATAAAACGTCCTTGTTTACATTTGCCCCAACCTCAATAAGAATTTCCTTATTCTCTTTATTGTATTGAAATTTTGCTCTATTGTCGATACCATTTTTTTGAAGATGTTCTTTTATTCTTGATAAATCATTCAGAGAGATTTCATTTTCATTAAGATCAACTTTTAACTGAATTTCATTATCTCTGTTTATTTTTAGTAAAAACTCGAAATTGTCATTTACTACTTTTTGAATATGAGGGAAATCATTTTCTGTAATATTTGTATAACCATTGCTATCAATACTTACTTCAATTTGATAGTCCACTGAGGTGATGTTTTTTATTTGACTAAATATTTCATCTTTCGAGCTAATATCCGAAAATTTAAAGCTAAAATCTCCAGACAAATAATGTGTTGGTGATTGTTTCGATAAATCATAAAAATATTCACCAGCCAATTCATTCAACTTTTCAATTTCTTCCTTACTTAATTCTCTATAATTTGCAAACTCAATAAATGCTTTATCTTCACTTACTCCATAATCTTCAAGTTCATCAACATTGAATGAATCTTCAATATCTTTTTCAAACTGTTCAATTAAATCTTTTTCGTTGATATAAATGTCAATATAATTGGCTCTTTCACTACTTGCATCATTTTTTTCAGTATATGGTTGACTAATTTTTTGAATCTTCCAAACCTGTTCTTTTTGCTTCACAAGTTTTTTGAGAGCTACAACATAATTATGCCATATTTGCTTGTCTTTTTCTTTGTTAATATCAATTGTAGGGATTTCAAGACTTTCAATTTTTTTGTACAATTCTTTAAAAGAATTTGAATTTGTTCCATCTTGTTTATTATGTGTTGTGATTTTGAAAACACAACAACTCTTCAAAGTATTCTTGTTTGGTTCACTAAAAAATGATACCTCTTTAAATTTACCAACGCTATAAGAATACAGTTCAGTAAATGTGTCAATCTTGTTAACCCATAAAACTACACTTGCTTCAACAGCCTTTTCATTCCCAATTGGTATTATAATTTTGTGTCTTGAACGATTGTTTGTTTCATCGCTTTTTTGTTTTTGAAAAAAACTGACGATTGGTTCTGAAATAAGGATATTTTTAACTTGATTAAATTTCAAAGCGTTATCAACATTGCGTTCATATGTGTTTTCAAAATCCTCTTTGAATTTCAATACAACTTCAATAGGTGCATCCACAGTACCTTCAAAAATATTATCCGGATTATTATTTCTAGTAAATTCTGTCATTTTAGCAATAGGATTTTGTTTCGATGAACGATTCTTTTGTGCGATGGCAAATTTGCACTCTTTGACAAAGCTTTGGTTTCAGCGTAGGCTTGTAGGGCTTTGGCAATGTGTGCAATGTGGGTCGGCAATTGTTTTAAAAAATGTGCGGGGGCAAAAAAATAAAAAACATTGGGTCGGCTTGAGTGTCGGCTCTCTGATCTAGTCAATATTTCTTTTTTATGTCCTTCCACAATGGTTTACTTTTTAGTATTCTGTCTGTCGTTGTCTGTTTCCTACACTTGGCGGTAACGGACGAGGCTATAAGCAGTTGGGGACTTCGTGGATGCTTCACTATCAACCGTGCAGAAAGCTTGCAAGCGAGAGCGAAGCATGCCCAACCACTTAAACCCCAATTGCTTATGAGCCTGTGTTACCATGCGTTTTTTATTGTTTTATTTTTGCAAATCTAATTTCATCAAAAATCTGATTGTCTTTGCAAATAGCTTTTTTTAATACTGCTTCTTTTATAAATCCGCATTTTGCTAAGACTCTTTGTGAAGCTTGGTTATACTCAAAAACTCCCGTATATATTCGAACAATATCAAGTTGAGTAAAACCCCAATCCGTAATTAAATTCACGGCTTTTGTTGCAATACCTTTATTCCAAAATGGTTCACCTATAAAATATCCAATTTCTGCGCTCTTCCTATATACATCTGTGCCAAGAGATAAACTTATATTTCCCACATATTCATTCTGGTATTCAATTGCAAAAAAAGTTTTGGGACGTTGAGAATCAATCATTTTCTTAAAGCTCCTTGCACTTTCTATTGTATAAGGCTTAGGGAATCCATCTCTTAAATTCATACTTACTTTTTCATTATCTGCATAAATAACCAATTTTTCCAAATCGGAGTCCAGTAATTCTCTAAGAATAACATCTCTATCCACACCAATTACGTTTTTATCCATATCTTAAATTTATCCGATAAACTTTGCTCCAGCGATGCCAATCCCTGCACCAAGTATCAATGAAAAAATAATCATTGGAATTATTGCCTTCTTGTCTTTCGGATAAACAATAATTATAATTGGAATTGCTGAAATAAATGAAATTATAACTCCCTTTAACCAAGGTGTAATTTCCCAACTAACAAATGGAATTATCAATCCAAGCACAAAATAATGAACAAAAGCTGAAATATTTGCAACCTTCTCAAGTTTCATAATTATCATCGGAGTAACATCTATCAATCCAGCTACAAGTCCGATTATTATTGCTATTAAAAAATCATTCATATCTTATTTTACAAGTTACGCTGGTCGTTCTTTAAAATGCATGGTAACGTTCAGCGCTAAAACTAGGTGGGCTTTCGCGTCAATTGGCCAGCGAGTGTTAGTTTATTTTTTTTATATTTTTTGGTTGTCTACGTGGACTAGGCCCACTTAGTTT
>Ga0209098_1001009_pt1 | contig 28019 bp, 22 predicted proteins | sample AD_JPNHW1_MetaG_FD_184429 | JGI IMG/M metagenome (GOLD analysis project Ga0209098, IMG submission 184429) | Active sludge microbial communities of municipal wastewater-treating anaerobic digesters from Japan - AD_JPNHW1_MetaG (SPAdes) (version 2) | ecosystem: Engineered > Bioreactor > Anaerobic...
CTTCTCAATTATTCTACTGATACCAGAGCCAAATCTTTCGACCATGCCCGACAAATAAAAGATGTTCATTATTAGCTTGTTTCTTGAACGTGATGGGTGTTGACCTTTGATTTGCTCTAAAGTTAGACCGCCTGTTAATCCTCCACTGTTATATATCCAAAGAGAATCCTTAAAAATTTTTGCTTGTATTTCTGTACCACTATCAAAATAATCTCTATGTATTAAAGCGTTCAATAACGCTTCCCTGACTGCATCTAAAGGATAATCCCAATATTCATCCCTTTGTAGCTTCCCTGAAATAACGTATTTAACATTATTATAAAATTTTAAGGCTTCTTCTCCGTCTATAGCCTGCTTAAATAGGTTTCCCTTTATCTGTCTGTCTCCAATGAATGTAACTCCAGTATTATCTTTAAATGCACCGACTCTTAAAGTTGCACTTGTAAAGTATTTTTGTGGATTTTTGCCGAATAACAATATTGAGGCATTGGTTAATTTACCGTCAATAATTAAATCTAAACGTTCAAGAATTGACTGTATACTTTCATCTTCCCCGACTATAGGCAATCTTTTCTTACTGTTTGCAAGTTTAATAAAGTATCTGACTATTTCCGTATCAATTTCATCAATAGAGTAGTTGCCTGTCAAAGTATCCCAAGAAACATCTTTTAAGAACATTTTCTTTAATTCTTCTCTTTGCATCTCTCTTGTAGTATTCCCAACACGCTTGTAATACTTACCTTTATAAGAAATCGGATTAGAAGATTTTTCAACTAAGACAGATAAAATATTTTTACCTTCAATTGTTAATATATTAATTTCAGGTTGAATGCCAAGAGAATCTACTATTTGATTAATAATTGTTTCTTGTCTTCCTTTTGGTAAATCTATACCTTTAGGTTCTTTTTTGTCGGTAACTCCTAAAAGAATTATTCCGCCTTTTGTATTCGCAAAAGCAGATAATGATTTATAAAAATTAGTATTAATTTCTTCTTTATATTCTAAAATAACACTTTCATTTTTGGACAAGTCTAAAGTCAATTCTTAATCTCCTTACCGTTTTATTATAGCAGAAAATTTTCACAATTCAGGCATGAAAATAAGTTGAACTTTAAAAATGTTCTAATTTCAGTACTCGCAGTATCTTAATCTGCGCATTTTTAAAATACGTATAAAATCAGCTTCAAAATTTTTTGTGTAATATTTGTGGAGTTGTGTATTTTGTTCAACGTAAAATCAATACTTTCAGCCCTGTTCAAAAGGTAGTATGTTTTGTTCAAAACCCACTAAAAAAGAGGCTTTTAGCCTCTCCAACACTGATTTACAGTCTGCTCCCTTTAGCCACTCGGGCACCTACCCAAATTCGAAGGGAAACTTTGTTTCCCGTAGCCCCGAGTGTCGTTTTGTTTACAACTGACAAGGAGCCTTACTTTAGCGAGGGTACATTGTTGAACACTCTTCGCTTTGAACTTGGAACATTATTTAATTATCAATTTGCCCTTGACGAGATTTGAACTCGTGGCCTCTCCCTTACCAAGGGAGTGCTCTACCCCTGAGCCACAAGGGCATATTAGTGAATGGTGAACAGTGAATGGAGTTCAAAATTCAAGGTTTACTTTTTCAATTCTTTAGAAAAAGTAAGCCGGTGAGAGGAATCGAACCTCCAACCTACGGTTTACAAAACCGTTGCTCTACCGTTGAGCTACACCGGCAAGTGATTAAGAATATTATATTAACGAAAAAACTATATGTCAAGTGAACAGGGCTTTTTGCTCTGCCTTGACTATGCCGCAACATCTACTTTTTTGGGTTCAACTTCTTCTTTTTGGACTGTTTTTTCAATTTTTTCAGGAGCTTTGTTTTGCACTTTTTGTTCTGCGAGGGGGGCTTTTGCAAAAATATTTTCGTTTTTTGCAGGTTTTTTTTCTTTTGAAGAAATTTTCTTTGCAATTTTTGAGCCTATGCTGTATCCGCCGATTGATGCAAATACAAACAAAATACCTTTTAATATTGTCGGAGATGATTTAATCAATTTGCTAAGTGTCCTATAGCCTTTTGCATCGGCAGATTTTATTCCTTTTTCGCAAAGTTCTTTTACTGTTTTGCTTTCAACCATATTATCCAGCAACTTTTTGGCAACTTTTTCTGATATAAACATTCCTGAAAGGGCACCTGTTTCATTTATTAGAGTTGTTTTTTTATCATCCGAAGTTAAAACTTTAATACCGGAAGAAACGCAAATAAGAGGGTTAATGTTATCGCTTGCAAATTTTGTGATTTTTCCTATTGCTTGTAAAGCTTTGCTTTTATTTGAAAAGTTAAGAATATTTTCAACAGCTTTTGCGGGACCCTTGCCAAGCTTTTTGTCCAGTTGTATAATTGAATCGATGACCTTTTTTGCTTGCCCTACGGCAACAGCACTTCGGCCGACTTCACCATGTTTGGTTTTATCGACGTTTCTTGCACAAAATATTGCTGATGCAACTGCGTTTGTCATTTTCCAACCTATAAATATACACTACCTACATATATATAAAGTTGTTTTTAACTACAAAATTGCCTTTTTTGTAAAATTATTTACAAAATTTACATTAAATAAGGATAAATAATTATCCTTTTTACGTCATTGCGAGACGTGGGTTATCGGCTTTTATAGTTATTGTCCACCGAAGCAATCTAAAAAGTTATAATTTCTTGAATATTTTCTTTTGGGACCTTTTGGTGGCAAAAGGTCCCGCCAAAAGCCACCCCCTGCTCGTCGCTTTTTCCCAGAGTACGGCTCATTCCATTGAAAATTTCAAACTCGCTACGCTCAAACAGTGAAATTTTCGGGCATTGCATTTCGCCTACTCTGTCATAAAAGCTCCTCAAAGGGGGATTTTTATTAACGATATTTAAATGTGATATAATAATCAAATAATAACGTCATCCTGAACTTGATTCAGGATCTCACAAACTAATAATTTTTGTAATTATTTTTTATGAACCTACTTTCTTGTGTCGACAAGAAAGTAGGCAAAGAAACTCCCGACCGGATCTGCGCTCGCTAATTTACACTAAACTCAACCCGAGCTCGCGAACTCGTGCCTTCGGCACTCAAACACACTCGCTCTGCCGTTGTTTCGTTAAGTGTAAATTGCTCACTCCGATATGGTCGGAAAAGAGTCCGTAGAGGGTTTCACTCTGAAACCCTTTAGTTGCTTAATGAATTTTTCATTAAGCAACCCGTTATTTAGCGAGAGCTCGCTCGAGCAGGCGGCGCAGCCAAAAGAGTGATTTTTCTTTCTTGGTGACTTCTTTCTTTTTTCGTCGATATAAAAAAGAAAGAAGTCACAATAACTTAAATTTAACGCTTTTTAGATTGCTTCGGGGGTAAATATATTGTTCCCCCTCGCAACGACGGGTGAGAGGTAGTTGTTAATCTTTATAACAAATTTTGTTGTATTCACAGTATTTGCAGGCTGTAAGCGTTTTTGAAAAAACTTTTGCATCGCATGTAAAATCAATTTTTTTGCAAATTTCTTTTAAATTTTCTTCGTAAGTTTTTTTTAAATCTTCGTTAAATAAAATTGATTTTTCTTCACCCTGTTTAAGCCCTATATAAACAAAAGTAATCGAATTGACAGGAATATTTTTCTGTTTAAAAATTTTGTCCGCGGCAAGCAGATACACCATTGTCTGAAAATCATTTTGCGGATTTTGAGGTATGTTTCCGGTTTTGTAATCCAAAATGAAATAATCATTGCCTTGTTTTACAATAGCATCCAAACGCCCGCCCACCCAAAAATCTCCGATTTTGCACGAAAGATTATGTTCTGTCACAACAGGTTCAAAGCTCATATATTTATTACTTTTCAAAGCCTCCCAATCGGTTTTTTCTGCTTGTGTAAGCGTTTGTTCCATTTTTGAAATATCGTTTTTATTCAAGAAATAATTTGCAAGAGCGTGGATTTTTTTACCTTTTTCAAAAATCTCTGGTTTTTGCGGCATAGAGATTTTTTCTACGTACTTGAAGCAGAATTTTTGCTGACACTGGTCAAAGTTTTTTAACATATTGGGTGAAAAATTATTCATCTGTCACCTCCGAATTTCTTGGTTTTAAAAGCTTTTCAAAAATTGCAGAAGGTTTTTGTTCTTTTTCTTTTCCGTAAGGTTTTGTGATTTTGCTTACCGTAAAAAACAGCTTTCTTTTTGCCCTTGTAATTGCAACATAAAGCAATCTCAAATTTTCTGCAAGCAAAAATTCTTTTAAATCGTCATCGGTTTTTTTCCTGTAATCAGGATTCAGTTCTCTTACTTCTTCCATAAATCTTGAATTTTTTTTCAGCGACATATTCTCAAATTCAATCGGAAGGCTGTCCTCGCTGAATTCGGGCAAAAATACAAAATCAAACTCATCCCCTTTAGATTTGTGCATCGTCATAATCTGGACTTTGCCTTCAAGGAATTTTTTGTCGTCTTCGTCTTCTTCGGAAAAGAACTTAAAACCGCTCAGGTTAGGCTTTTTGGCAAGTTCTGAGAGCCTGTCTAAAATAGCGGAAAACTTTTTGTACTGAACGCTCAAACGCTTAATTAATGTGGCAATAAGATACACGTTTGATTTTTCGATTTGGCTGTCGGGGTAGTAATAAAGCCCGATTTTAATGGCAAGTTCTTCAATCGGCATTGAAGAAAAATTCAGCCAGTAATCCACATCCCAGTAAAAATCGACAAGGTCGAGGTTTTTAATATCATCGGTGCTTGTCTGGACAAAAACTGAAGGGAAATTTCTTATCTGGGCAAACATTCCTGAAGTGTAGTGCCCCAGTTCTGCAAGAATATCGTAATTTTGGGCAATATTTTCGTTGTCAAAAGGATTTTGAATAATTTTAAGCACCGCAAAAATTGTCCTGAAAATTCCTTTTTGTTCCAGACATTCGCTTCTTGTAATGGTTTTGAGCCCCGAGTTGTTTATAAATTTTGTCCAATTTGTGACTTGATAATTGTTTCTCAAAAGAATTCCCAAAGTTTTGTCGGGATTTTTTGAAATAAGAGTTTTAATCTGTTTGAGGATAAAGTTTTTTTCTGTAAATTCGTTGTCAAAAACTATGGGCACAATCGAATTTCTTTCCTGCGGATTTTTTCCTTCGACCGGGCGCATAAAAATTTCATAGAAAGCGTTTTGGGTTTTTGGATTTTTTTGTGATGTTTTGAGCAGATTGTTGGCAAGTTCCCAAACCTCTTTCGTGCATCGTTGCGAACGGTTCATGCTGACTTTTGTCTGCGCTTGATTAATGAATCTTCTGAAACCTTCTACATCTGCGTTTGAAAAAGTCGTTGTGATTGCCTGATTTACATCGCCGCATCGGATTAAGTTTTTATGTTTTGAACTTAAAAGAGATATTAATTCCTGTTGAATTTGCGAGGAATCCTGCGCCTCATCTTCAATCACATAAAGGCAAATGTCCTGATAATATTTCAAAACATCGGGATTTTCTTTCAAAAGTTTCACCGACAAAATAAGCATATCGTCATAGTCGATTAAGTTGTTTTCTTTTAAAATTTGATCGTATTCGTTAAAAAATTCGAGGAATTTACTTAATTCCGCTTTTTTATTTTCAATTTTGTTTGTTCCTTTGCTTATTTTCAAAACAGAAACGGCTCTGTCAAAATCTTCTGATTCTGTTTTTTTGAGTTTAAGTTTTGCAGATAATTCTCTCAAAATCCTTGACCGCTGGGTGTCGTCGCAGATTTCAAAATCGGGATTTAAGCCCAATTTCTCAAAGTTTGAATTTTCTTTTAATATTTTAAGCGCAAGTCCGTGAATTGTGCTTATATTGGGAAGCTGTGTGCTGTAAGGGTTTGCAAGCTGAATCCTTTCCCTGAAATTTCTTGCGGCTGATTCCATATAAGTCAGTACAAAAATGTTTTCAGGGTTTGTACCTTCTTCAAGAAGCTTCAGGATTAACGATAGCAAAATGGTGGTTTTGCCCGCCCCAGGCACTGCAGAAATTGCCATTGAGCCTGATTTGTAATCCAAAACCGCCTTTTGGTCGTCGCGGGGAATTATTTTTTTAACTTTTGCTTCTGCTACCCCCTCATTTACCCCCCCTGCATTTACCCCCTCATTTACCCCTCCTATATTTACCCCTCCTTCAATGCCGCCGAAATTTTCGACACCCATAGAATCAAAAAGGCTTGCATAGGTGTAAACTTTTTCACCTGCGCATAGGGTAAGTTTTCTTAAAATTCTTGCGGTTTTTTGCCTGCTCAGTTCAATGTTGTCTTGAAGCGTAAATTCGGCCTTATCCCAGCCTGCCTGAAAAACCCACGCATTATAAAGCGGGCCTGTGTCGCTTTTTATCCATTCATCGCTTGAAACATCAAGCCAAATTTGATATTTTGTCTGAATTTGATTGTCGATAATTTTTTGAGGCGTTGCGATTACAAGGTCATTTTCTTCTATTTCAAGCGTAGAATAAGGATTTTCAGAGATAATAGAATTTTCAATCTGGTTTATTATCTGACTGTTTGAGATTTTTTTGTCGGTAAAAACACTTTCAAAATCTTCAATTTGTTTTATGAAAAAGTTAAATTTATTTATTTCATCCTTATCGTAAAATTTGAAGTCGATTAACTCTGAAATCCCATAAATTTGCTCTGAAAGCTTGTTTGTTTTTTTGAGGTTTTCTAACAAATTTAAAAAAGCTGCATAATTTTTTGTGAACGCTTCATTTTTAAAAGTAAAAGGTATAAATTCCTTTGTTTTTTCAAATTCATCAAGGATTTTTCTGCAGTATTTTATAGGAATTTTCAGGAAATCCGACAGAATTGCCCTTATTTCAAACTCACAAAGCTCTTGTTTGAGCGTTTCGTCACAGAGTTTTAAAATGGAAAGACAATAAGCAACAATGGGATTTTGGACAATTTTTTCGCTTCCTGACAAGAAAACAGGATTAACCTGACTTTTGGGTAAATTTTCTCTTAGCGAAAATTTGAGCATATCGTCGATTATCGGAGTAATAATTGCAATTTCACAAGGTTTTATTGAATTGTTGATAAGACTTTTTACTTTTTTAATCCCTTCATCAAGCATTTGAGCACGTTTTGAGGTTGAAAACAGGGAAAAATTTATTAACTTTTGGTTTTTTTGTCCCGTTGCGTTATTAAAAATAGTCTGTGCATCTTCTTTAAGGGCAGTTTTCGCAGGCAAAACCAACGGTGCTTCATTTGACATTTCTTCAAAGCCGAAAACCGCACTTTTATCCGCACTTAAATACCCCCAACGACTTGAACCCAAAGGGTCGTAAGCTATGAAAATATCTTTTAATTTTGGCTGTAAAAACTTTATAAAATCAAGACAAATCGGGGTTATTTCATCGCCGTCATCAACCAGCAAATATTCGATTTTGGAAAAACAGCCTGTATTTTTATACAAGTGGTTAAAAATGAGACTTTGTCTTAAGTAGTCAAAACTTCTCAATTCAAGGGTTCTTTTTTTGAATTCGTCAAGTGCCGCTTTAGCGTCAGGCGCAAAACTTTCTTTCAAAATTTCTTCGGAGCGTTTTTTTACATCAACATCGGTTAAGTTATTTTGGACAATTAATGAATATCTGCGAAAAAGCTGGTGCAGGAGTGATTTTTTGGAGTTATATCCTTCAAATTTAACGTCTTTGATTATATCTTTGAGGAGGCTTTGAGAAACTTCCAGCCCTACAAGATTTGGAAGAATTTTTGTGTTTGAGTCTTTAATTGAATTTTCCAAAAATGCCCAGTTATCGGTGATTGTGTTGTAAACAAGTCCGTAAAACGAATAAATCTGAAGCTTTTCAACAGTTTCTATTTTTAAATTTTCAAGAGTTTCTTTAATAAATTTTTCTTTTTTGTTCGAATTTTGCAGCAAAACAAGAATTTTAGTGCTGTCCACTCCCGAGTTTAAAAGCTCGGCATACTTTTGTGTCAGCAATTGTGTTTTTTCACTAGAAATTGGACCTTGTATTAACATAACTCCCACCTTAAATTAATTCTACACATTCAAGGACAAAAAACAATGAAATTATTTTGTAATATTCGTTTACAAAAAGGCAATTTCCGCAACTGTATATACTTTATATATAAAGAAAGAGGAAAAACAATGAGAGCAATGTTATTAAAATTCACATCAAGAAGAAAAAGATTTTCTGCATTAGATTTGATATAGAAAAGATTTAACGAAAGCGGGCAAAAAACAGAATGTTTTTTGCCCGCTTTCGTTTTAATTATTGAAAAAATTTCTATAAACGGGTTGAAAAAAACTTTCGCTTTTGCGAAAATATTTATAAATACGGGGGATTTTCGATGAAGACTCAAAAAAGAATATTAATCGTTGATGATGATACCGAAATCAGGGAACTGCTTGAATTTGACATAGGTCAAAGCGGTTACTATGTTGATACTGCAAAAGACGGGCTTGAAGGGCTTAATAAGGCGTTAAATAACGCTTACGATTTGATAATTCTTGATGTTATGATGCCCAAAATGAACGGATTTGATGTTTGTAAAAATATCAGGCAGGCAAAGCTTGCCGTACCGGTTTTGATGCTCACAGCCAAAGGTACAATTATTGACAAAACCGAAGGTTTTGACTGCGGGGCAGATGATTATCTGGTCAAGCCTTTTGATATTCAGGAAGTGCTTTTGCGCATAAGGGTATTGCTTCGAAGGAACCAAATTGAAGAGGACAACTCAATATCATCCGAAGTCCTGCGTGCAGGCGACATTGAAATTTTCCCCGACACGCTTGAGTGTGCTGTTGTCAATAAAAGAATAAAGCTTACTCCCACAGAGTTTGAAATACTTTATTGTCTTATGCAGCATTTTAATTCGCCTGTCACATTGGCGGTCTTGCTCGATGAAGTCTGGGGCTACGACAGCAGCGAAGATGTAAGGATGTTGAGAGTGCATGTAGGCGGGCTTCGCAACAAAATCGAGCCCGACGGCAAAAACCCCAAGTATTTGCATACAGTTACAAATGTGGGTTACAAATTAACCCCTTTTACCGAAGAATAAGGTTAAATTAGAAGTCGGATTAAGGATTAGAAGATGAAAAAATTAAAACTTCACAGATTGAAAATTGCAGAACAAATATTGGTTGTATTGCTCTTTGCAGTAATAATTCCTATGGCAATAAGCGGGTTTATTATCAATAATATTAACCAGCAGTCAATTCGTTCGCAGTTAAGAGATTCTGCTATGCTAATTGCGAAAATGGTTTCGCAGGAAGTTGATATTTTTATAACTTCTTCACTTAACGAACTTAATCAGATAAAATTTGCCGCAGACTATATGGGCGGAACTTATTCAAAGCCGAAATATTTCAATAAAGTTTTGAAAAATTCTCCCGAATTTCAAAATCTGGAAATTCTTAATACAAAACAAGATTTGCTTAAACTTCACGAAAATAACCTGAAAAATAACAATGTTTCAATTTATACGACAATGCGCGATAATAAATTTCTTGTTGCAACCTTCAATGTTGATTTTGTAAAAAAGAGTCTTTTTAAACCTGTTTTGGAAGACGAAAGACAGATTTATGTTTTGTCTTCAAACGGAACGCTTATTGCAGCACACAATTTTAAGGAAAAAGATTATCAAAACACAATGAAGTATCTTCCCAAAAAACTTAAAACAGATACTCCCGTAATCTTTGGTAAAACCAAAAATCAGCCGCTTGTTTATTACAAAAAAACAAGCCCCAACATAATGATTGTGGTTAACACGACAAAAGGCGTTATGAAAAAAACGATTAATGCCAACAGATTTAAGATAATTCTTGCGGTTTTAATAGCTGCTCTGACGGTAATTTTTGTGGTGGGGCTTTATACTTATTACCTTTATATAAATATCAGACAGCTTTTTAAAGGGATTATAGCAATTTCAAAAGGGAATTATCAAAGGCGAATAAGACTTTTGACAAATGTTTTTACTCCTTATGAGATTGTTTTTCTCGCGTTTGAATTTAACCGCATGGCAAGCCAAATCCATAAATCTTACATCCAACTGAAAAAGAAAAACGTCGAGCTGAAAGACTTAAACGAATTTCGTTCAAATTTGGTTGATACCGTAAGCCACGAATTCAGAACCCCGCTTACAAGCATTCAGGGCTACACCTCAAGGCTTTTAAGACAAGATATTGAAATTGATGAAGATACAAAACAAAAATCGCTAAAGACTATTAAAAAACAATCCGAAAGGCTCTCCAGAATGGTGGAAGATCTGCTTGTTGTACCCGATATTGAAGGCTTAAAATTACGTATTCAAATAGAGCCCGTTTGGCTCAGCAAAACAATTAATTCTGCAATCACACTTGTAAAAAGCGATGAAATAAAAATTGTAAACAAAGTCTCTGATGATTTTCCGCTTGTGCTTGCAGACAAAGACAGGTTTGAGCAGGTTTTGGTTAATCTTCTTGAAAACGCAGTAAAATATTCCCAAGAGAAAAAAGAAGTTACTGTTGAAAGCAAAATTTTCAAAAAATACGCAAAAATTTATGTCAAAAACGATTGCAAAGTTATTCCAAAAGACAAATTGAATGTTCTGTTTGAAAAATTTACCCGAATTGACGATAAAACAACAAGAACCACAAGAGGAACAGGGTTGGGCTTATACATAGTAAAAGGGCTTGTTGAGGCTATGAACGGTGAAATTAAACTTTCTTCGACAAAAGAAAAAGGCTTTGTTGTGGAAATTAAATTGCCGATTTTTAATCCGGAAAAAGTAAAATGAACAGCAATGATTTTATGAAGCAGGCTTTGGGGGTGGCAGAAAAATCAGGTGCCGACGTACCTGTCGGTGCCCTTATAGTCCAAAACGGAACAATAATTTCCGCCTGCCATAATGAGAAAGAGCAGAATAAGGATTCAACTGCTCATGCCGAGATTTGTGCTATAAAAAAAGCTTCTTTAGTTTTAAGCAGGTGGCGGTTAGATGATTGTGAGATGTATGTGACACTTGAACCCTGTCCTATGTGTGCCTGGGCGATTATTCAATCAAGAATAAAAACGGTCTATTTCGGTTCTTACGATATCCAATACGGGGCATTGGTTTCTGTTTTGGACTTGAGAAAACAGGCAAAATCAGATTTGAAGGTTTTTGGCGGAATATTAGAAAAAGAATGCGATAATATTATAAAAGAATTTTTTGGCAAAATCAGATGATAGCAAAAAATAAATTAGAAGAATTAGTAAAAAAATATGAGGTTGTTGATTTTATTAAAAATGACCCGATTCAATTTTCATACCGTTTCTTTGACGTTATTGCGAGACAAGAATTATCGGCTTTGGATAAATCTTCCACCGAAGCAATCTTCACGGATATTGAAATTAAGAACATCGAAATAGCCGCATTTTTATCATCTTTATTTGCATACGGCAACAGAGAAGTTTTTATAAAAAAATTAGACGAACTTTTTGAAATAATGAAAAATCAGCCGCTTGATTTTGTTTTGAATTTTAATCTGAGCGTGTTGAGGGGATTTAATTACCGCTTTGCAAAAGATTCGGATATAATCGAAGTTTTTAGGATTTTAAACAAACTTTATTCCAAAGGCGGTGACTTGAAAAAACTTTTTGAATATGGTTATTCTTTACCCTCGCCCCTTGGGGGAGAGGGCAGGGTGAGGGGTAAAATTTATTCAATGCTTCAGGCAGTAGTCGATTACTTCTATTCAAACGCAAAAAATGAAGCTGGCGCAGGTTTTTACCACTTGATTCCAAACCCTCAAAACGGCGGTGCGATGAAGCGGATGAATTTATTTTTGCGCTGGATGGTGCGAAAACCACCTGTGGATTTGGGAATTTGGGATTTTATTTCTCCAAGCGAACTTTTGATTCCACTTGATGTCCATGTTGCAAGACTTTCAAGGCAAATGGGACTTCTGCATAGAAGCAGCAATGATGCAAAAGCAGTAATTGAGCTTACGCAAAATTTGAAAAAAATAGACAAAAACGACCCTGCAAAATTCGATTTTGCAATATTCGGGCTGGGAATTGACAGTAAGGATAAAAATACGTAAACTTTTATTAACAAACTAGCAATTTTTTGCATTTTTGGGGTTTAAAACGTTAGAATAATAAAAAAAGGGGTGTGCTATGGCAGTAGGTTTAGATACAGAACATAATTATTTAGCCCAATATATCGCAAAACAAAATCAGGTTGGCTCGTTTACTTCCGGTGACAAAGCCAAAGTCACTGAAGTTCCTAAGGCTGAAGAAACAAAGACAGATACTGTTGAGATTTCTAAAAAAGATGAGCCAAAAGCCGATAAGAAAAAATATTCTTTCAAAACTTTTATAGCTGATGTCGCTGATGCCTGGATTAATTTCAAAGAAATTACAAAAGGTATATTTAAAGGATTGTTAGTAGGCGGTGTTGCCACAACATTTGGTTTGTTCATTGACAAAATGTCTTCAGGATTAAAAGCGGCAGGAAAATTTAAACCTGCTGAAAAAGTTGCTGAAGCTGCAGCTAAAAAATTCACTATTTGGACAGCTGTTGCAAGTAAATTTAAAAATAATAAAGATATTCTTAGTTGTGAATTGAGTGTATTTAAAAAAGCATTTGCAAAAGGTTCGACTAAAGGCAAAATTGTTTCAGGTCTAATCGGTGCTGCTATTCTTACAGGCTATATTATCGCAGCAAGACTCCGTGCTAACTTGAAAACGGCAGATGTTGACCACGCACTTCACGAAGGTCACAGAGATAAATAATTTAAGAAATAAATAAACATTGAGGGCGATTTTTCTTCGAAAAATCGCCCTCAATGTTTATTTATTTGAAATTAAACTTTTCTTTAAAAGTTTTTTCGTCAATAGATGAAATAAGCAATGTTTTTTCTTTGCTCGTTTCACCTTTTATTATTTGGATATTGCTTTTTGCAGTTTTTAATTTTTTTGCCAAAAACTCGATTAGGGCTTTGTTTGCCTTATTTTCAACAGGCGGTGCGGTAAGTTTAATTTTAACAAAATTTTGCTCAAAAATAATTTCGTTTTTTGAAGAATTTGGAATAACTTTTATTTGTAATTTTAATCTTTTATTATTTTTTTCAAATATGTTTTTCATTAGTATCTCCTGCCTACTATGCAAATGTGAAGAAAAAGAGTATAATAATTATACCATGGCAGAAAAACCCATTTTTACAGAGTTGAAAGATAAGCTGACAGAGCAAAACAGAGTACCTGAAGATATTGAAAAGATTGAACAGGCTTTTTTGTTTGCACAAAAGCTTCATGAAGGGCAGTACAGAATCTCCGAAGAGCCATACATTGTGCATCCTATTGAGGTCGCAAAAATTCTCATTGACTTAAAAATGGATACAAACACAATAATTGCAGCACTTTTGCATGATATTTTAGAAGACACTGAAACTCCGCCGGAAGAGATAGAGAATTTGTTTTCAACAGATGTTTTAAATCTTGTTCAGGGGGTCACAAAGTTAGGGAAGCTTCAGTTTAAGTCAACCGAAGAGCGTCAGGCGGAAAATTTTAGAAGAATGTTTATCGCAATGGCAAGCGATATAAGAATAATTTTTCTCAAACTTGCCGACAGACTTCACAATATGCGCACTCTTAATTTTATGGCAGCAGGCAAGCAGCAAAAGATAGCGCAAGAAACTTTAGATATTTTTGCTCCGCTTGCAAATCGTTTGGGTATCGGAAAAATAAAAGCAGAACTTGAGGATTTATCCCTGCGTTATTTGCATCCGGATAAGTATTACGAAATAGCCCAGCTTGTTTCCCAGAAAAAAGCCGAAAGAGAACTTACGGTAAATCTTTTAATAGATAAAATTTCTTTGGATGTTAAAAATGCAAAAATAAACGCGTCTATTACCGGCAGAGCCAAGCATTATTACAGCATTTACAGCAAAATGGAAAGACTTAACATAGCTTTTCACGACTTGTATGATATCACCGCGGTAAGGGTTATTGTTGATACAGAGCGTGAATGTTATGAAGTTTTGGGATTAATTCACTCGCAATTTAAGCCGATTCCGGGAAGATTTAAAGATTATATTGCAATGCCAAAGGGCAACTTGTATCAATCCTTGCACACTTCTGTAATAGGTCCGCGCTCAAAGCCTTTGGAGGTTCAGATAAGAACTTGGGAAATGCACGAAGTCGCCGAATACGGTATTGCCGCCCACTGGCGTTATAAAGAAAAAGGTTCTGAAAAAGCGATTAACAATTCAGATGTTCAATTTTCTTGGATGAGAAAACTGGTCGAGTATGAAAAAGATACCGAAGATGCAAAAGAGTATGTTGACGGGGTTAAGTTGGATATTTTTTCTGATCAGGTTTTTGTGTTCACGCCGCGGGGCGATGTTTTTGACCTTCCTCAAAATGCCACGCCTGTCGATTTTGCATATAGAATTCACTCGGATGTGGGGCACAAAACGGTCGGCTCACTTGTAAACGGCAGAATAGCCCAGCTTGACACAAAGCTCAAAAACGGGGATATAGTTGAGATTTTAACTTCAAAAACACCCGCACCTCGTCTTGACTGGCTTAATTTTGTGGTAACAAAGCAAGCGGCTTCAAAAATTAAGCAATGGTTTAAGAAAAATAACCGCGAAGACCATATTAATTTAGGCAAAGCAAACCTTGAACATGAGCTTACAAAAGCCGTTTTTGACGAATACACCAAACAGGATGAGTTTGAAAAAGTTGCAAAACAAATGAATTACCAATCGGCAGAAGACCTATTTGCCGCTTTGGGCTATGGTGAAACAACGGTAAATAAAGTTGTAAACAAACTTAAAAAACCGACTGTTAAATCTGAAGGACAAGCTTTTTCGCAAAGCGGCAAAAGCAGAAAATCCGATAAGGATATTTTGGGACTTGAGGGTTTAATGTATTCTCTTGCAAAATGCTGTTCGCCTGTCCCGGGAGAACCCATTGTAGGTGTGGTTACACGATCAAAGGGAGTTTCTGTTCACAGGCTCGACTGCAAATCTTTAGACACTATTCCGCCCGAAAGATTTATGGATATAGTTTGGGCAAAAGAAAATATTAATAAGACTTATATAACAACTATCAGAGTAGAAGCTCAGGATAAATTGGGGCTTTTAAAAGATATTATCACTCAAGTTTCGGATAACAATACCAATATTGTTTTTGCCAATGTTAAGTCAAAAAATAATAAACTCGGTATTATAGAATTGGGAATAGAATTGGACAATGTGGACACATTAAAAAGAGTTATAGTAAGCTTGCAGGCATTGCCTGAAGTTTACAGCGTAAAAAGAATTCAAACTTCGTCAAATCAAACAGGAGTTGCTGCCGTTAAGAAAAACACTAAGCCCCAAAAGAAAAAACACGTCAAACATTAATTTTTGTATAAATTTTGTCATGAATTCATGCTCTCTTTTTAAATTTACATACAAAAAATAATTAAAATTTAAACAGATTGTAAATTTTTATTAATTTTTTGACTTAAATAGTAACATTTTTTAATTCAGTGAATTATCATGCATGTACAACTATCCCCAAATCTCCTCCCAAGATTATGAAGTACTAGCTGCTATAAGCAGCTATTTTTTTATGCGTGAGCCGTGTGTGAAGGCTCGAAATGGCACGCAGAAATGCGTGACTTTGGAGAGCCGAAACCGATCGATAGCGACGTAGGAACGCAGGCGAAGCCGAGTACCACAGGAGCAATGCCTGCTTTTGCCGAAATCTAGGATTTAGTGCAAAATGGCGTCACGGAATGAAGGACTATGCTCACCCGAATAATCCAAGACACCAGACGAGCAGAGGTACGAGTAAAGTTTTATTAAAATATTTTAACAAATTTTGTCAAACTAGCAAAAAATATTTTTAGAGGGTTTAATATTAATGTAGGACACAATAGAGAAAAATAAATTATGTTAATTTCAAAAACAAATTTTGCTGATATTAAGCGGAACAACAAGCCTGGTTTTGGTATGGCATTACATATGGATATGGGTAAAATTGCAAAAACAATAGGGAAAGAAGCAGCAGGCAGTATTGAAAAAGCAACCCCTTCTCTTGAAGCGTTGGCTCAGGATGTTGATGTTTTCATTGAGCCTGTCGTGGGCAATCGCTTGAGTATAAAAGTACAAAAGCTTACAGAGCCGATTATCAAATCAAAAAATCCTATTTTGAATTTTTTCAGAGCAATTAAAAGACAAATTCAGCTTTTCAACAAAGATTTTGCCAGAGAAGAAATTTCTTTGGGAAATAATATAAATTTAAAGATTTTAAAAGAGACAAGTTACTTAAAAGAATTGTTGCAAAAATAGAGAAGCTCTACCAACTGAGCTGCGAAGTTGGTAAATAAAAAAAAGAAGGCTAATGCCTTCTTTTAAAATGGTACGCCACCCGCGATTTCAGCTCAGATGCAGGCGAGCGGATTTTCGCAAGAGTGAGCGAAGCGAAACTCGTCCAAGTGAGGAAAACCACGTTTTTCCGAACGGCGAATAATCCAAGACAAAACAGGACGTTTGAGCCTTGCAGATGAGGGTATCGACTTGTCGATTAACGCCTGTTGTTTTGAGACACTATGTCGAAAAAACAACTGCGGTCGTATCGCGGGACATTAATTTTTCAAACAAAAAGAGAGAACGAAAGTTCTCTCTTTAAAAATGGTACGCCACCCGCGATTCGAACGCGGGACCTATCCCTTAAAAGGGGAGTGCTCTACCAACTGAGCTAGTGGCGCTTACTTTTTCTGTAGAAAAAGTAAGCAAAAAGACTTTTCACATAGGGTTTATTGCGTGTGCAAAACAGATTGTGGTCTTTTGTTACTTCCTACATTATTTACTTGTCACCCGTATCGCTACGGAAATTAAGTTTAACAGACTAGTGTATATTGTTAATCCTTACTAAAAGCCTATCAAGAACATGTTTTTCAGTCAACTGTTTTTTGAATAAAATGAAGCGGCGGGGTGCTTAGCACCCCGCCGCTTTGGTTTACACACTTTTTCGAACATTTTTACTTCAGATTAACAAATTTTTTGGCACAGTCAAACATCGTGTTTACCAGCGCAGAATTTGCATTAACATTCATTCCGCTTGATTCAAGCACTTGTCTCATTCTGTTTTCCCACAGCGGATAAATTTCGTCTTTTTTTAAATCGAGAACTTGAGCAATCATCATAAGTTCCTTAAAGTCAATCGGCAAAGGGCTTGAACCTCTGAGCAAATCCACAATGTCAAGTCGTTTTTTGCGCGGGAAAGATTTAAGAAAGTTAACTGTTGTAAGCCCTTTTAATTTAAGGCTGTCTTTTAAAAATTCTATTGAATCATCAATCAAAATGGGTTCTTGCGGAATTTTATATTCTTCAAATTCTTCGGGTTCAATTTCCATAACCGTTGCAATGCGTTCCAGAGTTGTAGAGCGTGTTGAAAACGGAATTGTATTGTCTATAAGATTATAAACGTAGGAAAGTGTTACCCCGATCATTTCCGCGAAGTCTTTTTTGTGCAAAGAATTGCTGTCCAAAAATTTTGCCACTTTTTGCGAGCTTTTCGTTTGAATAATCGGCTTATTTTTTGTCGTCATAATCATCCCCTCTCTTGTATGAAGTTCATAAATGAATTCATATTATTTGTATTATATTCATAAACTTTTTTAACTTTTTTAACATGCACAAGTCAGATAAATCATCATGGTAATATTTATTTGGGTTAAAATTATAAGTATAATCTTTCAAAAAGGACAACAGAAGAAATGAAACTGATAGCAGGGTTAGGTAACTTTGAACCGAAACACCTTTTAACAAGGCACAATGCCGGTTTTATGGCGGTAGATTTTTTATTGCAAAGGCATGCCCAAACTTTTAAAGTTGAGCAAAAACTCAAATCAAAAATTGCAAAATTTAAATTAAACGGTGAAGATGTTGTGGTAATTCAGCCTTTGACTTACATGAATTTGTCGGGAGAGGCGCTTGTTGCAGTGATGAATTTTTACAAAATCGATGTGAAAGATATTTTGGTAATTTATGATGATATTTCGCTTGATTTAGGTACATTGCGATTCCGCGCCGACGGATCTGACGGCGGACACAATGGAATTAAATCGATAATAAAATTGCTGGGGACAAAAGAATTTGACAGACTTAAAATCGGAATAGGGCCTCAGCCCAATATTCCTTCAGAAAGTTTTGTTTTGCAGAATTTTACCCAGGACGAATTGGTCAAAATTAAAGAAATTTTAAAACGGCCTGTAATCGAAGATTACTTACAAAAAGGACTTGAGCAGGCTCAAAATTTGTATAATCGATAAAGTTTGTAGGTCAGGATTACTATCCTGATAGTTTTGTCAACAATGGTTTTGTGTATTGTTCGTAGAGAGAGAACAGAAATTCGATTCTTTCACGTTCGGATTTGAAAGATGTTTTGCCATAGCATTTGTCAACGGCTCTGTCTAGTTCTTGATGTGCTTTCATCAAGTCAGGAGGCATTGTTTCGGGGTTATACAAAACCGCAAGTGAGCAACTTTCACCACAATCCGTATTTTGATATTTTGCCCTAACATCAAGCACCGCTTGAGCCTTTTGTTCAACATTCTGTTTGTTCTTATCTAATATATCTTTCGGGAATGGAAAATTGTTATAAACAATAGTATTTGAATAGTTGTAATCACTTTTCATTCTGCCGCAGGTGTATTTTGTCCATGTAATGTGCATACTAGAAGACAATATTCCAAATAAAGACAAATCACTACTTGCAATAATCGTACATCTATCACTTACAATAAGGTCTTTGTTTATAAATCCAAATGGGATGTAAGGTCTTCGTTCGGATGAAACTCTTGGAATAACAATATAATCACAGTTAGGTTGCCTAATTTCGCCAAAAAGTGCAGGAGTATTGGCAAGCTCTCTTGTTTCCTTTCTTGTACTTTGTGAACGTAGAACCTTAACTTTATTTATTCTATCAAGCACCATTGGCATTTTTGCCAATTCCATAGGGTTGACCTCTTTTAACCACAAACAATACCTTACTTTGTTATTAATAAATTCTTCTGCTCCAATAAATGTTTTGATATATTTTTCAGCTAATGGCTCTTGTTTTATAAATTCATTTTTTTCTTCTTCGTTGTTAAAGATTAAATTGCCACCATCGTTTGCCATATTCCCAAAAACTATTTCGGGAGTATCCAACAAAGGTTTTGAACGTTTTAACACTACCAAATCATCACAATCAATTAAGTACGGATTTATGTTTTTTACTTCAGTTTCGTGCGGTTCGCCTTTTATGTCTTCGTAGTCAAAAAGTCGTTTCTTGTTTGAGTCAAAATTTGCAAAGCCGATAATTACACAATGAACGTGGGCGTTCCCTCTTGCTTCATTGCACCAGTCAAAAGTTCTGTGTGCAAAGTGGATTTTGATATTATAGTTTTTCAAAAGCTCGTTCCACAAAATACCGACTTGTTCGCCTTGAGTAATCGAATTTGTTGAAACAAAAGCACATTTGATATGAGAATAGTTTTTGATATATTGAGCCGATTTCAGATACCATGCAGTAACATAATCAAGAACCCCTGCACCTTTCACTCCTGCAAATATACTTGCCATTTCCGCAGATTGGTCTTTAGATTGCATTTGTTTCCCTATAAATGGCGGATTGCCTAAGATATAGTTAAGTTCTTCGGGCTTAACGACTTCGTTCCAATCAAGAGAGAGTGAATTTGCGTTGACAATCTTTGCCGATTTTACAAGCGGAATCCTTGTGTAAAAAGAGCCTAATAGGGTTGACAGTTCCATATTCATCAAGTGGTCTGTCATCCAAAGCGCTACTTCTGCAATCTTACAAGGGAATTCTTCAATCTCTATCCCATAGAAATTATCGACATCAAGTTTTGAAAGTGAAGCAACGTCAATTCTCATTTGACCTGAATCTTTTTTGAAAGAATCCAATGCCAATATAACTTGCGTTTCAAGCCTTCTCAACTCTCTATAAGTTACAACCAAAAAGTTTCCGCAACCGCAAGCAGGGTCAAGAAACTTTAGGCTTGCAACCTTATTATGAAACTCCTCAAGTCTGTTCCTATTATGTTTAACCTTTTCAAATTCTTCCCAAAGTTCATCCAAAAACAAAGGCTCAATCAGTTTAAGAATGTTCTGTTCAGAGGTGTAATGTTCGCCAAGTTCTCTCCTTTTTTTCGGATTAGATACCGATTGAAACAAAGAACCAAATATCGCAGGGGAAACTTTTCGCCAATCATAACGACAACATTCTAAAAATACTTCTCTCATTTTGGAATTGAAAGACGGAATTTCAACGTGTAAAGCAAACAAACCGCCGTTGATATATGCAAATCGTTTTAAGTGTTCATCCAAGTTAGCAGAACGCTTTTCTTGTGGAGTGTTTAATATCTGAAACAACAAAGATATTTTTAAGCCCAAATCAGAGCCGTCTTTGGCTGTTCTTTCTTCGATATATTGAGTTAATAAATTACGTTCCCAAATGTCTGAATCGTCCGCAAACAAACAGAATAACGCTCTTGTCAAAAATAGTTCCAAGTCGTGTTGCGGATAACCTGAAATTTTTAATTCATCATATAGCTTACCCATAAGCTCTGAGGCTTCAATATTGACAGTTTCAGTATCTGCATAAGATTTCTTTTCATACCCTGCAATAAAATCGAATAATCCGACATTTTGATACAAATCTTTTAAGTCGAATTTATGTTCGTCATTCGTTTCAAGGTCAAATAATTCAAATGTCTGAAAATCAGAAAGTAAAATATATCTAGGTAATTCTTCATCTTTTAAGTTCGGAAAATATTCCAACGCTTGAGTTTTGGCTTTTGTTAAATCCCTGCCTTGCGATTTCTGCTCGACAAGCATAACGCCCTTCCAAAACAAATCAATAAAGCCTTGTTTGTCGCCAAGTTTTTTAACAGGTTCTTCAAAAGTCGCAACACGCCTTCTATTAATTCCGAAAACATTAAAAAATTCATTGTAAAAGGATTGTGTTTCACCTTTTTCATATCGAGCATCTTTAAATTCATTAGAGAATTTTAACGCTCTGTCTTTGATTTCGTTCCAACTTAATGCCATAAATCTCCTAAAGTTGATTTCATAAAAAATTATAACATAAATCAAAAAATAATAGCCTTGTGACTGGTTTTAAATTTGTGTTTTTGGTTTAATATTTATAATTGTTTTACATTATATTTTTGTCATCCCGAACTTGTTTCGGGATCTATCCACCAAAGTATATAGGATAGATGCTGAAATAAATTCAGCATGACGTTTTGAGGAGAAGTTACAAAATGAGTGTAAATTTAGCCGAGCAGTTTGAAGAAAACGAACAGTACGACAAAGCCTACGAAGAATACAAAAAAGCTTACGCCCAAAGACCAAAAAGTATTGAAGTGCTTGAGCGTCTAGGGCATGTGGCGATAATTTTGGACAAAAAAGACGAAGCGCAGGAATATTACCAAAAAATTCTTGAACTGGATATGGCAAATGCTCTTGCATATGAGCAGCTTATGGATATTTACGTTCACACAGACCGCTACAAATATTATGTTTCAAGAGGAAACCTGCATGTAATTCAGCAGGAATTAAGCCATGCAATAGGCGATTTTAAAAAGGCAATCGAAAAGGCGCAAGACCAAGCCCAGAGCAATTCTGCGCGCTTTGTCCTTGCAAGCCTCTATGAACAGGTCGGCAAAAACCACAATGCCATTGATGAATATTTAAGAATTTTGGACACACAAGGCGCAAACGAATTTGTCTATCTCAAACTTGCTGATATTTATTTTAAGGAAGATGCTATTTCAAGTGCGATTGAAATTCTGCAAAGAGCTTTGGATTGCGGATTTGATTCCGATGCGGTAAAAGAAAGTCTTGCCCGTCTGTATTTAAAAGACAATCAACCCGATAAAGCGTTGGAATTTACTCAAGACGATTTGGTTAAAGTAAAAAGTCTTCTTGAAAACGAAAAAAACGATGAAGCCTTTAAGATTTTAGAAAAAATTAAACCTTCGCATACAAAAAATTTTCAATATTTTTTGCTTTTAGCGCAGTACTATTTCAACACAAAAAACTTTGAAAAAAGCCTTGAGGGGGTAAATGAGTTTAGCAAGCTTGAACCGGATTCGCCGCTTGCGTACCAAATGCGTGCTATGATTTTTGAAGAGCAAAAAAATGAATTTGATGCACATATCAACTGGGCAAAATATAATCTTGCCAAAAAAGATTGGGATGTTGCGCTTAATGAATATTTTCATGCCTTTCAAATCAAAGATAAAGATGTAACTTTAATAAAAAATATCGCAGAACTTTTAGACGATATGAAGGATTCTACACACGCAGCTGAATTTTGGGAAAAGCTTGCAGCACTTGAGCCCAATAATAAAAAAGCACTTCAGCGGCTTGCCGATTTTAACGAAAGCATAGGCGATTACAAAACCCAAATTAAATTTTTGGAAAAATTGTACGAAATCGATACAAAAAACTCAGTTGTAATAAAAACCCTTGCAAAAGCTTACGAAAAAACAAAAAATAAAGAAAAATCTCTCGAATTTTACAATAAATTCATTGAAGTTGCACCCGTCGGAGATGATTACGAGCAAATTAAACAAAAACTTGCAAAGCTTGAACAAACTGATTTTAGAGAAGAAGAAGGTTTGATTGATAAAATTATGAGGCTTTTTATCAATAAATAAAATTTGTGGCATTTTATTTATTGTAAATTTTTATGAAAAGACAAGTATCTTTGGACAAAAATTTATATTGATTGTTGTTTTTAAATATATATATACATTTTTATGTTGGATTTATGATTATATTCAAAAATAGAGTTGATTTACATACCATTTACACAATGACCAAATTTGAACGCTGCGATGCAAAGTGTTTATTGCAGAAAGCGGGCAGGCTTCCTGACGGGATAAAAATCTCAAAAAATCCGGTTAAGAATTTTGCATATTTTATGAAAAATTTTATTAATAACTATAAATTAATCAGAAAATCAATAAAAGCAAGAATAGGCAAATAAATTTTATCTTACTGTCTTTTCTAATTTTTTGATTTTGTTTAAATTTTCTATTTTATTTTTTGCGGTGGAAATTAAACCATCGAAAAGCGGATGAGGCTTTTCCGGTCTTGATTTGAATTCGGGATGAAATTGTGATGCCACAAACCAATCAAGCTGGGGAAGCTCAACAATTTCTGCAAGCATTCCGTCGGGTGAAAGTCCCGAAAATATAAGCCCCGCTTTTTTAAATTGTTCCATATATTCACTATTGACTTCGTATCTGTGTCGATGGCGTTCAAATATTTTTGTCTGACCGTATGCAGAATTTGCCTTAGAGCCTTTTTTGATGTGGCATTCATATTGACCAAGCCTCATTGTGCCACCATATCCTTGAACATTTTTTTGTTCAAGCATTAAATCTATGACAGGATATTTTGTGTTTTCGTCAAATTCTGTAGAATTGGCATCGGCAAATCCTAAGACATTTCTTGCGTATTCAATTACCGCACACTGCATGCCCAAGCAAAGCCCTAAAAACGGTAAATTGTTTTCACGCGCATATTTTATAACATTGAGCTTGCCTTCAATTCCGCGAATTCCGAACCCTCCCGGGACAACTACCGCCTGAACATCTTTTAAAAGTTCATTGGCCTTATCGTAATCAATGCAGTCTTCGGAGTTAATCCACTTAATTTCAATCTGAGCATCATTTGCATAGCCTGCATGTTTTAGGGATTCAACAACAGAAATATAGGCGTCTGAAAGTTTTGTGTATTTTCCGGCAATCGCAACTTTTATTGTCATTTTAGGGTTTTTAATTTTTTCAACAAGATTTTTCCATGATTTCAATTCGGGCTTTCTGTCTTCCATCATAAGTCTTTGAAGCACAACAGACGCCATACCCTGCTCTTCTAATGCAAGCGGAACTTCGTAAATGCTTTTCATGTCTTTGCATTCAATGACCGCTTCTTTTGGAACCGAGCAGAAAAGCGCAAGTTTTTCTTTTTCTGTTTTTGGAATTGAACGGGTTGTTCTGCAAACCAAAACCTCAGGTTGAAGTCCGTAACTTCTCAAGGTTGTAACACTGTGTTGAGAGGGTTTTGTCTTTAATTCACCCGAAGTGGGCAAATAAGGCAAAAGCGTACAGTGAATTGAAATTGCATTTCCAAATCCGACTTCTGTTTTAAACTGTCTTATTGCCTCAATAAACGGCAAACCTTCTATGTCACCTATTGTTCCGCCTATTTCTATTATTAAAAAGTCTGTTTTAAACTGGTTTTTAGCTTTTACAATTCTTGATTTAATTTCGTTTGTTATGTGAGGAATCGTCTGAACCGTCGCACCCAGATAATCGCCTTTTCTTTCTTTCGAAATTACGGTCTGGTAAACGCTTCCTGATGTAACATTGTTTATTTGGCTCAGGCTGGTATCCGTAAACCTTTCGTAATGCCCCAAGTCCAAATCGGTTTCTGCACCGTCATCGGTTACAAAAACTTCGCCGTGTTGAAACGGACTCATTGTGCCGGGGTCAACGTTTATATAAGGGTCAAATTTTTGTATCGCAACGGAATAGCCCCTTGCTTTAAGAAGTTTTCCTAAAGAAGCTCCGATAATTCCTTTTCCTAAAGAGCTTACAACTCCACCGGTTATAAATATGTACTTAGTCCCCATTATTCACTCCTCATTTTTTAATGAAGTAAAAGGTAAATAGTAAATGGTAAATAGAAAGTTTAGAAATCTATTCACTATTTCCTATTTCCTATTTACCCTATCTTAGGTACTTTGAAAAATCCGTTTTCTTCTTCAGGCGCGTTTGCCATTAATTCTTCTTTTGTCTGTTCATAGACAATATTGTCATCTCTCATTACGTTTACAATATCAAATGCATGCGCCATCGGCTTGACATCTGTGGTGTCAACTTCATTCATTTGCTCAACATACTTAAGCACATCGCCGAGTTGTTTGGTAAATTTTTCTTTTTCTTCTTGTGTTAATTCTAATCTGGCAAGTTTTGCTACATGCTCAACATCTTTAACCGTAATCATTTTTTAACTCCATGCAAATTATTCTATAATGATATCATGAAACAATTATTTGCAAAAGAGGATGCGGAAAAATTCGAAAAATGACAATTTTTCGCAATTTTTCAAATCTGACTTAAGAAGTGCTCATACCCTTACCGGCTGCGGGATAGCTGGCGGTATGGGTATGAGCCGGACAAAAGAGGGCGAATTTTTGTTTCACAAAAATTCGCCCTCTTTTTTTTAAATTAAAAAATTAATTAGTTTCTTCTGCCGGTTTTTCACCTTTTTGTTTATTTATGAGCGTTTGAATTTTTTCCATAATTTCATCGCCCTTTTTTTGCATATCGGAAACGGCAATATCTGCTTTTTGCTGAATTTCTTTTACTGTTTTATCTGTTTTTTTGACCATATCTTTTGAAGCATCAGAGAGCAATTCTCTTGTCTCTTCACCTGATTGAGGGGCAAGAAGAACTCCCGCAACAGCGCCGAGAACTCCGCCTACTACAAAACCTGCTAAAAATTTACCTGCTGACATAATATTTCTCCTTTACTATTTATATTTTGCTAATATTATCGTTTACTTACAAACATTTTTATTACTGATACAAGTCCTTTGACCATTCCTTTGATTAAACCGCCGGATAAATCTTTTGCTTTGTGAAGAGCGAAAGCACCTGTATTTAAAAGGCTTTCAACGGTGTGTGCAAGGCTGTCGACTTTTTTGTCCGCGTTTTGGGCAATGGAATTTATGCTTTGAAGCGCTTTGTTAAATTCTTTCAAAGTCGGTTCGATTTCTGTTTTTACGATTGTGGTTGTTTCGTCAATGTTTTTTGTAAGCTTTGACATGTCAAACAGAAGTTTTACCAAAAATCCACGATTATAATAATAATTCCTGTTGCGATAACCAAAAAAGTTATGCCGTTATTCAGTGCTATTTGCGATGTTTCCATTTCATCCTTTCATTAATCTTTGCGTACGAGATCCCGAATCAAGTTCGGGATAAGTAATTCGTAAGGCTCAGGGCATATCCCTTCGCCAACGACTTACTTAATTAAAATCATAATCAATGTCTTCAAGTTCTTTTGCTTTTTGCATTTTTTTTGATTTGAAAACGTGATTAAGTTTTCTATATTGCCTTTCGAGCTTGTATTTCATAAGGTCTATGGATTCCATCGCCTGTTTTTTTGCATCCTGGATTTCAGGCGAATGTTTTTCTACAAGATCGTCAACGGTATTTTTAAGTTCTTTTCTTGATTCTTCACCCGGTTTTGGCGCGTATAAAACCCCTGCAATTATTCCGCCCACGACGCCTGCAATAAGTCCCAGTCCGAAACTGATGGAATTGTTTTCTTTACCCATTTTCTGTGTCCTTTCATCCTTATTTTTATCAAGTATAACATATTTTTTCAAAAAAACAATCAAACTTCCGTTTCACAAAGTCCCGCATACACCTCTTTTATAAGCTGATATCCGAGAATGGTTTTGCGATATTTTCCCTTCAATAAAAATATTCCAAGATAGATTAAGATTGTTTTTGATGCTTTTATCAGATATTCATCGCGTTTTTGGCGAATGTACTCTTTTGTTTCTTCGATTTTTCGGTTTATGTCAACGCATAAATACCTGAAATCTTCTATTTTGGAAGCAATTTTATATTTGTTTTTTGTAACCGTTTTATTGAATTTATTTACAGCTTTATTTAACTGCCTTATTTTAAATATTACGGCAAGGGCAATGATAAGTTCTGCTATGAAAAATGTTACAAAAAATATTTTCATGATTTTAATCTGTTGTTGTATTATGATGATAATTATAAGGTATATTTTAATTATTTTGAATACACCTTGAAGACTATTTAAATAGTAAATAGTAAATAGTAAATAGTAAATAGTAAATGATAAATGGTAAATGATGAATGATGAATAAGCTGAAATTTTACTTATCCATACTGGTTGCAAAGATACTGGCGGTATTTATAGCAATGTTGCACAGATCTTCGGGAACTTCGTTTGTCGGGCTTATCGCACTTAAAATCTGTCCCGAGTTTTTGTCATACTGTTCAAAATATGTCAAAAAAGGTGTTATAACCATTACCGGAACAAACGGTAAAACTACGACGGCAGGGTTGATTTCAAGTATTTTGGAATGTGGGGGACAAAAAGTTATTCATAACGAAAAAGGAGCGAATATGTTAACCGGCATTGCAAACGCGCTTGCCCTTGACATAGCACCGTTTCGTCGTTTTGATTATTTTGTGCTTGAATCCGATGAAGCATATCTGACAAGACTTTATGATTATCTGCCGTCAAACAGCCTTTTGGTTACAAATCTTTTCAGGGATCAACTTGACCGTTACGGTGAACTTGATACTACCGCAAAAAAAATCAGAGAAGCCATAGACAAAAATCCTGATTTGAAATTATTTTTAAATGCGGATGATCCTATGGTAGCAAATTTACCCGATGAACACGAAAGAATATATTTCGGCTTTGAAAATGTTGAAATCGTTTCAAACTCTGTTGTGTCAAATGCTCCAATTGAAGCGGTAAACTGTCCTACTTGTTTTTCAACTTTAAAATACAGTCAAAGATTTTTTGCCCAACAGGGCCATTACTACTGTGATTGCGGCTACAAACGGTCCTATTGTGACTACAGTGCCGATGTCAAAATTTATGAAGATTATTCGGTTATTAACGTTTATTCTAAAAACGGGGAATATGAATTTAATGTCGGTCTAATCGGTTTATACAATGCATATAACGCACTTGCAGCAATCTCTTTTGCTCTTGAATCCGGATACGATCAGCCTAAAATACAAAATGCTTTGAATTCTTATCAGGCAATTTTCGGTCGTGCCGAAAAACTTATCCTGCAGGGTCATCAACTTTTGGTGCAGTTAATCAAAAATCCCACAGGTGCAAGCGAAGTATTAAAAACAGTCGATTTAAATTCAAACATTATGGTTATAATTAATGATAATTACGCTGACGGCAGAGATGTTTCATGGCTTTGGGATGCGGATTTT
>Ga0209098_1001010_pt1 | contig 28015 bp, 17 predicted proteins | sample AD_JPNHW1_MetaG_FD_184429 | JGI IMG/M metagenome (GOLD analysis project Ga0209098, IMG submission 184429) | Active sludge microbial communities of municipal wastewater-treating anaerobic digesters from Japan - AD_JPNHW1_MetaG (SPAdes) (version 2) | ecosystem: Engineered > Bioreactor > Anaerobic...
CGCTCCTGCTACGACGAGGGCAAGCGCTGCGCCGAGACGCTCTTCTTCGACTACCACCGCGAGAACAAGGTCGATATCCGCGTCATCCGCATCTTCAACACCTACGGCCCCCGCATGCTCGCCAACGACGGCCGCGTCGTCTCCAACTTCATCGTCCAAGCCCTCCGCGGCGAGGATCTCACCATCTACGGCGACGGCACCCAGACGCGCTCCTTCTGCTTCGTCGACGACCTCATCGAGGGCTTCGTCCGCTTCATGGAGCAGACGGAGATCGTCGGCCCCATGAACTGCGGCAACCCCGGCGAGTTCACCATGCTCCAGCTCGCCGAGCGCACCCTCAAGCTCGTCGGCGGCCGCTCGAAGATCGTCTTCCAGCCCCTGCCCTCCGACGACCCCAAGCAGCGCAAGCCCGACATCTCGCTCGCCCGCCGCGTCATCAAGTGGGAGCCGCAGATCCCGCTCGAGGTAGGCCTGCGCCGCACCATCGACTACTTCCGCACGCAGCTCGCCTGAGCCGCAGCGCTGCAATTGGCAGGCTCACACCTCTGAGCCGTAGGTATTTCCGGTGTAGGGCCTCAGCTTGCTGAGGCCGTTGGGGTTGCCTGATGCGAGGCCGGCGACGCCTCTCCTCGCTACCCGCTCCTCGCTACTCGCTACTTCAGCCACGCCTCACTCCACGCACTGCCACTGCGGCCAACGCTCGCGCACGTAGGCACGCGCCTCCGCAAGCAGCGCGTCGACCTGCGCCCCGGGCGTGCCACGCCACAGCGCCGCGATCTCCAGCGGCTCGAAACCGTCCAGCGGCAGCACACGCACCTTCGGGTGCTTCGTCACCTCGGGCAGCCCGACGTTCAGTCCAACACCGCCTCCGCCCGCCACATACGCCGTGATCGACTCGAGCGAGCTGGCCTCGATCGACGTCGGCCAGCGCACACCGCGCCGCTGCAACCCCGCGCGAAATCGCCGCACCACGCTCTCCGTCTCCGGCAACGCGATCAGCGGCTCCGCGATCTCGCGGCTCCGCCACAGCTCGTCCGCCGACTTCAGTCGCGACTTCCTCGGCACCTGCAGCACCAGCGGTACCCGCACCAACGGTGCCGACCGCAGCCCGCGCGGCGGACGCCGGTCGAGCGGCGTGACCGCCAGATCGATGCTGCGGTCCGTCAACCACGCCTCGAACTCCGCCTGGAAGCCCGACCTCAGAGTCAGGCGCAACCGCGGCTCGCGTGCCCGCAGCCGTTGCAGCACAGCGGGCAGGTGGAAGCGCAGCGCCAGCTCCGCCGCCCCCACGCGCAGCACCGGCGCCGACCGCTCGCGCAGCTTCGCCTCCATCCCGGCCAGCCCGCCGAAGAACGGCTCGACGAAACCGAACAGGTCCACCCCGGCCGGCGTGAGCTTGAACGGGCTGCGCTCGAACAGCCGCACGCCCACCTCGCGCTCCAGCGCCGCGATCTGGCCGCTCACCGCCGGTTGTTGAATACCGTACGGAATCCGCTTCACCGCGCGGCTGATGCCGCCCGCCCGCGCCACATGGTAGAACAACTCGAGGTGGTGGATGTTGAGCACGCCGCCAACGTGGCCGCGCTTCCGCCGCCATGCAACCGCGCGCCTTGGGCTCTATGCTGCACTTTCCGGTGTAGGGGCGTCGTCGTGCGACGCCCGTTGGACCCTGCAAACCAACACACCGACTCCTACACCGCGGTGGAGCACTTCACGTGCGGTGTCCAACCGCCTGAAATCGGCCGGGGACTGCATGACGTCTCATGCGGTCCCCATCGCTCCGCTCGATGCCGCGCATCGGATTTATCGAATAACACCTTCCCCCGCTCCGGCGGTAAAGTCTGGGCACACCAAACGCCGCCATGCCCGCCCACGCCCAACCCACCGTCCCGCCCACCACCGCCCCCACCCTCGACAGGGAACGGCCGCTCTCCACCCCGGCCCATCTCGCCGCCGCCCTCTGCGTCGCGATTCCGCCACTGGTCGTTCTGTTCCTCCTGCCGCCGCTCGCCCAGCCCGCCGCCTACCACGCCTTCGCCGACACCCGCCCCTGGCTCGGTCTGCCCAACGCGCTCGACGTCCTCTCCAACCTGCCCTTCCTCCTCGCCGGTCTCCTCGGTCTCCGCGCTGCTTGTCGGTTGCCCGTCGCGCCGCATCGCGCCTGCTGGCTGACGTTCTTCGGCGGCGTCTCGCTCGTCGCCCTCGGCTCCGGCTTCTACCACTTCTCGCCGGCCAATGCCTCACTCGTCTGGGACCGTCTGCCGATGACGTTCGCCTTCACCAGCCTCTTCGCCGCCGTGCTCGGCGAAATGGTTTCCGCGCATCTCGGCCGCCGCGTCCTGCTGCCGCTACTGCTCGTCGGCATCGTCACCGTCCTCTGGTGGCAACGCCGCGACGACCTCCGCCCCTACTTCGCCGTCCAAGCCCTCGCGCTCACCGGCGTGCCGGGTCTCCTCGCCCTCTTCCCCAGGCACGGCGCCGGCCGCGGCTGGCTCGTGGCCGGACTCGGCTGCTACGCTCTCGCCTTCACCGCCGAGCAGTCGGACCAGGCCGCCTTCGCCTTCACTGGCGGCACGTTCAGCGGCCACTCGCTCAAGCACCTCCTCGCCGCGCTCGCCTGCACCGCCGTTGCCGCCATGCTCTCAAGGCGCCGCACCGCAGGATCGATCCCTGCCCAAGCAACATGAACCCGGAACCACGGATGAACACTGATCGCCTTCTGATCATCCGTGCCCATCCGCGTGAGCCATGGTCGCACTCCGCCCCGCTCGCTCAGCGCCGTTGCTTCCCTGCAAGACCGCGCCACGGCGCGCCTCCACGCTGAGTTCCAGATTCTCCGCTCCAGTCTTCCGCCCTCTGTGCCCTCCTCCGCCTCCGTGCCCTCTGTGTCCAAATCCGCCGCTCCGTTCCTGATTCCCTGAGTTCCACATTTTTCCGTTCCGGAAATCCGAATTCCGCATTCCGCAATCCCCATGCCCCTCTACCCGCTCCGCGGTCTGCCCAATCAGGGCCAGCTCTGGTCCTGGATCTCCTTCGACGTCGCGAACCAGTCGTTCACGCTCATCGTCAACACCCTGCTGTTCTCGGTCTTCTTCCAGCAGGTCGTCGTGCGCGATCCGTCACGCGACGACTTCCTCTGGTCGCTCACCTACGCCACCAGCATGCTGCTGGTCGTGATCGCCTCGCCCATCGCCGGCGCCATCGCCGACGAGCGCGCGTGGAAGAAACGCTCGCTGCTGCTCACCGGCTTCCTCTGCGCCGCCTTCACCTGCGCGCTCGCGCTGATCGGCCCGGGCCGGTTCTGGCTCGCCGTCGCGCTCTACATCCCGGCCAACTTCCTCTTCTCCATCGGCGAGAACTTCCTCGCCTCCTTCCTGCCCGAGCTCGCCGCGCGCGAGCAGCTCGGCCGCGTCTCCGGATTCTCCTGGGCCTGCGCCTATTTCGCCGCCTTCGTGCTGCTCGCCCTCACCGCCGGCGCCATGCTCGCCTTCGGCTGGAAAACTCCCGACACGTGGCGCCCGCTCTTCGTCTTCGCCGGGCTCTGGTTCTTCGCCTTCGCCATCCCCACGCTCCTCTTCCTGCGCGAGCGCCCCGCGCCCGCCGGCCGCCCCCGCACGCCGCTCCTGCGCGCCGGATTCCGCCGCCTCGCCGACTCCCTCGGCCACATCCGCCGTTTCCGCGATGTGGCGACACTCCTGCTCGCCTCGCTCTTCTACGGCACCGGCATGTCGGTCATCATCATGTTCTCCGCCATCCTCGCCAAGGAGTTCGGCTTCGGCGACATCCAGCTCGTCCTCTTCATCGCGGTCATCACGGTGTCCGGAGTCGTGGGTACACTCGTGCCCACCTTCTGCCAGGACCGCCTCGGCCACAAACGCACCACGCTCTTCCTGCTCGCGCTCTGGATCGCCACCGCCGCCGCCCTCGCACTCTACGCCTGGCTGCGCGCCCGCTCCGCCGTACCGGCCGCCTTCCCCACCTGGCCGCTCTGGCTGATCGGCAACCTCGTCGGCTTCGGCCTGGGCTCGCTCGGCTCCGCCAACCGCGCCTTCGTCGGCTACCTCACGCCCGCCAGCCGCAGCGCCGAGTTCTTCGGGCTCTGGGGCCTGGTCTTCAAACTCGCCGCCGTCTTCACCATCCCGTTCGGCCTCGCCAAGGACTCCTGGGGTACTCCCGCTGCGCTCCTCGTTCTCCTCGCCTTCCTCGTCCTCGGCGGTGTGCTCACGCTCTTCGTCGACGAGAAACGCGGCCTCGCCACCGCCCGCGCCGAAGACGACCGCCTCGCCGCATCGCCTCCTTCCTCTTCCTGATTTCCCGAGCCTAAACGAACCAGCCGGACACAGAGGTCACTGAGATAAGGTAAGAGTTCACAGAGAGTCCGGAAACGAATCCAGGCTTCGTGCACACTCACATGGCAAGTATCGCAGATCGGTTGACTGACTCACCACTTTCACCTCTGGGCCCTCCTTCCGTATCCCCTCCGCCTCTGTGCCCTGTCCGAACTACCTTTTCTAGGCTGAGTCCCAAATCCCCTCCTCCGCTCTTCCGTCCTCTGTGCACTCCTCCGCCTCTGTGCCCAAATCCCTCGATCCGTTCCTGATTTCCTGATTCCCACATTTTCCTCCGGCATCTCTGCCTCCGCCCAATCGCAAATCGGCAATCCAAAATCGGAAACCCCTCCCGCCTCTCTCCGCTAACCTCCGGCCCTCGCCCCACCCCTGCATCCGTTTCCTGAGTCCCAGATTTGCCCCTCCGGTCTTCCGTCCTCTGTGTCCTCCTCCGCCTCTGTGCCCTCTGTGTCCAAATCCTCCGCTCCGTTCCTGATTCCCTGATTTCCACATTCCCCTTCGTCCGTTCCGCCTCCGCCCTCACGTCTCAGGCCTCTCGCCTTCCATGCTCTTCCTCCTCCGCCTTCTCCTGCGCCTCTGCTTCCGCTTCCGTGCCTACAACGTGGAGTCGCTGCGCACCCCCGGCCCCGTCCTACTCCTCGCCAACCACTCCTCGTGGTTCGACTGGCTCTTACTCGGCGTCTGCCTCGAGCCCGACTGGCGCTTCGTCACCTCCTCGACCACCGCGCAGCTGACCCGTTTCCACCGTTGGATCATGGTCAACCGCCGCACCTTCCCCGTCGATCCGCTCTCTCCCTACGCCGCCAAGCGCATGGCCGAGCACCTCCAGCGCGGCGGCCGCCTCGTTCTCTTCCCCGAGGGCCGCATCTCCGAGACCGGCTCGCTCATGAAGCTCTTCGACGGCACCGGTTTTCTCCTCCACCACACCCGCGCCAAAGTCGTCACCGCCCACCTCCGCGGCGCCCACCGCCTGCCCTGGTCGCGCAACAAGGACCGCAAACGCTGGTTCCCGCGCGTCTCCGCCCATTTCTCCGACGTCCTCACGCCGCCGCCCATCGCGCACCTCTCGACCTCCGCCGCGCGCGACCACCTCACCGACTGGACGCTCGACCGCATGCGCGAACAACGTTTCGCCGTCGAACACGCCTGCGGCCCGCGCACCCTTCCCGCCGCCATCCGCGCCGCCGCCCGCCGCGCGCCCGGCGCCATCGCCGTGGCCGACATCACCTCGGCCCTCACCTACCGCCGCCTCTTCGCCGGCTCCGCCCTCCTCGCCCGCCAGTTCCGCTCGCTCCTCGCGCCCGGCACCGAACGCGTCGGCGTTCTCCTTCCCAACGTCAACGCCACGCCCGTCACCCTCCTCGCGCTCTGGTCGCTCGGCAAGGTGCCCGCAGTCCTCAACTACACCACCGGCCCCGCGATCATGCTCACCTGCGCCCGGCTCGCCGGCCTGAAGCGGATCGTCACCTCCCGCGCCTTCGTCGAGAAGGCGAAGCTCAAGCTCGACCCGCTCGCCGCCGCCGGCATCGAGCTGCTCTACCTCGAGGACATCCGCCCGCGCATCTCGCCCCTCGCGAAACTCGCCGCGTTCGCCGGCCTCCTCCGCCTCCCGCATCCGCCGCGCACCGACGCCGCCGCGACCGCCATCGTCCTCTTCACCAGCGGCTCCGAAGGCGTGCCGAAGGGCGTCGAGCTCACCCACGCCAACCTCCTCGCCAACGTCCGCCAGATGCTCGCGATCAGCGATCTCGACGACCGCGACCGCATGTTCTGCGCGCTCCCGCTCTTCCACAGCTTCGGCCTCACCGCCGGCCTGCTGCTCCCGCTTGTGCGCGGCTTCCGCACCTTCCTCTACCCCTCGCCGCTGCACTACCGCATCGTCCCCAACGCCGTCTATCTCCAGAGCAGCACGCTGCTCCTGGCCACGAATACCTTTCTCAACCTCTACGCCCGCCGCGCCCACCCCTACGACTTCCGCCTCCTGCGCTACCTCTTCGCCGGCGCCGAGAAGATCCAGGAAACCACCGCCGCGTTCTACGCCCAACACTTCGGCGTGCGCATCCTCGAGGGCTACGGCGCCACCGAGTGCAGCCCCGTCCTCGCCGTGAATACGCCGCTCACCCCGCGCGCCGGCACCGCCGGCAAGCTCCTCCCCGGCATGGAGGCGAGGATCGAGCCCGTCGAGGGCGTGCCCGAGGGAGGCCGCCTCCTCGTCCGCGGCCCCAACGTCATGAAGGGCTACCTCAACCCCGAGCCCGACGCCGCGTTCCGCTCCCTCGCCGGCTGGTACGACACCGGCGACATCGTCACCATCGACTCCGAAAACTTCATCCGCATCCAAGGCCGCCTGAAACGTTTCGCGAAGATCAGCGGCGAGATGATCAGCCTCGGCGCCGTGGAGGACGCCCTCGCCGGCGCCTTCCCGCAGTACGGCCTGCGCTGCCAGGTCGCCATCGTCGCCCGCCCCGACGCCGACAAAGGCGAACGCCTCGTCGCCGTCACCAACGAGCCCCGACTCACGCTCGACGCCCTCCGCGCCGTCCTCCGCGAGAAAGGCCTGCCCAACCTCGCCTTCCCCCGCGACCTGCACGTCGTCCCGCAGATCCCCAAGCTCGGCACCGGCAAGACCGACCACCGCGCCCTGGAGAAGCTCCTCTGAGCCGGCCCCTCGCCGCACACCTGCCGCGCGGGGCGTAGCCCTCTACGCGCGCGCCGTCAGTCCTTCGTCGGCTGACCCTTCGCCTCCGGTCCGCCACGGACTTGATCAACACCAGTCGCGCTCACCGCTCCGCTTCGCTCCGGACGAACACTGCTCAAGGTTGGGATTTTCTCATGCTGGCAGAGGAGCCTCTTTGAATATACCTGGGGCGTCGATTGGATTGTGGCCGTAGCTCCGCTTCCGATGGGCTTCCACTTCCTTCTTCTCTTCGGTCGGCAGTGAGCGCCAATCCGCGGCAATCGCGTGAGCATGCCAAGAGATCAAGGTCTGGCCCTCATCCACCGCGTGTATCTGCCTCCAGGACTCCTCATTCTTTGGCCACGCTGCCAGATAGGGGAATGAAGCATAGGGCTCGTAGGGAGAGACGCACCAGAGAGCTCCGCAGGACTCGCAGCGCTCCAGCGAAATCCAATTCCCGTCAGCCACTCGCGCCAACACCGGCTTTCGATGCGCACCGAACATCACCCACAGCTTTCTCTTCGGAGATTCACAGTTCGCGCATGGCATATGAATTCTTTCGTCAACGCATCAGGTCTGCCACGCGAAAGCATAGACTCGGTTATGGGAAACGGGCGTCATAGAGGCGTTGGAAGTGGTGACTGGCTCGGCTGTCTATAAACTCAGGAGACATCCCAGTCGAAAAAACCTTTCTCGGAGGCAAGATCAGCGCCAGCGTAAGTAAGCTCAATATCTCCCCTGGAAAATGTGGTGAACTGAGCGATGGCCTCATCATTAATAAAATCGGCGAGAGATGCCGGATCACCTTCACCAATTCGGCGGAAGGTGAACTTCTTCTTTTCGTCTTCGAGTAACCGATAGAGATATGAATAGAATTCGGCGATTTCGAGGGCCGAGCCAAACCGCGCCATCAACCACATCTGCATCTTAAGATCTAGGACGAAGGGATTTGCCTCCTTAAGCTTATCGACAAGGTGCAGCACCGCCTCTTCGCGAAATCTTCTATATTTCATCGGTGTTTGCCGAACAGCGGGATTTACCGGCACTGCGTGCTGGGTTGGCAGGTGGAACAGGGCCGCCAACAGCCCGGCTGGTTGATCGTTTTGCCGGCAGCGCCACGAGCTAAACGCCGGCTCGCCGACGATTTTGTCGGCCCGGGGGAAGCGCTGCTGGCGGTGGGGTTCACGACCCGGCAGCGTACCGGCGGCTCCGATGCAGGCAAGGGCGTTGTGGCATTGCGCGAGTCAGAAGCGTGGAATCAGGAGGCCTGCACCGGCGCAGCCCTGCCGTTCCGCTCTTCGTTCCCTTCGTTTCCTTCTGTGGTCCGTGCCGCCGCGCGCTCCGCGCGCACCGCTCACACCAGCCCCGAGCGCACGAGCAGCGCGTTGAGATCCGGCTCGCGGCCCATGAACCGCTTGAACAGCGCCATCGGCTCCTCGGAGTTGCCGCGGCTGAGCACGTGTCGCCGGAAATCCGCGCCGGTCGCGGCATTGAAAATCCCCTCGCGCTGGAACCGCGTGAACGCGTCGGCATCGAGCACCTCCGCCCACTTGTACGAGTAGTAGGCGGCGGCGTAGCCGACCGAGCTGGAGAACAGATGCCCGAAACGCCGCACGAGCGACGGCGCCGCCGGCTCCGTCGGCACGAGGTAGTCGGCGATCGCGGACTTGATCGCCGCGTCGAGGTCGCCCGCGGCGTAGCGCTCGGGATGCAGGTGCAGCTCGAGGTCCATCTTGCCGAACGAGAGCTGGCGCATCGCCGCCGTCGCCGCCCGGAAATTCCGCGCCGCCTTCATCTTCGCGAAGAGCTCCTGCGGGATCGCCGCGCCGGTCTCGAAGTGGCGCGCGAAGAGGTCCAGCCCCTCCCGCTCCCATGTCCAGTTTTCAAGGATCTGCGAGGGCAGCTCGACGAAGTCCCAAGCCACGTTCACACCGTTGAGCGACTTGTACGGCACCTCGCCGAGCAGGTGGTGCAGCAGGTGGCCGAACTCGTGGAAGATCGTCTCAACCTCGCGGTGCGTGAGCAGCGCGGGCTTGTCGCCAGCCGGCGGAGTCAGGTTGCCGCAGATCAGCCCGAGGTGCGGCGAGAGCCGGTCGTCGGCCTGCGGCTCGCCGGTGAGCAAGTAGTTCATCCACGCGCCGCCGCGCTTCGACTCGCGCGGATGCCAGTCGGCGTAGAACGACCCGAGGTGCCGCCCGTCCTTCTCGTCGCGCAGCTCGTAGAACTTCACCTCCGGGTGCCAGACCTCCGCCGCGCCGGCCGGCCGCTCGACCGCCTGCACGCCGAACGTGCGCCGGACCACCTCGAACAGCCCGGCGATCACCCGCTCCAGCGGGAAATACGGCCGCAGCGCCTCCTCGTCGAAGGCGTAGCGCTCCTGCCGCAGCTTCTCCGCCCAGTAACCGATTTCCCAGGGCGCCAGCCGGCCGACCGGCCGGCACGCGCGTTCCGCGGCGAACCGCTCCAGCTCCGCCCCCTCGCGGGCGAACGCCTTGCGCACACGTGTGTGCAAGTCCTCGACGAAGTGCAGCGCCGTCGCGCCATCGCGCGCCATCCGCCGCGCCAGCACCTGATCCGGGAAATGCGGTTTGCCCAGCAGCGTCGCCTTCTCCTGCCGCAGGGCGAGGATCTGGCGGACGAGCGCGGTGTTGTCGTGCGCGCCGGTCGCGCCCACGCCGCACGAGCCCTCCCACATCCGGCGCCGCAGCGCGGCGTCGTCGAGGTAGGTCATGAACGGCTCGAGCGACGGCATGTGCAGGGTGAACCGCCACTTCGGCTGCGCCTCGGTGCCCTGTCCCTTCGCCAGCGCGTTGCGCCGCGCGGCCTCCTTCGCCCGAGCGGGCAACCCGGCGAGCTTCGACTCGTCGTCGACGATCAGCTCCCAGGCGTTGGTCGAATCGAGCACGTTCTCCGAGTACTTCTGGCAGAGCTGCGAGAGCTCGGACTCCAGTTTCTCCAGACGCGTCTTCTTCTCCGGCGGCAGGTCCGCGCCGGCCTGGCGGAAGTCCGCCATCGTCTCCTCGAAGAGCCGCTGCCGCACGCCCGTGAGCGCCAGCGCCTCCAGCGTCGCCGCGAACGCGCGCAGCGCGGCCCAGAGTTTTTCATTGAGCGGGATCTTCGCACCGAACTCCGACACTGCGGGCAGCATGGCGTTGTACGCCTCGCGCAGCGCCGGCGAGTCGGCCACGGAGTTCAGGTGTCCGACAAAGCCCCACGCGCGGTTGAGCTCGTCGCACGCGCGCTCCAGCGCCTCGACCGTCGAGGCGAACGTCACCGTCGCCAGATCCTGCGCCGCGATGGCGTCGAGATTGCGCTGCGCCCGGGCGAGCGCCTCGGTGATGTCCGGCCCGACGGCGGCGGGCACGAGCTGCGACCAGCGGACGGCGAAATCGGGAGCGAGAAACGGGTGCGTTGCCATGCTGCCGCCGAGCAACCCGTCCGCCCCCACCCGAGTCAAATCGCAAAGGGAGGAGCGTGGCGCAGGAGCGAGTAGTGGGTAGCGGGTAGCGGGTAGCGGGTAGCGAGGAGAAGACCCGGGGCCGGTCCGCGCCTCGCGCATTTCCCGTGGCGCTGCTCCCGAGAGCAGCGAACTCCGCGGCGCAACGCGTCTCATCTGTGGCGCTGCTCCCGAGAGCAGCGCTCCGCTTGGGAACGCCGAGCTCCAGCTCGGCACTCCGTCCCCTGCATACCGCTACCCCCTCGCCGTTCTCGCGAACGGCGCCACATCAGCCGCGTTCCTCGCGGCTCTCTTCTCCCTGCCGCGTTCCTCGCGGCGCCCTACCCGCCCGCGATTAGCGGGCGCCGACACCCACCACTCCTGCGGCGATCAGCCGCAGGACACTCCCAAAGCTTCGCCCATTGGCGAAGCCCATCAGCGGTTCCACCCACTCCGAGAGTCCGTCCTCTCTCCGCGAGTCCATCCACTCGCTCGCCCGCCTCCTCGCCGTTCTCGCGAACGGCGCCACACCTGCCGCGTTCCTCGCGGCATTCAGCATAGCCCGCGCCCGCACCCACTTCCCGGAGGAATTCGCCTCTCAGCTCAGCATATCGAAAATCCCCTCTGTGTTGTTCAAATCTGGAACTTCAGAAGCCCCCGCCCGCGATTAGCGGGCGCCGACATCCACAGCCCCTGCGGCGATCAGCCGCAGGACACTTCCGAAGCTTCGCCCATTGGCGAAGCCCATTAGCGGTTCCACCCACTCCGAGAATCCGTCCTCTCTCCGCGAGTCCTTCAGCTCGCCGCCATCGCCGTTCTCGCGAACGGCGCCACACCAGCCGCGTTCCTCGCGGCTCTCTTCCCCCCGCCGCGTTCTTCGCGGCGCAGCCGCCTCACCGCGCCCCCGGTCTTCGCGCTGGCGATTTCCCGTCGCGCGCACGAATCTCGGCGCCCGTCCGTCCCCGCATCATGAATCCCGAGCTCCGCGCCTTCTTCCACAACGACCGTTTCGCCCGCCACAACGGGATCGAGCTGCTCGACGCCGGACCGGGCTGGGCGAAGGTGCAGATGCCCGTCGCCGACCACCACCTCAACGCCGCCGATGTCGTCCACGGCGGCGCGCTGTTCACCCTCGCCGACCTCGCCTTCGCCGTCGCCTCCAACAGCCGCGGACAGCTCGCGCTGAGCATCAACGTCTCCATCTCCTACCTGAAGGCCGCGCGCGGCCCGCTCCTCACCGCCGAGGCGAAGGAGGTGTCCTGCAACTCCAAGCTCGCCACCTACACGATGGAGATCCGCGACGCCGCTGGCGACCTCGTCGCCCTCGCCCAAGGCACCGTCTTCCGCAAGGACACGCCCGTGCCCGCCGCCTGAGCGCCAACGCCGAGGCGAGTCCGCCGCCGTAGCGGAGCCCGTAGCTTGGCGGCGAAGCCGCTCAGCTCAGCTATACCCGGTGCAGCGCCTCAGGCCAGGGCAGATCGAAACGCTCACGCGTCTCGCTACGCGGTGGAAGAGCCGGCCTCGACGCGGCCGGCTACATCACTCCGTACTCACCAAGGGCGGCGCCGGAGGCCCGTTCTACTTCTTCTTGTTCAGCGCGGCGCTGAACCAGTCGCCGCCGAGCGACTGCTGCAAGGCCGGCTTGCCGCCAAAGCTGCCGCCGCCGCTCGGACGTCCGCCGCCGAAACCACCGGGGCGATTGCCACCGCCGGGACTCGTGCGCGCGCCACCGGGCGTACCGGCGGCGCCGGTCGGATTGCGCGGACCGATCTGCGGGTTGCTGCGCATCGAGAGAGCGATGCGGTTGCGCGCCAGATCCACCTCGGTGACGGTCACCATCACCTTCTGCTGCGGCTTCACAACCTCCGCCGGCTCCTTCACGAAACTGTCGGCCAGCTGCGAGACGTGGACGAGGCCGTCCTGATGCACGCCGATGTCCACGAACGCGCCGAACGCCGTCACGTTCGTCACGATACCGGGCAGCTTCATGCCGGGCTTGAGGTCCTCGGGCTTGTGCACGCTCTCGTCGAACTGGAAAATCTCGAACTGCTTGCGCGGGTCGCGGCCGGGCTTCGCGAGCTCGGCCAGGATGTCCTTGAGCGTCGGCAGGCCGACCTTCTCGGTCACGTAGGCGTCCAGCTTGAGCTTGGCGCGCAGCGTGCCGTCGCGCACGAGGTCGGCCACGGTCACGCCGAGGTCGGCGGCCATCTTCTCGACGATGGCATAGCTCTCCGGGTGCACCGCCGAGGCGTCGAGCGGGTTCACGGCGTCGCGGATACGCAGGAAGCCGGCGGCCTGCTCGAAGGCCTTCGGCCCGAGGCGCGGCACCTCCAGCAGCTCAGCACGCGACTTGAAAGCGCCCTGCTCGTTGCGCCGCGCCACGATGGCGGCGGCGACCGCGGCGTTGAGGCCGGAAACGTAGCTCAGCAGCTGCTTCGACGCCGTGTTCACCTCCACGCCCACGCCGTTCACGCTGGAGATCACGGTGTCGTCGAGCGAGCGTTTGAGCGCCGGCTGATCGACATCGTGCTGGTACTGGCCCACGCCAATGGACTTCGGGTCGAGCTTCACGAGCTCGGCCAACGGGTCCATCAGTCGCCGGCCGATGGAGACGGCGCCGCGCACGGTGATGTCGTGGTCGGGAAACTCCTCGCGGGCGACCTCGCTCGCGGAGTAGATCGACGCGCCGGACTCGTTGACCATGACGACGGCGATGTTGCTCGCCAGGCCGCACGCGCGCACGAACGCCTCGGTCTCACGCCCGCCGGTGCCGTTGCCGATGGCGATGGCCTCGATCTGGAAGAGCTTCACGAAGCCGAGCAGCTTGTCCTTCGCCTCGGTCGGGTGGCGGTCGGGGTAGATGACGTCGTTGTGCAGGAGCTTTCCCTGGCGGTCGAGCATCACGACCTTGCAGCCGGTGCGGAAACCCGGGTCGATCGCGAGCACGGCTTTCTGGCCTAGCGGCGAGGCGAGCAGGAGCTCGCGGAGATTGTCGGCGAACACCTTGATGCCGGCCTCGTCGGCCTTCTTCTTCGACTCCATGCGCATCTCGCCCTCCATCGCGGCGGAGAGCAGGCGCTTGTAGCAGTCGGCCGCGGCCAGGCGCACCTGCGTGGCGGCGCTGCCGGTGCCGCGCGCGAACATCCGGTCGAGCTCGGCGTTGGCCAGCAGCTCATCCGGAAGCTGGATGCGCATGATGAGGAACCCTTCCTTCTCGCCGCGGCGCATCGCCAGCACGCGGTGCGAGGGCGCCTTCGCGAGCGGCTCGCTCCATTCGAAGTAGTCCTTGAACTTCGCGCCCTCGGTCTCCTTGCCGATGATGACCTTCGAGGAGATCACGGCCTGCGCGCGGTAGAGGCCGCGGAGCTTCTCGCGCGCCGCTGCGTCGTCGCTGATGCGCTCGGCGAGGATGTCGCGCGCGCCGGCGAGGGCCTCGGCGACGTTCTCGATCTTCGACTTCACGTTCTTGCCGTCGTCGGCCGTGTACTCGCGGCCCACGTACTCCTGCGCGGCGGCCTCGGCGTCGGTGGCGGCGTCCTGCGCCCAGATCAGCTCGGCGAGGGGCTCGAGGCCCTTCTCCTTCGCGATGGTGGCGCGGGTGCGCTTCTTCGGACGGAACGGCAGATAGAGGTCCTCGAGCTTCGTGAGCGTCTCGGCGGCGGCGAGGGCGTTGTCCAGCGCCGGCGTGAGGAGGTTGCGCTCCTTCAGCGAGGACACGATGGCGGCGCGGCGCTCGTCGACGGCCTTCATCTGTTCGAGGCGGTCGCGCACGGCGGTGACCTGCACCTCGTCCATCGTGCCGGTGGCCTCCTTGCGGTAGCGGGCGATGAACGGCACCGTGGCGCCCTCCGCAAAGAGCTGCGCCGTGGCGGCGACCTGGAAGACTTTCAGATTCAGCTCCTGCGCAATGCGGAGCACGTGGTCGGGATTCGGCTGAGCCGCGGTCGTGGACATCGATATGTTTAGGGAAGCCGCCGAGTGCATCGTCGCGCGCCGGCCGTTCAAGGGATATTTCCGCTAGTTTCCCGTGAAGCGGAGATTGACCCGCCGCACGTCTTGCTGCTGGCGAAAACGGACCGCGCCCCTCAGCTCGCACGACGCCTGCGCCACAACCTCACGCCGAGCTGCGTGAGCAGCGCATCGCCGACGAGGGCAACCAGCCCCGCCAGCAACAACCAGCGCGACAGATCCAGCTCGCCGCCCGGCTGCGGCGCCGACCACACGTCGCGCAGATCCAGCCGTTCGCTACCGCCGCTGGCCGCCGCCAACGCGCGCAGTTCGTCGCGCCGCGCGCCATCCTGCCGCCACTCGGCCTGTACCGTCGAGGAGAGCGGTCCGAACGCCAGCGCCTTGTCGCCCACCTGCACCGCGCCGAGCAACGGGCGGCCCTCCGGCAGCGCCACCGCGGCGCGGAAACGTCCGGGGGCCAGCCGTTCCCAAGCGACAGCCTCGCCGGCCTTTCCCGCGGCGACCACCAGCCTCGGCGGTGTCGCCGCCATGCGCGCGGCGCGCTCCTCGTCGAGTAGCAGCTCGACCGTCACCCACTCGCCCTCGCGCACCGTGCGCACCGCCATCCCGGCCGGCGCCTCGGCGCCGCCGAGCCAGCCGGCCAGCGTGCGCACGAACTCAGCCTGCGCCGTCCATGCCCGGCTGCGCTCCGAAAATTCCCCGGCCACAGGAAACGTCACCGCGGCCACGCGGCCGGTTCCACGATTCCAGTACGCCACCAGCGGCGCGGCATAGCGGTCGCCCGACACCGCCGCAGCCGTCGCCCCTTCGCGCAGGTACGTGAGATTGTAGCCGTCGATCCCGTCGGGCCACGCGAGCGGCCGGGCCGCCAGTTCCAGCCAGCCGGGCGTCGGCTTCAGCGCCGTCGCCTCCTCGACGAACATCGCGCGCGCCACGGCCACCGTCTCCTGGGCGAACACCGCCGGCAGCTCGCGCGCATCCTCGCAGAAGAAGATCCGGCCGCCGCCGCGCTCGGCCACGTCCTTCAGGAAAGCCGCGTCGCAGTCCCGCTCGGTGCCGAGCCCGATCACGGTCACAGTCGCGTGCATCTCCCGCATCTCGGCGAGGAGCTTCACGTACTCGCCGGGCTCCTCGGCGTCGGCCGCGTCGGCGAAGAGGATCACGTGCCGGCGCGCGCCGCGGACTTTCCGCAGATCCTCCCACGCCGCGCTGAGCGCCTGGTAAACGTAGATACCGCCGCCACCGCTGGTGATCGAGCGGACGACATCGTCGATCGTCTTCCGGTTCGGCCCGACCTCCGCAAGCGGCGCGACGCGATGCGGCTCGCTGTCGACGGCGTACACCGCCAGCAGGTCGTCATTGCCGAGCAACTCCGCCGCTCGGGCCGCGCCGGCGTTGGCCAGATCGATCTTGGTGCCGCCCCCGGGCACGCCCGCAGCCATGCTCCCCGAGCGGTCCAGCGAGATCGCCAGAGCCGTCGCCAGCCTCCGGTGCTCGGTGCGCAGCTCCATCGAGACCGGCAACAGCCCGTCAACCGGCGACTCGAACCAGCCGCCGGCGCCGAAGCTGCCCTTGCCACCGGCCATGAGCAGCGCCCCGCCCTGCTCGCGCACCCAGAAATCCACGGCGCGCAGAAACTCCGCCGGGCACTGTGCCGCCGTCACGTTGTTGAGCACCAGCAGCCGGGCGCCCGCCAGCATCCCGGGCGCGAGTTCGCCGGGCTTCGTCACCCGCCGCACCGTCCAGCCTGCGCCGGCGAGCGTGCCGGCCAGCGGATCGTCGGCAAACGCCGTCGCCAGGATCGCCGCACGAGCGCCCGCCACCGCCAACCACGCCTCGCCGCGATTGTTGTCGACGATGGCGTCCTCGGCAGGGGCGACCGTCGCCTCGTAGCACACCGCGCCGGCGGCCGGCGCACGGTCGGCGAGCCGGACCACGGCGCGCCCGCGCTCCAACGCCGCCTCGCCGCGGCCCACGACCTTGCCGTCGCGCCTCAGCTCCCACGGCACGCGCGCGCCGTCGGGGCCCGCAAGTTCCAGTTCGATCGCAACCGCGCCGCCGGGCTCCGCTCGCGGCGCCACGCGCAGGTCCGCCACACGGGCGTCGGGCCTCGGATCGGCGGGAAGCAGCCGGTAGTCGAGCGGCGTGCCGTGCGCCCGCAGCGTCTCGTCGAGCCCGCGCAGCGGCTCCGTCGAATAGCCGTCGCCGAGCACGAGCAACCGCGCCGGGCGGCCGGGCTCGAGCTGCGTGAGCGTGTGCCGCACCGCGCCGGCGAGCCGCGTGCTCGTCCGCGCACCGCGGAAGACCGGATCGCCGCGCTCGCGCCGGATCGGCTCGGCCGCGAAATCCACGAAATGGAGCCGGTCGTCGCGCCCACGGCCCTGCGCCACCAGGCTCTCCCACTCCCCGCCCACGCGGTCCCACACCGGCACGGCCGACGCCGAGCGATCCACCAGCACCCACACGTCGCGCCCGGCTGCGCCGCCGATGCGCAGGCCCGCGAGCGCCAGCACGAGCGCGAGCAACGCCACCGCGCGCAGCGGCTCCTGCAGCCGCAGCGCCGGCCAACGCCAGCCGGCCAGCCCCAGCAACGGCAACAGCAGCAACCACGCGGGCGATGCGAAGCTCACAGCTCACCTCCCCGTTTGCGCACGCTCCACCACGCACCGGCCAGGCAGCCTCCTGCCAACAGTATCCACAGCGGACGCCAGCGGTCCGGCTGCGACGACCGGCGCAGCACCTCCGCCGCCGAGCGGCCCTCGACCGCGAACGTCTCCGCTCCGCGGAAATCCCCCTCGCGCACATCGCCGAAATGCGCCGCGCCGCGCAACGCCTCCTCGCCTTCGCGACGCACGATAAAGAAACCCGGCTCGTCCGGCGCGCGAAGCACGCCCGCGGCGACGGTGCTCTTCACGCCGTCCGCGGTCTCCACGCCCAGCTCGTCGCCGCCGGTGGCCCAGCCGGCGCCGATCTCGATCCGCTGCTGCGTCTCCAGATTCTCGGCCCACGGCCGCCGCAGCGCGCCGCGCACCGAGTCGGCGAAGCGGTGCAGCAGCACCACGAACGCCGGCAGGCGGTCGGCGTTGCTGCGGGCCGCATTGAAATTGAGCACAAGCCGGCGCGCGCGCTCGCCGCCCTCCAGCCACGCAAGCTCCCGGCCCGCCTGCCAGAGCAGCACCGTCGCCGTGGACGGAGGCCGGAGCGTCCCCGGACCGCCGGAGAGCAGGCCGTCCCACGCAAGGCCGTCGACCAGCGGATGCCGCTCGGCGACCACGGGCGCACGCAGGACCTTGCCGTCCGAGCGGTCCTCGGCCGGGTGCCAAGCCACCACCGCCGCGCCGCCGCCGGCCGGCACCGACTCCCCGCCCGCCGCCAACAGGCGCAGCTCGGGGCCATCGGCATCCTGCCGCGCCTCGGGCAGGCTCTTCGCAAAACGTTCGAGCAGCCGCGGCATGTCCGGTCCCGCAGCCCAACGCAGGGGCTTCGGCCTCGGGCGCACGAGAGGCAACCGGTCGTCGAGATCGAAGGCGTCGGCGTCGAGCGCGAGCTGGAGCGCGTTGGCCTCGGCGGGGAAAACGCCCTCGACAGCCACCAGCGCATCGGGCCCGAGCTCCAGCGTCCGCGCCGCACCGAGCTCGCGTCCCGAGGCATCGAGCACGCGCAGGCTTCGTTTCTCCGCCACCGGGCCGCAATGCCGCACCAGCGCACACCACTTCAACCCCTCGGCGGAAGTCTCCACGCTCACACCGGCGAATCCGGCGTTGGCGATCGGCTCGCCCACGCCAAACACCGCCACGCCCGGCGGCAACTCCGCGCGGCGGTCGGTGAGCGCCACCACCGGCACGCCCTGGCCGACCGAGAGCTGGAACTCGCGCACCGCCTCGGCGAGGTCGTGCGAACCGAGGTTGGGGCGCCAGCGCGCGAGCGAGGCCAACGCAGCGTCGAGCGACTCCCCCTCGTAGAGCGGCCGCCGGCGCAGGTCCGACTCGCGCACGATCCAGCGGGTGCGCGCCACCGAGCGGTTCCATTGTTCAAGCACAGGCCGCAGTGCACCGGCCGCGCGATCACGGAAGGGTCGCAGCGAAGCCGAGGCGTCGAGCACCACGGCCACCGTCTGCCGCGTGCCGCTGTGCACCCAGCGCGGCTCGGCCAGCACCCAGGCGAGCAGCAGCGCCGCGCCGAGCTGGCACCACAGCGCCGTCGAGGCGCGCAACCGCCGCAGCCGGCGCGCGCGCGCCGCTCCGGGGTCGAGGTGTTCGAGGAGGAAGAGCGTGCTCACCCGCCGCTGCCGCGCCGCCGGGCGGAGGCAGTGGATCGCCACGATCGCCGGCACGGCGGCCAGCGCCCAGAAGCCCGCAGGGTTGGCGAAGACGAGGTTCATCGCTGCGGTTCGATGGCGCCGGCGGGCAGCGCCTCGGAGTTGAGCGCCGCGATCAGCTCGGGCTCGGCCGGCACGCGGGCCAGCACCACGCCCACACGGCGAAACGCCTCGCGCCAGCCGGCGATGTGCCGGGCGTAGGCGGCGCGGTAGCGGGCCAGCAGGTCGGCATCGACGCGCTGCTCGTGGCGCGCGCCGTTCTCGCAATCCTCGAAATCCATCCGGCCGTCCCACTCGGGCGCAGCCTCCTCCGCGCTCCACGGCACGAGCACCAGCCCGATTCCGCGAGGACCGCCGAGCCGGCGCGTCCACGCCGCACCGGCGGCGGGTGGAAACAGCAGGTCGCTCACGAGCACGCGCAACGCCTCCGCGCGCCACGGCACGCGGTCGAAGGCCGGTGGTTCGCCGGAGGGCTCGGCGGCAGGCAGCGCCCCGCGCCTCAGCGCGGCGGCCTCCAGCGGTGTCGCCGTTTTCCCGGACACCGCGTAGCAGCGCACGCCGCCGGCGTGTCGCTCGGCGCTCTCCAGCGCGAAGAGCATGAGCTCGGCGGAGCGCCGCGCCTTGGCCTCGCCCAGCCACATCGAGGCGCTCGCATCGCAGACGAGGTCGACGGACGGAGCGGCCTCGTGCCGGTGGACCTTGAGCATGAGCGCATCGGTGCGCGCGAAGGCGGCCCAGTTCACGTAGCGCAGGTCGTCACCGGGCGAGTACGGCCGGTGGTCCTGGAAGTCGACGGAGTTGCCCAGCCCCACGCCGCTCCATTCGCCGGACGGGCCGCGCCAGGCATTGCGCCGCCACGGCAGCCGCAGCAGCGCCGCGGCGCCGGCCGCGGACTTCGCCGCGCCGTCGGGAAACACGCCGGTGTTCGCCGCCGCCACGATCATGCCCCGGCCTTCCGCGCCGACGCCTGCTGCGCTTCGAGGTGCATGAGGGATCGGACCACGAGGAGGATCAGCAGCGCGCCCGTCCAGATCGCGCCGGGCGCGGGCGACCAGGTATCGGCCTCCGCCCAGGCCAGGCCGTTCCAGAAACCGAACGGCGGCAGGAACTGCGGCCATGTCGGGTGCGGCTCGCCGCCGGACGCCATCGCGCCCACGGCCAGCGCCAGCAGCGCAAAGACGATATTGAGGCCCAAGCACGCCAGCCGCCGCCGGCCGAACCAGTGCCACGGCACGAACTCGACGATCACACGCGGCAAGAGCACCAGCGCGAACGCGCTCGGCGCCAAAAGCAGCGCGTGGGAGAAGCCATCGCACGCATAGGCGACAATCAGAAGAGTCGCCGCCAGGATCGAGTAGAAGAGAACCGCCGACTGCCAGCCGGGCAACAGCAGCCACGAGAAAAGCCGCGAGTACCAGGCCCTCGGCAGATGCGCCGACAGGAACCGCCGTTCGACACTGAGCTCGAAGACCGCCGCGATCGCCAGCGGCACGATCGCGACGATGGCCGACTCGCCCCACTTGGGCGGGTTCTTCATGAGCTCGGAGCCGCAAACCAGCACCGCCACCCAGGCCGCGACCCACAGCCGCGTGCGTCCGGCGTAGTTCTCCGCCGGAGCCGCGATCATCTGCGCCGCCAACGACAGACAGAAGCCAATCAGGCAGACGAAGAGCGCGACGATGTAGCCCATGATCCAGTAGGCCTCGGCGCCCTCGCTGCGGAAGGGATGCGCCAGCTCCGGCAGGAAGAACATGGAGGCCGCGCGAAACGACCCGACCATCCCGAAGAGCGCGAGGCACAGCCCCGCCAGCGCCAGCCCGCGCAGGAAGCGGGGAAACGTGGACACCAGCAGGAACACCGCCTGCGTCACCAGACACAGGCCGAAGAGGATGAACAGGATGTTCGCATCGCCGACGAGATCGGCCCCGCCGAGGAAGTAGCGCAGCGCGAAGAACGGCAGCAGCGACACCAGGAAGAGCGCGGTCTGCACGGCCAGCGAAAGCCACTTCCCGAAAACGATCTTCCCGGCCGAGAGCGACGTGATCTGGAGCAGCTCCAGCAGCCGCGACTCGCGGTCGGCATGCAGCGCCCGCAACGCGCGCAGCGGCGAAAGGATCGCCAGGCCGACGATCACGCAGGACCACACGGCGAACTGCATCGAGCCGAGCGCGTCCGACGGGTCGCGCAGCGATTCCTGCACCGAGTAGATGCCGGCGATGGCGAGCACGACCTGCACGCCGACCAGCAGCCAGACCATGTCGCGGCCGAGCAGGCCGGCGCGCAGTTCGCGCACCGTGATCGCGCCGAGGCGCTCGGGGAACTCGTCGACGTCGAGGGTTACGATCTGCGGTGTCTCAAGCGGAGCACTCATGTCAGTTGGGCAATTGCGGAGGCTGGGGTGTGGCCGGCAGCGGCGGCGGGGTGGCGTCCGAGGAGGTGGACGGGGGCGACGCAGGCTCATGGCCGTTGCCGTTTCCGTTGCCGCCGTGGGCGGTCTTGTGGAGCACGGCGACAAACACGTCCTCCAGCCGCTCCTCCTCGACCTGGAAGCCGCACACGGCGTGGCCGGCGGCGACGATGCGGCGCAGCTCGACGGCCAACGCCTCGCGGCCCGTGCCCGAGAACTCGGCACGCAGGCCGTCGGCCAGCGATTCGGTCGCGCGCCAGCCGGCCTGGAGCGCGAGCCACTCGGCCAGCGCCGCCGGCTCGCCGGCCACGGTGATCCGCACGCGGGTGACCGCGGCGGTGGCGGCGTTGTCGCGCCGCAGCGTTTCCGAGGTGCCCTGGTGGACGATACGGCCGGCGTCGATGAAGAGCAGCTCGTCGCACATCTCCTCCAGCTCGGAGAGGATGTGGGAGCTGATGAAGAGCGTCTTGCCTTGGTCGCGCAGGATGCGCACCGCGGCCTTGAACTCGAGGCGCGCCTTCGGGTCGAGGCCGGCCGCCGGCTCGTCGAGGAGCAGCAGCTGCGGGTCGGGCAGGAGCATGCGCGCCAAGCCGAGGCGCTGGAGCTGCCCCTTCGACAGGCCCTTGAGCGGCCGCTTCGAGAGCGGGTGCAGATCGGTGAACTCCATCGTTTCGCCGAGGCGCTGCGAACGCTCGGCGCCGCGCAGCCCGTGGGCGCGTGCGAAGAAGTCGAGGTAATCGAGCACCGTGGCGTTGACGTACGTCGGCGTGTTGTCCGGCATCCAGCCGAGCAGACGGCGCACCTCGCGCGCGCGGTTGACGACATCGAGCCCGGCCACGCGGATCGTGCCGGAGTCGGGCTGGTCGAGCGTGGCGAGCAGGCGCAGCGTGGTGGTTTTCCCGGCACCGTTGGCGCCGATGAACCCGCAGACCGTGCCCGGCCGCAGCGCGAACGAGATGCCGTCGACCGCGTGCACGTCGCCGAAACGGCGGTGGACATTGCGCAGCTCGACCAGGGGCGAGGCGGGGGCGCTCATCGCGCACCTCCTTCCGTCACCCGGCCGGTCACGAAGATCGTGTCGGTCCAGCGGATCGAATCGAGCGTCGGGAGCGGCGCGCCCTCGAGCCGCTCGGTAGCGGCGAGGAACCGGCCGTTCGAATCCGTTCCGTTGAACATCCACTTGATGGCGCCGTCGACGGAGACCGACCTGTGTTCGAAAAACTCGCGCGCCGGTTTCTCGGGCAACCGCAGCAGCGGAGTCGGCGCACCGGGCTGGACCAGCGGTGCATGCCAGGTCGCGCCATCCGCGAACACGAACAGATCCTTCAGCGGTGCCGGGAACGTGGACACGACGCTCGGCGACCCGTCGGCAGTGTCGCGGCGTAGCTCCAGCGCGGCGCGCGTCGGCACGGTGGCAACGATGGTCTGCACGGTGGCGCTGCGGTTGCGGAACCAGTCGCCGCGGCACGCAGCGCCCTTCCGGCCCACGGTGAAGTCGCCGGCCATTTTATCCGGCACGTGCTGCTCGACCAGCGCCTGCTCGGGCAGCGCGAAGTCCGTGCGCAGGAGGAAACCGCAGCGCGCAGCCTGCCGCTGGAAGACCGCCATCTCCGGCCGGCCGTCGACGAGCGCCGTCAGCACCGCGCGCCGGCCCTCGCCGCCGGTGCCGTCCTTCAGGAAGATCAGCGCGAGCAGCAGCAGCGTGGTGCCCACGGCAATCGCCGGCAGCACGAGGAAGAGCCGGTGGCGCTGCTGGCGCTTCGCCAGCCAGTACAAGGCACCGGGACCGGCCAACGCACCGGATACGAGAAGCAGGACGATCAACGCCGCCCGCGGCAGCTTCAGGGCCAGCCAGTCCGGGAGCGGATTGAGCCAGGACATGTCGTCCTTCGTGTCGCGCCGCTTGAGCAATTCCTGGGCATTGGCCACGGCGGTGGCCGGATCGGCCGCCACGCAATCGACCGAGCCGAGCCCATAGATCGCCCCCGGGAGCGTGCTGCCGATTTGCGCCGCCACGCCGAACTCCGCCGGCAACGGCAGCGGCGCTTCATCCTCAGGCACAAACGCCAGCGTGCCGCCCAGCGCCACATACCGGCAGAGCGCCACGCGTTGCGCGGCGTCGAGGGTGTCCCAGGTCGTGCGCCGCAGCACCAGAAGCCTGAGACCACCGTACACGCGCCAGTCCTCGTGGAAGTCGGACCATGGCTCCATGGGCAACGATTCGGAGGAACCTCGGGCGGCAGTGGCCTTTCGCTGCGCCTCGGTCCATGCGTCGAAGAATGCCGGCGGTAGATTGGCGTCCACCAGTGCGCCACCGAATTCCCGGTACGAACCCACATGCGGCACGTTCACATGCGGCCCGAACACGCGCAGAGTCCGATAGGCCGCCGAGGGTGCCGACAACGCGACGATAAACTCCCGCGACGCCCCGGCCGGCACCTCAAGCGCCTCCGACTCCGTCTCAAACCCGAACGAGCGCAGCCCGTCGCCCCGGCCGCCGTACCGGTACGCTCCATAGTAGGGCTCGCGTCCCCCCAGCACCGCGCGCCACGCCAGTGGGCCCTGCGTGCCATTCGTGATTGAGATCTTCGCCACGAGGAAGCCGCCCGCAGGCGCCACGTCGGTGCTCGTCTCGCAGACGATCTTCACCGGCACGCCGTCCTCGATCTGCACCGATTCCACCGCCGCGGACAGCGGCGCGGGAATCAGGCCGCCGATGCAACCAATCCACGCGAACGCCGCCAGCGCGCGAAAGGCCCAGCTCCTCCGCGGTAGGGCGGTTTCTCCGAAACCGCCGCAACGGCCGGCCACGTACGACACGGCCGCGCCGGTGGCCGGCAACGGAAGGACGTTTCGGAGAAACGTCCCTACCCCGAGCCTCCGGCAGCGCGGAATCGCAGTAGTCTTCGCGTTCACCGTTTCGCCTCCGCGAGGGTTTTCGGGAGCGCGCCGGCGGCGCCGGGCACCTCGGCCAGCAGCGCGGCGATGACCGAGCCGGGCGTGCGGCCCTCGATGCGCGCGGCGTAGTCGAGCACGAGCCGGTGCCGCAGCACCGCGGGCGCCACGGCGCGCACGTCCTCGGCGGCGATGTGCACGCGGCCCTCGAGCAGCGCCCGGGCGCGGGAGGCGGCGGCGAGCGCGAGCGCGGCGCGCGGGCCGGCGCCGTACTTCACGCCGGCGGAGGCGGCCGACTCGCCGGGCTGCGTGGCGTGGACGAGCCGGGCGATGTAGGCGGCGACCGGTTGCGGCACGTGGATGCGCGCGGCCAGCGCCGAGAGCGCGAGCAGCTCCTCGCGTTTCATCACCTCCGGCACCTCGGGGTCGGTGCCGAGCGAGCGGTGTAGCACGATGCGTTCGAGGACGTCGGCGCCGGGGCGCGGCACGTCGATCTTGAAGAGGAAACGGTCGACCTGGGCCTCGGGCAGCGGATACGTGCCTTCGAGCTCGATCGGGTTCTGCGTGGCGATGACGAAGAACGGCTCGGGCAACGCGTGAGTCTCGCCCATCACCGTCACGCGGCGCTCCTGCATCGCCTCGAGAAGCGCGGACTGGGTTTTCGGCGACGCGCGGTTGATCTCGTCGGCGAGCACGAGGTTGGCGAAGACCGGGCCGCGGTGGAAGACGAGGCGGCGGCCGGCAGGCGTTTCCTCGAGGATCGGGCCGCCGGTGATGTCGCCGGGGAGCAGGTCGGGGGTGAACTGCACGCGGCGGCCGTCGAGCCCGAGCGAAGCGGCGAGGGCCTTGGCGAGCTGGGTCTTGCCAAGGCCGGGCAGGCCCTCGAGCAGCAGGTGGCCGCGGGCGACCAGACCGAGCACGACAGCCTCGACGACCTCCTGCTGGCCGAAGAGCACCTGCTCCAGCGCGGCGCAGAGCCGCTGGAGCTTCTCGCGGGCGGCGGCGGTTTCGTTCTCGGTGGGCGGGGCGGTGAGCGGGGTCATTGGTAAAAGCGGCGGACGGCCTGGCGTTCCTCGGGGGTGAGTTCGTCGATGCGCACGGCGTCGGCTCCGCGGCCGGGATCGGCCAGCGCGCCGCCGGAGCCGGACACGGGCGCGGTGAGCGGATCGGTGCGCGGCGCGCCGGCGGACTCGGAGATCTGCTCGCCGAGCCCGGCCTGGTCGCGGTCCTGTGTCTCCACGGCCTCGACACGGCCGTCCTGGCGGGCGCTCGGGTCGGACGCGAGTTCCAGCGGCGGGTGGCCGGGGCCGCGGGTGGCGGCGCCGGTGCCATCGCCCGGCTCGCCGCCCTGGCCGTTGCCCGGGCCGGATCGTCCGGCACCGGATCGGCCGTCGCGCGCCTGCGATGGCGTGCCCGCGCGGCGGGCGAAGTTCATCTGGGCCGTCCCCTGCCCTTCGCGCGGCCGGCTGCAGGCGTTGCGCAACTGGCGGGAGAGCGACGCTCTCTGCTGGGGACTGAGCGAACCGGCCTGCGCATCGCGCAGCGCACCGGCGAGCGCGGGACTCACGGGCAACGTCGCATGCTCGAGGGAGCGCAGGGCGGAATCGAGCGAGGCCTGGGCGTCGCGATTGGCGGCTGGATCGGCGGCGTCGGAGAGCTGCGTGAGCGCGGCCTCGGCGGCGGCGAGCCCGGCGGTGAGTTCGCTCGCGCCGGCGGCGGTCTGGTCGAGCAGACGCGAGGCGGCCTCGAGCGTGCCGTGGCTGTAGAGGCTGGCGGAGTCGCGTTGGAGGAGTTCGTCGAGGGATTTGCCGAGCTGCTCGACGGCCGCGGGCGAGACGGCCTCGTCCTGTTTCAGCTCCTCGACAACGTGAGCCAGCTCCTCGAAGACCGGCGGCCGCTGCGGCGGGGCGACGACCGTCGGCGTGGCCGGCGCGATCGGGAGCAGCCAGGCCGCCGCCAGCACCGCACACGCCAGTGCCGGTGCCGCGGCGAGCCGCGACCAGCGCCAGCACACCACGGGCGGCAGCCGCTCCGGCATCGCCGGCCACGGAACCGCGCCCTCGGCGGCGGCGAGCAGATGGTCCTTGGTTCCCAACGCCGTATCGAGTCGCGCCAGCGCCGCCGGTTTCAGGTCGCCGAGCCGGCCCACCGCCCGCCAGCCCAGCGCGGCGACGACGACCAACCCCGCACCGCCGACCGCGGGCAACGCCGCTTCGGGCAGCACGCCGGCACGCGTCAGGATCACAGCACAAGCGCCGACCGACGCGGCGACGACCAGCGGCGTAGCCGTGGCATCGAGCGCGTGGCCGAAGGCGAGACGGACGGCGAGTCGCCGCGCCGCGCGCCGCCAGGGTATGTCCCCCGCGTGAGGTTGCACGTCCACGACGCTGTGTACCGCCCGATACGCACGCAAAACCTTTTCTGGAGCCGCCGGCCAGAGCGTGTCGAAAACGAGTGAAAGCTCAGCCCTCCGTCGTGTCGCCGCGGGCGAAACGGCTGGCCAGCCGCTCGACGAGCCGCTCGGCGCGGCAGGCGGCGAGCGCGTACGCGGTAGCCCAGACCCAAAGGCACGTCACCGCGATGAGGTGGTAGGTCCGCTTGATCCGGAAAAGGCTCCAGCCGAAGTCCTCGTTGAGGATGTTCATGTCGCCGCCGGCGTCGTCCTCGCCGCCGATCATCGTGCCCATCGGCACCGGCTCCTGCCCGTGGTACACGCGTTGCCAGAGGGAGAAACTCATCAGGAAGCACGCGGCGCCGAGGAAGAGGAAGCCGTGGCGGCAGACGTCCCACCGAAACTTTTCCGGCAGCTGCACGAAGTACAGCACCACCGCCAGCGTCGGCAGGATGAACTCCCCCGCCACGCCGCCGAACGAGAACCAGAACTGCTGCCGCGCCTCCGGCCAGCGCCAGGTCATCCAGAACTGCAGCCCCGCCAGCGCCACCGCGATGCCCATCGGCCAGAGCTTCCGTTCCCGCCAGCCGGCGACGAGGAGCACCGTCAGCAGGAACAGGACACCGAAGTACACGAAATGGGAAAACTCCGGCTCGACGTTGGTCCAGCCGAACGGCAGCGGCAACGCGCGCCGCCCGGTCAGCCACGCGACGGTCGCATGCCCGAACTCGTGCACCCACACCTGGAACCCGCGCAGGAGGAAGGCCAGCGGCGTATGCGTCGCGAGCCATGCCGCCGCCACGATCGCCGGCGGAGCGATCAGGTTGAACCGCCAGCGGCGCGCCGCCTCGGACTCGGGATCGTAGCCATCCTGTTGGGGCCAGCTCATCGCCGCGCTACTGAGTACAACAGCCCCGCAGGGTCAACGGCCGCACCGTTTCCCCCCCCCGCATTTCCTGATTTCCTGATTCCCACATTCCCGTTTCCCTCGATCCCTCTTTCCCTTTCAACTTCCCGCCATGTCCACCGAGCCCGCCACGCCCGCCCCCGAGTCCCAGCCCACCAACGCCGCCGACGAGACCACCATCTCCTCCGACACGTTCCAGGCCGCGGTCCGCCGCAGCGAGGCGCTCTGGAAGGATATCCCGGCCAACCCGCACAAGTACCGTGTGCTCACCGGCGACCGCCCCACCGGCTCGCTCCACATCGGCCACCTCTTCGGTTCGCTCCAGAACCGCGTTAAGATCCAGAATCTGGGGGTGACCACCTTCATCGTCGTCGCCGACTACCAGGTGCTCACCGACCGCGAGACCGCCGACAACGTGGCCGCCAACGTGCGCGAGATCGTGCTCGACTACCTCGCCGCCGGCCTCGACCCCGAGAACGGCCGCACGTTCATCTTCCCGCACTCGCACGTCCCCGCGCTCAACCAGCTCCTGCTGCCCTTCCTCACCTTCGTCTCGCTGCCCGAGCTCGACCGCAACCCGACGGTGAAGGAGGAGATCCGCGCCGCCGGCCTGCGCCAGATCAACGCCCTGATGTACACGTATCCCGTGCACCAGGCCGCCGACA
>Ga0209098_1001012_pt1 | contig 27995 bp, 20 predicted proteins | sample AD_JPNHW1_MetaG_FD_184429 | JGI IMG/M metagenome (GOLD analysis project Ga0209098, IMG submission 184429) | Active sludge microbial communities of municipal wastewater-treating anaerobic digesters from Japan - AD_JPNHW1_MetaG (SPAdes) (version 2) | ecosystem: Engineered > Bioreactor > Anaerobic...
AATGGTTGATGGTGTTGGAGCTGTGGAACTGCCTGTGCCATTGGTTGGAACGTCGTACCACAATAAGTCGCTGCCTGTGGCTGTGAGTTGGGTTGCCATTGCATTCTGGCAATATGTGTAAGTGGCAGTTGCTTCTGGTGCTGGTGGTGTTGCAGTGATGGTAACAGCAATATCGGTTCTCGGACTTTCGCAATTGCTTAGGGTTTGGCTTACATAATAATGGGTTGTTCCGGCTGTAATAGTTGATGGTGTTGGAGCTGTGGAACTGCCCGTTCCGTTTGTTGGAACGGTGTACCATAAAAGATTACTCCCTGTTGCTGATAATTGCGCTGCTACATCATTCTGGCAATATGTGTAAGTGGCAGTTGCTTCTGGTGCTGGTGGTGTTGCAGTGATGTTGACAGCAATATCGGTTCGCGGACTTTCGCAATTGCTTATGGTTTGGCTTACATAATAGTGGGTTGTTCCGGCATTTGTCGTTGAAGGTGTTGGCGCAGTTGAACTACCCGTTCCGTTTATTGGAACAGTGTACCATAAAAGGTTGCTGCCTGTTGTAGTGAGTTGTGAAGCTGAGTCATTCTGACAATAGTCTATGGTTTGTGCTGCTGATGGTGCCATAGGCGCGTTCACATTTATTAGAACGCTGTCAATTACTGAACAGTTAGTAGTATTATTTGTAATGGTACAATAAAAAATTGTTGTTTGCTCCGGATTAACGGTAATACTTTGGGTAGTATCACCATTAGACCAACTATAAGAAAGATTTGTATTTGCATTAATCCCAACATCATAAATTTCAAAAAACAATGAACCGCTATTATCTCCCAACGGAGTGTCTGAAAACGAAAAATTATGAGGCTGTCCATTGCCGGAAAAACAATAATAATATTCATGATTAATATTATATAAATCGGGTACTGGCCTAAAAGTATTTGACCCATTCCATAATACTAATTGATAACTGCCTAAAGCAGTAGGAGTTGCTAAAGTCTGGTTTTGATCATAATACCTGTAGGCATTGTCAAGCCTGGTATAACCACCGTTAAAAGTATAATTTCCGGTTGCTTTTATATAATAATTGTGATTTATAAGTGTCGTTGGTGTATAGTGGTTAAAAGCTAAGGTTGTATTAATTGTAAATTGATCGAATATTGTCCCTCCAGTTGTAATACATTGTTCTATCTGTTCTGGATTTACAACTAATGTAACATCTGATGAACTACAGATAGTTGTGTCATTACTAATCGTGTAATTTGGAAATGAATTTACTTCGACAATAGTTGATTCCGGATTACTTGAACAAGAATTTAAACTTGCTGTGAGACTATATGTTCCTGCATTCAAATCCGAAACATTATTAATAACGGGATTTTGTGAAGTAGATGAAAACCCATTTGGTCCAGTCCATAAATATGTAGCCCCTGTTATATTTGAAGCATTTAAAACTATATCTGCACCACTACAAATAGGCGTATTACTAGAAATAGTTGGTGATGGAATATTAAATTCATTATGAAGGGTAAGAATTTCAGCTGTTGAAAGTGCCCGATTATATATTCTAATATTGTCTAAAGCTCCAATCATTGATGTGTTTCCGGAATATTGATGCCCTCCAAATCTCCAATATCCAGAAGCGCTCTGAGCAGATGTAACTGAATAATCAGAAGCACATAATTGACCATCAATATATAATAACATGCCGGTACTCGATAGTGAGGCAATAACATGATGCCAGTAATTATCATTATAAACGCCTGAAGATGTTATTAACTTTTGTGAACCAGGATAGGTAAAAAAAGTTAAATGACCAGTATTATCTATCCACACACATCTGTCCCATTGATTTGTCAAGCCTGTCTGTACTGGTGTAAACAAAATAAACCAACCGCTTTGTAAAGTTTTAAACCAAAGCGAAATTGAAAAAGGATTAGGGTTCGAGTATTGAATGGAAGTGGCGATAATATCATCGCTACCATTAAAATAATAGGCACTATTTTCAATTCCGCAGTGATCGGTCGTCAATGTAGGACCATAAACGATCCCATTATTATTTGAGCCACTCATATCATTTGCATTTCCATTAAAAGGCCAATACCCAATAAGACCATTTGTTGGAATTTGTGCATTTGAAAACATACTTATTGCTAATGCAAGCATATGAATAATAACATATTTTTTCATAATATTTAATTTTTAAAATAATTGCATAAAATTTCTAAATCAAATTGATATATTTGTTTTGATGGCTTTAAATTATTTTTAACAATTTTTATTTTTCATGGGTTGTTGTTATTTAAAATATAAAAGAGAATTATTGCAATAAGGCCTTATTTTGAGGGATTATCCATAAGTATTTATCTAAACTTCTATGGAAAAGCCACTCAGGTTTATTCATAATATCAAAAGGCATAAATGTGTCGTCCAAAATATTATTTAATGCTTTATACTGGGCAGTGTAAAAATTTTCTATGGTATTTTTAATAGTCGGCAAATAATTGAATATGACTTCTAAGCCTAAATCCTTATAATCTTTCTTTAACTTCTCAAATAATATAAAATATTCTTGATAGTTTCCAATCGTTTTTTTTCTTTCTAAAATGGAAGTAATTGCCCATGTGACCCTGGAATCAAATAAAGCAACTGTTTCTGGATAATAAAGGAAAAAAGTTTTTGATACAAGCGATATTGGTAATGTTGCGACATAATCTTTGTCAGACGAAGTTTTTTTTGTTGTATAACCGTTGTCCTTAAATTTTTTAGCTAAATCATCAACCATTTTTGGCTCAAATCCTTCACTTATAGTTATTAAATTAAAGAAGTCATTTATTATTCTCTCGTCTGTATTTTCTACTATATTTGTTTTAAAATTAAGTGTTGTGTGTTTTCTAGTTCTATCAATAGAATAATCATGTAAAAACTTACGATAATTTTTGGAATAATCTGATAAGTCATATTTTTTATGCTCATTCCAATCGGTAAAAGCATCTTTAAAGTCTTTTGAATATTGATATTCGCTTGTACACCACAATCTAATTGTTTTAAAAATTGCTTGTCTAAATAAATCATCATTAAAATTTTTCATTTGTTTTAAATTAAATTTTTTACTTCTTTGATGGTGAAAGCTTTACCAAAAAAAAACAGCGTGGCCAAATTGCCTACTGTTATTGAGGTCCGTCCAAGAACCCTTACCACAAGTAAAGCAACGACCACGCCTTGACGTGGCGTTTTGCTTAATATCCTGTGGTAATAGAGAAATTTGGACGGTTTCAATACCAGAATTCGGCTAAACGCTATATTATTTGTTCCTTTTTTCTACATTTTGGTAAAAATTTGTTTCATATTGTATTCTTTAATCAAAGTCAAAAATAATCATTTAGATTATATTAAGAGAATAAATGTTAAAAAAAATAAAAAATTTCTCTTTGCACTTCCAGTTTGGGCTGTGGTTATCTGCCATAATAAAATTGTATGTTTTGCCAGTAATAATTTATTGAATTAGGCGTATAAAAAAGAATATTATTAATAGCCCGTAGGGCTTTGATATCAATAGAATAATATGCCCCACGTTAAAGGGTTACCCATTGGGCATTAACGTTTTTTGATTATATGTGAGCCATTAATTCCCTAACGGGAAATATTATTATGAGTAATGGTATTTTTATTGACATTGATGCCCTACGGGCAATATGCTTTGTGTTATTTATTAATCGCCTCATTCAAATAATTTATTTCTATTGATAAGGCGAAAGAAAACGTTATTTCAAATTGCGACCATCTAAAAAATTATATTTTCAAGAACTAATCCTTAATGTCTTCAGGTAGTTGCTATGTGACCACGTAAGCTTGTAACTTGGTCCGCCGCAACGGATTGGTTCTTGGATCTTGGAATTTGGAATTTGGATCTTGGTCCTTCCTTACGCGTCAATTTTTTCCAGTCCCACGGTAAAATGCCGCATGATGGGTAATTCGTAGGTGATGCGGTAACCGTGTTTGATGTTCATTCGTCTTTCATAAACATTACCCAGTGCAGCCGCCACGTAATCCATATGGTTGTTGGTGTATACCCTGCGCGGTACCGCCAGCCTCAATAGTTCGAGTTTTGGGAAGCGCGGTTCGTGGGTTATTGGGTCGGGGTCGGTCATGATGGCGCCTATTTCCACGCCACGCACACCGCCTTCAATATATAATTCAATGGCGAGGGTTTGTGCCTGAAATTCTTCTTTGGGGAGATGCGAAAGGAATTTTTTGGCATCGACAAAAATAGCATGTCCGCCAAAGGGTTCCTGCAAGGGTACACCGTAATCCTTGATCTTCTGGCCTAAGTATTCAATTTGTTTAATACGCGTTTCGAGGTAATCAAATTCGGTTCCTTCGTCAAGTCCCTGGGCCAGGGCATTCATATCGCGGCCGGACATCCCGCCGTAAGTAACAAAACCTTCAAACATGATGTTAAAGAAACTGGCTTTTTGAAACAGTTCCTTACTTTTCATTCCAATAAATCCGCCCATGTTCACGATAGCATCTTTTTTGCTGCTCATCGTAGTGGCTTCGGCATAGGTATACATTTCCTTTACGATCTCCTTGACGGATTTGTTTTCGTACCCTTTTTCACGAATCTTAATGAAGTAAGCATTTTCGGCAAAACGTGCCGAGTCGAAAACCACAGGGATATCGTATTTTTGAGCCAAAGCGTGCACATCCCTTAAATTGGCCATTGAAACAGGCTGCCCGCCGGAGCTGTTACAGGTTATGGTAACAATAATGAACGGAATCTTTTCTTTCGGGTTGTTTTTTAAAACATCTTCCAGCTTATTCAGATCGACATTTCCCTTAAAAGGATGAATTAATGTGGTGTCGAAAGCTTCATCAATAGTGCAGTCAACAGCGGTTGCTTTGCGGAATTCTATATGCCCTTTTGTGGTATCGAAATGCGAATTTCCCGGTACGAGGTCTCCTTCTTTCACCAATACCGAAAAAAGTACGTTTTCGGCAGCTCTGCCTTGGTGTACGGGTAGAAAATAGTCAAACCCCATAATGTTTTTTATCGCATCTTTCAGATTGTAATACGAAGAAGCGCCGGCATAGCTTTCGTCGCCCACCATCATCGCCGACCATTGTTTGTCACTCATGGCGCCGGTTCCTGAATCGGTAAGTAAATCGATAAAAACCTGATTGCTGCGCAGGTTAAAAAGATTATACCGTGCGTCTTTTATCCATTTCATGCGTTCTTCCATCGTACTCCGGCGAATATTTTCAACCATCTTTATTTTGTACGATTCTGTATAAGGTAATTCCATATGTAATGTTATTGTGTGATAAATTTTAATAGCGCTCAAAAGTAAAAATTGTTTTACGTACTAAAAAATTTATTTATTAAAAAAACGCCGGCCTTGTGAATAATTAATTTTAAGTGCTTAATATGCAGATTATTAAGTTGAATTTATGTTGGTTTAAAACCAATGGTGAAAATTTATCGAAAAAACATTAGGATTTTCCCTGATAAGTTTGTATTTTTATACCATGTATTTATAAATATCCGAAAGGAGGCAGATCATGGGTAATATACTTTTAAAATATATGGTTGACCGCTTCAATGCTGAAGAAGAAGTGGAAAAACAGCAGAAAAAAAATCTTCCTTTTATAACCATATCGAGGGAGTATGGTTGCCCTGCACAAGAAGTTGCTAAAATGGTCATCGACCGGCTTAACAGTGCCAATGAAAAAAATAAAAATGCCCAAAGCTGGACTACTTTAAGCAAGGAAATCCTGCAGGCTGCATCAGCAGAGCTTCACATCGATCCGTCGCGTATCCGCAAAATATTTAATGATGAAAAAAGGGGCACTATTGATGAAATATTAAATGCTCTTTCTGAGAAATATTATCATTCTGACCGAAAAATTTTAAAGACTATTGATGAAGTCATTTTAGATTTTGCAATGCATGGTAATGTCGTTATCATTGGCAGGGGCGGCATGGCTGTTACGCGCCACCTTCCACTGGGGGTGCATGTCCGCCTGTTTGCTCCTTTGGAATGGAGAATCCATCGCCTGTTAAACTCCGGCTTGTGCAAAACGATGGAAGAAGCAAAAAAACTATCCAACCAGATAGACTTTAAACGGAATGCTCTTTTAAAAAGCAAGACAAAAAGTGAAAATTACGAGGATGATTTTGATGTTTTTTATAATTGCAAATACATGAATGAAGAGGAAATCACAGACTCCATTATTCAGATTCTAAAAGGCAAGCGCTTGATTTAATTTTTACCTGCCGGATGTTGAAAACTTGAACAAGGGCAAATCAGGGAAAAAACTTTTTTCGGTAATTTTGCTTTCATGAACATACATTTTATTGCAATAGGCGGCAGTGTCATGCACAATATGGCGCTGGCCATGGTTCAGAACGGACATACGGTTACCGGCTCTGACGACGAAATTTTTGAACCCGCAAAAAGCAGGCTTGCCTCCAGGGGGATTTTGCCTGAATCTTACGGATGGTTTCCCGATAAAATTAACAGCGGCCTTGATGCGGTCATCCTGGGCATGCATGCGCGTGAAGATAACCCCGAGCTGATCAAAGCGAAGGAGTTGGGGCTGAAAATTTATTCTTTCCCTGAATACATTTACGAGCAATCGAAAAATAAAACTCGCGTGGTCATCGGCGGAAGCCACGGTAAAACCACCATCACGGCCATGATCATGCATGTGTTGCACGAGTTGGGAAAAGATTTCGATTATATGGTGGGCGCACAGCTTGAGGGTTTTGAAACGATGTTCCGCATTTCCGATGCGCCTGTCATCATTCTGGAAGGTGATGAATACCTGACTTCCACTTTAGACAAACGCCCAAAATTCCACCTGTACAGGCCCAATATCGCCTTGCTCAGCGGTGTTGCCTGGGACCATATCAATGTGTTTCCGACTTTTGAAATATATGTGGATCAGTTCCGAAAGTTTATTAATTTGATAGAACCCGGCGGAAGCCTTGTGTACTGCGAAAACGACGAAGAACTCAACCGCATTTGCCCCGAGGCACGGAAAGACATCAAATTGTTTCCTTATGGTATCCCGCAACATTCCATAAATAACGGAACAACTGCTGTGACGTTCGGCAATGCTGTTACAGAGATCCAGGTATTCGGTAAACACAACCTGATGAACCTTAACGGCGCCCGGCTGGTCTGTGAATGCCTGGGCATTGCTGCTGCTGATTTTATGAAGGCGATTGCAGGATTTAAAGGCGCCTCCAAGCGGCTTGAACTGCTTGTAAAAAGTGAAAAATCCGCCTTTTACAAAGATTTTGCACATTCGCCTTCCAAGCTCAAAGCTACGATAGAAGCCGTCAAAGAACAGTTCCCGCAACGGGAACTTGTGGCCTGCATGGAATTGCATACATACAGCAGCCTGAACAGCGGTTTTCTTGAACAATATAAGGGCTGCATGCACAAAGCCGATAAAGCCATCGTTTTCTATAGCACTCATGCCCTTGAAATAAAAAAGATGCCGCCTTTGCCCGAAAATAAGGTAAAAGCTTCATTCGGCCGCGAAGATATTATGGTCTTTACAAATAAAGGAAAACTTGTTGAGTACCTTGAAAGCCTTGACTGGAAAGGCAAAAACCTATTGATGATGAGCTCGGGGAGTTTTGACGGGCTGGATATAAAGGAATTTGCTGAAAAAATGGGGGGGCAGTCAATAACATCCAAATATAAACTTGGTTTCCGTCAATAAAGTGACGGAATTCAATAAAAATAATTGTTTTCTGGAATAAATAAAAACTATTAATACTTTGAAAGCCTTGACTGGAAAGGCAAAAATGTTGATGAGGAGTTGGGGAGTTTAAATAGATAGAATTATCACCTTTTCTGAGAAACCCTGAACAGGTTAATACATCAATTGTTTCTTTGAATTAGTTCTCCAGCCGGCGTCGTACTTGCTGTCCACAAAGTAAATGATCAGGTCCGCATCGTACTTGCTATCCACAAAATATATTTTCTTTTTGGCGTCGTATTGACTGTCGACAAAAAACCATAGTCCCTCATTACCATCAGCATCGTATTGGCTGGAGCACTTGTATACACAAAGATCAGCGTCGTATTTGCTGTCGGCCACATAAACTTTTACATCAGCATCATACTTGCTGTCGCAGGAATATACTTTTTGGGCGGAAAGCTGCTGGCACGAAAAAACTATCGTGGTAAAAACCAGCAGGAAAGACATTAATTTTTTCATTTTCATGGTTTTGATCCTTGCAAATTAACAATTATCGTTCCGAATTCAAAATTTCGGATAGAAATCTTTGGTCAGCGCAATAAAATCAGCCGAAGGGCTGTTGTCGGTGTTTTTAAGTATCAGGGTTTTGTCTGAAACAGATTCTGGTAAACTAAATGAAAAACATGAAATAAGTCTTTTGGGTTCCCGGTCGGGTTTGTCGCTGATGAAAATATTTTTAAAACAGTACAAACCGCCGGTCAAAAAGGCTTTCAGGAAGTTATTTTTTTCCGAAACCGGCATGATGGCCCAAAAAGTGCCTGTTTCTGAGAGCAGTCGGTTTACGCAGTGGCACAGTTGGCCGAAATCGAGGCTGCTGTTGTGCCGGGCATTGCTTTTAGCCGGGCAGGAGCTTTTTAACTGACCTTGAAAATAGGGTGGGTTGCAGATGATGCAATCATATTTTTTTGAGCATTTTTCCGCATAATCCATGATGGAATCATGATGAATATTTATCCGGTCATGCCAAATGCTTTGCTGAAAGTTATGAGAGGCTTGTTTTGCTGAAGATGTATCAATTTCCACAGCGTCGATCATGGCCTGGCTTTTCTGGGCAAGCATCAATGCAAGGATTCCGCATCCTGTACCAATATCCAAAATGTATTGTGACTGCCCCGGTTCTGATATGGCGCCGAGCAAAACAGCATCGCCGCTAAGTTTCATGGCGCAGTGATCATCAGAAATGCTGAATTGTTTAAATCGAAATGCCGGTTTCATTCCATGTAAAAATCTATCAGGCCTTCCGGCGCCTGAATATTTACTCTTTTGTGTACAACGTCGATACTAAGAACGATATCTTCATTAAAGGGGATCAATATCTCTTTCTTATCGTGGAAAACCTGCATGATGTGTTGTTGCGGAAGTTCAAGTATCTGATCTATTTTTCCGATGTTTCCGGATTTATTATCAACAACATCAAAGCCTGTTAGGTCCTTTAAATCATAATTATGAAATGCTTTCTGAGAACTTTTTTCTGCCTTTGCTGTTTCCATCAGGAATAATCCGCAACCCGACAGTTTTTGAGCTTTTTCCAGAATATCGATGTCTTCAAGTAGTATGAAGAAAACATTGTTGTATTGGTGTTCGATGGAGACAATGAAAAACGGAACCCGCTCGTGTTGGATTTCAACAAAAACAAATTCCGTTTTTATTATTTTCTCTTTAAAACCAGGCTCGATGTGAGCGATTAATCCGCCTTTGTAGCCTTGTGTTTTAATGATTTTGCCCGCATAGGAAAATTTTTCTTTTTCCCTCATTGGGTCAATGTATTATTCGGCTTTTTCTTCGGTTTCAGGTGCTTCTTCGGCAGGTGCTTCAGCAGGTGCTTCTTCATTAGAAACTACTTCAATACCGGCAGCTTCATGTTCTTTTTCAAGGAGTTTTGCTTTTTTCTTTGCAATTGCTTCCGAAATGGCTAAATTTACTTTTACTTCAGCCTCGAAACGTTTTTTGGCTTCTTCTTTTTTGCTGAGGAGTTGTTTGTTTTTCTTGTTCTGAACTTTAGCTTCTTTTTCCTGCAACCATGCCTGAAATTTTGCTTCGGCTTGTTCTTCTGTTATGGCGCCTTTTGCGACACCTTTCATAAGATGGTTTTTGTACAGAACACCTTTGTAAGCGAGGATAGCTTTTACGGTATCTGACGGGGTTGCTCCTTTACGGATCCAGGAAATTGCTTTTTCGAAATCGATCCTGATCTCGGCGGGTATTGTAAGAGGGTTGTAGGTGCCAATGCTTTCAATGAATTTTCCATCACGTGGTGCACGACCATCCGCAATTACAATATGGTAATAGGCCTGGCCTTTTTTACCACGACGTTGTAATCTGATTCTTGCTGGCATAATTGTTAATTATTATAGGTTATTAAATTGGGGTGCAAAGATGCGACTTTTTTTTGACATATGAAAAAAAAAATCAATTATATGTTTCAGTGAAGAAATAGGGTGGGATTTTTTTATAAAATAAAGGGTTGAAGCAGTGATAATAACCTTACAAGTCTTTTTTCTCTTTTGAAAACCCGTTACGTTTGTACCCTTTCATGATGCCGCGTTTTGAGGATTGAATAAAAGAGATGATTTCATCGCGTTCGGGTGTGGCGGGCATTTCTGCTTCGATAAAGTTCAAAGCCTGGGAAACATTATATTTATTTACAAAAATAATGCGGTAGATATCCTGTATTTCTTTGATCTTTTCGGATGAAAATCCTCTGCGGCGCAGCCCGATTGAATTGATGCCGGAATAAGCAAGAGGGTCGCGGGCGGCTTTGCAATAGGGAGGCACATCTTTTCCAACAAGTGAACCGCCGGATATTAATGAATGAGCGCCAATATTGACAAACTGATGAATGGCCACCATTCCGCCAACAATAGCCCAGTCGTCGATCTTGATATGCCCTGCCAATCCGGCAGAGTTGGCTATAATAACGTTGTTGCCGACTATGCAGTCGTGAGCAATATGCACGTAAGCCATGATAAGGGTGTTGTCGCCGATCACGGTTTCGAAGTTGGCTTTTGTCCCTTTGTTAATGGTTGCAAACTCACGAATGGTAACATTATCGCCGATTTTCACGATAGTGTCTTCGCCGGCGTATTTCATATCCTGAGGAATAGCTGAAATAACGGCGCCGGGAAATATCTTACAGTTTTTTCCGATGCGAGCCCCTTCCATTATGTTAACATTCGGGCCTATCCAACTGCCTTCGCTTATTTCAACATTTTTATCTATGGTGACAAATGGTTCAATAACAACATTCTTTGCGATTTTGGCTTGAGGATGAACGAATGCTAAGGGCTGGTTCATGATTTGGTTATTTTAACGATTTGTGCCAGGAGTTCTGCTTCCATAACCACCTGGTTATTTACAAATGCATAGCCTTGCATATGGCATATTCCTCTGCGAATGGGTTCAAGAAGTTCCAGTTTGAAAACCAGGGTATCACCGGGAACAACCATTTTTTTGAAACGGGTGTTCTCGATCTTCAAAAAGTAAGTAAGATAATTTTCAGGGTCGGGAACGGTATTGAGGACAAGGATGCCGCCGCATTGTGCCATGGCTTCGATCTGCAGAACACCCGGCATCACAGGCTTGCCCGGGAAATGGCCGGTAAAAAAGCCTTCATTGATTGTTACGTTTTTTGTTCCGATTACTACTTTATCGTCCATTTCGATGATTTTATCGATAAGGAGGAATGGAGGCCTATGAGGTAAAATCTTTTGGATCTGGATGTTGTCGTATAATGGAGCTTTCGTTATATCGGGTAAATTATGGACTGTTTTATGTGAAGTTTTGTTTTTTTTTTCAGCCAGTGACGCGATTATTTTTGCAAATTCAATGTTTGAAAAATGTCCCGGTCGTTTTGCAATGATGTGGGCATTCAATGTTCCGCCAAGCAAAGACAGATCTCCGATAAGGTCAAGCAGTTTATGCCGTGCAGGCTCGTTCTGAAAATGCAATTCAATATTGTTTAGTATCCCTTCTTTAAGGACACTAACTTTAGGCTTGTTAAAAAATGTTGCCAGTCTGTCGAGTTCATCCTGAGAAATGGTATTGTTTATAAAAACGATTGCGTTATCGAAGTCACCTCCTTTTATCAGGTTGTTTTTTATTAAAAACTCAAGTTCGTGCAAAAAAACAAAAGTCCGGCTGGGCGAAATTTCTTTTTCAAATTCAGAAATATCATTAAGCATGGCAAACTGCTTTCCCGGCAAATCAGAATCATAATCGATCAATGTGGTGATCCGGAACTTGTCGCTCGGGATGGCTGTGATCTCGACTTTATTTTTTTCGTCTTTGTATTCCACATTGGAACTGATCTCTATGGTTTTTTTCAGGGCATTTTGTTCAGTGATTCCTGCTGTTTTCAGTATTTCAACGTATTTTACTGAACTGCCGTCCAATATCGGTGTTTCAGAACTGTCGATATCGATCAGTACATTATCAACGGATAAACCAAAAAGCGCCGCTAAGACATGTTCAATGGTAGAAACACGGACTCCGTTTTCTTCAATGCTGGTACCCCGCGAGGTGTCTTTTACATTAGCTATTGTGGCATGTACCAATGGCTGATTTTCAAGATCAATGCGCTTAAATACAACACCATGATTTTCCGGTGCCGGATGAAAGGTGATCGTAACAGTATTTCCGGTGTGAAGCCCCTTGCCAGTAAGGCTTACCGGTGATGTAAGCGTGTTTTGTTTTGCCATATCAGGCGACAAAAATAATAAAATCTGCTAAATGGACAAATAAAAATATTGCAGTTTTATACGATGTTATTAACAAGATAAATAAATCATATATAACAAATTGTAATAAATCAATGCAGTGGCAGCATCAGCAGATCTATCTCCTGAAAGGGAATATGGAATAAGTCGCTGATGTACCTGCTGGTAAGTATACCATGAAAAATATATGTCCCGGTGCGCACACCCTTATCGTTTCTTAAAAAATTCTCGATACCGCCTTCTTCTGCAATTTGCAAAATTACAGGGGCGAAAAAATTGCTTAAAGCATTTGACGCCGTATGAGGAACCCTGGAGGGTATGTTAGGTACACAAAAATGAGTAACACCATGTTTTTTGAATACGGGCTGGGTATGGTTTGTCGCACGGGAGGTTTCTGAGCATCCCCCGTTATCTATGCTCACATCGATGATCACGGAGCCATAAGGCATTTCTCTGACCATATCTTCTGTTATCACGCAGGGTGTCCTTCCGTTAAAAGGGTTCAGCGCCCCGATAACCACATCTGCTGTGCGAAGGGCTTTTGCAAGTAACTTTTGCTGAATAACGGAAGTATACAAACGCTCACCCAGCTTATTCTGAATGCTTCTTAATTTGTATATTGAATTGTCGAATATTTTTACAAAAGCGCCCATGCCTAAAGCCGCCCGGGCAGCATATTCGCCGACTGTTCCGGCACCGATAATTACCACTTCTGCGGGTGCTATTCCTGGAAAACCGCCCAGGCTTTTGCCTTTGCCGTATTCAATGCTGCACAGGTATTCTGCTGCAATGAACACCGAGGAGTTTCCGACAATTTCACTCATCGAACGGATTACGGGATAAGAGTTGGCTTTGTCTTTAATGTGTTCGTATGAAATAGCTGTTAATTTCTTTGCCAACAGTTGTTTAAAAAAAATTTCATTTTGCCCGGGGAGATTCAGTGCCGAAAAAAGAGTGGCCCTGGCCTTGAATTTTTCTATTTCATCAGGAACGGGAGGTGCTACCTTAATGATGATGTCGGACTGAAAAACTTCCATAGAAGAATAAACGATAGTTGCTCCTGCCTCCATATATTCATTGTCGGGAAAATGGGCTGCTTTTCCGGCATTGGATTCTATGATTACCCTGTGGCCATTATTGATGAGCACACTAACATCTTCAGGTATTAAGCCAATGCGGTTTTCCTGGAAAACAATTTCTTTTGGGATTCCTATGGTCAGCTGTTTTTTTTGCTTTTTTATTTCAAGCATTTCGGGCTGAGGCATCATCTGTTCGGATCTTGAAAACTGAACAAAATCTTTTTTTGAGTTCATGAGGATAATTTAGATATTATAAAGATACAAAAAAAATTAATCATGGATAATTTTTTTTGAAAAAGAAATGATCCGGGAAGTTTTATTTTTTTCGGTTTCAATATTTATTTCAACATATGCTGAGGGCAGCACCGGTTCTGCAATTTCAGGCCATTCGATAAAACAATAATTTCCGCTGAAAAAATATTCTTCGTAGCCGATATCGAAAATTTCATCAATATTTTTTATTCTGTAAAAATCAAAGTGATAGACCATGTTACCATCTGAAGCCGGATATTCATTGACAAGTGCAAAGGAAGGGCTGTTGGTTAATCCTGTAACATTCAGCTCTTTGCATAGCTCCTTGATCAGGGTGGTTTTTCCCGCGCCCAGTTCCCCCTTAAAAGTAAAAATGCGGTTTTCAGGAAAAGCTCTCAGTATGGTTCGGGCAATTCCGGGTAATTCGCCGATATTGTTACAAACAAACCGCTGATCCATATTATTTGGGATTAAGAAAGATGACCGGTATTAATATTTCTTCAAGCGAGATGCCCCCGTGCTGGAACGTGTTCCCGTAATAATTGACAAAGTAATGGTAGTTGTTCGGGTAAGCAAAAAAATCAGTTTCTTTGCAAAAAACATAAGTTGTACTTATGTTGATCCTTGGCAAATAAATATCCTGTGGATTCCTGACCTCAAAAACATTTTTCTTATCATAATTCAATGCCCTGCCATATTTGTACCTTAGGTTTGTATTGGTGTTTTTGTCACCGACTATTTTTACGGGGTTCTGCACTTTAACGCTTCCGTGGTCGGTGGTGATCAGCAGGTTCACTTTTTGTTCCGAAAGGTATTTTATCACATCGAGCAGGGGCGAATGTTTGAGCCAGGATAAGGTGATGGAGCGGTAAGCCGCTTCATCATTGGCGAGTTCACGTATTATTTCCATGTCGGTCCGGGCATGTGATAACATGTCGACAAAATTGTAAACCAGCACGTTCAGTTTATTGCTCATGAGATTTTGCAGGTTCTCCACATATTTTTTTCCGGCAGAAATATTCAATATTTTGGAATAATTGTACCTGATATCCTTGCCGTAACGTCTTAGCAGTTCGCCCAGCAATTCATTCTCAAACTGGTTCTTGGTGCCCTCATCTTCTTCGTAGGTCCAGTATTTTGGATATTTCCGTTCAATTTCGGTGGGCAATAAGCCTGCAAAAAGCGCATTACGGGCATATTGTGTTGCCGAAGGCAAAATGCTGTAATACAGTTCGTCGTTCTGTACCCTGTAGAATTCTTCAATAACAGGCTGAATAACTTTCCACTGGTCGTACCTGAGGTTGTCAATAACAATCACAAACAGATTTTCCGGCAAATTCAGCGCAGGGAAAACTTTTTCCTTAAACAAATTATGTGACATCACAGGACTATCCGTGTTTTTTCCGCTCAGCCAACTGATGTAATTATTTTCGTAATATTTTGAAAACATGGTGTTGGCTTCGGCTTTCTGAAGAAGAAGTACTTCGTTCATTGATTCGTCGTTAGACTTTTCGAGTTCCAGTTCCCAGTAGGTCATTTTTTTATATACCTCTATCCATTCGTTGTGCGACAGGCGGTTTGAAATTTCCATGCCTATACTGCGGAATTGCTGCTGATAGGCATGAGTGGTCTTTTCGCTAACGATACGCTTGTTTTCGAGGTTTTTTTTCAAGCAGAGTAATATCTGATGAGGATTGACCGGTTTGATGAGGTAATCGGAAATGTTTGAGCCGATCGCATCCTCCATCGTATGTTCCTGCTCATTTCTTGTGATCATTACCACGGGAAGATTGGGGTAGTCGTTTCGGATCTGTGTCAATGTCTCCAGGCCGGTGAGTCCGGGCATATTTTCATCCAGAAAAATAATATCAAAATCGTTTTCATGCATCAGATCGAGGGCTTCGTCGCCATTGTTCGAGGTGTACACATCGTAACCTTTTTCCTGTAGAAATAGAATATGAGGTTTCAGCAGGTCAATTTCATCGTCCACCCATAAAATTTTGATCTTATTCATAATTATGCTGTGTATTATTAATGTTTTAAAAAAAAATTGTAATATTGACAAGGATTTCCTTTTACAAAAATACAAATAAAAAGCCTTGAAATTTTGGTACCTAACAAAAGAAAAATTATAAACGATCCGGTACACGGTTTTATTACTATACCCAGTGAGCTGATCTTTGATATCATCGAACATCCTTATTTTCAAAGGCTTCGGCATATCAAACAACTGGGGCTGACCTGTTTGGTTTTCCCCGGAGCCATACATACACGCTTTCAACATGCCGTAGGGGCAATGCACCTGATGACCCTGGCCGTGGAAATGCTGAAGGTAAAAGAAAATGAAATTTCAGAAGAAGAAATTCAAGGACTTTATCTCGCTATTTTGCTGCATGACATCGGACATGGCCCGTTTTCCCATGCGCTGGAGCATACCCTTGTTGAAAATGTGAGCCACGAAACACTGTCGCTGCTGTTTTTTCAACGACTGAACGAGGCCTTTGGCGGGAAACTGCAATTAGCCACCCGGATCTTTTCAGACGATTACCCGAAAAAATTTCTGCACCAACTGGTTTCGGGCCAACTGGATGTGGACCGGCTTGATTACCTGATGCGCGACAGCTTTTTTACCGGTGTTTCTGAGGGTGTGATCAGCACCGACCGCATCATCAAAATGCTGAATGTATACGGGGACGAACTTGTGGTTGACGTGAAAGGCATTTATTCCATCGAGAATTTTATTGTCGCACGCCGCCTGATGTACTGGCAGGTTTATCTGCATAAAACAGTCCTTTCGGCCGAACACCTGATGATAAATATCCTGAAACGCGCCAAATACCTCTGTGAACAAGGAGAAAATCTTTTTACTACTCCTGCGTTGGAAGTCTTTTTAAAAAACCGATTTACCATTGAGGATTTTAAAAATAATCCCAACCTGCTTGACAAGTTTGCGGAACTCGACGACCATGATGTGTTTTTATCGGTTAAAATGTGGGCAAAATCCAAGGATAAGGTATTGGCCTTGCTCAGCCAAAAACTGGTTGAACGCAGGTTGCTTAGGATTGAGATCAGCGATACCCCATTTGATGAAGGGTATGTTCATAGCCTGAAACAAAAAGTACAGCAAGTCTTTGATATTACTGCCGAAGAGGTTGACTATTTTGTGTTTTCGGAGGAGGTAGCCAAAAATGCCTATAATCCTTACTTTGATAAGATTCATATTTTATATAAGAATGGTAAAGTGCTTGATATCACAGAGAGTTCAGACCAACTCAACATAAACCTTTTATCGAAAACCGTGAGAAAATATTTTTTGTGCTATCCCAAGAATATGTGATAAAAAATTTTTGGCCCAAATTAGAACAGAAACTAAATATTAATCAAAAAAAATGTAACATATCATAAAATAAACTGTCTGAATTTTTGTTTATTTGTTTCTCCAAATATAATTATTTAAAAATCATTACAAAAACCAATCAACATGAAAAAACTACTGATTCTTTTTCTGAGTATTCTGGTGGGAGCGGGACTTCATGTAAATGCCCAGAACCTCACGGCAAAAATTCCTGTTTCCGATAAAGTAAAAATAGGAACTCTGCCCAACGGCCTTAAATATTACATAAAGTATAATGCCAAGCCCGAGAACAAAGTAGAACTCAGGCTTGCCGTCAATGCTGGTTCAATTCTGGAGGGCGATGACCAGCTCGGCCTCGCGCATTTTATGGAGCACATGAACTTTAACGGGTTGAAACATTTTCCCGGCAACGAACTGGTTCATTACCTGCAAAGTATTGGTGTGGGTTTTGGCAACGACTTGAATGCCTACACCGGGTTCGACCAGACGGTTTATATGCTTCCATTCCCAAGCGATGATCCGGAAAAAATTGATAAATCCTTTACGGTTCTTGCTGACTGGGCACAAGGTTCGCTGCTCACTAACGAAGAAATTGATAAAGAACGGGGCGTCATCCTTTCTGAAAGCCGTCTTGGCAAAGGTGCCGATGACAGGATGATGAAAATATGGCTGCCAAAGATGCTTAACGGATCGAAATACGCCAATCGCCTGCCCATAGGAAAAGATTCGATCATTGAAAAATTTGATTATAGTGTGCTGCGTCGTTTTTATACCGACTGGTATCGGCCCAATCTGATGGCAGTTATTGTGGTGGGCGATATGCCTGTAGATGAAGCCGAAAAGCAAATTATAGAAAAATTCGGCGGACATAAAAATCCAACACCGGAGCCAAAAAGACAGGAATTGTTTGAAGTGAAACCTTTCAGTGAAAGCCAGGCAATTGTAGTCAGTGATCCCGAAGCCGATATGACCTATGTTAATATTTTAGGAAGTTCAAAAGAGAAAAAACCTTCGGTGACAGAAGCTGATTATCTGAATGATATTATTGAGCAGTTATTATCATCTATGATATCCTCAAGGTTAGATGAACTGATAAGTTCGGCAAATCCGCCCTTTATGTATGCGTATACATACATTGGCGGTTGGGCAAGAGGTTATGAGAATTTTACCGCCGGCGCTTTGTGCAGCCCTGATGGTATTAAAAGTGCAGTAAATGCGTTGGTAGTTGAATGCCTGCGTGCAAAAAAATTCGGTTTCACGGAACAGGAACTGGCAAGAGCGAAGGCTTCCACCTTATCGCAATTCGAGAAACAATATAACGAACGCGATAAAACCGAGTCGGGACGGCTGGTATGGGAGTATGTAAACAACTATCTGGAACAGGAACCCATCCCCGGAATAGAATGGGAATATAATTTTGTAAAAAGTCATTTAGATAATATCACTCTGAAAGATTTTGATGAGGCCCGCAAAAAGATCAATCTCGATGATAAATATTTTGGTTATGTAACCACTAAAACATCAGATAAACTGCCGTCAAACAAGGAGTTCAAAAAATGGATAGATGAAGCTCTTCAAAGTAACATCACCCCTTATCAGGAAAAACAAATAGCTTCCAAATTACTGCAAAAAGAGCCGGTTGCCGGAAAAATTGTCAGTACAACGAAAAATGAAAAACTTGGTACAACTACCTATACTTTGAACAATGGCGCCATCGTATGCCTGAAACCTACCGATTTCAAGAACGATGAAATACTGTTCAAGGGATCCAAATTAGGCGGTTACAGTGCATACACAGGCAAGGATTATCAGAGTGCACAATACTGCAATAACGTTACTGAAGAAATGGGTTATGGTGAATTTTCAAAAACGGACCTTGAGAAGTTTATGTCAGGAAAAGAGGTGCGGGTGATGCCTGTAGTTGATGATTATTCTGAGTACATTTCGGGAAGCAGCACTGTTAAAGATTTGGAAACCATGTTCCAGTTGATTTATTTAAAATGTACAGAGCCCCGTAAGGATATGGAAGCCTTTGGTTCATTTGTTACCCGTTCAAAGCAGGAATTGGCGCTGTTGAAACAAAACCCCGAAAACCTGTTTGCCGATACCTTATACAATACATTATATCAGGGCAATCCGAGAGCACACCAGATCGCCAGTCCCGAAGATTATGATAAGATAAATGTTGATAATGCACTGGCATATTATAAAGACAGAATAGGCAATCCTTCCGGGATGTACTATACTTTTGTAGGTACGTTTACCGAAGAACAGATCAAGCCTTTGATAGAGAAATATATTGGCAGCATACCTGCCGGTAAATCAAAAGCTGAATACAAAAGCCTTGACATGAATATTAAACCGGGCAACAACAGTTTTACACTGCATAAAGGCAGCGAACAAAAGGCCATGCTTCAGCATTATTTTTCGAAAGAAATACCTTTTAATGTGGAGGATAATTTTAAACTTGCACAACTGAACGGTATCATCAACAACAGGATTACTGATACCATACGCGAAAAGATGAGCGCTATTTATGGCGGTGGCTGTTATGGCTCTGTTTCGAAATTTCCCAAAGAAGAACTGCTCGTACAGTCGTATTTCCCATGCAGTCCTGATAATATCGGTAAAGTTGATGAGGCATTCATGAAACTGATAGAAGAAACCACGATTCCGGGGGATATCACCGATAAAGACTGGGAACGGGTGCGCGAACCGGCTATCATCACATACCGGGTGAACATTAAGAAAAATAATTATTGGCTCAGCAACTTACAAACCGCATATCTTTATGGTACTGACCCTGAAAGGATACTCACCGTTGAAAAACGCCTGAATGATCTCACGCCTGCACAGTTGGAGGAAACGGCACGTAAGTTCTATACGAAACAAAATGTTTTTAAAGGATACTGGCTGCCGGAAAAAAAATAGGTAGGAAGTCAGAAGTCTGAAGTCAGAATTTGAAAAAAGGGCCTGCATGGAAGTGCGGGCTTTTTTGTTAACAGATGGTAGGGGTGCATTGCATTTGGTATAAACAGTGATTTGAAAAAAATGTCTGCTGAAACGAATATTTGATAAATTTGTAAATTGACCTGTAGCAAATTATTTACAGACTAATCCGGTATGGTATAATCAGTGACTTATCTTCCTTCAATATTAAAAAAAATTGAAAATCAAAACAGCATTCGTTATTATTTGTTTTTTTAACCTTATGATGAACAGTCAGGCGCAAACAACAAAAGACACGTCGATCGCATATGTTCATCAGGCTGCGCCCAGTCTGGGCGCGCATATTTTTAAAATTGTCGCAAGAGTGATTGTGCCAAAGAACAGTATTAGTGGCAAACTCGCTGAAGAAAATTTTGTATCTGAGGCTGCTTCCATTCCACGTAATATATGTGATGAATTCAATGTTGATACCACAGTCGTGGATGGGCGGAATGTATTCACAATTTCTCCAAAGGGGAAAAAATCGGGTAAATACGTTTTGTATTTGCATGGCGGAGCCTATATCAATAATATATTTCGCCAGCATTGGATTTTTGCGGCAACCATTGTCCGTGAAACAAATTGCACTTTACTCATGCCTGATTATCCGCTAGCGCCTTCCTTCACTTATACCGGGGCTTTTGCTATGCTTGATGCTATATACAAAGACCTTCTGGCCAAAGCTAATGCACATGACATTATACTTATGGGCGACTCGGCAGGCGGCGGACTTGCCCTTGCCCTTGCAGAAAAACTAAGTGACGAAGGCACGCAGCAACCAGATCAGGTCATACTTTTGTCACCCTGGCTGGATGTGACCATGTCAAACCCGGAAATTAGTGAAGTTCAGAAAAAGGACGTTACTTTACGTGCCAACGAACTGGTTTTGGCCGGTGAAGCCTGGTCGGGCACAACCGACACCCGTAATTATCTCGTTAGCCCCATCAACGGAACGTTTGCAGGACTTTCCGGGATTAGTGTTTTTATAGGCACCCATGATATTCTTGTCGCAGATTGCAGAAAACTGAAAACTATGATGACAAAGCAAGGCATTCCGTTGAATTACTTCGAATATCCCAAGTTGTTTCACGATTGGATGATGTTTGTTTCTTTAAAAGAATCCCAAAAAGCAATATCACAGGTTTGCTCGTTAATCACAGATGAAAAACGCTAATCAAGGGTGTAAATTAAAAAGTGTGAGTGTGAAGTGTAAAAAACGGCTCTGCGCATGAGAATGTCTTTTTTTAGTAAAAACCATAATCGGACAATCTGAAAAAGCGATTTGCTTTCTATTATTTTATTTCCAATTAAAGACTTTTTATAACTTTGTTTTTCCAAGATAAAACAGAAATTATGAAATTTACTGCTCAACAATTGGCTGAAGTGCTCCACGGCACGGTAGAAGGCAACCCCGAGGTATGTTTTACAAAACTGGCAAAGATAGAAGAAGGCGATGCCGAATCGCTCACATTTTTGGCCAATCCTGCTTACACTCATTTTGTTTATTCAACCCGGGCTGCTGTTGTTATTGTTAACAAGGATTTTGTGCCCGAACAAAAAATAAATGCCACTCTGATAAGAGTTGAAAACGCCTATAATGCTTTTTCAACCCTGCTGGAGATGTATAACCAGATAAAACTCAATAAAACCGGTATCTCTGACAAAGCCACAATTTCTGATTCTGCTAAGACCGGCAAGAACGTGTATATTGGCGCCCAGGCCTTCATCGGCGATAATGCCGTGATAGGCGATAACGTGAAAATTTACCCATTGTGCTATGTAGGCGATAATGTTGTGATAAAAGACAACACCACGCTTTTTGCATCGGTTACGGTATATTCGGACAATTACATCGGCAGCAATTGTACTTTACATTCAGGCGTGGTGGTCGGCGCCGATGGTTTTGGTTTTGCCCCCCAGCCTGACGGCACTTACAAAAAAGTTGCGCAGACAGGTAATGTGGTCATTGAAGACGATGTGGAGATCGGCGCCAACACTACCATCGACCGTGCAACGCTTGGATCGACAATCATACACAAGGGCTGTAAAATTGACAACCTTGTGATGATTGCTCATAATGTGGAAGTGGGGGAAAACACGGTAATCGTGTCGCAGACGGGAATTGCCGGTTCAACAAAGATTGGCAAACATGTTACCATTGGCGGCCAGGTGGGCATAGTCGGCCATATCAGTATTGCTGATAAAGTGATGATACAGGCACAGTCGGGCATTGCGGCAAGCATTAAAGAACCCGGAACCGTTGTGCAGGGCGCCCCGGCATATAATATTAAAGATTATTTGCGGTCGTATGTACATTTTAAAAACCTGCCGAAACTTGTCGAACGGCTGAATACATTGGAGAAAGAGATTGAGAAGATGAAAGGGAGAGGATAGGGCGTTAGGTGTTTAGGCTGTTAGGCTGTTAGGTGTTTAGGCTGTTAGGAGGAAGGGCTGTTAGGCTTTTAGGAGGAAAGGCTGTTTAGGCTGTTAGGAGGTTAGTCCGCCGCGGCGGAGTTAGGCTGTTAAGTCTCGTGCCTCTTGGCTAATTGCTATTGACTAATGGCTAACTTATCACCAGCTTGATCCGCCGCCGCCACCGAATCCGCCGCCTGAGAATCCGCCACCGCCACTAAACCCTGAAAAACCGCCGCCACCGCCAAACGAACTGAACCCGGAACTTCGCGAACCGCCGGAATAAGAGCCGGATGAATAGGATGTATATTTGTAATTAAAGTTGTGGTCCATGTGGTACATGCTCGAAATGATGGATGAGACAAGGAGACCGGTGGTGAACGGATGACTGCCGGCAGATTGATACCAGTCGGGGCTGGAATTTATCAGGTCGTGGAATTTGTCGGCCCATTCGCTGCCCAGCCCCATGACGATGGCATACGAAACTGTTTCGTCGAAATATTTAGGATTTTCGTCCAGCAGTTCTTTAAGTTTTTCTTTTTCTGCCCGTTGAATAAACTCTTTGAACCCGAGTAGTTTTTGGTACTGCTCTGCTGCAAAATGAGCGCGTCTGGGCATTAACAACCCGAAAAGGTATAAGGACATAGAAGTAAGAATCACAAAAATCTGAAACTGCAACCAGTTTTGTCCAAAAAACAAGGAGGCAAAGATACCTATGCCCAGAAATACAAAGGCAATAACTTTCAGAAAGCGGCTGAATCCGCGTGTTCCGGGAGCATAAAATTTATTCGTTTTAGCGTAATCCTGCAAATCTTTGTCGGTATAATTCATGGTAACATAGAAGGAGTTTTTCAACGAGCTTACTTTTACGGGATCTTTGCTCCCGGCTTTGAAAAGTCCCCCGAACATTCTTTTTTCAAAACTTTTGGCCTCGGGAGGCAGGTCTTTAAGTTTTGTAAGCTCATAATCTGTTTTTTTTCCGGCCTGATTTATTTCTTTTATCGAAAGCAGGCCATGTCCTGCCCAGAAATATATCAGTGAAACCAGGTCGCGTTTATGAAGTTTGTTATCCCACAGATAACCGGCTTCGGCAGGGGTGATCTCTTTGGGAGGCTTGTACTGAACAACAATAGCATCTTTTTTATCCCTTCCGATAAAGAACCACAGAACAAGTAATATGATGAAAATGATGGCAGGGAAGAATAGTAATTTATTGTTTTTCCAAATAATTTTTCCTGTGAGCCCACCCGAAACAGATAATTTGTCTTTCGGAACAGACAGCTCAAGAAATAGAATCTCTTTGCTATATAATGGTTCCGACAGTTTACAGATGATTGTATTATTTTCAGATCTAAAATTAAATTGGTCGAATTTATTGTTATTTATTAAAAAGGAGGCATTAACATCAGCAGGTTTTATACCAAGCGGGAGAGAGATAATCACCGTTCCTGATTTTACAGGTTCTGAAAATTCGCTTGTCAATGATTTGTTCAAATAGTATTTTCCGTCTTTTTTTGTCAGCAGGCCGAAAACATCGTATTCATAGCTGTATGTAGAGTCCTGTGCTGTCCCTCCGGTGTTTTCCCAGTATATTGAATTAAAATAATTGTTTCTGATTTTGTAATCATCATTTTGCCCGCTAACTATCAGGTTGCTTATAAGGAGTTTTGTATATCCGCATAAAAATGACCAGTCGGGAAGTTTTGTGTTTGACCCTCCATTGTCGGGAAGAGATTCATAATAAGAGAAATTCTCTCTTGCCGTAAAACTGTTTTCGAGACTGTATGGATTTTTAAATTTTACATTATAAAAATGTTTGACATGCAGGCTTCCGTTCTTATTGAGCGTAATTTCCGTAAGAAAATCTTTGATGTAATATTGCTTTGCGAAGATCTCAAACGGCAACAAGTTTTTGTTAAAGCCCTCGTCGCTGAGTGTCTGTGTCAGGAATACCGGGTCCGTGGAAAAAACTTTGTCATATTTAATGAAGTAAGTTCTCTTTTGGCTGTCGTAGTGTATTTCCGGCGACAGTGTATGGTCTTCAGTTAATTTGTAAAAACGAAAAACTGTTTTTTCTATGTTGATTGCAGGATCAGCCGATACTTCAGCTTCAAAGCCCCTGAAAGGTTCGCCTGACATTTCGCCGTTGAACGGCCATTTGATCTCGGCCCTTCCGTTTTCGAAAACCACAGCGCCCCAGACTTTGTATGTGCACGTTACTTCGAGTTTGTTGGCAAATTTATCCGTGTTGCTATACAGATTTATGTATTTGGTGGCGCCTTCACATTCTGCATAGAATTTAGCATCTGCAGTTTCTGCCGACACATAATTTACTTTTACATCTTTAATGACCTGATCTTTTATCATGGACGAATCATCAGCCTTGAGGGTATAAAAATCGCGCAGAAATGACGTCTGAGGTTCGAGAAGGACGACAGCATATTTTTCTTCTATATCAAGCGATCCATCAAAATTAATCTTGATTTTCGCAAGGAGTTTATCAATATAGAATTTCTTTGCCAGGTCTTCAACAGGAATGCTGGTGCTGGGAAAATAGGAGAGGGGGAACCTTACCACGACTGTCATGCCTTCGTTGGCTTTCAAAGGGCTTAACAGGAATCCGCCTATGGCATCGGGGCTAATTGCAAACTTTGCCCCTTCATTTTTGGAGCCTTCGGCGCCGGTGAAAAGCAGAATATCATCATTTTTTAGGTTATTTGCCTTGGGCAGTCTGATCCTGAACCCTGCTTTGGCAATATCGCAATCCCACTGGTGTCCGATAAGGTTCCAGTATAATTCCGTATGGTCGCTGAACTTGTTCAATGCACCCCAGACAAGATATTTAATTACAAACTTCTGGTCGCCCTCAATATATTTATCGGCAGATCCAATTTTTATTTTCAAAAAATCACCCTCGTAAGAGGTGCTGAATTCAAAGCCGTCGACGGAGATATTTTTGATGAGCAGCTCGTAGTCGGCCGAGAAGCTTGGCCTTTCAGCGCTTACTCTTCCCGGAAAATCAACCTGCCTGTATCTGAACGGTATGGAACGTATGATGCCGTGTTTTTGTTCTTTGAAACGGGCATCGATGGTTTCGGTAACCCAGATGGAACCATCGGCATTCATCTCGATATCAACATAAAAATTTGTGATGTCAAATGCTTCTGAGAATCCTGTTAAACTCAGGATTGTGAAAAAAACAATCAGGAATATTTTTTTCATACTTTATTTTTTTATTTCAACCTTTATTACTTCGCGTTCAAGACTATCAATTTCAAAAAAATCTGCCGCTTTAAAACGGAAGATATTAGCAAAAATATTCCCGGGGAATGATTCAACGGCCGTGTTGTTGTCGCGGACTACCGCATTATAATATCTCCGGGCATCCTGAATGGTGTCTTCCACTTCGATCAGCGAATCCTGCAATTTCATAAAATTTTCATTTGCGAGCAAGGCAGGATAATTTTCAACCGTGACCAGAATATTTTTTAAAACGGAAATCATGTTGTTTTCCGCGGCTTCATGTTCTTTCAGTGTTGTTGCGTTTTCGGCCTGCGAGCGGTATTTTGCTACATTTTCGAAAAGATCTTTTTCATGTACGGCATATCCTTTCACTGATTCAACAAGGTTAGGTATCAGGGAGTAACGCCTTTTCAACTGCACATCAATGTCGCTCCAGGCATTGCGTATCCTGTTGCGGTACGAAATGAATTTGTTGAAGAAAATTGCTGTGATCAAAAGGAGCAAAACAGCTATTCCGATAATAATGTATAATGTCATGGTGTGTAATTTGTTATTGTAAAAATACAAATTTTTTAAACTGTTTCCGGGATTAATATTTTATTCTTTATTTGAAAAAATTGATGCAGTAAATTCGGGGCTGAATGGAGAAATACGGATGAAGAGGAACCTCCGTTATTTGCAATATGTCTTGATCACCCCGTCTGCCGCCTGATTGCCGAGTTTCAAGGATTGATGCCAGTCTTCGCAGGCGCCTGCGGTATCGTTCACATTGAGGCGGGTGAGTCCGCGGTTAAATAAAACCGTATTATCTTTAGGATTGAATTTGAGCGCTGAGCTGTAATCATCTATTGCGCCGGTGAAATCTTTCAGCATGGCCTTGATGTTGGCCCGGTTGCTGTATGCGTCTCCATCGTCAGGGTTTATTATTATTGCTTTATTGGCATCTGCAAGGGCGCCTTGTAAATCACCCAGCGTAGCTTTCAGGACAGCCCGGTTGTTGTATGCTTTCTGTAAATCGGGATCAAGGAGGATGGCTTTATTGTAATCGCGCAGGGCCGATGTCTTATCGCCCAGCCCGTCATAGGCCATGCCGCGGTTGTTGAAGGCTTCAGCGACCGTGGAGTCCAGTTTTATGGAACGGTTCAGGTATTGCAGGGCTGCATTATAATCTTTAAATTCATTATGAATATAGCCCATGTTGGTCAGGCACATTGCAAAGTCCGGGTAGAGATGAAGCGTTTTATCGTAATCCTGCATGGCACCCTTGTAATCCTTTATATCGTTTTTATAGTTGCCCCGCATCCAGTATGATAAGTAGTTGCCGGGGTATTTTTTTATGACATCCGTAAAAAGCACATTCCCGTTTTCCCACACTTTAATTCTGTCCCAGGTAAGATACGACATGACCGTGATGAACAAGGCCACCATGAAAAGTGCAATTTTTCGGACAGATTTTTTTGGTAAATTAGAAACCCATTGACCGGCAATATAGAACAGGCCGATATAAGAAACGTAAGAATAACGCTCGGCCGTAATGGCATTGCCGACCGAGATGATCTGAAGCATGATGGAGATCACAATGAGAAAAAAGAATGTTCCAAAAAGTTTTTCACGACGGAAGGGTGATTTTTTCACGATAAGCCAGATAAGTACCAATAGCAGTGGCAGCGAAGCGTAGAAATACCAAGGCAAAGCGCCTCCGTGAGTTTCCGGATAATAGTGCATAGCTGACAGACTGAAAGGAACAAGTAACTTTACAATATAAAATACAATAGTGTATGAAAAGAAAAATATCCTGTCGATGATTGAATACACCTGGGATACTTCTTTTATTGCGCCCGCCTGAGACAGCAGTGCTAATATGCCGAAAAATATCGATAGTAAGAGAAACGGTATTTTTTCGAGGAACATTTTTACATCGGGCTTCCTGTTTTTATAAAAGTCGATGGCGATCATCAGTACAGGCATCGTTACCGCAGCGGATTTTGACAGCAGCGACAATACGAAAAGTAGCAGGCATATATAGTAATGCTTTCTTTTAAAATCCGATTTTGAATAATTTAAGTAGGCCAGCAGGGCTGCCAGGTAAAACAAAGTGTAAAGCACATCCTTACGTTCGGATATCCAGGCTACCGATTCAACATGCATGGGGTGAAGGGCAAACAAGGCTGCCACGATCAA
>Ga0209098_1001013_pt1 | contig 27988 bp, 23 predicted proteins | sample AD_JPNHW1_MetaG_FD_184429 | JGI IMG/M metagenome (GOLD analysis project Ga0209098, IMG submission 184429) | Active sludge microbial communities of municipal wastewater-treating anaerobic digesters from Japan - AD_JPNHW1_MetaG (SPAdes) (version 2) | ecosystem: Engineered > Bioreactor > Anaerobic...
TCCCTGTCTCCCGGCTTGTCGATGATGGCCACGATGACGAGGCTCATGATGGCTATGGCCACGTCGGTGGCCGAGTCGACGCCATCGGAAAGGACCGCGAGGCTGCCCGAGATGGCGCCCACCGCGAGCTTGGCCACGGCAAGGACGATGTTGCCCGCGAGGGCTATGATGGACGCCCTTCTAAGCAGGGCGGAACGATCGGTCATGCTGGAACCTCCGAAAGAGTCGAATATTCAGGCTACCGCTTCCATCCTCTCGGTACAATGAAACCACCCGAAATGCTAGGGCCGACTAACAAGCGATATCCTTTTCAGGACAACGAATTGCAATGTTTGGCTGGGTTAACATTGCCACAGTCGAAAGCCCTATTCCCCCCGTGCGCGATCGCGCGAAGCGCCAATCGCGCCACCCTCAAACCCGGGCCCCCGAGTACCCCACCTCAAGGAACCGCGCCACCCTTCCCCCGGCGCGCGATCGCGCGCAGCGCCAATCGCGCCACCCTCGAACCCGGGCCCCCGAGTACCCCACCTCAAGGAACCGCGCCACCCTTCCTCCGGCGCGCGATCGCGCGCAGCGCCAATCGCGCCACCCTCAAACCCGGCCCCAGCTTGTCCAACCCGAACGAGCCGCGGCCGCCGCATTGGCACCCGGCCTTCAAGGGTTGAACCCCGTTGAACTTTTTCAGGATCGCGTAGCGCGGCGGGTGGCAGGGGAAAATACGATCGCGCGAAGCGCTCGATCGCATTTTCCCCTGCCAGGACCCGCGCTCCCCGGCCCCTGAAAAGGTCAAAAGGTCTCGCCCATGGAAGACATATGCCCTTGCGCTGTCCGCGGCGACTCCACTATGCTTCGTCCCGATGATCGCCAGCCTTTACCAGGACGAGGAAATCCTCGTCCTCGACAAGCCTGCGGGCCTCGCCGTGCAGCCGGGAGCAGGGGTACGCATCTGCCTCGTGGACGCGGTGGAGCGCGATTACGGCTTCCGCCCTTACCTCGTGCACAGGCTCGACAAGGAGACCGCCGGCCTCATCATCGTCGCGCGCAATCCCGCGGCGGCCTCGCGCTGGACCCGCGCCATAGCCTCGCGCGAGGTAGGCAAGTTCTACCGTGCCGTGACCGCCGACGGCCTTAAGGGCGATCATGGCGTAATGCGCGGGGACGTCCAGGTCAAGGGCGAGGCGATGTCGGCAGAGACGAAGTGGCGCCGCCTCGCGCGTTTCGGCGCCGCCCTGCCGGCCGCCGTCGCGTTCCAGACCGAAAAGCCGGTTGCAGGCGCGCCGGCCGCACCGGCCGCGCCGCAGGCTGCCGCGGCGCTTGCAGCTTTGGCCGCGACCTCGCCCCGCTTCTCCTGGCTCGAGCTCGAGCTCGGCACGGGAAGGACCCACCAGATCCGTCTCCACCTCGCACAGAACGGCGCGCCCATCCTCGGCGACGACCTCCACGGGAACTTCGCCCTCAACAAGGAACTCAGGAAGGCCGTGGGCCTCAAGCGCCTCCTCCTTCTGTCCTGGCGCCTCGTCCTCCCCGGCGGCGCCGTGGTCACCGCGCCCCTTCCCGAGCACTTCCGGGCCTTTTTCGCCGCCTTCGCGGATGCCCCCGCGACTGAAGGCCCGGAGCCCGCATGAACGCCTCGCCCGCTATCGGTGCGCGCAAGGATGCGGGGACGCCCCCTCCCTGGAGCCTCGTCCACGGTGCGAGCTGGCTCACCGAGAGCGGCGAGATCCTCGTCGTGCCGGGCTTCCACGAGGAGTGGATCGCCTCCCACCGCGACCTCGTGGGGAGCTGCGCCAACGTCTGCGAGGTCGTCCTGAAGAAGTGCTGGATCTCCGTGGCCGTCTACAGCGAGGGCTACGTCGAGCTCTTCGCCTCGCGCCGCTGCGACCCGGACATAGCCGGGCGCATCGAGCGCTTCCTTGCGGGCAATCCAGGCGCGTGGCGGAACGTCCTCGTCATGTTCATGGACGAGGAGGGCTACGAGTCGATCAAGCCTGAAGACTTCGGCCCCGACGGCAGGCTTGCCGGGGAGCGCAGGGCTGCGCTTGCGGGCCGCCCTACTTCCGCCTGATTGCCAGGATCGTCAGGTCGTCGTACTGGCTGTCTTCCTTGATGCCGCTGTAGAGCAGGTAGCCCGGATTCTCGTTCTGGGGGTCGAAATTGGGGCGGCGGTCGGAACAGTAGAGCCGATACTGGTCGAAGTGTTTCTCGAGGAAGCCGTTGACCTTCTCGTCCACGAGAACAACGTCGTTTTCCGTGGCCGCGGGATCCGGGTACATGCGGAAGACCTTCTCTACGGCGATGAGGGCCATCACCTTCTCCTCGAGGCTCCCCGTGCATGACGAGAAGTCGAAGGAGAGCATGTCGTCCTTCACGGGGTCGTGGTACTTCTCGAGGCGATAGCGTCCCTTGCGGTCGACCGCCTCGAGGACGGCCGTGATGCGGTCGTAGCCGAACTCCTCGTTGTCCTCGCCCACGTTGTGGTTGCCATGCGGCACCGCGATCTTGGAGAAATCCTCAGCCATCGAGGCAAGACCCGCGCCGTCGGCCATGCGCCCGAAGGCTGCGCTGATGTCCGCGTTGCCCGATCCTGTCGCCGCGGCGAGGGCGGCCGTGAGCTTCTCTCCCGAGTCGGCCGGGGCTGCTTCGATGAGCCGCTTGAGGTGGGACCGCACCGGGTCCGAACGGAAGGCCGAGGCGGGCATTGCGCGGAGCTGGGCCGCGAGCTTCATGGCAAGGCGATCGGAGTTGCCTTCGAGGTCGGGCTCGACGGCGGGCGCGATGACCGAGCGGATCGCCTCGGCCATGCGCGGCCGCGGCATGCCCGGGCTCGTACGCTCGATGCGTCCGGCCGCGTATTCGGCCAGCTTGCCAGGGAGTCCGGACATCGCGCCGGAGGCTGCTTCGCGGAGGGGCTCGCCGATGAAGTCCTCCGAAGGCTTCGTGATGAAGGCTACGGCAACATGGCGTTCGAGGCCGGCGAGGGCTTCCTCGAAGGCCGTCTTCAGGAGGCGGGCGCCTTCGTGTCCGAAAAGCCCGGTGAACTCCGCGATGGCCTCTTCGCTCTTCTTCTTTTTCGGCGCTTCGTTGCCTTCCGTGGCCACGTGGGCGAAGAGGGCTTCAATGGCCCTGCTTGCCGTTTCGTCCACCGCGGCCTTGACGACCATATCGGTCGAGCGCTTGGCTACGCAGGCAGCGAGGGCCGGGGACAGCCGGCCCGCGAAGGCCGCAGCCCCTCCCTGGTCGAGGAAGGCCCAGGGCGAGGCGTCGCCCGCCTGGCCTTCGGCCGGAGCCGAGAGCTTCAGGCGTTCCGTGATGAAGGAAGCGAGGAAGGTCCAGGGATCGATCTCGAAGTCGCAGGCCTTGACCTGGAAGGAGTCATTGCGGAAGTGGCGCTTGGCTTCTTCGATACCGTCAGTGTAGAGGAAGAGTACATCGTCCTTCTGCAGCCTGCGCGTTACCTGCACGAAGGGCGTCCTGTCCCGGATCATGAAGCTCTCGAGGGGGCCCGCGGCCGGCGAGTCCGGAAGGATCTCCTCGACGAGCTCGCCCCTCCGGGCGTCCCATACGTGGAGCTTGCGGTCGCCTGCTTCGCAGAGATAGGCGGTGCCCGTCTCGGCGTCCCAGACTCCGAGGGTGAAGGCCGCGAACCTGCCCACGAACTTGCGCTCGGCGATGAAGTCGTTGATCTGGTAGGTGATGTCGGTGAGGTCGATATTGTCCGGCATCCCCTTCTTGATCTTCCCGGTTTTCTCGTCCGTTTTATCCTTCCAGCCGTTGAAGTAGTTGATGACCATCGTGGCGACCTGGACCATGATGAGGGCCGCGGAAACGCCCTTTCCCGAGATGTCGCACTTGATGAAGTAGTAGTAGCGCGAGTTGATCTCGGCGAAGTCCCAGTAGTCGCCCGAGACGCCCTTCGCGCCCTCGTAGTAGCCGAAGACCTCGAAGCCCTTGCCCTCGCGCCGGCCAGTGCTGAGCTTGGCCTTGGAGCCGGGCGCCGGATCGAGGGGAATGAACATCTTCTGGATGCCCTTTCCGACGATGAGCTCCTTGCTCGCCTTGGCCGCCTGGACGAGGCCGTCCGACATCTCCTTGATGGTGACGGCCAGGGTGTCGATCTCGTCCTTAGTGTCCACCTCGATGCGGAGGTCGGCGAGGTTCTCCTTGTCTTCGGTATCTCGTATCGTCTTTACCGCGTCGACGAGCTTGGAGATGGGGATGACGATGACCCGGGAGAGGAAGAAGGCGCCGACGATGCCGAGCGCGAGGGCGATGGCGGCGACCGTCAAGGCGATGGTGAGGAGGCTCCGGTAAGCCGACTTGACCGCTGCGGTGATCTTCTCGGTCGAGACCTCGAGCCTGACCATACCGCGGTAATAGACGCCGTCCTGGCCCTGGCGGTAGAGGATGGGCTTGTAGAAGAGGTAGCGGCCCGACGTGTTGGCCGCTGCCTGGAGGTCGAATCCGGGCAGCGAGCCCCAGTGCTTGTTCGCAAGGGCGAAAAGGGTCTCGGAGATGCTGTTCTCGTAGTTGCGGCTTGTGGCGCCGATGTCGGCGAGCCTGGCCTGGGCCTGCGGGCTCGGGTTCCCGGCGAGGCTCCTGCCTTCCGCGTTGAGGCCGGCCAGGGCCGTGGCCGTCTGGCCGAGGCTCGCGGTCGCCTCGGCGTTGATCTTCGATATGATGGAGGGCAGGGATTCCGAGAGGCCGTCGCGCAGGCTCGAGGTCCCCTGCTGGTAGGTGGGCGTGTCGATCTTGGAGAGGATGTCGGGATCGTTCGTGGCGTAGACGACGTCCGGATCGGTCGACTTGCCCTCGGCGCCGTAACCCGTCACGGTGATGTAGATCGCGTCCTCCATGGCCTGGGCCTGCTTGGGCAGGGCGCCAAGCTCGACGAGCTGGTTCTCGGCGTTGGGCAGGTAGGACCGGCCGCCCTGGGTCACGCTCTCGAGGAGGACGAGGGCCCTCTGCTCGAGGCCCGTGGCCAGGCTCTGGGACTCCGTTCTTGTCATGTAGAAGCCGAGGAGGATGGATACCAGGAAGACGACGAAGACGACGAGGACGCCGATGGTCAGCGTCAGCTTCAGGCGGAGGCCTGAGCCGCGGCGTTTGAGGCGTTGCGCCTTGGCGGCTTTTTCCTGGGACGGCATGGAACCTCCTGAGACCAGCGCGAGAACCTCGGCGCGTATGGCTTCCGCGTCTCGGGCCGTTGTCGCGACCTGGCGCGACAGGAAGACGATGGCCACCGCGAAGAAGAGGGCGGCGAGGATGACGATGAGATCGTAGATGGAGAGTCGATGGGCCCTGCCCTCGGCGAACTTCCAGCCTATATCGTAGCCAGGCGCGAGGGCAACGTACTTGACCGTACCCGATACGTCGATGGAGAGGTAAGGGCCCGTCCAGTACCAGCCGCGGGCCGGGTGGTGGAGGCCGATCCGGTATACGCCTGCGGGAAGGTCATCGAAGGAAAGGCCATCGATCTCCTGGTCCGAGATTATGCGGAAGCCGTTCCCGAGGCGCGAACGGTCGAAGTCCCAGGGCTCCTTGCCGTCCCGGTCAAGGACGATGCGGTCGATGAGGCCGCCCGCGGAGAAGCCCTTGCCGAGGATGCGGATGGAGGTAGAGCCGAAATCGTCGCGGCGCGACTCGGCAAGGAGGACAGCCGTGTAGGGCTGGTACTTGTTCGCGCGGAGGAAGATGGCCGAGGTATCGCCGATGTTGCCCACATCGTCGATCGAGGCTACCGAGAAGAGCCAGTAGCCGTTATCGACATTCCGGTACGAGGTTTCAGGCTTCGTCCCGAGGAGGACGGGCGGGGGCAGGGCCCTGCCCGCGGCTTCGACGAGGCTGGCTTCGTAGGGGCTGAGGCCGGGTATGGCCGACTGGCCTCCCTTGTCGCCTCGCAGGGCGGCGGCCGCGGCCTTCACGAGGGCGCGGCCCGTTGGCTCGAGGCCGCCGAGGTAGCGCAGTTCCCAGGTATAGCCCGCGATGTCCCCCACCGGCTTGCCCTCGGAGTCGTCGGGCGTGACCCACTCCAGCCTGAAGCTGTTGGAGGCGAGGAAGCCCGAGGCATCGAGATCGGCCGGGATGATGAGGGGAGGCGGGGGCGGCGTGGTGTCGCGTTCGTAGCTTATCCGCGCCGGCGCCGACCAGTTGCCCGCATAGTCGAGGACGGCCACGGCGAAGTACCAGGGACCGTCCACGGTGGCCTGGCCCGTGACGCTGCGCTGCGCGGGCAGGGCCATGAGCTCGTGGGGAGGCTGGGCTTGCGGATCCCTCGACCAGGTCCAGGAATAGCCCTGGATGCCCGAGGAGTCCTCGGGCATGTCGACGCGGGCCGTGGCCGAGGAGCGGCGCGAGCGCTGCCCGGCCTTGAAATCGAGGGCCGTGAGGACGGGCGGCGCCACCGTCGTATCGGGCTCGAGGAGGTAGACGCGGTAACGTCCGCCCGCGTTGCCCTCCCAGAGGGCGAAGGGCCTCGTTCCGGCCCTCGCCATGGCGCCGAAGTAGGACTCGCCCATGTCGCCCGAGAGGTCGTTCTCCTGCCAGTCGATGCCGGAGGGGCGGGCCATGTAGACGCGGTTGGTACCCCGCCTGTTGTCGAACCAGGTGACTGCGGGCTTGCCGCCGAGCTCCATGAGGGAGGGGGCCTGGCAGGTTCCCGAGCCGCTCGAGACGCGGTCGGTGTCCTTCTTCGAGGCAAGGCCGCTCGGGTCGAGCGACGTGATATAGATCGCCGAGGGGCTGCCCAGGGGGTTGCGCTCCCAGGCGAGCCAGACCTTGCCGCCGATGCGGGCCAGGACGGGCCTCTCGTTGTCGAAATCTCCGGGGCCGTTCCTGGGCTCGCCGGCGGGCTCCTGGAAATCGGTTATCCGCGCGGCCTCCGACCAGGTCTTGCCGCCGTCCTGCGAGAGGCAGGAGAAGAGCTGGTAGCTCGAGCTGCCGCCGCCCGGGGCGGCGACGAGGGACTGGAAGACGACGATATCGGTCCTGGAGCCCTGGGCGTGGGACAGGACGGGGAGGAAGCTCAGCCTGAGGTTGGGCTCGAAATTCCCGAAGGGAGCCCAGTCGAGGCCGTCGGCGCTCGTGGACCAGGCGAGGCTGAGGGCCACGGTGCTGCCCTCGGTACCGCTTGCACCCTGGGTGGCGAAGAGGATGTAGCCACCCGAGGCGGACAGGAAGATGCGCGGGGCCACCGCTGCGGAGCTTGGGGCCGAGCTGTCCCTCGACCTGAAGGTCTCGCCTCCGTCCTGGGAAACGAGGACCTCGATCTGCCCGTCTCCCTTGGCAGCGGCCACGGCAAGGCGCTCTCCCTCTCCCGTCGCGGTGAAGACGCTCGGCTCCGCGCCGCGGAAGGCGAAGGGACCGGCGAAACGCCGCCTGAACTCCCAGTCCCCCTTCGTCCAGCGGGCGAGGGAGAGCCAGATCTGTCCCTCGGCTGCCGAGCCGTCCTTTGCCTGTCCACCGCCCTCGGCTTCCTGCCAGATGGCGACGGGGCCCTCGTCGAGCTGGATCAGGGCCGGGAAGCGCGCCTCGCCGTCCACGAGGGCATGCGGCTTCTCCCAGAAGAGATTCTGGGCCGCGGAGGGCGCAGCCAGGGCGACAAGGAGGCTTGCGAGCGCAAGTATCCTCAGCGGCAGGCTGCGGGGCTGGCACATCATAGTCGGGCCTTTATCTTCTTCGACAGGTCGAGGAGGCGCTGTGAGTACTTGTACTGCGGCATCTGGAGGAGGGCCTCGACGATGGCATTGGCCTGGATGTAGTTGCCGTTCTGGAACTCCTGCACTGCCGACCGGTAGCGGGCCTCGTCGGCTGGCGCCAGGGCCGCGAGGCTCGCCTTGGCCCGCAGGGCCATGAGGCGGCTGTTGACCGCGGTCGCCTGCTCGTTGTCCGGGTCGAGCTGGACGGCCTGCTGGATGTAGTCGAGGGCCGCGGGCAGGCGCGTAAGGTCGCCCGAGTCGGCCACGGCCTTGGCCATGGTGATGAGCTCGCGGGCCCGCCTCTGGTCGGCGGGCTCGGCGGGCACCGTCCGGTAGAAGGCCGCGTTGGCCTGGCTGACGGCGGACTTGAGGCCCGGCCAGTTCGGGTCGACGTTGGAGAGGTTGGAGAGCTGGGCTATGGTGTCCTTCGTGGGGTTCTTGATGGTCGTCATCGCCGAGGCCAGCTTTTCGGCGAATTCCTGCCGGTAGAGGGCCGGGTCGAGGATCTGGTCGATGCGCAGGGCGAGGACGTTGGCATCCTGGTTGAGCGGATAGACGTCGAGGATCTGGTTGACCTGGTCGCGGGCCTTCCGGAGCTGGTCCTCGCCCTCGGGCGTGTTCTTCGGCGTGCAGAGGGCCTTCCCTTTCTGGAAGTAGAGCCAGGCGAGGGAGAGGTTCTGGCTGACCATGGCGTAGTTCGCGTCGGTCGGCAGGACGTGGATGCCGGAGTTGACCGACAGGGCGCGGTTGGTGCGCTCGAGCCAGCTCTCGACGATGGGGTCGGTTCCGCCCGAGAAGGTGGAAGCCAGGATCTGGGCCTGCGAGAGGACGTTCTTCGAATCGGCGTAGAGGCCTGCGTAGTAGTAGTCCCTGCCCTTCGCGGTGAGGGAAACGATGTTGGTCCGGGCCTTGTCGCTGATGTCCGCGCGGAGGGCGTCGATTTTGGAAGCCCAGGAGGCTCGGAGGACCGCGTCTTCCTCGGCGTCGAGGGAGGCGTCGTAGCTTTCCCTCGAGCGGTCGAGCCTCGCAATGGCATCGATGTAGTTCTTCGCGGCGAGGAGTCGCTGGGCATCCGTAAAAGCGGTGTTGCCCTCGGTCTTCCTGAGCTCCGCGACGCGTTTCCTCTCCTGCGCCGCGAGGAGGGTTTTCTGTCGCTGTGCCTCGAGGTCGGCCGCTGCCGCGGCCAGGTCCTGCGCCTTCGCAGTCCAGGATTGCACGGCAGGCGCGGAAACGACCGGAGCCGGCTCGGCGGAGATGCGCTTCAGATAACCGTCTATCCGCGTGCGGAGGTCGGCCACGGCGGCAGCCTCCCCCGTCATGGACTGGATGCTCTGGCTCGGATAGTGGGCAAGGACCGAAGCGTCGATGGCGGCCCCGTTCCCTGCGTCGAGAGGGATGCCATCGACAAGGGACTGTCCCTTGGCCACCGCATCCCGTCCCGTCCCGAGATCTGCTTCGAGCCGTCCGTACTCGAAGCCCAGCGCCACGGCATAGACTGCGATGGCATCAGTCGCGGTCGCGTCCCTCGCGGCCTGCACCCGTCCAGCGCTGGCCGAGAGGATGGCCTCTTCCGCGGCCTCGTCGAGTCCCCGGCCCTTCCATCGTGCAAGCTCGGTTTCGAGCCCGTCGATCCGGGCGATTTCCGCCTCCATGCCGGCGCTTGCGCCCGCAATGGCCGCCCTCGATGCCGACAGCCTAGAGAGGACCTCGGCGAGGGCATCCTCGGGGCCGAGCCTCGAGGCGTAGTCATTGGCGGACGCAAGGTCGGCAGTCTCCGTCGCACGCAGCCGTGCGAGCCTCGCGCCTGAAAGGGCTACCTGGGTCCTGAGCCGGACTGACTCGTAGTGGGCAGCCTTGGGGCCAATGACGAGACGGCCGAGCCTGGTCAGCGTGGGGCTTATCTCGGTGGGGGCGAGGAGGGACCAGAGGCTCAGGGCCTCGAGGCCCGGGGTCGCGAGGGCTGCTGCCGCGTCGAAGCCCGCCGCGGCATCGGCCCAGCGGCCCTCATCCCATGCGGTCTCCGCCGCGGTATACCGGGCCGACATGCCCTTGACCAGGGCGGCTTCGACCCTGCCGAGGAGCTCCGACCATTGCGAGTCCATCGAGCCCGATATGCCTTCGGGCTTCTCTGCTTCGGTCCGTCCATTGGTGAAGCGGAAGGCGAAGGGCAGGAAGGCCGCGTCGTTGTCACGTCCGTCGATGGCCTTGACCGGCCCGTCCATCCTTGCGAGCGCGCGGCCGGCATTGACCACGATGTCGCGGTGCTGAGCCCTTTCCCTGAAGGCATCCCGCGCGGCAGGCCAGGCGGCCGCAGAGGCCACGGGATCGCCCGATTCGAGGGCCTTGACGAAGGCCTCGACGGCCTGGACATAGGCGGTCTGGCCCTTCTCGAAGGCGTCGCTCTCGGCTTTGATGCTGTCCACCAGGCTGGCAACGGTCTTCTTCGTGATCGCGTCGTAAGGCCCTTCATCGAAGATGTCCCGGTAATACGCGAAGCCGGTCACATAGAGGCGGGCAGCCTCCGCATACTTCCCCTGGTCGAGGAGGGCCCGCCCCTGTTCGAAGATGGCATCGGCCTGGGCCCTGTTGTAGACGAAGGCGGCGGCGAGCCGAGAGGAGTTGATGAAGGCCATCGTCTGGGGATCCTCCCGCATGATGCTCTTCATGTCCTCGATCTTCTTCAGGATGAGCTCGCGCTGGTCGGGGTGATCCCGCATGAGGGCGATGAGCTGTTCGCCCTTCTTGTTGTATTCGTCCCGCTTGCTCATGATGGTCCGGAGGCGGGCCTGGGCCTCATCGAAGCGGTCGGGATTCTTGGCGATGAAGTCGGTGAGGAAGATGATGGCCTCGTCGAATTTCTGCTCGGCGATGAGGGCGTCCGCCTGCCGCAAGGGGTCTTCCTTCTGCCCGAGGGCGTAGGCCTCCGGCGCGGCCACCATCGAGGCGGCTATGATCACGAGGAGGGCGAGGGCTCTGGCGAGCCCTCGGGCGCCGGGCGCAGCGCGGCGCCGGATGGCGGTTGTGACCATCTCGATAGGGAAACACCTTTCCCGCTTGTTAATATACACCGGCCGTACCGGGACGGACGGAAACGGCCTTTTTTATTCTCGGCCCGTAATTCATTGAGTTGTAGGGAGAACGTAGAGTAGAAATCGCGGCTTTCTGACAGTATACTATGGATGCGTATGAAGCGCGCCATGGTCCTCGTCGCCGCTTGCCTCCTCCTCATCTCCGCGCCCAGGGGATTTTCCCAGGACTTGCCCGCGATTTATCAGGCGCTGAGCTCTTTCTTCTACCCGGACCAATATGCCGGCCTCACCACCTTCAGGTCCCTCCTCATCCCCATGGGAGGCCTTGCCGAGGGCATGGGCCAGGCCTATACGGCCGGATGCAGGGATTCCTCCTATTTTGAATCGAACCCCGCCGCCTCGAGCCTCCTCCCCCAGACCGAGCTCTCCGTCTACCACAACAACTGGATTGCCGACACCAAGATAGAGGGCGCCGTCTATACGATCCGCTTCAAGGACTTCGGCCTGGGCTTCTACGGCAAGTGGCTCTACCTCGACTTCCCGCAGTACAACGAGTATGGAGACGCCACCGGAAACGGATACTACTCGGAGGCAGTCGCAGGCATCAACGTATCGTACAATCTCTTCGCGGGCTACAACTTCACGGGCCTGGCCCTGGGTGCCACCCTCAAGGGAGCCTACCGCGTCGTTCCCTCGACCATCGATGAATATGTGGGCAATTCCGCCGCAGCCATCATGGGCGACTTTGGCACGATGCTGCGCTTCAACTTCCTCAAGTTCTACTCTTCCCGCAGCAAGAACTGCAGCTTCGGCCTGGCCATCAAGAACCTGGGCCCCCCCGTCCTGGACGACCCCCTCCCCACGGTGGCGAGCTGCGGAATCTCCTATTCGCCCATCCGCCCCTTGAGCCTTTCCTTCGATATCTCGAAGCCCGTGAACCTCGTCAATCCCGAGCAGTCGGAAGGCTGGATCTGGGCAGTCGGCGTCGAGGGCAATCTCACTGACTTCTTCCGCCTCTATAGCGGCTTCCTCCTCAAGGGAGGCAATCCCCGGCTCTCCATCGGAACCTCCTTCGACATCGACCTTGTCCGCCTCAGCGTGAACTACACCCTGGACCTCACGACCCAGCTCACGCCCTTCAACAGGATCTCGGTGGAGGCGTCCTTCTCCCTGGGGGACCTCGGGCGGGCGGATCTTGCGAAAAAAGTCGATAACCTGTATGTTACAGGTCTGGATGCATACGCACGGGGCGATATGGCAGCGGCTGCGGCCGCCTGGACGGAAGCCCTGAAGATCGATCCCCGCTTCGATCCTGCGCGGGAGAGCCTTAATGCCCTGAAGGGTATGCAAGATCTTCTCAATAGTATCAACGAGCTCCAGACACTCCACTAGGAAAAGGAATAGCGAAGGTGGTCCTGCAAATAATCGCGAGAGTACTGTCCGCGGTCGTCTCCGTCTACATGGTCCTCTGCTTCCTCCGCGTCCTCTCCTCCTGGCTTCCGGGCGTCGATCTCGGAAAGCCCGGTGACATCCTCGCCTCTGCCACCGATCCCTTCCTTGGCCTCTTCTCCCGGATCTCCTGGCTCCATGTGGGCGCCTTCGATTTCTCGCCCATAGCCGCCCTCGCCCTCCTCACCCTCGTCAACAGCGCCCTCACGACCATAGCCTTCTCGGGGACCATCAGCATCGGCATCATCCTCGGCATGGTCCTGGCCGCCCTCTGGGCCGCCGTGGGCTTCATCCTCTCCTTCTTCGCCATCTGCGCCTTGCTCCGCATCATCATAGTCGCGGCCCACTGGAATGGACTGCATCCTGTCTGGCGCGTGGTCGACTCCATGCTCAATCCAATCCTCTTCAGGATCAACCGGATCATCTACCGGAACCGGATCGTACACTACCTGCAAAGCCTCATCACGGGCTTTGTCGTTCTGGTCGTCCTCAGGATTGCAGGCGGCGAGCTCGTGGGCCTTCTGGTCCACCTGCTCAACGGCCTGCCCTTCTAGCGCGGCCTTCGGAGGAAAAATCATGCTTTCTTCGCGCCAGAGGAGCAAGCTCGCGGGGCTTGCCCAGGAAATGGAACCGCAGATCCACCTCGGGAAAGGCGGGGCGAGCGATGGCGTCGAGGCCCAGCTCGACAAGCTCCTTGCCGATCACGAGCTCGTGAAGATGCGCTTCGTCGACTTCAAGGAGTCCCGCCACGAGCTCGCCGCCGAGCTGGCGGACCGGACCGGTGCGGAGATCGTGCGCGTCATCGGCAACGTGGCGGTACTGTGGCGACGCAGCCACAACCCGGAAAAGCGGCGCATCGACCTCGAAGACTGACCGGGGCTCCCCCGGAACGACATGAACAATGGACCTCGTCCGGACCTTTCCATGACATGGGAGGGCGGGGCCTGGCAAAGAAAAACAGCGACGCCGCGTAGCGGCGTCGCTGTTTTTCTTTGCCACCCGCCGCCCTGCCTGCTCATGAAGTGTCGGGGCGGGGTTCATCCTTCGGGGACGACCTCCCGTGGCCGCCACGGGCGAGTCGTGGGGGAGAGGGCCGCGTTTGTCGTTGTGGCCGCGTCTTGTCCGGAGGGGGCTTGCTGGTGGCGGGGATGAGGGCGGGGGCGTTGTCAAAGGCGGCGATGCGCTGCGCGCATTGGCGCATTGATGAAGAGTTTGAGGGCGGGGGGGCTTTGTCAAAGGCGGCGATGCGCTGCGCGCATTGGCACGGGGTGAAAGGAAGAGTGTGAGGGCGGGGGCGTTGTCAAAGGCGGCGATGCGCTTCGCGCATTGGCGCGGGGTGAAAGGAAGAGTGTGAGGGCGGGGGCGTTGTCAAAGGCGGCGATGCGCTGCGCGCATTGGCGCCTGGATGAGGAGTCTGAGGGCGGGGGCTTTGTCAAAGACGGCGATGCGCTTTCGCGCATTGGCGCCTGGATGAGGAGTTTGAGGGCGGGGGCTTTGTCAAAGGTGGCGATGCGCTTTAGCGCATTGGCGCCTGGATGAAGAGTCTGGGGGCGGGGAACCTCAGCTCCTGAGGCCCAGCACCAGGTGTATACCTGACTGGACTTTCGTAATTGTGCCTTTCCTCAGGTGCGTGGCGCTTTCGATTAGGCGGCGTCTGCCGATGGCCCCGACCTGCGATACCACGATGACGGGGTCCTGCGAAACGCCTGATTCCCTCTTGCCAAGCAGTACGTTTCCGGGGCTGCTTTCTTCCCGACCGCCGCCGCTCCGCGGGGGTCCATTCCCTTGTTCATAGCCGATGGAACGCCCCGGTCACCAGCTAACGACTCAGCTCTCCCTATCGGCCCCCTGTCAACGTCGCGTGTTCGCGGTCCCCCGCATTGGTAGGCGGCCTCCACTGGATAAGCCCGGCCTAGACACTTCATAAGTACGCAGCGCGGCGCCCTCCCGAGAGGCCCCCCTGTCAACATCGCGTGTTTGCGGTCCCCCTCATTGGTAGGCGGCCTCCACTGGATAAACCCGGCCCAGACATTTCATGACTATGCAGCGCGGCGGGTGGGGGCGCCATGGATGGCGCCCCAAAGGAAGGGACGGAATGCGTTGCATTCCGTAACGCCATGGATGACGAAGGCCCCGCCCTATTTAGTCTTGAGAATGTCCGTTTAGAAGTTATCCGGTGGAAGTCGAGTGCCCTAGGTCCGGGCCGCGAGCACGCGGTAGGCCGCTATGAAGAAGCGGAAGCCCCGGTAGCCGAGGCTCGCGTCGATGGCGGCCTCGGCGAGGACGATCTCCACGCCGGGGTCGGCGCGCAAGCCCATGACGAGCTGGCCCATGGCGCCGCCCGAGGGAGGCTCGCCGAGGAGGTCCTCGAGAGCGGCGGAGAAGGCGGGGACGTCCTCGCCTCGGCGCTCTGCCTCGTCGATGAGGAGGGCCTTGCCCTCGGCCTCGCGGTCGAGGAAGGCCGTGTACATCGGGTAGAAGGCCTCGAGGACGCCGACGATGTCGGCCACCGCGAGGACGAGCTCGTCGCTCACGTAGGCTGGCGGGTCCTCTCGCCGGAGGCAGGAGACGAGGGCAGGCACCGAGTCGCGGTCGCCGAGGAGCTCGAGGGCATAGGCCGCCTGGAGCCGTACCCGCGGGAACTTCGTGTGGACGAGGATGTCCTCGATCTCGGGCCTTGCGCCCGAGTCGCCCATGCGGGCGAGGGCCACGACAGCCGCGCCCTGGAGCATGTAGTCTTCGGCGCGGAGGGCGGCGCGGATGACGGGGAGGTACTCCGGGCCGCCCTCCTTGCCGAGGATGCGGGCTGCGAGGTAGGCGGTCGTGAAGGGGTTGCGCTCGACCTCGGCCGCGAGGGCGTCGAGGACGGGCCGCTCGAGGCCGTCGAGGTTCTCGATGGCGAGGAGGGCCTCGACGCGGACCTCGAAGCGGGGCGAGGCGAGGTAGCCCACGAGCTCGCGCTGGCTCCGGGGCGAGCGGGAATCGCCCAACTCGTGGATGAGTCGCACCTCCTCCACGGGGCTCGCGCTGCGGTCGAGGCGGGAGAGGAGGCCGAGGGCCCTGAGGTCCCGGAGCGAGAAGATGACGCCGAGGGACTCTCGGACGGAGACGGAGCCGAGGGCGGTGAGGCGGCCCATCATGAGGAGGGCGCAGGCGAGGAAGAGGAAGGTGGCCGCGAAGAAGACGCGATAGGCGACCGCGGTGCCGAGGCCGAGGCCCGCGAGGGCCTCGAGGGCGAGGCCGCCCGCGTTGGAGCCGAGGGCGCCGCCAAGGCCGTAGACGAGGAAGTAGACCACGGAGAGGTCGAGGTTCTTCTCCTTGGGCACAAGGCCGAAGTAATAGGTCTGGCCTGCGTTGTCGCCGCCCGCCAGGCCGAAGGAGGAGAGGAAGTTGAAGATGGCAAGGAAGGCGATGGTCCCCGCGGGAGTGGCGAAGGAGGGAGAGAAGATGGCCGGCACGAGGGAGAGGGCGGTCACGGCGGTGAAGATCACGTAGAGGGGCTTGGCGCCGAGGCGGTCCACGAGGAGCCTCGTGAGGAGGCCCATGGCCACGGCCCCGAGGCTCGCGACGAGGGAGTAGGCCATGACGAGGTCGTCGCCCTGGGCGTAGACGGCCTTGGCGTAGACCGGCGTGAAGGACCTCGCCATGCCCGAGGCGAAGGAGGCCACGAGGAGGACGCCGAAGAAGATGCGCAGGGGGCGCTCCCTGATGGCGTCGCGCATCGCGCCGGGGAGGCTCGAGCCGGGGGCGGGGCGGTAGGCCTCGGGCTCGGGCGTGCGGAGGAGAATGCCGGAGCCGATACAGCCCACGACGATGCCCGCGGCGATGAAGGCGAGGTAGGGGACGATGGCGTCGCCCGTGACGGCCGAGAGGACGAGGGCCACGAGGAGGCTCGTGCCCATGGCCGCGAGGTTGTTGATGATCTGGATGCTGACGATGAAGGAGCCGCGGTCGCGCCCCTCGGCGAGGAAGGCGAGGACGGGGTTGTTCCCGATCATCGCGATGCCGCGGAAGACGTTGAAGAGGGCCACGCCCGCGGCTATGAGGCCGAAGGCGAGGCCGGGCATGCCGCGCGCCGCGCAGAAGGGCGCCGCGAGGACGGGCAGCATGGCGAGGTAGCGGAAGAGCCAGCTCCAGCCGAAGACCCCGACGATGGTGCGCCTCCGCACGAGGGCCTTGCCGACCGGCAGGAAGAAGAAGGTCGCGTAGGCGAAGGAGTTGAGGAGGCCCACCATGCCGTTCGAGGCGCCGAGGCGCAGTGCAAAAAGCGTGATGAAGCTCCCCGAGAGGAGGACGAAGGAGAAGGAGTTGAGCGCGTTGAAGACGCAATAGCTCGAGCGCGCGGCCTTGAGCTTCGCGGGGGAGAGGGCCTGGGCCATGGGGATCAGCGGCCCGTCGACCTCAGCCCGTCGAGGAGGATGCGCGTGGCCTCCATGGCTTCGTTGTAGGAGAGCGCCGAGAAGAGGGAGGCCTGGATGACGTAGGCCTCGACGAGGGAGAAGAGGGCGAAGGCCATGGGTGCAGGCTTCACGTCCTTGAGCTCGCCCGAGGCGATGCCTTCCTCGAGGACCTTCTCGAAGACCTTCCGGAGGGCCATGGTGCGGTTCCGGGTCTCCGACTCGAGGCCCTCCATGCTGCGGTCGAGGATGAGGTCCATGACGAGGATCATGCGGTCCTTGTCCTCCACGGAGGCCTTGACGAGGACCTCGAGGAGGCCGGCGAGCTTGTCCGCCGCGCCGAGGCTTGAGTCCTGGGCCACCGCGGCGGTCTCGGTCTCGACCCGCTTGAAGATCTCCTCGAGGGTGAAGAGGAAGATCTCGTCCTTGTTCTTGAAGTATTTGTAGATCGTCGTCCGGCCAAAGCCGCAGAGGGCCGCGATCCTGGAGAGGTTGGACTCCGCGAGGCCGTCCCTCACGAAGACCGATACGGCCTTGGCTGCTATCTCGCGCCTGCGCGCCTCATAGTCGACGATTTTCGGCATTTCTGTCTCCTTACCTGAGATTGTCGATTATAGTAATCCTTGACAGGAGCGTCAATAAAAACGGATCCCACCCATACCGTTTTGTTATCCTTGCGATACCGGATTGTATAGCATGTATTTCTTTCGTTGGGAAAGTAACTGCCGGACTTCCCTGGACGTTCTTCAACCTGATCCCGGCAATTTCGGCGGCAGTCCGGGAGGATTACGGCTTGTGGTGTACAGGGACTCTCAGCTAGACTATGGACATATAAAGTATAAGAAAATATCGCCGACTCGTACGGCAGTACCACGGGAGTGTACATGGTCCGCTTGGGGCTTTCTTCGCAAGCCTTTCCTGTATTGAGCACGGCCGAGGTTTCGAGCCTGGCCGTCAAGGCTGGCCTCGAAGGCATTGAATGGGCCGCTGAATCCCACCTCATGCCCGGAGATCCCAAGGCAGCCTCGACCCTCCTCATGGAAACCCTCATGGCGAGGCTGACCATCGCTTCCTATGCAGCCCTCTACCGCGTCCTGCCCGGCGCCGAGGCCGGCCTCGCTTTCGAGCCCCTCCTCGGGACAGCCATGGCGATACAGTCGCCCATCCTGAGGATCTACGCCGGTTCGAAGCCCTGGACGAAGATGCAGGCCGAAGCGCGGAAGGCCCTCGCTGACGAACTCCTCCGCCTGGGCGAGATGGCGGGCGAGAAGGGTGTCACCGTGGCCCTGACCCTCTCCCGAGGCACCGCCCTCGAGGACTACCGCTGCGCCGAGGAACTCCTATCCGAGGTCGACCACGCCTTCATCCGTGTGGCCTGGGAGCCCCTCCCCGGCCTCGCCGTGGAGGAGGCCGACGCGGCCCTCTGCCGCCTCTCGGCGCGCACGGCCCTCATCCTCGCGCGTCGGGCCGACCGCCTCGGAAGGAGCGGTCCCCTCGCCGGCGAAGCCCAGGTCTGGGAGGGGCGCATCGCCTCCTACCTCGCGACCGAGACCGAGCCCAAGATGAGCCGCTTCGTCCTCCTCGGCCGTATCGGCGAGGCGGACGGGGCCAGAGTCAACGAGGACTCGGGCTTCCTGTCGTCGGTGATCAAGGCGAAGAACCCGGGGCGGCGCTAGCCCGGGCTCTCAGCCAAACTCGTTCGCACAACGCGCCGTCCGCGGCGGTCCGCGCCATCGCGCTCGGGCGCGTTGTGCGACCCTCAGTCTTTCCCGCCCCGTTCCAGCTTCTTGGCCTCTTCCCAGAAGGCGTCCATCGAGTCGAGGGCGCCTCTCTTCATCTCGAGGCCCTCCTCGGCCATGCGTTTCTCCACGTGGCGGAAGCGGCGCGTGAACTTCTCGTTGGCCCGGGCGAGGGCCAGGCTCGGATCGACGCCATGGGCCCGCGAGATGTTCACGATCGAGAAGATAAGGTCGCCGATCTCCTCCTCGAGGCGGGGATCGGGACCCTCGTCGAGGGCGGCGGCCGCGGTGGTTGCGGGAGCCGCGGCCAGGTCGATGCCGGACAACGCGGCCGGCGCCGGGCGGGAAGCCTCGGCCGCTGCCTTCGCGTCCGCCCGCCGGGCCGCGTCCGCCTCGGCGGCCGCCTCGGCGGCAAGTACGGCCTCGTGGATCTCGTCGAGCTCCTCGTGGGCCTTGGCCCAGGAACCATCGGTGTCCGGCCAGTCGAAGCCGGCCTTGGCGGCCTTCTTCTGGAGCTTCCAGGCCCGCTCGAGGGTGGGCAGGGCCTTCGAGACCTCGTCGAGGATGGAGTCCTTCTTCGGCCTGCCCTCGACCTTCTCCTTGATCTCGGCCCACTGGGCCAGGACCTTTTCCGAGGTGTCGGCCTTGGAGTCGCCGAAGACGTGGGGGTGGCGGCGTATGAGCTTCTCCGCGATGAGGTCGAGGGCCCCTGCCACGCTGAAGTCGCCTGCCTCCTCGTGCATGTAGGAGACCATGACGATGTTGAGGATGAGGTCGCCCGCCTCCTCGGCGGTGTGGGCGGGATCGAGCTCGTCGATGGCCTCGACGAGCTCGTAGGCCTCCTCGACGATGGCGCCGCGCATGCTTCGGGGCGTCTGCTCGCGGTCCCAGGGGCAGCCGTCCGGGGCCCGGAGCCTGGCCACGATGGCGTAGAGTTCGCCGAAGGCGGCGGTCGCGGCAGCGCGCGCCTGGTCGGAGCCCGCGGCGGGCATGGCGGCGTCCGCGCCGCGCCCGGCAACTGCCGCGCCTAGCGCGCCCGCGGCGGCCGAGGTAGAAGGGAGTCTGGTTTCGCTCATCGTGTCTCCTGTGGTCAGGACTTGCGGCCCTTGTTGGCGGGCGGCGTGCCTTTGGGCGAGCTCTGGGGCATCGCCTCGGGGGCGGTGATGGCCTCGATCGTGGCCTTGATGTCGCTCGAGGGGACGAAGAAGCCGAGCTCGAGGACTCCCTCTCCCGCCTGGTTCGTGGCGGAGAGGTAGCCGTACCAGCAGTCGAAGGCCTCGGGGTCGATCGCGTCGGGAGAGAGGGTGGACTTGAGGAGGCCCATGAGGCGCTGGGTCGAGAAGGAGACGATGTACTGCGTCCTCGAGGGGAAGGTCGAGGCGAAGGCCCTGAAGGCGGGGTCGTCCTGGATGGACTTCTTCGCCTTGCCACGACCCGCGAGCGAGGCGACGGTGTCCCAGTCGGCGTTGGCGACGACGTAGCGGTTGCCCTGGGCCAGCCAGCGCAGGGCCAGCTTGCGCGACAGGGAATCGAGGACGGCCGCGTAGATGGACTTCTGGGCGTCGCCCGAGAGGCCAAGCTTGCGCGCGTCATCGATGCCGAAGTTGAAATTGATCTGGCCGCTCGGCGCGCCCTGGCTCGACCTTCGCTTGGAACTCACGTCGATCGTGAGCCCTTGGTCGGTGGCTGCCTTCTCCATGGCGGTCATGATGCTCTCGTCTGCGAGGATGGCGTTGAGGAGGGGAATGAAGGCCTTGGCGTCCTTGAGCTCGCCGAGGAGCTCGAGGTCGAAGTGGAAGTAGCGATCGATGGCCTGCCTGATCTCGTCCTCGCTCGAGTACTGGCTGAGCGAGGCGAGGGCGGTCTGGTCGAGGCCGAGATCCAGCGAGAAGGATCCGCTCGAGCCAAGGGCGCTCGTCTCGAGGTCGCGGAAGAGGGCGCGGCGAGCGGCGAGCTCGGGGCTGTCAGCGACGCCGGGCGCGGAGAGGGCGAGGCCCGTCATCGCCGCATCGAAGTCGGGCGTCGAGGACCAGGCGAAGCCGACGAGGGCGTTGGCCTCGATCTGGCCGGCCCAGCCGAGGGCGCCAGGCGCTTCGGCCCCGAGGAGAATGAGGCGCTCGGTCTCCGTGCCCCGCGAAGCCCTCACCTGGGTCTTCAGGGTCACGCCGCCCTTCGAGACCACGATGGCTCCGTCGGAAGAGCCCAGGTCGTCGAGGATGTCGAGGCCCCAGTCGAGGAGCCTGCCCTTGTCGGCCTCGGGACCTGTTGGCGTCACAAAGCGCCGCCCGGCCTCGGCAAAACCGTTGAAGCCGCCCCCGGCGGCCATGGTCAAGGCCGCAGGAGAGGCCCAGAGCTTGATCGAATCGGAAGGGTACTTCGAGAGGGCGGAGAGATCGAGGGGGCGGACGGGCGGGAAGTCGATGGCGTCATCATCGCCGGGGGCGCCGTCCGTGAAAAGGGCGTAGCCCTCACGGATACCTGCATAACGGAGACTGCCCATGGGCAGCTCTGCAGCTACGGCTTCCTGGCCTTGTTCAACCGGGATGAGGAAGAGGGTGGTGAGCTCGGCAGAACCCGGCGATACGGGAAGGTAGACGAGGGCGATGGACCGGCCGCGATCCACGGCCGCGGCGAACTCCTCGGCCCGGGGAATGTTCCTGATGAGGAAGGAGAGGAGATCGGCGCCATAGGTCTTCTCGAGGCCTGCGGCGTTCCAGAGCTCGGCCGTCCCCGTGAGGAGGGCCGCCGGCCTGTCCACGACCACAGCAAAGGCCGCATCCGCGGAGACCAGGGCAGGCGTGGGACCCGAGGGGCTCTCGTCCTCGCAGGAGGCGAGGGTCAGGACCGCGCAGGTGAGGATGGCAAGGCTGCGGAAGGAGGCCCTTTTGCCGTTCATGTCTCCAAAATATCACGGTACTCGGCCTCGCGCATAGCCGCGGGCATGGAGGGCGCGATCGGCGCTGCGCTGGATCGCCTTTGTTTGCGGGCCAAAAGCCGAAAACCGAATGGCGAGAGCCTTCTTTCTATTCTCCGTAGTCGCGCGTCAGGATTCCGTAAAGCGAGGTGTTGATGTAGTAATTTGACCTTCCGATCTTTTCCTTCTTGAGAAGCCCCGTTTCCGCGATGGCGTCAAGGTATCTCGTCGCCGTCAAGCGAGAGATATCGAGGTCACGCATGAGGAATTCTATTTTCATATAGGGATGGTTGAAAAGGTTGTTGATCAGGTCCTGGCTATAGAATTTAAAGCTATCCCTGATACGGTGCTTGTATTCCATGAGCGCGGAAGCGATATCGTCCACCGTGGCGATCGTCTGTCGGGAGGTCCTTTCGACTCCTTCGAGGACATAGCATATCCAGTCTTCCCAGGCTTCAGCATCGCGGACAGCCTGGAGACGACGATAGTACTCGCCTTTGGTCTGTATGAAGTAGCGGCTCAGGTACAGGACGGGAATATCGAGGAGATCCTTGAGGACGAGGTAGAGTACATTGACGATCCTCCCGGTCCTGCCGTTGCCGTCGTAGAAGGGATGGATGCTCTCGAACTGGTAATGGATCAGCGCCATCTTGATGAGCGGATCGGCGTCCAGCATCGTATCGTCGTTGATGAAACGCTCAAGGTTTTCCATCAGTGTGACTATGCGGCCCGGATCCTGGGGAGGCGTATAGACGACTTCGCCTGTCCTGTCATTGACGAGGTCCGTCCCCGGCAGCTTCCGGAATCCGGCCCGGTTCCCTTCGAGCTCTTCCTGGATGCGGAGTATGTCATTGATGGCCAGGAGCTTCCTGTCCTTCACCGATTCGTAGCCGATCCTGAGGGCATTGGCATAATACCGGACTTCCTTTGCTCCGGGATTCACGGTATTGCCCGGATTGAGCTCCTCCCTGTAGAGCTCATCGTGGGTAGTGACGATGTTCTCGATCGCGGAACTGTCCTTGGCTTCCTGGAGTGCCAATGTATTGATAAGGATGCCCTTGTTGGGAATCGTACCGGAAACGCCCTTGAGCTCCGCGAGATATCGATGGGCGATCGCAAGTCGTTTGAGGATGGGCCTGGTTTCGAGATCCCGTTCCGGTGGAAGCGGACGGAGCACAAAAGCCATGGAGCCTCCGAACATGAATAGGTTTCTCCCCTATTTTATACATGACAATCGAAATATGTATAGGAAAAGCCAGTTTTCTATGCATGTTTTGACAGTTCTCGTATTCCAGACGGGATACTCGGTAAAAAAAACGGACCTCCTGGTCCGTTTCCGTTTTTATCTGCCTAGGTCCGCCCTAGGCCGTCATCTGCACCCTCTCCGCCAGCGCGGCGAGCTCGGAGCGGTCGCCCACGCCGAGGCGCCTGTAGGCCCGGGCCAGGGTGTTGCGCACCGTGGACTCGCTCACCTCGTAGAAGTGCGCTATCTCCTTGGGGCTCTGGCCGCCCACCATGGCCAGGACGTACTTCTGCTCGGCGTCCGTGAGGCCCTTTCCGCCGAGGGAGAGGGTCTTCTTGGGCTCGTGGAGATAGACCATGAGCTTCTCGTGGTAGGAGAGGTAGAGGGTGACGAGGAGGACCGTGATCACGAAGAGCATGGCTATGCCGTCGGTGATGGGGGCCTTGTGGGCGATGGAGGAGCCGATCTCGAGGAGAACGAAGAAGAGGACGGTGATCCCGAGCTTTAAGGCGCGGCCCCTCTCGTAAAAGCCGAAGCGGAAGAGGAGGAGGAGGGCCACGACGAAGAAGCCGAGGCCGGTGATGTTGTTCGCATCCCCCAGAGTCGCCAGGATCGAGGAGGCGAGCCAGACGAGGGGCTGGGTCCAGATGAGGATGGAGAAGCGCGCGCTCAGGGCTATGAGGAGGCTGATGCCCAGGCAGATGAATACGTAGGGGTGGAGGAGGGCGTCGATGGCGGGCTTGCCCTCGGCTATCGCGATGGAGGGCGAGAGGATGGCGCCTATAAGAAAGATCACCGAAAAAAACCAGCCCGTGGTTGCGGCCTTGGACTTCATCATCGCCCCGCCTTGCATGATCGGATTCGGCCTCGATACGGGAAGCCGCCGGCCGGCCCTCCCTCCGCTTCCGGAAGGACGCCGCCTGTCATGGTGCCTGTTTTGCAATGGGGGATGGCCGTCCTCGCCTCGAAAGGCGGGACCTGCGCCGATGTCAGTATATAACCTTGCGATAAAAAAAGCTCGGGTACTTGGCCCTTCAGGCAGTGAATTTTACCTTGAAAGCGTTTTCCCTTTCGAATTGTTGCCTCATCCCTGCCGATGAAGAAGCTCAAGGGAATCGCAAAGGTCAGAATGGCCTTTCAGGGAACGAACTTCCTCATCTGGATGTTGGGAATGGCCTTGTAGTGCTTCTCGTTTCCCGTGATGAGCAATTCGGAGTTGTTCACGCAGGTCGCGGCGATGAGGGCGTCGGCAAGCTCCATCGCGCCGGAGTGGTGGTACTGCTCGACATAGATCATCGCCCTTGTCGAGATGTCCTGGTTTATCTGGACGATATCCACATTCCATTTCGCCAGTTGCTTCAACAGGCTGTTCATCTCCCTCTTGTCCCGCATGCCCTGGACGAGCTCGATATAGGTTACGACGGAAATGCTGAAGGGAATGCTCTTGTACAGCAGGTCCCTCGCCTTGGCGTTACCACGGAGATGCCAGATGAGGACATCCGTGTCGAGGATCAAAACGTCCTCCCCTTCCTGATGGAGCGGACATATTCATCGACGGATCCGGTTCCGGCCCTGTCCTTCCACATCCCGAAAAGCTCATCTTCATCGAGCTTGCCCTTCTTGTCCGTCCTGAAGGGAACAAGCCTGGCCATCTTCCTGCCGCGAATGGTGATGATTATCTCGGTTCCCCTGGAAGCCTGCTCGATTATCTGGCCGGGCTTCCCGCGAAGCTCCTTTGCGGTGATTTCCATGGCATCCTCCCGTATCGCTAGTGTACACTTACAGTATACACATCGGCAAAGTCATTTGACTATCCCGATATTCCTGAGTCCATTCCTGTCGATCTCGTCGATGTACTTCTCCATCGGGATCGGGCTTCGTGGCCGTGAGGAGCCAGTGTCCGCAGTAGACATACTTGAGGAGCATCTTCATGTCGGCTTTGGAAAGTTCGATGGTGCAGTTGGCCATGGGGTTTCTCCTTTGATGAACCGGGATCAGGAGGCGTTTCGATTGCCGCTCCGGCAATGCCGTCGCCTTTTGGATTCTTCCTAGCTGCAGACCTGGATTTTAAGCTTCCTGCAGAGAGCCGCAAGCTCCTTATCGCTCGTCATCAACAGCGCGTCATTCCGCCTTGCCAGGACTGCATAGAATAGATCATAGACGGAATGGGCGTTCCTGATTCCCTCTCCCTGCGCCTCCTTCCATAGATCCTGGAGGCCGAAGAAGTCGTCCACGAGGGCGATCCCGTTTTCGGTGACGCGCAAGGCCTCTTCGTGGCTCAGCGCCTTCGCCTTTTGATACTTCCAGAGCACATTCGAGATTTCCGCGACATAAAGCTCCGGAGCGATGACCCAGTCCGCTTCCTGGAAAGTCTTTTCGAACAGTCCGGCCTTGTCTTTTCTGAGGAGGATTTCCAGCGCAGCGCTGACATCGAGCACCACGGTCATCTATCGCGATCCTCCCGGATCAAGGCCACGGCATCGACGTCCTTCGCGGTTCCGAGGAGCTCCGTAGCCCGGATCCTCTCCAGCAGCTGCTTGCGCCGTTCGATGTTCGGCTCTTCCTGTCCAAGGCTTTTCCCCAGCAAGACAATGACCTGCTGGGCTATCGTCCGGTTCTGTTTCCGGGCCGCGATGGTGATTTTCCGATACATGTCCTCGGGGAAGTCCCGTACCTGCAGAAGGGGCATAGTGTCCTCCTGCATACATTATACAGCCATTTGTAGTACTGAGCAACGGAAGCGGGGAGGGCGACACTTCCCGGGGCCTGCGCAGGAAGCATCGCCATGACAGGAACATGCCGCGGAGGAACAAGGAGAGGCAGGAAGGGGATACATTGCCGGCTCAAAAGCATGTTGCCGGAAAACTGTGACAAGTGATTTTCTTACGGATTCGTCCATGGGGTCTTCGTTCTTGACTTTGTCGAAATATGTACATACATTGTATGTATGAAGGAGCTATCCTTCGTCTGGGACGAAACGAAGAACCGGGTCAACCAGGCCAAACATGATGGCATCGATTTCGATGAAGCCAAAACGGTCTTCTACGATGAACATGGCAGGATCGTTTCCGCCAGAAAGGCTACCCGGAAGGAGGCTGATGCGTATGAAAACCAAAGAAATGTGCGATGAATACGATTTCAGCACATCCTCCAGGAATCCCTATTCCAGCAGGTTGAAGAAGTCCGTCACCATAAGGCTGGAATCCGATACGATCGAGTATTTCAAGAATCTTGCCAAGGAATCCGGTATTCCCTACCAGACCTTGATCAACCTCTTTCTCACTCGATGCGCAAAGGAAGGCCGGAAGCCTGAAGTGGTCTGGGAATAGCCTTCGAAGTCCCGTCGCCCTGCGTCGGTCTGCATGAGCGAAATAGCATCGGATGTAAAAAAAGCGGACCTCTCGGTCCGCTTTCTCATGCTTTTTTAAGGCTTTCAGGCCACGAGCTCGACCTTGACCGCCAATGCGGCGAGTTCGGAGCGGTCGCCCACGCCGAGCTTCTTGTAGGCCCGGGCCAGGGTATTGCGCACCGTGGACTCGCTCACCTCGTAGAAGAAGGCTATCTCCTTGGGGCTCTTGCCGCCCACCATGGCCAGGACGTACTTCTGCTCGGCGTCCGTGAGGCCCTTGCCCTTGAGGGAGAGGGTCTCCTTGGGCTCCTTGAGGTAGACCATGAGCTTTTCCTGGTAGGAAAAATAGAGGGTTAACAGAAGCACGGTGATGAAGAATAGGGATCCAAGGTTATGGGCAAGTTGCTTTGAACTCGTCAAACCGGTCACTACTTCCGCGATATAGAAAATGCTTAGCGCGATGATAATCTTGGGTAGACGATATTTCTCGAAAAAACCGAAGCGGAAGAGCAGAAGCAGGGTTACGATATAAAAGCCCATCCCATAGAGCTCAGGAGCACTGCCCGAAAAAACCGCAAAAAGAAAACCTACGAAATATACCGCCGGTTGTATCCAGGCAAGCGCTGCGGATCTTGAACTCAGCAACATGGCCGCTGCGAGCGCAAGACATATGAAAAAATACGGATGGGTAATTGCCGTGATGAAGGGTTTATTGGCAATCAACTCCAAAATTACGACAAGAATGGCTCCGATGAGGAAAATAACTGAGAAGAAAACACCGGTTCTTCTATAACCGTTTGCCTGCATTGTTAGCCCCTCATTCCGGATTCCAGAAATTTAACAAAGCGTCGTCTGCCGATATCTCGGAATCAAGCGCGCGAGTACTTGTGCTTTTCTGCGCGGCCTTGAACTTCGAAGCCAGCTCTTCATGTTTCCAGGCCCCTGCCAGAATGGGGTTGTACTCCCCGTTCTTCTTGTCCTTCTCGAGGTCCTTCTTATAGCCGTTGGCCATGATCATGGCGAGGCGGGCCATGCCTTCCTCGATGACTGCCTTGTCGCCGCCCTGGAAGTCGGCTATGGGCGCGAGGCGGGCGGTCGGGGTGACGTTGTCGCTCTCGTCGTGGTCGAAGACCCGCTTGCAGGACTCGGACGAGGCGAGGACGAAGGTGGCGAGGTGGGCGAGGGCCGTGCGTTCGGGATGTTCGCAACCTGCAATAAAGGGGAGGGCGGCTATGAGCCTGGCCGTCCGGTTGTTCTTGAGCTTCGCTGCTGTCCAAGGCAACATCCTGAAGGCCTTGGCCGTCTTGCCGGACAGTTCGTCCCAAAGTTGATCGTCAAAACCGGTTTTTCCCATCCTCATCCCTCCGCTCCTCATAATAACACGGTCGCGGCAGGGGTCAAGTGGCGGATGCTGTGCTGTAGACGGATGTCCACGTGTGGATTTTGCGCGCCTTTAGACGATTGTCTACACGCCTTTTACGTGCTTTTGCTTGCGAATAAAGGCGGGGAGGGATATTCTAAAAACATCGGATGGCGTTTGCCGTGACGCCACTTCCGAGATGGGTCGCTCCATTGCAGGTAAAAAAAGGCGCCGGGCGCGCCAGAGGTAAAAAAGTGGAGCATGTAAAAAGTTAAAAAGTCTGGGGAAGTAAAAAAGGGACAAAGGGCGCTCCGATGGGAGCGCCCTTTGTCCGTTTAAAGGCCCATGCAGTGCTACGAAGATTGTTGGGAGGATCCAGGGCGGCTCAAGGCTCAAAGGAGCTGGGGCCTGACCGCGGCCGGATGAAGATGGCGAAGCGGAGAGCTCAAGGCCTGGCCTTCATGCCGCCTACCCTGACCTCTCTAGCCGGGAGTCCCAACAATTTCGGTAGCACCTCACGCGGATCGCCCGGCACTGTTCGTTTAGGTCGTCCCTGCGGCAGATCCCGAGGATCCCTTGGCCCTTCCGGATGACCGCCATACGAAAAGGCCCTTCGCCGCGAGGCGGAGGGCCTTTCTTCGTCCGGCCGCTTCCCCGAAAGGATGCCTGGATGCCTAGCCCGCATTTCTAACGCTTCGCTGATATGAAGTGACCCGTCAACTGAAATCTGTCTTTTAGGTATTTCTTTAATGAGCAGGGCCGTCCGAGCAAAGGCCGAAGAAGCTGGAGCCGACGGTTGATCACTCTGATATTC
>Ga0209098_1001014_pt1 | contig 27984 bp, 22 predicted proteins | sample AD_JPNHW1_MetaG_FD_184429 | JGI IMG/M metagenome (GOLD analysis project Ga0209098, IMG submission 184429) | Active sludge microbial communities of municipal wastewater-treating anaerobic digesters from Japan - AD_JPNHW1_MetaG (SPAdes) (version 2) | ecosystem: Engineered > Bioreactor > Anaerobic...
AAAACCATTTTGCGGCAGCGGTATCTTTTACTGTTTTGATAAATATCCCGACATGAGAAGCCGAACCCCTGTAGAAGTGTTGAACTTGTTTTTCGGATGAGGTGATTATACCGCTGTTACTGCAGGAAACAGCGTATGCAGCAAAAAGAAAAATAAAACCGCCTTTTATTACTGTGTTCATAATAAATGGGATAGCAATGAATAATGAATTTACCGTTTATTTCGATAATGGGTCAGTCAGTCATTTTCTGGTTAATTCTATGGTATGCAATATCAACTCCAGTCCGCCGGATAGCCCGTGACCGGGAATGACTATTTTGGCGTCGGGGAATTTTCTGATCAGTTTTTCAAGCGTTTCAGGGTAGGCGTCCAGGTCCCCGTCGGCAGTGTTCCCCAGGTTCTTTGCGTCAAGGCTCTTTACCATGCAACCGGCAAACAATATCTTTTCCGCGGGGATCCATACGACGATGTTATCCAGGGAATGCGCCGCTCCCGGGTAGTAACATTCGATTTGCTGATCGCCACACTTCAGGAGCAACGAATCGGTAAACCCGTGCCCGGGGACCGGCAGATTATTCAATTTGGCAAGGCCAATCGTCATCCGGTTCGCATAGGACTCAACATTCCGGGATTGCAGGAATCCCAATCCTCCCAGGCAGTCTTTATGCCAGTGGTTCGGCACAAACCCGGCAATCTCCAGTCCCATCGGGCCTGTGATCCAATCGTACAATTCCTTCGTCAGGGAATCATCCCATGGAGTGTCGAAAAGAAAAGCCTCATGGCCGCTGATAAAAATCAGTCCGTTGGCAGATACCCGGCCCATCCCCGGTACCTCCGCATAAGAAACATGTATATACGCATTTTCCGAAATCCGGATCAGTTCAAGGTCTTCTGAAATACTGACGGACTGATATCTGGGTTGCGAGAACCCGGTGACCTGAATCCAGCCGGCCAGAATAAATATCATCAACTTCTTCATGAAACTGTTTTCATGTTGTTCAACAGACAGGCCCGTGTATGTGTTTTTCTTTCAGCAGTTTATATTGCCTGGATTTTTTGCTTGCGTGTATCCCCGGTGTGCGACAGGGAAAGCCCGCCTTGTTATTAATGTCCGACCATACTGCCCTGATCCTGTATTTCCTTTATCTATGCAAGTTATGCAAAATTCTTTTTAATACGCTTTTGGATTCGTACAAAGGATAAGTAAAATGCAAGCGCCATTAGCGGGATCATTGCGCAAGCGAGACATGCGCTGAAAATTGTGTAGTTTGCCGCAGGCCTACATCGCAGGCGTCAGGAGACGCGAGCGAGCAAAGGCTCGCGCGGTAGCGAAGGAACTTCAATCATAACAATTCAAACTTAGTAATATTCTCAATGATGAGGTTGGTTACCTTATTCTTGTAAAGAAGTTTCTCTACTTTTTCTGTAACAAACGTAAACATAGATTCCTCCGGTGTGAAGACATCTGAACCATCCCAGCTACTTAAGTCAAAATAAAGCCCTCTTTTAGCCTCTACTGGCCTTCCTGTTGTTGTGAAGGGAGCTTTAATAGATGCTTCACTCTTTTCATAATCTATAGCAGAACATCGCCCTGTAACCGTGAACAAATAATACTCATACCCCTCATAACCTTTTATTCTCACAGGAATACTGCTCCACCCGCTTATAGCATTATTGTTAAATAGTTCAATTATCTTTTTTGAGACCATGTAAAGACCGGCATACCCGGAATTCAAAAAATCAAAAGTCTTGGAACCAAGACTTGGTATACATTCTACAACATGTTCAGGAATAAATTCACCTTTAAAAAGCTTATAAAAATCAGCATTTAACCCAGGAACTAAAGTCATTGCCCCTCGAGTATCTTTTTCTGAAATAACATAAACATCTGTATGTGTCATTTGTACTTGTTTTACTAACCAAATATGATTTTAAGTCTTAAAGCCTCTTTAAAAATTTCTGACTGGGTTGCTCCGGGATTTGTGATAAAAAAATCACGCCAAGCATTATTATAATGATCGCCACCACACCAAGCACACTCAAGATGGCACGATCACCAGCAACGCGTTAATTTATTACATATCTTCTCTCATCATCATCTCTTTAAGCTCTTTTATCAACTCAGGAATAAAAGACTGGTCTATGTTATACTTAAATTCTAATTTGCACGTAGATAAATCATTATATACTTCACCTTTGATTTTGATCTGGCTACCCTCTTCAGATAATTTTAGTGTAAGTTTACCTGAAAAGGGGTTAAATGAGATATAATTCTGCTCTCCATTATACATTTTTTCTAATGATAATTGGAGATTTGTAAAATCATATTCTTCAGCTTCAAAATTAGTTTCTATATGGAAAAAATCGAAATCAACTTTGCCTTTAAAAGTGACTATTTTCAGAGCCTCAGTTTTAACAAATTGGAAATCTTTTAATTGTATTATCAGATTCCTTTCTTTATCATAGAAATTTATAGTATTCATAGTTCTAGAATTTAATTAAGAATGTTGGCCATTCATAAAAACATCTGTGAAAAATTATACCACCTTCGCTCACGCGCGCAGGTTGCGCGTGCGTAGTTATACTTACTACAAACTTAACAATATTGCCTCAATCAAGAATCGTTTCCCGGCATAATTTGTCATCGGACTGAATATATATGCACCAGGATTTTTGTATATAGTCCGGTTTTTCAGTTATGAAACGGTTACCGAACAGCCATTTCGCCTTGCTGCCGTAATACCGCAGGCTTTCACCTCATCCGCCTCCGGCGCCTCTTCCCGATGAATCGGGACAAGCGCTCAGGGAGAAGGCCTGCCGGCCGGGCAGACCCTGAAGGTTTTCAAAACCTTCAGGGTCTATTGAGGCGCCGATGCAATTTACCCGATGCTGTTGAAAATGAATGAACGGCAAAGAAACGCCCGATCCTGTTCATAAAAAAAGATCTGACAGATTTCTACAATCTGTCAGACCTTTTATAAGCTAACCACACATTCGGGCTAATTCTTTATAATTTTGACACTTTCACGTCCGTGCGGTTTTATGACTTTCATCAGATACAACCCTTGCGGCTGATCCGATAAATCGAAAGTGGTTGTCTCGCCATTCCAGGATGACTGCATGACAAGCTTACCTGTGTTGTTGTAAATAAACAGCGTGGAATTCCGGTAGGCTTTTTCGGAAGTGGCCGATAGTTCGAATTTCCCGTCCGTCGGATTAGGCACGACCTTTATGGCGCCGGGGAAGTAATTTATCGGTTCGTCTTTCCCGACAATAACGATCGGGCTGTCGGAATAAGAAACCAGGTTGCAGGCCACATCCAGGGTGGGATTAAAACCATCGGAGCAATCGCTGCACGTAACCCCGGTAACACAATCCGGATTGTTCGGGTGGCAGTTATCCATATACTGCTCGTAAAACTTATACATCAGCGAAATATCGCCCCCTGAAACATAAGGCGTCATATCATAATCGAACCATTTGGCGATGGAGCCCGGGCACCAGCCGGCGCGATCGTATTTATATGTTCCTTGCTGATTTTCGCAACTATCAGGATTGGGAGTGCAATCGCACCAGTTTAATTGACTAAAAGTATTATCGCCATTCACATAGATATGGTGAGTTGCCTTATAGAATTCTGCAGCATTACCCGTGTTAAGGTTTCCCCAGCCGTGTCCGGTCGAAATCAGTTTTAGCTTGGATGCCACTGCGTTTGCCGGGTATGAGTAATAAAAGGTATCTACCGGCTGCAGGTTGGCATAGTCCCCAAAGGGGAAGATTTGATTCCACACCTCAGTAATATAGCTATACTTATGCGTTGGTACTCCTGCCCGGTATAAAAAGCTGAGATCATAAAGGTAACCATTGTCAAGGGTAGTGCAATTTATCCGGAACCTGATTTTGCCCTGGAGTACCGACATGTAATCAGTAAGGTCAATACTATGGGTGCAAGCTTTGCCAAACGGAGTAATATAACGGATGATTTCTATCCATCTGCCGTCGTGTCCCTGGGCTTCAACCCATGCAACCCTGTCATATTCGCCACATCCTCCGGAAGGGCAATTAACAGTTAATACGGCTGAAATTTTGTCAAATGCTCCGAGAAATGAAGGCAACTCAGCTTCAACTTCCTGTGACACTTTAACTGAACTAAGCCAAATGTCATCTGCGGCCTGCACTTCCATATCTTCCACATCCTGCTGAATATTAATTGAATAAGTTTTGGTTGCAGTCGCCCCGTAATTGTTTGTGGCTAAAACCTGCAGCGAATAAGTGCCATAAGCAGGCGGCGTCCACCAGGCAGTATAATGCGTGTTGTAAAAATCCTGAGCCTGTATCGTTTGCCCGTCAATCCTGAACTGAACGCCTGTCACATGGAAGAGTTCGGGATAAGTGATTTTGCTGATGGCGGCCAGTTGTATTTGCGAGAGCGACGGGACATATACATTGCCCGCGAGCGGATTGCGTAATTCGATTTCCGGGATATGCAGCGCAGGATCCAGTACCATGAATGAATTTATTACGGGATCAGCAGGGTTATATTGTGAATTGCCCGGTTGTGATGCTTCGATGAAAACCATTCCTGTGTCACCGGTAAGGGTAACAATATTGCCGTTCAGGGTGGCCGGGCCGGACAAGATATTGAACTGGACTTCGAGCCCTGAAGTTGAGGTTGCCGAAATGGCAAACGGCGCTGTACTATTCAGTTTATCGGGAATCTGGGGGAAAGAAATTGCCTGATAGGATGAATCAAGGGTGCCGTTAAAGTTTGAGGTGGGACCTGTTAAAGCAAAGTTCAAGAGGTCGCCGTTCCGTTCGGGGGCATATACCTGTGTGATGAGTTGGGTGATGGATGTATTATCGCCTCCCGGCACTCCCTGGTTAAATTTATAATACATCTGCAGATCAGCTTCGGTACCGGTCAGTTCGTTTGCCATCATCTCCTGGATTTCAGCCTGCGTGAGACCGCGTTTCCAGACGGAGACCTCATCAGCTCTCCCGCCGAAAATAAAGTTATAACCGCCAAGCAGGCTTTTACCGATAGCGAAAGGTACTGTTCCGTCGGTGAGTACGCCGGCGGCAGCTTTACTGCCTTTGAGATTGCCGTTGATATAAAGTTTAACTGCCGACCCGTCAAATACCCAGGCAATGTGCTGCCACACCTGCGGAATGATTGTATTTGCAGGGGCTGCATACTCGTATAACGTTCCTGTGGAACTTTTATACCTGCATTCAAGTTTGCCGTCGCTGAGCTGAATTACATAGAATTCGGTCGCGCCTCCCCTGAAACCCATCATGCCCTGTCCGTAAACTAAGGCGTTTGTATAAAACCAGCCGGCCATGGTGATCCCCTGCGTTGAATTGGTAATGTATGATTCCCCGTTGGGAGTAACCACATAATCGTCGATACCATCGAAATCGAGGTACTGATTTGTCTGCGCTTCAGCCATCCTGGCTGTTAATATCAGCAGGATGAAAAGCAACGTCCTGAATATTGTATTTCTGTTTTTCATGGGAGAGGGATTAATGTGAATATATTCTATTTGTTATGTTTATTTTGCCCACCATATTTTCGTCTGAGGCGAGTCGCCTCCCTGCCTTGAGATGGCGTCGTTGCAATTGACAGTGTTGTATTCATATTCCGATGGCGGGTAAGGCATACGGAAATGGTTTATGGGATCGCCTTCGCGGGGTGTCATGCCGGTCCTCCTGGTAAGGGCATAAGCATCCCAGGGTTGCCTGAACATGTCTATCCAGCATTGAGTATAAATTAAACCCAGGAACTCTTCGTCGTTGCTTGCATTCCATGAACCGAAATGCGTTAACACACTTCCCGAATTTACATTCTGAGGAATTGTTATCATATCCTCAAATTTGACTCCGGATATTGGCAGTTGCGATGAAGCGGCTACATTAAGCCACCATTTTACGGATGAAAGAATGCCGTTAAGGTATTCAATATCAGCCATATCTCTGTCCTGGGTTACGCCAATACCTCGTAAGTATGCCTCAGCCTTGATGAAATGAACCTCGGCTCCGGTCATTAAAATAATCGGCATATAATCCTGATCGCGAATGAGGAAATAATTGAAAGGCGAATAGTTACAGTTTTGTTTCAGGGTGAAATTTGCTGCATCGTCGCGGTATGATTCGTATGGAAGGCCGCCTGAGGAAGGGGTCGTATTGTCAGGTATCTGTGGATAGGGCGTCCATTGATTGTTAACATCCGTTTCAAAGAAAATATAAGCCCTGGGATCAAATATTCCGCTCCCGCTGGGGCTGTCAGTTGAGGAAAACTGGTGCCAGATATTACTTCCCATCCGGAGTCCGTTATGTTCCCGGAACGACCAGTTAAGGCTTTCGTTTTTATAACCTATCTCGAGCGGCCATAGGCATGCGCTTTCGAGTACCGGGTTAACAAAATCATAACCCAGCAATACAGGGCGGCCGTCTTCGATGATTTTCTTAATAATATTACCGGCAATTTCAGGCTCCTGGTTCACCATTCTCATCGCATAACGCAGGCGCAGGGAATTGGCGAATTTCTGCCACATTGTGAGGTTGCCTTTAAAAAGTTTGTCAAAGGTTTTAAAACTCGTAAAAGGTTCAACTTCAGCAGTTGTATCGCAGATCAGTGAATCGGCAACCCTGAGTTTTTCAAGCATACTGAGGTAAATGTCGCGCTGGGTATCGTATTCGGGATGAAGATATTCGAGGCTTTGGAAGCCGTAACCGGCTTTGCTTACAGGCATGTCGCCGAACAGGTCGGTCATCTTGAATGTCTTGTACGCGAAAACAATGTCGAGCATTGCTTTCATATTATTGACCGATTTGGAAGGTTCCGCGGTATTAAACCGTTTCTCGAGTTCCCTGAAGGATGGCAGTATTTCATAATAGTTGGTCCAGAGGGCTTCCGTCCCGATGGTATAATTTCCCCACGCATCTTTGGTGAGTGCAGCAAGTTGGGTCTGTTTGTAAAGGATTTCGTTATTGATATAAAATTGTTCATTTCCGGAAAGTACCAGCGATTCGATAATTCCGTTGAACAGGGCGCCATCGCTGGCAGTAGTGAATCCTAAGGGGTTGGTATTAATCTCGCTAAAATCTTTGGTACATGATCCTATGAATAAAAGTGCAGGTATGATCAGGAGGGCCGGAATGTATTTTTTCATGGTAGTTCTTTGTTGAAGTTTAGTTGACCAGTCGTACAGTTAAATGATTAAAACGAGGCATTTACCCCAAAAGAGAAGGATTGGGTGCTGGGATAGGAAGCCCATTCAAATCCCTGTGCATTGCCTGAACCCATTATGCCTTCCGGGTTTATTTTATCGGGAAGCGTTGTATAAATGTAAAAGAGGTCGCGCCCGGTGAGGTTAATGGTAAGAGCCTGGAATACTTTTATTTTTTTTGTCAGGCTTTCCGGAATTCTATAGGACAACGAGATTTCACGCATTTTGACCCAGGTGTTTTCCAGTATTCCCGGTTTAGAGATGAATTTTCCCCAGCCTCCGGCATTGGGGAGATACTTGTAGTAATAATGCACTACTTTGGTATTTTTTGTCCCGTCGGCATAAACGCCATCCAAAATCACGCCCACATTCCTTACATTTCCTTCCGGATCGGTATACGGAAGGCCGCCTCCGTCACGTTCAAGCAAGGTGGATGGGCTTTGCCCGGTTTGCAGCGAAATCACATACGATCCGCAATAGATGTCGCCTCCCCATTTTGTGTCGACCAGGGCGGATAACCTCAGGCCTTTCCATGAGATATCCGCATTTACGGCGCCCGTGAAATCAGGAGACGCATTCCCGACAGGAACCCGGTTATCGGTAATCAGGAATTTGGTGCCTTCGTCATTTAAAATGCGTTCCCCTTTATCATTATAAAGATAATCGTAGCCGACAATGGTTCCGTAGTCGTCGCCTTCTTTCAGCGCTATGGCCGGTCCGTTAAGTCCCCAGATTTCAGCAAGCAGATAGGTATCGGAATAATCTCCCAGACTGACGATCTTATTCCTGTTACGTGCGAAATTGAAGCCTGCTTTTATTATCAGATTGTTCGTCTGAACCGGTACCGTATTGATGATTAGCTCAACGCCGCGGTTTGAAAGGGTGCCTTCGTTAATGCTTATCCCCGGAGCTCCCGAACTAACGGGTACCGGAAGGTCGAGTATCTGGTCAAAGGAGTACTTGTAGTACCAGGTAAAGTCAATATCAATCCGGTTTTCAAAAAGGCCGATATTGACCCCTGCTTCATAGGAATTGACCCGCTGGGGTTTCAGCCGGTAAGGGGGTATCCGGGAAGGAAAGTATGAGGTCTGGTCTCCTCCGAAGAAGCTGGTAGTATAATAGAAATGAGCCTGATACGGATTGCCCCCTGATGCAGTTTGCGAAATGCCGCCCCTGATTTTAAGGAAATTAAGCCACGGTAAATATTTTTGCAGTTGTAAAGCCTCGGATGCAATATAACTGGCAGATACGGAGGGGTAGATGAAGGAATTGCTGTAAGAAGGAAGTGTGGAAGACCAGTCGTTCCGGGCTGTAAATTCGAGGAACAGGTAGTCTTTATAAGCGAAGTTGAGGAACGAATATACCGAATTATTCCTGATTCTGGATATCCCTTCCTGCGTTGCCACTTTTGAAAGGGCATCGCCGGTCTCCTCAACCATTATTTGCCCGTTCTCATCTTTGACATAATTGGTTTCCGTATAGTTAAAGAAGGTATACATGTTGGGATAGTACCACGTTCCGGAGTGCCCGTAAATCGAGTAATAATTATAATCCCAGCGGTTTGCGCCTGCCGTAAATTTAACGGTGACCGGCGAATTAAAAATCATTTTCTTTTCAGCCGTTAGTATCAGGTCGAAATTGTCGTTGTAACATTTTGAGAGTTCGTTTGAATAAGAGCCGCCCAATAAGCCTATAACATCAGTAGGCTTACTGGTTGCCGTCTTACTTTCAACGACATAATCACGTCCGGCCCTTCCGGTGAAGTTCAGCCAGGGAGTAACAGCGTATGAAAGCGCAAGGGAGCCAGTATATTTGTCCCTGCTGAGTTGGGTATTGTTGTTATAATAGTCCCACCAAAGGTATCTGTCGACATACAGGAATGGATATCCGTCAAGTTTGTTCTGTGACCCGTCAGCCAACTGGTAATTTTTCAGGTCAAGGTTCTGGTAACTGCGGGGCCAGGAATACAGATATCCTTTGTTGAACGAATTCTGGTCTTCGCCCAGGATAGGACTGTTTAACCGGTTGAACCTTACATAGGTAAGCACGGCGTCAGCTTTCACTTTTTCGGAGATATTGATCGTGGTGCCTACATTAATGGTGGTGCGGTCGTAATTGCTGTTCCTGATAATCGGTTTGTGATCCTGCCGCGTAAGCGATATTCGCAGCGTCCCTTTTTCGCTGCCGCCGGTAGCTTCAATATTGTGGGTCCGGGTGAATCCGTCCTGATAGGGTTCTTTGAAGTTGTCGGGCTGGGGCGAGTAGTTCCGCATTTCTCCATCCCACCATTTAACCAGTTGACCTTTCATCTCGGGCCCCCACGAAACGGATGATCCATAGTATCCGAATTCTTCGGAAGTGCTTGATGTTTTTCCTTCCTGGTTAATGACGAGCTTGTCATTTCCATAGACGCCGGGATATTGAAGAATGCCGTTTTCATCAACAGGGAATGCAGGTTCGGTGAACGAAACAGGACCGCCGGCGCCGTATTTGTTTTGCACTTCGCGATATCTGTATGGATGGGTGATTTTTTCTTCAAAGTTGTATGTAATTCCCAATCCGCTCTGTTTCTTTCCCCTTTTGGTGGTGATGAGGATCACCCCGTTGGCTCCCCTGGATCCGTATAAAGCGGATGCGGCGCCTCCTTTCAGTACCGAGTATTCTTCGATATCCAGCGAGTTCAGGTCCGAGATGCCGTTGCCCCAGTCAACGCCGCGGCCAATGTCTGTGAGGCCTTCAGTGTTTTCCAGCGGGACATTGTCGACTACAATCAGGGGCTCGTTGTTGCCGCCCAGGTTGTTGTTGCCCCTGATGGTGATGCGCGTTGTGCCGCCGTCGACGCCGTCGCCCTGCGAAACCATGACGCCTGCGCTACGTCCGGCAAGGGCATTTATGATGTTGGGGGCTCCTGCGTTTGCAATTTGTTTAGTTTCAATTTTTTCGGTGGAATAACCAATTTCCCGCTTCTGGCGTTTTACACCGAGGGCTGTAACAACAACTTCTTCAAGGCGTGTAGCGGCCGGTTTCATCACTACATTAATTACACTCTGGTTCCTGACAGTGATTTCCTGTTTTTCATATCCCAGAAAGCTGAAAACCAATATATTGGAAGATGAAAGACGGGATAGTGCGTATTTACCGTTAATATCGGTAGTAGTGCCGGTTGAGGTGCCTTTTATCAGAATGGATACTCCGGGTAAGGTTGATCCGTCTTCGGATGAGGTGACCGTACCGGTCACGGCCATCTGTTGAGCGCTTGTTAGCAAGGAGAAGGTGAGAAATAGAAGCAGGAGTTGAGTAGATTTTCCCATATTCAGGTTTTTAAATTTTAAAATCTAATTATTATCGCAAGCCTTTAAACATTTATCCCGCAAGCCTTTCATAATTAAACTTTTTTGGTGCTTTCAATTAATGCGGAAGTATTTAATTTAAAGGCTTATGGAGCCCGGGTGGCAGGTGATATCCTGTAAAAATATAAAGATTTTGAGAAGCGCAATGCTTTTCACTGGCATCAGAAAAGAATTTTTTCTCCCGGGCACGGTTGAAGTCTTAATAAGCGTGACAGTTGCTGCATCAGCAGGGGGTAAAAAGGGTATAATTGTTCTTCTTCTGTATTCAAAAGTAATCATTGCCGGTTGATCCGGAATGGTATGGATGAAAGTACGATGCTGACGCCGACGAAGGCTGCGGCAATGATGCTTCCGGGCCCTGCTTGATTTCCCGGCATTCAGGCAAACCGGACGTTTGAGAGGATTACAGATGCCAATCAACACCACCGGTTGATCATGGAGAAATCTCTGTTTATTCCTTCAGCCTGCGGGTCATCATTTGTTCAACAATCGAGAAGAGTTTCACAGGGTTATGTACCCGCCAGGGAATGTTATTAAATTTTCCGCCCACGGCCAGATAGTAATCAATATTCGACTGTTCGATTTCACGGATCACATGTTCGCGGAAGTTGAGTAAAACAATCCAGCCGTCGTCGATTTCTTCGAACCATTCCTGGTAATAGGAATCGTCGGAAGCATGAAATTCGAGTACGTTTTCGCCAATAAATATGAATTTTGTAATTCCTTGTTCGATAAGATATTCAATTACATTGCGTTTCAGGTACATGATGTCGTTGTACAGGCAATCGTTCCATTCGCCGAAAAGTTCAATGATACAGAAGTTCTTAACATAATCGGCATATAAAATTTTAAGATAAAGCGTAGCCGAACCAAACTCATCCCACTGCGGATGTATCAGGTAATTGTATATCTGGTGAGTGAATTCAAATTCAGAATACTCTCTCCCGTAAAAGGGCGATCGTTCATCTTCGGAGGAAATATAGAGGAGCCTCCATGAATAAAACGGTTCAATGTCGTGCATCCGGCAGATCTGGGTTGAGGCGGTTTTGCTGAGGTATGGGCATCAGTGAAATGCAGCCATCAGCAGGTTGATATCCTGGAAAGGCAGGCGGTAGGTATCGCTGATGAATTTATTGGTAGAAATGCCGTTGAAAATATATACGCTTTGACGGACGCCGTAGTTGGAATGCAGCACCTGTTCGAGGCCGCCTTCTTCCCCTATTTTTTCCAGGATAGGCGTCAGGATGTTGCTCAGGGCGTACGATGCCGTGTGCGGTACTTTTGAGGGGATATTCGGAACGCAGTAATGGGTAACGCCATATTTTCTGAAGACAGGATTCTGATGGTCGGTAGGATGGGAGGTTTCAAAACAGCCTCCCTGGTCGATGCTTACGTCGATCAGTACCGCCCCTTCTTTCATTTGTTGTACCATTTCTTCGGTAACCAGGCATGGAGTGCGTCCCACGGTGGAGTGTACCGCGCCGATCACAACATCGGCTGTCTTCAGGTTGTTAAGCAGGATGCGCGGCTGCAGAATGGAGGTGAATATCCTCACGTTCAGGTTGTTTTGCAGCCTTCGCAGCTTGTAAATCGAATTGTCGAAGATTTTCACGAAAGCGCCCATTCCCAGGGCGGCGCGGGCGGCAAATTCGCCAACCGTCCCGGCCCCGAGTATAACTACCTCAGATGGAGTGATGCCCGAGAAACCGCCCAGCATTTTTCCGCGTCCGTATTCGGCATGGCTCATGAACTCGGCGGCAAGCAGTATTGAGGTGTTGCCGGCTATTTCGCTCATGGCGCGGATGATAGGAAAAGTGCCGGTTTTATCCTGAAGGAATTCAAAAGCAAGGGCAGTCGATTTTTTTGCCGTCAGTTTCCTGAAATATTCTTCAGTCAGTCCCGGGTGATACAGCGAGGAAATAATGGCCTGCCGGCTGGTCAGCATGTCGGTTTCGCTGCAGTCGGGCGGTGCGATTTTTACCACAATGTCGGCAGTATATACCTGACGCACATCCGGGACTATTTCGCCTCCCATTTCGCTGTAATCATGGTTTGAAAAATGGGCGGATTCGCCGGCTTTATTTTCGATGATAACCCTGTGCCCTTGCTGAACCAGCAAACCAACCGCATCCGGGACCAGCGCGATACGATTTTCGTTGAGCGAGGTTTCGCGGGGAATGCCAATTGTAAGCTGCCGGGGCGTTTTTTTTATTTCCAGCGTTTCTTCACGGGGCATGTAAGCCGCACCATGCAGAAGGTTCTGGAGGTTGTTGTTTGATAAGTCCATGACCTGTTTTCTTTCAGAAAGTAAAATATCTTGCTTCAGTTTCCGCGTCAGTTTCTATCCTGACTTCAACCGCGTCAGAGGGCAGCAGGTTTTCGATTTTTTCAGGCCATTCAATCAGGCAGTAGTTGCCGCTGAAAAAGTAATCCTCATAACCGATGTCGAGCATTTCTTCCCAGTTTTTTAACCTGTAAAGGTCGAAATGATAAATGCTCTGCCCGTTTTTGGCAAGATATTCATTTACAATAGCAAATGTAGGACTGTTTACGATGGTTTCAACACCAAGTTGCCTGCAAAATTCTTTAATAAAAGTGGTTTTTCCGGCGCCCATATTGCCATAAAAGGCAAAAATCCTTCTTCCGGGCCAGGCGCTGAGAAGCGACTTTGCGATGTCGGCAAGCTCGCCAGGGCTTTTACAGGTATAAGTTTGCGGCATAGTCAGGTTATTTGGCTTTCAGAAAGGCGATCGGAACAATCATTTCTTCCATGGAAATGCCGCCATGCTGAAAGGTATTCCGGTAATAGTTGACGTAATAATTGTAATTGTTGGGGTATGCGAAGAAATCGTCGCGGCGGCTGAAAACATAGGCAGAACTTACGTTGGACCGCGGCAGGAAGATGTCGGCCGGATTCTTTATCTCGAATACTTCGCGCTTGTCGTAATTGAGGCTGCGTCCGGTTTTGTAACGCAGGTTGGTGTTGGTATTGCGGTCGCCGATAATTTTCACGGGATTGCTGACCCTTACAGAGCCATGATCGGTAGTAATGATGAGGTTGACTTTTTTCTCGGCCAGGAAACGGATAATGTCAAACAAAGGGGAGTGTGCAAACCAGGAAACCGTGAGGGAACGGTAAGCGGCTTCGTCATCGGCAAGCTCGCGTATTACTTCCATTTCGGTACGGGCGTGCGAAAGCATGTCGACGAAATTGTAAACAATTACGTTGAATTTGTTTCCCATCAGGTTAGGCAGTGTTTCCGCCAGTTTCTGCCCGCTGGCAAGGTTCAGGACTTTGGTATAGGAATAGGCGACATTTTTAGCCTGACGTTTCAGGTTTTCGCCCAGCAATTCGTTTTCAAATTGATTCTTTGTGCCTTCCTCGTCTTCATCCACCCAGTATTTCGGATATTTTTTTTCTATTTCACTCGGCAGAAGCCCTGCAAAGAGGCTGTTTCGCGCATATTGCGTTGTGGTGGGAACTATGGCGTAATAAACCTCATCGCGCTCAACCCTGTAATATTGTTCAATGATGGGCTGCAACACTTTCCACTGATCGTACCGCATATTGTCGATCAGGATCATAAAAAGGTTCTGGTCGGTATTGATCAGGGGGAAAACTTTATCGCGGAGCAGCGTATGGGATTGAACCGGCTTGTCAACGGCCTTGCCGTTTACCCAGTCAACATAATTGTTTTCAACAAATTTGCAGAAGACCTGGTTGGCTTCTTCCTTCTGCATGCGCATTACATCGACGATGCCCTGGTCCTGCGATTTTTCGAGTTCCAGCTCCCAGTATACCAGCTTTTTATATACCTCGCCCCATTCTTCGTGGCTCAGGCGCCCGGAAAATTCCATGCCGATATTCCGGAATTGCTGCTGATAGGCATAAGTCGTTTTTTCGCTGATGAGCCGCTTGTTTTCAAGGTTCTTTTTAACGCTCAGCAATATTTGTTTCGGATTCACCGGTTTGATGAGATAATCCGAAATATTCGACCCGATGGCGTCTTCCATGATATGCTCTTCCTCACTCTTTGTGATCATGACGACAGGAAGGTTAGGATGGCTGGCTTTGATGATCGACAGCGTTTCAATGCCTGAAAGCCCCGGCATCTGTTCATCAAGAAATACAATATCGACCGGCTGGCTTTTCAACAGGTCAATGGCTTCGTCACCGTTGTTTGTGGTGTAAACCTGGTATCCCTTTTCCCTTAAAAACAGGATATGCGGTTTCAGCAGGTCTATTTCATCATCAGCCCATAGGATTACTCCGTTTTCCATGATTTGCTTTTTATTGTACGATGACTATGAATTCGTTTTAACAGTTATTCTTTATCTTTGTTTTATGCAATTGACCAGCCTTCAGACGGGTTAACCGGTATCGTTTCAATAATAATGCCGGTTCTCCTGTTTTTATTGCAGGGCCGCACTTTTAATTCATAGTCTCATATACAAATTTAACAATTTTTGTGAGCCATTTCATTCCCAATAAACGAAAAATCATCAATGATCCGTTGCACGGTTTCATCACCGTGCCCGATGAACTTACCTTTGACGTGATTGAGCACCGGTACTTTCAGCGGCTGAGGCGGATAAAACAGCTCGGTTTCACATCAATGGTTTATCCCGGCGCTTTACATACCCGTTTTCATCATGCCCTGGGCGCCATGCATCTCATGAGGCAGGCTATTGAAACGCTCAGGATCAAAGGATTTCGGATAACCGATGACGAAGCTGCCGGCGCATCGCTCGCTATCCTGCTGCATGATGTAGGGCACGGACCGTATTCCCATGCACTCGAAAACTGCCTTGTTTACGGAATGAACCACGAAGATATCACAGTGTTCTTCCTGGACAGGCTGAATGAGGAGTTTGAAGGGAAACTGGAAACCGCCATCAGGATTTTTAAGGACGAGTACCCGGAAAAATTTCTGCACCAGTTGATCTCAGGCCAACTGGATGTTGACCGGCTTGATTACCTTATGCGGGACAGCTTTTTCACGGGCGTGAGCGAAGGCGTGATCAGCACAGACCGTATCATCAAAATGCTGACCCTGGTTGACGGTGAAATTGCTGTTGAAGGTAAAGGCATTTATTCGATTGAGAAATTTGTGGTTGCCCGGCGACTGATGTATTGGCAGGTGTATTTTCATAAAACGGTGCTTGCCGCTGAATATACCCTGTTGAATATACTGAGAAGGGCAAAATACCTCAGCGAGCGGGGGGCGCAGTTGTTTGCCACGCCGGCATTTTCTTTCTTCCTATCCAATCACATAACAGCCGATGATTTTCGGGACGATCGTCAGATTTTGGAACTCTTCTCGCAACTTGATGATTTTGATATTTTTTCGGCTATCAAAGTCTGGACATCCCACGAGGACAGGATATTGTCCATGCTGAGCCGGGCCCTGGTATACAGAAACCTGCCAAGGGTGGAACTTCAATCGGGCCCGTTTGATGATTCTTTTGTCGGGGAGCTGAAAAAACGTCAGAAGGCCCAGATGCAACTCTCCGACGAGGACCTTGATTACTTTATTTTCACCGGAAGCATTGCCAATGATGCCTATATCCCATTCCGTGATAAGATCAACATTGTAGACAAACAGGGCCATATTTCCGATATTGCCATGGCTTCGGACCAGCTCAATGTGGCTATACTTTCAAAAACAGTCACAAAGTATTTTATCTGTTATCCCAAAAGTATCGGAATAAAGGAAGGCCGGAGCAATGGATGATTGTCGGTTGCCTGGCGGCGTATTCGTTAATATTCCTATATTTGCAGGTCACAAGAAAAGTGTTTATTATCAACCATAACATACTTCCTTTATGAAATTCAAGGCAAGCGAGATAGCCGCCCTGATAGGCGGTGCCGTTGAGGGGGATCCTGAAATAGTTATCACCAAAATAGCGAAAATAGAAGACGGCGAATCTCAAGCAATTAGTTTCCTTGCTAATCCAAAATATGAACCGTTCATATACAACACCCAGTCATCGGTTGTTATCGTAAAGACCGACTTCAGGCCGGAACACCCCTTATCATGCACCCTTATCAAAGTTGACGATCCCTACACCGCTATTGCCGTGTTGCTTGATATGTACAACAAGATGAACAAACCAAGGACCGGCATCAGCAGCCTTGCTTTTATTTCAGGATCTGCCAAAACGGGGAATGACGTTTTTATTGGCGAGTTCGCCTTTGTTGGTGAAAATGCTGTGATTGAAAATGAGGTGAAAATTTATCCGCAGGCATATATCGGGGACAACGTAAAAATCGGCGAAGGCACCATCATATATCCGGGGGTTGTCATCTATCACGATTGCGAAATAGGAAAGCACTGTACTGTTCATGCCGGAGTTGTTCTGGGCGCCGATGGTTTTGGTTTTGCGCCCCAGGATGACAACAACTACATGAAGATTGCCCAGATCGGGAATGTGGTGATCGAAGACAATGTTGAAATCGGGGCTAATACCACCATCGATCGCGCTACGATGGGATCCACCATTATCCGTAAAGGCGTGAAACTCGACAACCTCATCCAGATCGGCCATAATGTGGAGATTGGTGAGAACACGGTGGTTGCAGCGCAAGCCGGATTTGCCGGTTCTACGCATCTGGGCCGGAATTGCATGATAGGGGGGCAGGCCGGGTTCGCCGGCCACATTGTAATTGCCGATGATGTAAAAATAGGGGCACAGGCGGGCGTACCCAACAATATTCCGAAACAGGGCAGTATCATGCTCGGCGCCCCTGCTATTGATATCAGGCAATTCAGACGGTCGGTGGCGGTTTTCAATCATCTCGATAAACTTGCGCAAAGGGTATCGGAACTCGAAAAGAAGCTGGCTGAAGCAACTAACCAACCTGAAGGGAAATAGAGTCATACATCATTCTATTTAACTAACGAAAACACTGCAGAATGGTCGAAAAACAATGTACTATAAAACAGCCGGTAAGCCTTTCGGGCGCCGGATTGCATTCAGGGAAAGATGTTACCTTAACGTTCAGGCCTGCCGAAGCCGGGCATGGAATAAAATTCCGCCGGATTGATATGGATGGACAGCCCGTTATTGATGCCATTGCCGATTATGTTGTTGATACTTCACGGGGAACCACAATACAGCACCAAGGCGTCAGGGTTGCCACGATTGAACACACGCTGGCCGCCGTTGTGGGAATGGGTATTGATAATATCCTGATTGATGTTGACAGTCCCGAGATGCCGATTATGGACGGAAGCGCTGCAGCCTTTGCCGAAGCCCTTTCAAAAGCCGGAATCGTTGAACAGGATGCCGACCGGGAATATTTTGAAGCCCATACAACGCTTACCTATTCCGACCCGCACCGGAAGAGTGAAATGATCCTGGTTCCCGAGGATAACTTCCGCGTTTCGACCATGATCGATTTCGAAACCCGCATTTTGGGCACACAATACGCATCCATCGATGATATCAGTAATTTCAGGGATGAAATTGCCAATTGCCGCACCTTTGTTTTCCTCCATGAACTAGAATACCTCATATCAAACAACCTGATAAAAGGCGGCGATATCAACAACGCCATTGTGTTTATTGACAGGCTGCTCGGCGATGCCGAACTTGACAGGCTGGCCAAATATTTTAACAAGGATAAAATTGAAGTCCTGAAAGAGGGTATACTCAACAACCTGGAACTGCGTCACCATAATGAACCGGCCCGTCACAAACTGCTTGATGTTATCGGCGACCTGGCCCTGATCGGTATGCGGATCAAAGGCCACGTGATTGCAACCCGTCCCGGGCATGCCGTAAATACAAGTTTCGCCAAACTGGTGCGCGATCAGGTCATCCTATCCAAGCAAAAACCAACATTCGATATCTTTAAAACACCCGTTTATGATATCAACGATATCCGGCGGTTCCTGCCCCACAGGCCGCCCTTCCTGCTGATTGATAAAATCATTGAAATCAGTGATAATCATGTGGTTGGTGTGAAAAATGTGACGATGAATGAACCTCATTTTACAGGACATTTTCCGGAAGAACCTGTGATGCCCGGAGTATTGCAACTTGAAGCCATGGCGCAAACCGGCGGAATCCTGGCATTGCATAACGTGCCTGATCCTGAAAATTATGCAACCTATTTTCTGAAGATCGACAATGTGAAATTCCGGCATAAAGTGGTTCCCGGAGATACCCTGCTTCTCTCTCTTGAATTGATATCGCCTGTCAGGCGCGGAATATTCCACACCAAAGCCAACGCATTTGTTAATAATGTGCTGGTCACGGAAGCTGAACTTGTGGCCCAGATCACCAGGAAAAAAACTGTCAACACCGACAACAATACTGTAAAATCATGAACCAACCCTTAGCTTATGTGCATCCTCAGGCAAAAATTGCAAAGAATGTAGTTATTGAGCCTTTTGTTAATATCGAGAAGAATGTTGAGATTGGTGAAGGAACATGGATAGGGTCAAACGTAACCATCATGGAGGGCGCCACGATCGGGAAAAACTGCCGTATTTTTCCCGGCGCCGTCATTGCCGCAATTCCCCAGGATTTGAAATATAACGGTGAAGAAACCGTAGTCAGGATAGGCGACAACACAACCATCCGCGAATTTGTTACCATCAACCGGGGAACCAAAGCCAGTTGGGAAACCGTGATCGGGAATAACTGCCTCATTATGGCGTATGTGCATATCGCCCACGATTGTTCGGTTGGCAATAATTGCGTGCTTGCAAATTCGGTGGCCCTGGCAGGGCATATTTCGGTGGAAGACTGGGCCGTTATCGGCGGGCATTCGGCCGTTCACCAGTTTGTTTCTATCGGACAGCATTCAATGACTTCGGGTGGAGCGCTTGTGCGTAAAGATGTGCCGCCATACACAAAAGCAGCCCGGGAACCGATTTCGTTTGTAGGTATCAACAGTATCGGGTTACGCAGACGCGGCTTTACTTCAGAAAAAATCGCTGAAATTCAGGAAATTTACCGCATCCTTTACCTGAAAGGCTATAACGTGACCCAGGCAGTTGGAATTATTGAAACCTCAATGCCCCCGACCTCCGAACGCGATGAGATCATTTCCTTCATCGCCCGTTCGCAACGCGGGATAATGAGAGGGTTTTCTTCAGGAAGAGAATAGCCGGTAAAATCTATAAGCCTGTAATCTAAGGCAATCCGGGTCAAACAGTGTCACAGGCAGATACTCATGGAAATATTTCTGGACAACATCAGCCGTAAATATAACCACGAGTGGGTTTTCCGAAATTTATCCTTCACATTCTCATCTGGAAATTCGTGTGCCGTGCTTGGTCCTAACGGCTCCGGCAAATCCACCCTGCTGCAGATCATTTCCGGTCACCTGCATCCTACCGGCGGCACGGTGCAATACCGGCTCAACGGATCAATGCTGCCGGATGAGCAAATATTCAGGTATATCGCCATTACTGCTCCCTATATTGAATTAATCGAGGAATTTACCCTGCCTGAGATGATATCCTTTCACCTGAAGTTCCGAAACTTAAGGCATGGCATGGATGTAAAAGAGTTCATGGATATCCTTGATATCGGAAGCAACCGTGATAAATGCCTGAAATATTTCTCCTCGGGTATGAAACAACGGGTTAAACTTGCGCTGGCAATACTGAGCGATGTGCCGGTTTTGCTGCTCGATGAACCTGCGACAAACCTGGACGCTTCAGGTGTCGCATGGTACAGGGGCCTTGTGGCGGAACATTGCGCGGACCGGATCGCAGTTATCTGTTCCAACTCGCAACCGGCAGAATGCGATTTCTGCCATACTTCGTTGCTGGTTGAAAACTATAAGGGGACGCGGTAAAACAGGGCGTCATCAGGCTGTTATAGTTTGGGATGACCGGCATCTGCCGGATAATATTATCAGTTTATGATTATGAGTAGGTTACAGATTGGCAGGAATTCCTTAATTTTGCACACTTTTTAACAACAAAAATCAATTCTATGGCCACAACAGCTGATTTCCGTAACGGATTATGCATCGAATTCAAAGGTGATTTATATAAAATTGTAGAATTTCAACATGTAAAACCGGGCAAAGGCGCTGCTTATGTGCGTACCAAACTGAAAAACCTGAAATCCGGGAAAGTGCTGGACAATACCTTTGATGCCGGAGAACGTATCGATGTGGCACGTATCGAACGCCGTCCTTACCAGTTCCTGTACAAAGACGATTCAGGCTATCATTTCATGAATACGCAGACGTTTGAACAAACATTCGTTGAGGAAGAAATGGTGGATGGCCATCAATTCCTGAAAGAAGGCCAGGAAGTGGAAATTATGTTTCATGCTGACACCGAATCGATACTTTCGTGCGAATTGCCATCGATCGTTGAACTGGAGATCACATACACCGAACCGGGACTTCGCGGAGACACGGCCACCAATACCCTGAAACCGGCAACTGTTGAAACAGGGGCCACCGTTCGGGTTCCGCTGTTTATCGAAGCCGGCACCCGTATCCGTATCGATAGCCGCACCGGCGACTATATCGAACGCGCCAAATAAGCAAATACTCAGATTTATACTGCACAACCCAACAGGGCCCTACCCCATGAAGTTTGCCCTTCCTCTTACTTTACAGCAAATTGCAGCTTTTCTCCAGGCTGAATTTTCCGGCGATCCCGGTTTCCCTGTGAAAGGCCTCAACGAAATACACATGGTGGAAGCAGGCGACCTTACCTTCGTCGACCATCCCAAGTATTACAACAAAGCCCTTGGCTCAAAGGCAACTACTATCATTATCAACAAAAAAGTTGATTGCCCGAAGGGTAAGTCGCTGATTTTTTCTGAGGACCCTTTTGCCTGCTATGTAAAACTGGCAAAATTTTACTCCCCGTTTGTACCAGCCTCCTCCATGCTCAGCGATTCAGCCGTAATCGGCGGGGGAACGGTCATTCAACCGGGCGCATTTGTGGGGAACCATGTTGTAATCGGTAAAAACTGCATCATTCATCCCGGCGTTTCCATTTATGACGGTACCCGGATCGGCGATAACGTAATCATTCATGCCAACAGTGTCCTCGGCAGCGACGCCTACTATTTTCAGCGCAAGCCGGAGGGCTATCGTAAACTGGTATCCTGTGGCCGGGTCATTATCGGCAATAATGTGGAAATCGGCGCGCTTTGTTCGATTGATAAAGGGGTTTCGGGCGATACCATTATCAGTGACGGCGTCAAATTCGATAACCATGTTCAGGTTGGGCATGATACCTTTATCGGAAAGAACTGCCTTATCGGGGCACATACTGCTATCGCCGGGGTTACGCGTATTGAAGATGACGTAATCATCTGGGCCAGGGTTTCCGTAAACAAGGATATTGTGATCGGGAAAGGAGCTGTTATCCTTGCTACATCGGGAGTTGATAAATCACTCGAAGGCGGAAGAACCTATTATGGCGTTCCGGCTGATGAAGCATTTAAGAAATGGCGTGAAGTGGCAGCAATCCGTAAATTGCCGGGGTTGTTCAGAAAATTGCAGTAGATCGTAGATATTTACGAGCCTTCTTTTCAAAAAAGAGGGCTTTTTTATTCCCCGGACGACGGCTCCTGTAATTGCGGGGCGCCGGAGGAAGATTGTTTATCGTCGGTATTCTTTGCGTTCCGGCAATGATATACATCCAGGGCAACCAGGATGGCAACGAACCCCCAGAAGGGGACAGAAGCCTTATCGGTATCAAGGAAGTTATTCATGATGCCATGAATGTAATAAGTAATAAGGCCAAGGGTAACAGATAAGGAAAGCAGGCGTACCCTTCGGTCGGGAGCGTCGCGGTAAACTTTCAACCCGGTGTATATGGCGGTGATCATTATGGCCAGCACGATAAGAAGCCCGGGGAATCCGGTTTCGGCCAGAGGCCCGATGTATTCGCTGTGCGCATTGCCGAGGTCGCCGAGGTTGGTGCTGATAATGGTCTTTTCACGTGAGCTCTGAAAAGGTGCATATTCAAACTGGTATGTGCCCGGGCCCCAGCCGAATAAAGGCCTTTCGTGATACATGCGCAAAGCCGACTGCCACCGGTTGATGCGTTCCAGGTTCGATGCATCGGACGATATATTGGAAATGGATTGGATATGTTCAATCACATTGGCAGATGAATCCTGTTTGTTTTTCTCCAGTTTATCGAGGATCTCGAATTTAAACGTGAAGAAAATGGCGAAAATCCCGACCACGGTTATGGCAATCCATTTGAATTTAATGCGCAGTACAATAAGAATTAATATTGCGGCTGCTAATGCACAGCTAACCCACGCAGCCCGGCTGAATGACAGGTACAATGCCATAAACAGGATTGCTGCGGCAATGCTGGCAAAAATCCGTATCCTTACAGAGGATGACTTATCAAAAATATATCCGACGAGCAAAGGAATGAAAAGCGAAAGGATCGCGCCATAGGCGGTATGGTCATTGTAAAATGGCTGCATGACCCAATGGCCTGCTTTTTCACTAAAACCATACTGCTTGTGTTCGAAGGTGGTAATCGCTATCACAATAATAAGGGGGATAACATAAGCCCAGCCAAATGATCTGGCTTTTTTAACATCCCTGAATAAAAATGCACCGAGATAAAACATGGGGATTACAAACCATAACCTGGCAGCAAAATATTTGAAGGAAACTATCGGGCGCACGCTCGTACAGGAGGTGATAAACATCCAGATAAGGCTGATAAAGATGACAATAGATACAGGATGCCTGAGTATCTTTTTGTCCGGATATCCTTCAATAATCACTTTGAGGGCAAAAACCAGAAGAATTCCGATCAGCAAGGGTTCTGACGGCAACGATATGCTGATGCCGAGGTCATAATTCCCTACGTTAACGGCAAGAGGCGTTGATAAGACGGCAAGGTAGAACGCTTTTTCGAAATGAAAGACATACAGGAGAATCAGCATGATGGCCAGGGGGATGAAGATACCCCAGTAATACTCCTTTTTTACCACCAGGTATGTGTTCAACAGGATGAACAATGCCGTGATAATGTATACAATCGATATTTTGATCCGGTCGGTCAAAGGGGTGCTGTTATGCCGTTATTAAAAGATTGCTTCGGGAGAATTTTACTGTTCAGTCGGTTTGGACTTCTTTTTCTCAATGATCGAAATTGTGAGCAGGCTTAGCAACAACGCGCCGCCAACGAAATAGAGCATGATCAGCACCCGCTTCGGGTACGATTTTTTATCAGCAATCTGAGGAGGCGTAACCACATTCAGAAAGGTGAATTCTTTACTGGTATCGAAAACGGCAAGATCATATTCCTGCATAATCAGATCATATTCATTGGCCAGTCCGTACATACGGTATGCCAGGTAAAGCAAATCGCCGTCCGCGTTTTTTATTCCCGTCCGGACGGGACTTGGTTTCCGGTTGTCGTTTATCACGCCCATAGTTTCGGCGCTTTTCGAAAGGAAATCGTTATTTCCCTGGTGGGCATTCAGCAGGGACTTCGTGGAATCAATTTCCCGTTGTTTTACAGCCAGGGCGCTTTTGTAACCATCCACTACTTCAATATATTTCTGTCGGTGTGCGTCCCTGATTTTCATATTGGTATAATAGATGATGGCATTCACCATATCGCGGGCAACCACCGGATCGCGGTCAAACACGGTGATTTCAACGCTTTCGTATGGCGTCTTAGCTACTTTTACGAATTTGTCGTACAGGTACGACATCGTAGAAGTGAAATACTCGTATGATGAATCGATGCCATAGTGTTTCGGAAGATCAAATTTCCTCATGACACTATCTTTTACATCCTTTGAATTGATCCATTGCAGCATCTGTTCTGTTTCACTTTCATCAGAGTACGGAGCAATATTCGACGGATAAGCCACGGCAACCGATTTAAACCGGGGCGTTATAACGAGCGGGCTCGATACGATCAACGAAACAAGGGCTGCCAGTATGGATAATATCAGGAGGTGCCATTTCCATTTGGCAAGGATTTTCAGCAGGTTGTTGTTGTCAAAAAAATTTTCCATGCGTTTATGCCTGTTTGTTCTGGTTTTTAAATTAAAGCAAAAGAGTTGTATAAGGTCACTTTTCTGATGGCTCCCTTAATTTTTTTACAGGAAATGATTTCAGTTTCTGCAGTTCATTCCCCCATTGTTCAACAGCCGCAATAGCCATGGCTGTGATCAGAAAAGTCGACAGGATGCTGGTGAGGACTATTAACCACCGGACGGGATAAGCTTTTTTTTCGGCTTTATAAGCATTTTGAACAATAAATTTCTGGGGAATGCTCTTATGGGCATCTATCTTGGCTTCATCATAGCGGGTTTTTACAAAATTGAGCTGTTCCTGTTCGAGTTCAAGCGCGTCGCGTAAGGAAACGTAAGCTCCCCCGTATTGTGAAAGTATATCCAGTTTTTTTTCAAGCGCTTTTACGCCGGTTTTGTTGCCCCGGGCTATTTCTACAGCAAGCTGCTGATTGATCATCTCAGCCTGCGTTTCATAATCATGAACCCCTTTTTTACGGATATCCGTCAACGAATCTTCTTTTTTCCTGACCTCCTGCTGTAAACGGTTGTATTCTTCTTCAACAATCCGGTAACCCTGCATGGCACGTTCTTTTTGCATGTCATTTTTAACCGTATCAAAGAGCGAGGCAATTGAATTGGCAATATCGGCCGCCATCTGAGGATCCCTGTCCAGTACGGATACCTTTACGGCCATGTATTCAGTGCGTTTGAAGGTAATATTGTTTTCGTATTGTTTATAGAGCCTGGTGTTGAAGAAACGGGAGGATGGTTTGATTCCGTAATGATCGGCCAGCCTGAACTTCGATATGATTTTGTCGCGCAACAAGCCGGAGTTCAACACTTGCAGCATCTGTTCCGTTTGCTCGTCTTCACCGAATTCGAGAATGTCCTTGTCAACATTGGAATTATCGTTGAGCAACGCTTTCGAAATGGAATTGCTCGAAGCAGGGTACATGATCACGGTGGAACGGTAGCGGGGCGTAATAAAAACGGGAGATGAAAAAATAAGCGAAAGCAATGCTGCGGCAACGCTCGTAATTATAAACACCTTTCTCCATTTAAGTATAAATCCGATTACACTCGGGGGCTTGGTATCAGTTGAAGGGGTGGAGACAGACATGCTTTTGCCGGACAGTAATAAAGTCGGACAAAATTAGAATAAATTATCGTATCTGCAAGAAAGGCTAAATGATTTGATCACCGATTGATGGATGATTGCCGTTCAGCAAGAACAGGAACCCTGTTATCGGTTCCGGATGAGTTCGAAAAGCGACCGGAAATTGAAAAGTTTAAGCGCAATAGCCAGCAGAAGAGAAAAGGCCATCATCATGAGGAACCGGGTTTCCCAGGCTAAGGAAAGGCTCTTTGTCCCGATGTTGATGGCAATAACTCCGGCCACGTAAACGGGCAGCGTGATCAGGAATTTCTTGTTGATATGAAATTTAAACTGACGCTGTACGATGATGATCTGAATGATCCCGGTGACAAACTGGGTCACCAGGCTAGCATAGGCCGATCCGATGGCGAAGTACTTCGGAATCAGCCAGAAATTCAGCCCGATATTAATGATCATGCCCAGGAATGCCGTGATATTTAACGCCTTCATACTGCCGTTTGCCGTGAGCAGCGTGCCAAAGATATAGGTGGTGGCGATAGGTATAAACCCGATGATAAGCAGTCTGAAAATATTTGAGGATTCGGTTACATGGCTTACATAAAGGAGGTCCATCAGTTCAAAGCTGTAGAAATACGAACCTGCCGACACGATGATGGATGCCGTAAAAAGCAGGGTAAACGAGAGTTTCACCAGCCATTCTACCGAAAGTTTTTCTTTAATCAGCTTTGCAAACATAGGTAACAGGATGACGGAGAACAGATAAGCGATCATATTGACCGCATCAAGCAAGCGGTAAGCCGAGGCATAAATACCGGCCTGCATGTCGCCGTTATCGGGAAGCAGCCTTTCGAGCATAACGGAGTCGATGCGGTTATAGGATGCCATCAGCAACACAAGCACCGCGTAAGGGAAACTCTGTTTGATGATCATCCGGGCAAAAGGTATGCTGAGCTGCAATTTTTTAAAAGCCGATTTTCTTACCACGATACCGAAAGCAATTACTGCGGTGATCAGATAGGCAATGGTTTGGGCATAGACGAACCATTCAATCCGGAATGGCTGATCGGTGACGCGGCCCCAGAGTAAAACGCTGCAAATCAGTATCATGATGAGCCTGTCGAGAACCGAAATCACGCTGTCGGTCTTAAAATGCAGTATTCCCGATATGTTCGATCGCAGGTAGAGTATAAATGAGGTGAGAAACTGGTTGAAACCCAGTATCATCAGGAATTGCATCTGCCGGGGCTTATATCCGATGATAAGGCCGACTCCGAGCGTGACCACGAAGAACAGGATGCCAAGAAGAAGCTTGAACGAAACAATGCCTGAAAAATGCTTGTTGAGCAACTGGCTGTTCTGCGCTATATTCCTGTTGTTGAAGTTTGTAATCCCGAAATCGAGGAGAATATTGAAAATGAAGGTGAAATTGAGCAGGGAAGCGTAAAATCCGTATTCCTCGGGACCGGTAATATTCTGTACAGTGCGGTCGATTCCCAGTATCCAGAAAGGCTTCACCAAGAAGTTCAGGAAGAGTAAAAGCCCCAGGTTGGTCAGAAACTTACGGCGCATGTGCTAAAGCCCTGTAATGACAGGGCAAATTGTTATTGGAATTGAATTGCTCAAAATTATGAAATTTTCCAAATGCAAAAAGCAAAAGGGAGCAGCCGATTTATAGTTGTCTGTGGCTTCGGTTAATCCGGGCCGGATAAATAATTTGTGAGGAATGGCGTTGCAGTACCAGGCGTTTTCCGGATAGAATCAATACCTTTGTAAAAAAATCGGTTTGAAAATAGCAGTAAATACACGATTGCTGATCAGCAACCGCATTGAGGGAATTGGCCGGTTTTCGGTTGAAACGCTTAGCCGGATGGCAAGGGCGCACCCCGAGCATGAGTTCTGTTTTATCTTTGACCGCCCCTATGATAAAGCTTTCGTGTTTTCCGACAATGTGTATCCTTATGTTATTCCTCCCCAGGCGCGGCACCCTTTCCTCTTTCTGATGTGGTTCGAACTCTCGGTGCCTCTCTTGTTCAGAAGAATCAAACCCGATTTGTTCGTTTCGCCCGACGGCTATCTTTCCCTGAATACCCGCGTTCCATCGGTTGTTGTGATGCACGACCTCAATTTCGAACATTTTCCACAGGATCTGCCGTGGCTCATCAGCCGTTACTATCGCAGCATGTTTCCCCGGTTTGCCCGGAAAGCCAAACGGATAGCAACGGTATCGGAGTACTCGAAACAGGATATCGCTGAGCGGTATTCCATTTCACATGAGAAAATAGATGTGGTTTAT
>Ga0209098_1001015_pt1 | contig 27975 bp, 21 predicted proteins | sample AD_JPNHW1_MetaG_FD_184429 | JGI IMG/M metagenome (GOLD analysis project Ga0209098, IMG submission 184429) | Active sludge microbial communities of municipal wastewater-treating anaerobic digesters from Japan - AD_JPNHW1_MetaG (SPAdes) (version 2) | ecosystem: Engineered > Bioreactor > Anaerobic...
AAAGCTTGTCAGTAATGAAATAGCATTAGACACAAACGTTAATGACATGGGAGAAGGATTGCTAAGTTTATATCAAGCGAACCTGATGAGATTTATTCAGGGTCGGTGTCTCCGGGTTTTTTTTTTTTACAAGATCAGAGGAAAATCAAGCTTGCAATACGGCAAACTGGTGAAACTGTAACACCTGGAATATCCATTATTATCATTCATGGGCGGCATGAAAGGCAATTTTATGGATATTTCACCTACACAAAAGATCTTTCCCATGAAAAGGCAAATGCCAATAAAAACAGCCCTTACGATTTGCTTATGGCTGTTCGTAATTCCAGTATTCTCACAGACCATGCCTGCCAAAATCCGGGTGGTTTTCCCTTTTCCGGTAACCATGGTCACTCTGCAGCAATACTGGCCTATTGGTCTGTATCCGGCAATGGAGCAGACGGGCACCAACGAATACTCCTATAACACTGCTACCGATAATTATGGGCAGATTTTATTTAACGTTAAATACCTCATACCACAATTTTTTGGAGACCGGTATTTTTATATCGTGGGTTTTAACGGTTTATCACCAGGAAAACCAGCCGGGATTGTTTACGGAAAGGTTTACATCAATAACGTGCTATTGAACAATATGTACACTGTTCTGAATCCTACGGCCGATGGTTTGAATATATCTGCCAAAATTTCATCGGATAGTTCCGTCGTTCCTTTGATCGATGCTAATCATCCCCATGCAATCATCGATGACAGGATTCCTCCTGAAGCCGCCCTCCGCAGCTATTGCAAAAACCCTCTTCCTCCTTCAAATTATCATTATTTAGCCGCCTGGATGCAGGTTTTGACAGATAATAATGTAACAGACGACTGTGTCGTCGAAGTTGATTATTTCAGGCTTTATGGAAGGAATGGGGGAACGTTGACAGTATTATATGAAGACAACTATGATACTTTTAACCCGGATGGGGACGGAGGTTTGTTTTTGCGCTATCCGTTTTTCCCTCCCGGTGATTACCACGAACATCCTTTCCCCGGTTCGATCAGCAATGGCATCCTTAGATTCACACCTTCCACCCACAGGAACCGTGTCTGGCATTGGTGGAACACGCAACAAACCTATCTTAACTCCCTTTCGCAGTATTCATCTTACCGTGCCGAATGCAGGTTAAAAATAACCGGTCATGCCATGGCCCAGGCAGGGATTGATTGCAGGATTGAACCCTGGGATGCGCCCTATGAACTGGGTGGAGGTAACTGGGCTTTTGAAAATAACGGGCAGTGGCAGTATGTCTGGTTCGATACGGGTGAAAACAGTACGCTGGACTTACAGAATATCGTTGTCGAAAACGGGGAGACTCTCTGCTATGATGCCACTCAGACCATAACGGTTGCAGGGAACAACACTACTTTCCTGGTACAGGAAGGGGGTAGTGTCACACTCATCGCAGGTAATGACATCCACCTGCTGCCCGGGACTAAAGTGCTAAACCTTGGCTATTTGAATGGGTTCATTGCCACCAATTCAACTTTTTGCAGTAATCAATCATCTAATGAAGCAGACCCGGTTCCCTATTCTGAGGAAGAAGTTCCTGATTTCAGGAAAGAATCGTTGTTCAGGGTCTTTCCGAACCCGACATCGGATGCTTTTACCCTTGAGGTTAAAGATGATGGTTGTGGAACAAATGGAGTGGTGACGATCTACGGAAAAATGGGAATACAAATCCGCCAGACGGTTTTTTCAGGAGGAATCAGCGAACGGTTCTCACTTGCCGGTTACCCCGAAGGCGTTTATCTCATCTCTCTGGTCAAAGGAAATCAGTCAGAAATACGGAAGATCATTAAGGTGAGATAAAATCAGCCGGTTTCAGGGAAATCGAATGATTAATACAACAATAGCTTTATGCGGAAGTTCCTTCTTTTTTTGACGTCACTCTCTTTGATTGTAGCTACAAATGCCCAGGAAGCCGGGAAACGTCCGGCTTTCGAGGTAAATGCCGGATTCGGTATGTTGATCTATCAGACTGTTTACACGCTGGAGAACAGCTTTGGAGTCGAAGCGGCCGTCAGGAGCCGGCTGGCAGGTCCGGCCGACTGGCAGGCCGGTGTCAGGCTCGGGTTTGGCCCCGTACGACCAGAACTATTCGGAAGGGTTGTCCTGCAACAGGAGTTCGGTCATTGGAATCCCGACATTGGTCTCGAGATGGGCATCACCGCAAGGGCTCAGTTTCAGGAGGGAACCGGAATGCTAAAGGAAACAAGTTTTGCAATGAACCAGTCGACAGGCATTGCCTATGTTTCAATTCATGCAGCGCCGCTGGCATTCCGGGTTTGGGAAAAGTGGCGGCTGAGTTTCCTGGAGCTGGATTTAGGAACCCATTTTGTCGACTTTGGCCGAACACTCAGAGGACAACTGACCTTTTTTTCCATCAGCAGAAAATTTTAAACCATGAGAACAATCATCCTGATATCATTAATTTTGATAACCTTCGCGGTGTCATCCTGCAGCAAGGAGGATCCGGATCGTTCAGGGTATCTTACAGCGACGACCGTTGCAGCCGATCTAACGATCGACAGCCTCATGCCCTGGGTGGAACGGTTCACCCTGGCTCACCTCAATGATACCCCGGTTGACAATACCGGGTTCCCTCCCGCAGATCTTTTCCCTTCCGACCATCTGACCCGGGATGCTGCGGTGGGAATGTTCAGTACGGTTCTGGAATCAATGGGTTACGAACCCGATACCGCGGTTCTCAGTGATGACGTCAATACCACCTACAATGTTTTTGCTGAATGGCCCGGTACGACCAAAGCCGGAGAGGTGATCCTGGTCGCCGGACACATTGATGCTTTTTATGGAGGATCTGATGACAATACCACCGCCATCGCTGCTATTCTTGAGGCGGCACGGGCTGTACGAAAGCACAGTTTCGCGCGCACGATCCGATTTGTCGCTTTCGACCTGGAGGAGTTGGGTTCAATTGGCAGTACCCGTTATCTGGAGCAGGGACTGGCTGATGATGTGAAGGCTGCCATTGTGCTTGACCTGGTCGGTTACGCTTCGGAGGAACCGGGAAGTCAGAAAAATATTAAGGGAATCAGATTTCCCGATGTCGGCAATTACCTGATGGTCTGTGGAAATAAAGATTCTGAATCCCTGACCCGGCAGATCACTGATATGAGTCATTCTTGCGGATTGACCAAAACGGTGGGAATCCTTGCTCCGGGCGACGGTACTTATTTCCTTTCATCAGTGTTCATGCGAAGCGATCACGGATTGATGTGGTACAAAGGCATTCCGACAGTCTTTTTTACCGATGGGGCTAATTTCCGGAACCCGAATTACCATTTGCCTTCCGATCTTCCTTCGACTGTCAACAAGGATTTTCTGGTCAATAACACCCGGTTACTCACGGCAGCAATTGCCCTAATGGCGGAGGTGCAGAAATGAAAGCCACAACCCTTGCATTGATTTTGCTGATCTTGTGTACACTGCCATGCGGTGCGCAGAAGAACCTGACATTTTCTCCCCTGATTCAACAGTGTGGTATGTATTACACCTCTGATCGCATAACAGCCGATGGTGTGGGACTTGGATTGGGTCTGCATCTTCTTCACCGTACCGGCCTTGCGGCCCAGGCGGATGTCAACCTGCTCTGGCTGAACGGAAATTCAATACCGATCCGGCTTGCCCTTGGTTATCAACGATCCGGCAGATGGACACCGGCAGCTTATCTCACTGCCGATGCAATTGTGGGGCAGCGCACACAGTTTCTGAGTGAAACCGGAGCCAAACCTCCGGTGCCTGCATGGTCGTTTGGGGTCAGGATTACACCCTTAAAATTCCGGACCGCAAAAGGATTCCTTTCTGCCCTTGAACTGGGTGTCGGAATTGGTCCAGCCAGGTTACTGAACCTGGAAGTTACCTTGTTTTCAGCGGGTATTTCCTTTTGATCCTGAACCGTAACGAGTAAGTATAAAATAGGGACAAAATGAAAAAACTCAACTGATTAATATGTTATATATCAATCAATTGAGTTTTTTGTCGGGGCGAGAAGACTCGAACTTCCGACCCCTTGCACCCCATGCAAGTACGCTAGCCAACTGCGCCACGCCCCGAATTACTCCGGAAAAACCCGGAGTAGGATTTTTGTCGGGCAAAAGTACAAAAAATTTGAATTAACCGACAAAATTTTAATGCATCAATAGGTCTGCAGGATCACAAAATCAAAATTGAGGTTTATAAAACCCCTGACCTGTTTGTGATCGATGGTTGCCACGGCATAGGCTAACCCGTTCCTGAATTCACCGATATAATTGAAATAACCGGGGACAAGAATATCTTTTCCGTCATGAGAGGATATGCCGACAGCCCAAAAATTGTTGCACCACTCCTTATAATAGACCCATCCGTTATCATAAACAACTACAGGGTCAGGGCCAAAACGACGGATCACCATGCCATTTTTGTCGATGATCGAGTAGCCCGGTTTATTGTCCTGAACATAAGCTACCGCGAAACCCTGAACAAATGGGTAGCAAAGATCGCCATAGACAAAGGGGAGTACCGTCTTTCCGTTGATGTCAATGTAACCGTATTGATCCTGGGAGTTCTTCACTGCTACCAATCCGTCAGAAAAATTCCCTGGTTTGTTTTTATAGTCAAAAGGAATGGCTACTTCACCTTTTTTATTGATGAAACCCCAGTACCAGTTCACCTTGTTTTGTACTGCGACCAAACCGTTGCCGAAGTCACCCGATTCATTGTATGCCGTGGGTTGAATCGCCCATTTCCCCTGTGGATTGATAAAGCCAATGGCACTTGTTTTACTGTCGTATAGGGGAGACAATCCGTCTTTAAAAGGTTTCAATTCGAGCGACCAACCTCTCCCGGCGCCGGGATTGATAGCGCCGGCCAATGGTTGACCCTGCTTGTTGATGAAAGAATAGGTTCGCATCCGGTTGGTTTCATTGGTCTTTTCAACGATGGCAATGCCGCTTTGGAAAGGGGTGGCATTGGTAAATTTTTGGGGCTTGAACAAGGATTGCCCCTTTTTATCGATATAAACCGGGGCGCGCCCTGATGTTTTTGGGTCGGGAACGGCCACCAATGCAATACCGGAGGAGAACTCCGGAGTTTTGTTCGCCCACTTGAAGTAAGTATAATCAATCACCACTTTCCCGGTCGTATCAATAAATCCCCACAACTCATTCTTCTTCAAGGCACACAATCCTTCGCTGAAAGTATAATTGTCTTCATCGTCAAACCTGACTTCAACAGCGCCGGCAGTAGAGGGTTGTTTAGGCCCGATCTTGATTCCGCCTGAAGGGGCAACAGCATCCGATTTGACAGCAGGTTTGGCGGCCGTTGCCACAGCCGGTGTAGCCTTTTCCTTAAGTTGCGCCAACTTTGCGGGATCAGCAGCCAGCGCTTTGATGGCATCGGCAAAATCACCAACCAGTTTATCATCCGCTTTCTTGGAAGGGAGAATGGTGCTTTGCCACCCGCTTGTCGTATAGGATTCCTTATTTTTCATCCCAATGGTCAGAACCTCGTTTGAATAAGTAAAGACGACGGCTGCACGAAATTTTGCCATCATGGTTGAGTACTCCTTTGGAGCTGTTATCAGGGTTCCTGCGCCCTGATCAAAACTGGCAATACCGGTACCCGTTGTTTTCAAAACCTGTTGAACAACAGGCCAGACATCATCAGCCGTTAAACCCGGCACCTGGACTTCCGACTGGGCCCGGAGTGTTTGAAAAGTGAACAGTGATGCGAAAAGCATCGAAAAGAACAAGACTTTTTTCATAAGAAGTATGTTTTAAATATGGACAAATGTACAAACATCCCATACATTATCATTCATTCTGAACCTTTCTTCTTACGATGCTGCAAAAAAAGTCACAAATCGTCTATTCAACCAGGTCTTTTTTTACCTTTACTTTTAAAACCAATTCCATGAAATACATCGGAGCCCATGTCAGCGCTTCCGGAGGCGTAGAGAATGCCCCGTTGAACGCACAAGAGATCGGCGCAGGGGCCTTTGCCCTTTTCACCAAAAATCAGCGTCAGTGGAAATCGGCGCCCCTCACCCCCGAAAGCATTGCAAAATTCAACGAAAACTGCAGGAAAGCAGGCTACAAGCCTTTTCAGATCCTGCCCCACGATAGTTACCTGATCAACCTGGGACATCCGGAAGAAGAAGGATTGGAAAAATCGCGGGAGGCCTTCCTCGATGAAATGCAACGTTGTGAACAGCTGGGCCTCGACCGGCTCAACTTCCATCCCGGCGGATCCTTAGGGAAAATCAGTGACGAAGAATGCCTTGCCCGGATTGCCGGATCCATCAACTTAGCGCTTGAAAAAACCAAAGGTGTCATCGCTGTCATCGAAAACACAGCCGGACAAGGGACCAACCTCGGCTACCGGTTTGAACATCTGCGCGACATCATCAACCAGGTTAACGATAAACGACGGGTGGGCGTTTGCATCGATACCTGCCATGCCTTTGCGGCAGGATATGATCTCTCTACGGAAAAAGGATTCCACGATACCTTCGATACCTTTGAAAAGATCATCGGTTTCAGCTACCTGAAAGGGATGCACCTGAACGATGCCAAAAAAGGATTGAACAGCCGTGTTGACCGGCATGACAACCTTGGCAAAGGTCTCCTGGGATCCGATATTTTTCGGTTTATCATGCAAGATCCCCGTTTCGACGAAATGCCCCTGATCCTTGAAACGCCCGATGAAACACTCTGGAAGGACGAGATCCGGACACTTTACTCGATGGCCGGTCAATAGTTGCCAATATCATCCGTGATAATCCGAAAACGGGTCAGGATTGTAAACGTTGCAACAACTCTTCCGAGAGGTTCCATAATCTCTTCCCATTCGCCGGATCAGCCGCTTTTTCATCAATCAACCTGCGGTTCATGAGAAACAGGTAATCGAAAGGTTTCCCTTCCATATCAGGGGAAGCTGCAAGGTACATGACCGGGACTGCCGCTTTCTCCGGAGAACGGAAAAACAGTCCGAAAACCAGTTTCAATAACGGCTGAAAAACAGCCGGCGCTTCCCTGCCAATGTTGGAGTTGATGGGCCCGGGGCACAACGCGAAGACCGAGTAATGTACCGATCCGTCAGGGTTGAGCTTTCTTGATAATTCTGCTGCAAAGGTGGTCAGCAATAACTTGTAATACCCGTAAAGTTCAATGGATTTGCCGATTGTGTACTCCCTGTAAAGTCCAAAGCTGTCCCAATTAAAACTTTCCGGATTGCGATGGCTTTCAGAAGCAACGAACAGAATCCGCGGGATCCCGGCAGTCTGGTTCAGGCATCCTTTTTCCAGTAATTCATTGATGAAAATGAACTTTGAAAAATAATTCACCATAAACATCTCTTCCAATCCCTGTGGTGTCTGCCTGCTTTTTTTGGGAACGATCCCGGCATTGCAGATGATAATGTCGGAGGGAGGAAAATCGTTTTTCAGTGTCTCAGTAAGATGGTTAATCGACCTGATATCCGCGAAATCCACCGGTACCATGCTGACATTCGGGTTGCCCGTCATCCGGCGGATGGTTTCTCCTTTTTCCGGAATACCGCTCCTGCATGCCATGATCACCCGGGCACCCCTTCGTGCGCAATCCATCGCTACTGCGTATCCCAAGCCACTGCTGGAACCATCGACCAGTACCTGCTTGCCTTCCAGGCGATCGGTAGCTTTCAGAACACCGGCGGGAACTTGTTTTCTGAAAAGATCGAGGATACCGGTCACGGTTGCCGCGACCGGATTGTTATAGTTTTTCTTTGTAAGGGTCATGGTTCGGCTGTAAGGGTGAGTTTTTCAGAGATAAAATGCTGGTAATTCAGGGTATAACGGTCGATGTCGGCTTCTGTCAAACCGAAGTCATCCAGTGAATAATGATGGGTTCCGTGTTTATGGCGCGGATTCTCCGCTTCATGCTTCCGGAAGGCAGTGACCAGTTCAGGGGTGAGTCCCCCGTCAGACTGGTAAATTTTCTCCAACTGTCCTACTGAATCAGCTACCAGATCCTGGTACCGTATGTCGGTGAACAACCGATCATTATTTCCTATATTTCTGTATTTCAATGCCTTATCGAGCATGTAACCGGTTTTTCGGACCCAATGTTCTGCCACTTGTTTTTCGCTGACATGGCTGCTGAAGATCATGCGGTTATGGGTAACCATATTGAGATAAGAAGGAACTGATTCATAGATCCGCCGGTGTGGCCAGAGGAAATGTGCATTCCCGTAAAATTTTACGATAAGGTCAGGAAATTCAAGATGGTGGGGGGTTTTCAGAATCCAGCGTTGCCCGGGATGGACCCATTGAAGAAGCCGCAGCAATTTTGCTCCGTAGGCGTAAGCTTCTGATTGATCGGTTTTCTCGAGCCAGGAAGCATAGGAAGGTACATGCATCATGGCTTCGGGAGTGGTTGACAGGAAGCTGACATCCAGCATCAGGATATCCTCCTCCGGCTGCAGGGCATCGATCGGGTGGATGGCGAAAAAACCGGGTGAAAGATATCGAAGGGCATTGACAGCAGTATTAGCGAGCTTGAGCCGCGCGGGATCCGGTGTCCGGAAAGCCACGGAAGCAGTCCCGGCTCCTCCCGGTCGGGTGTGTAAGCTGGAGGAATTTTTCCGGTTAACGGGAGGATGCTTCTCAAAGTATTCAGGATCCAGCGGGATGGGATTGATCACCTCCCAACTGGGGATGACACGGTGGTCAGGGTCGGCTGCCAATAAACGTTGCAATTTGGTAGTTCCTGTGCGCTGCAGCCCGATGATGATCCAGGATGGATATAACTCCTGTTCCAGGATGGCAGGATACCTTTTGAAGAAGTTTTCTGCGCGAAGCCTGACACAAACTAAACCGATAAAACGTTCTCTGGTGATAAAACGGCCCAAGGGATTGAGCCGGGCTTCCTCATTGATTGACCAGAGCAGTCGTTCCAGCGGTTCATCGTTGAAATCGCTGCCCAGGTCGCATAATCCGGTCCTTTTCCGCGCTGTACGGATCAGGTCGTCTTTATCCAGTTTCGGTTTGGTACCAAGGAAATAACTTCCTTCCCAGATTGTGTTCACACCCCTGAGCCACGAGGGAGTTTTTCTTTTGATCATGAAATGCAGTTCAGTTGAAGTTGAAGTGGTAGTTTTGGAAATTAGTTGACAATTTAAACAAGTGATGGTGCATCAAGGGTTATCTGTTTGCAAAAGAATCGGAAGTCGGGTTGCTGATGACTTTGCAAGCGGGTTCAGGGGCTTGTTCCCCGGTATTGACCCTGTACCAGCGCCACAACATGGTTCCCTCGCGGTGGCCGCAGGTGTTGATCCAGTTGGGAACTCCCGGATCGGAGTGTGCCACTACGATCCTTACAGCGCCATCCGGAAGATAAGCGGCAGAAGCCTTATTAATGCAAATGGTAAAATACCTGTAATCCAGCGATTCCATCCAATAGTTGTTGAGTTGGAAGTTCCAGGAGTCGCATTCAGGGGGTTTGACTTCAATCACAAGGGATTCGTGATCAGCCAGTTTCCAATGGCTGTGATAATAGATAATGGAAGCATCGCCGCCGGCTGCGTTGGAAACCTCCGGGTCAAAAAGAGGAAGCCGGTTGGTGTGATTTTTAAAACCTTTGGCCCAACGGCTGAAGAGCATGGAAGCGCCTGCCACAAACATGGCAGCGGTTTTCAGCCCCTCGTCAACCATGGCCGGGGTGATTGGATCAGGATAGGTCCGGCCATCCAGGTTTTCAACAGTGATTTCGGCTGGAACTTCCCGAAACCTGTCGGAAAAAGTTTGCCGTACCATGAGCATCGAGGTGGTTCCTTCGATTTTTAACCAGTTTTTTCCACGGGGCTTTTGGCTGAGGGTGATTTCGAAACTGCCATCCGGTTCCAGTTGCAGATCAGTGTGTTCCAGGGAGCCACAGGGGGCCATGCCGCCGGTGGTTCCGTAATTGCCGTTTTGGGTGAAAAAGCCAATGTAGTGAATGGTGTTTCTTTTGCCGCGGATCCGGTATTCATATTTTCCGCTGATCTGGGCGTTAAAATAATAGTTGTCGGGGTTGTCGGCACCCATTTTGACTGTTTCATGCGCCATTCTCCTTAAAACCGGGAAAGCCGGATCGCCATATTCCACAAAAGCCTCCAGTCCTCCGCGGGTGAGGCGGGTAAGGTACCGGATTCCTTCGGCCTGGTTGAAGGCATCCCGGGGGGTTCCGGGATAGAGCAAAGAAGCTCCGGCTGTCTTCAGGTTATCGCAAAACTCATTCCACGCTTTTCCCGTAACGATCCGCTGTTCAACGATTTTTTCGGGGGTTCTCCCGGATAGTTTCATCCGCAATAATTGAAAACCCTTCAAAATCTTTAGAAAGAAAAAAAGCAAGCCACGCATGTGTATATTTTTGACGTTTTTCGGTTATCCTTCTGATCCTTTACAGGTCAAATTTCACTTTGCTGATAAAAAAGACCAGTCTTTTATTTTCACCAGGAAGGGCGATATTTTTAATTTCCTGGTAGCCGTACGTTAAAAAGAATTGGTCGTACCATTTAACAATCCTGCTCCTTGATTCTGTAACCAGCTTATCTTCGGGATACATCATCTCAAGGGTTGAAAAGCGGGTTTTCTCAATCACCTGATTGGTCCGGATGATCTTTGATCCGATCTTCCCTTCAGCCATGTAACACAATACCAGGTCATTCCCTTGATGGAAAAGGGTGATCTTGGGAGTCAGATCGAACGAGATCAGGTTTCTAAAATCTATCGTATTGTCCCACAGTAATTTACCTTCATTGCTTATTCCTGTGATGATGCCCACCGTAAACTGGTAGCCGTCAAAAACCGAATAGCTGTTGGTATAGGGTCGCCCATAGTAATCAATCTCAGTGAAACTCTCGGTATGGTAAAGAGGGGAATAAACCTCTGTAATCATAAGGAATTGATCATTCCATGGAACAAGTTCGTGCTGCAAGGTTGAAAATCCGACTGAAAAATCTTTCAGGGTCTTGTTCTTTTTTTCTGCTTTCCTTTGCAGCTCCATCCGTTCCTTCTCACTGATATAGGAGCCGGCGTGGTCCAGTTCTAAAAAATTGTAAAAATTAAGTGATTGCACTGTCCGGTCAGCCAACTTTGCAGTAAAGAGGCCCGCTCTCCCGGCTGTCTCTCCGGGTCGTGTTTTGGATGCAGTCGCCTGTTGCCCATAACTTCCTGCCAGGATTTGATTGCCTGCTGATACGTCCCTGACCTGAAAATGGGTTAAATCCTGTCCCTGATTGTTTACATAAAAGGGTATCTCATTTAAGATCTTACCGGTTGTATCATAAGTAACAAGGTAGTATTCGGTACTTTTTTTGGCAACTTTTCTGCTGACCACTGCCGTTACGGTCGATCCATCATGATCCGGGCCGATCCATTCGATGCGGATGGAACTGCCAAGCCCTGCCGGAAAGGTTTTGAACCGGCCGGTGGTCATCTGCAGATACCCGATCTCACCAGCTCCTTTTTCCTTGTTTAAGCCCAGCCAAAAGTGGTCATACCGGATACCGGTCGCATCCAATACTCCATCCTGCGGAAGTTTCCCACCGTTAAGGATGAAAACCCCTTTGGGAAGAACGATCCGCAAAACCTGGTACCCGGTAATGCCTGATTTTGGTGTTTTCCCCGAATGGGTAAAAAACAGGGCCAGGGTATCATTGTATAAACGGTAGTCGAAAAAATCCTGGTCGCTCATCAGGGGGATATTTTTTGTCCACTGCTGGTTCAGATCGGTATCATAGCTCGAAAAATACCATTTGGTCTGGTTCTCCCCCGCGCTTTCAACACTCCGGAAAAAGATGATTGCTCCGGCAGTGTCGCAGGGAATGACCCGGTACGTCTCTTTGTCAGATTTTGCGGGAAACTCTATTCGCATCGGAGGATCATCCCCTTGTTCTTTTTCAGTCTTTTGTCCCTGAGCAGCGAAAAAGTTCAGTAGGATGAGAACCATGACAAGGAAGAAGCGGAACAATGGCATGAGAAGGAGGTTAGTGGAACAAAGATAAAAAAAAGGTCGTCTTTGGGTGAAGACAACCTTTTTTGATTTAATAATTTACTGTATACTAAGCACTTATCTTACAACCAGCTTGATAATATCTGGTTTCTCGTTTCCTGAGCGGGTGACCTGTACGAAATAGATGCCTGCGGCAAGGTCAGGGAGATTGACCGAAAGATCTTTCTGGTTGGAGGTACTGCGGTAAACTTCTGTCCCTAACATACTAATAATCCGCACAATACGATTGGCATTGTCAGAGAAGAGAAGGTGGAAGTGGCCATCGGAAGGATTCGGGATTACAGAGAAGCCTTTGTTCAGTTCATTTTCCTGTAAACCTAAGGCTGCGCCGGAAATTACGATGTCATCCACTTCCCAGGTGGCTGATTCGGAATCGGTGCTGGTATATTTGAAGGCGATATGGACATTATCCCCATTAGTGGAAGAGACATCCACGTTACCTGATGCGGTCCAGGTGAAGCTTCCCGTTGAAAGATTGGCGGTGAGCGGCGTCCAGGTAGCACTGGTGGGATTGCCGGAAGTATAGTTGGCAGAGATCAGGATTTCCATCACGGGTCCGGTGTAGCTCTTGGCATTCTGGAAGCTAAGGATTTCGCCTGCATAGTTGTCGAAGTTCATGGATGGGGAAACAATCCAAAGTTCGGCTGCATGGGAAGCGCCTCCTGAATAACCGGTTGCTTTGGCACAGGGCGTTCCACCAACACCGTGGGTCGCATCGATTAACCAGTTGGTTTCACCCGACACCCTGATTTCTGTCCAGGTGCCGAAAGTGCCGCTGTTAAAGTTTTCCGAATTGATCACGGCAACATTGGGGGTGGTGGCGGTAGCTGCCGGAGCCGTTCCGTCGGTTTTGTAGTTGATGTCGATCCCGGCATTGGTGTAAGGGTAGATTTTGAAATAATACGGTGTATTGACCGGAAGATCGGTAAAGTGGCAAAGCTGGGTTCCGGCGGTGATATTCAAAACGCCTGAGCCGTCGGCAAGGTTGGCATCATCGGGAACGGGGACGCCGTCAACCGGGGCGGTGATGTCATCGGAAGCGCTGGCTTTTACCAGGTATGCAGTGGGGATTTGTCCGCCGGTGGCATCTACCCAGTTCAGGTTGATTGTGTAGGGAAGGCCGGTCGCGGCGAAGCTGGTGGGATAGTTAGTGGGTTCAGGCAGCGGGCCGACGCTGGAAACGCCCATGACCACGATGTCATCGACTTCCCATGTCGAAGATTCGGTATCGGTACTGGTATATTTGAAACCGATGTAGACATCCTGGCCGGTAATTCCGGAAACATCGATGTTACCAGATGAAGTCCAGGCCCATCCGCCGGCCGACCAGGTAGCCTGAAGATCGGTCCAGGTGAAATTATTGGGGTCACCAACGCCGTCATAATCATTGGAGATTTTAACCTGCAGATCCGGTCCGGTATAATTCTTGGCAGTCTTGAAGGTGAGGGTTTCGCCCGAAAAAAGGTCGAAATTGAGGGGTGTTGATAAAAGCCATAATTCTGTTTGGTGAGAAGTTCCTCCGAAATAACCACTTGCCTTTACACAAGGGGTTCCGTCAACCCCGTGGGTCATATCAATGGCAAAGGCTGTATCTCCCAAAACGGTCATTTTGTGCCAGGTTCCGAAAGTTCCGTCGTTGAAGTTCTCAGAATTCATGACCGTCACATTGGGCGTGATCGCGGTGGCATAAGGTGCTGTTCCGTCGGTTTTATAGTTAATATCGCTCCCTGAATTGGTGTACGGGAAGATTTTAAAATAGTAAGGAAGGTTGCTCGGAAGGTTGGTAAAAAGGCTCATTTGCACTCCCTGTGCAATGTTCAATGCTCCTGTTCCGTCTGCTAAATTGGGATCATCGGCCACCTGGTTACCGTCAACCGGCGCCTGGATATCAGGCGATGTGCTGGCAAGGAGCAGGTATTTGGAGGGCAGTTGCCCACCGGTGGCATCCACCCAGGTCAGGTTAATGGTATAAGGAGAAGCCACTGCTGAAAAATCGGTGGGGTAATTGGTAGGTTCAGGCAATGGTGTACTGTTGTAAGCTGTCCAGGAAACATTGTCGATCGTTACCTGCCCGGAGGAGGTGGATTGCTGTTTGAAATCCACAATAAATTTACCGGATTGGTTCACATCGATGGGCCCTGTATGTTTCACGATTCCTTGTTCTCCGGCTGTGGTTGTAGCGGTATAGACCAGGATGCTGTTGACATAAACCTCCATCGAAACCGTCGAGGTGAAAACTTGTTTGTAATCAAAGCTGAGCGTTCCGCAGCCATTGGAAATGCTTCCGGATTTGACTTCTCCGACCGGGACCCGGTTCTTACCCAAAGTGGGTGATGGAGCCACGATGACTGAATCGCCGCGGCATTGGTAGTAAAACCAGGTAGAGCCGTCCTGCCCCTGGAATTCACCATCATGGTAGGCATTGCCCGTTTCCGGGTAGTTGTTGAAGTTCTCCAGCCCCTGGCCGTAACTGATGGAAGCAATGAAGAACAGTGCGACCATGACAACTGTTGAGAATAGATTTTTCATAACAAAGGAGATTAAGATTATTGAATGATTAATTTCTGACTTTGGGTATTGCCGGTAGCCGGATCGGTCACTTGGAGAAGATAGACCCCTGGTGCCATTCCGGTTTGATCAAACTGGTGGATGGCGCCGGTTACTTGCTTTTCAAACAGGATATTTCCTAACGGGTTGATCAGCCGTACCAAGTGTCCCCGGTCTCCCTGCATGACCAGTTTGAACCGGCCTTTGGTCGGGTTGGGATAGATCGTGAACTTTCCGGGATCTGCCGTATTGTTCATCCCGACGGTTCCGACTTCAATATAATCAGATTTGACCAGGGTATGATGCCCGGCAATATTGGCCACACGAAGTGTCACATCGTAAAATCCAAAAGTATTGTATTGAATGGGTGGCGGGGTTTTGCCAAAATAGGTAGCGGGTGTACCTCCTTCAAATGTCCATTCCCAGGTGGTAGTATTGGTTGATGATTCATCAGTAAAGTTTACATAATCATGGAGATGAATAACTGTTGAATCAGCGGAGAATCCTGCCACCGGAGGATAGGAACAACCTGTCGTCGGAGAGGCCCAGATGGTGTCTCCTTCAGCATTGATAGCCTGGAATTCAATGGCATGGCGCCAATTGGCAGGATCGGTATTATCAGAAGAAGGATCGCAAAGCTCGAGGGAAGGTCCGTGACCATCGGCTAAGGGATCCCAGGGTTCGGTCGGCAGGTAATAGACCGAATCAACAACAAACCCGAAGTTGTCACGCAACACGATGGCTTCTCCTTCATTGGCGAGTTTACCGCTTGTCCATTCGAGTGCTTCCACATGGAACGTATTCTGGATGGAGGCAGCATTTTTGGCTATCACCTGGTATTCTCCCGGATTGAGGATCTTTTCAGGGAAAACGTAGGTTATGCCCTGATCAAAATAGAAATTCTCAAGATCCCAGGGGATGATATCGTTGTTATAGATCTCTAAAAATTCAAGAGTGTCGGTACTGGATTCAGGCGGGTTGTACATGATTTCTGTCAAAACCAGTTGCGCATTGGTGGGTTGAGGCTGGCTGAGCACTGTGATGTAAGCCGGGCGGCAAAGGGTATTTTCTCCATAAGTGTTGGTGGTGGTAAGACAGACCGGATAGACCCCGGCTGTGGGATAGACGATATTGGTCGGGTTGACTTCTGTGGAATTACCGGGGACTCCGCCTTCAAAAGTCCAGCTCCATGTCGCCGGGCAGGCCTGGGAAGCATCAAAGAAATTAATGGAATCGCCTTCCATGATGGTGGTGACATTGGCCCAGAAATTGGATAACGGTGGAATGGGTTCGCATTCTGTGGTAAACGACAGGTCTTCTCCGTAGGCTGTTCCGGTTTCATTGGTGGCGTAAGCCCTGACATGATAGGTGGTTTGCGGTGACAAACCATTGATCAGGCTGTAATAGGGACCCAGGGTTCCGGTCTCCACGGTAAAATCGTTTTCGAGGGTAGGATTGGCTGAAACCGACCAGCAGACCCCCCGGGCCAGGATGTTACCTCCCCCATCGCCGGTTACATCTCCCTGAATCAAAGCACTGTTATGAGTAAAATCGGTAATCGCGATGGTAGTCACCTCCGGCAGGTAAATCGTGGCAGATTCAAAAACCAGATCATCCCCGTAAGCCGTTCCACCGATGTTGGTGGCATAGGCTCTGACATGATAGGTGGTTTGAGGTATCAGGTTAGATAAAAGGCTGTAGAAATCGCCAAGGGTTCCCTGTTCAGTGGTATGGTTGTCTTCGAGGGTGGGATCGGGTGATTCTGACCAGCAGATACCCCTTGCAATAATGGTATAGCCGCCGTCACCTGTCACATTACCCTGACAGATGGCTGTGTTTGGGGTGATTTCAGTGACAGCAATGGTCTGTACGGTGGGTAAAGGGTAGGTACAACCGGCCAGTGGTGAGGCCCAGATGGAATCGCCTTCCGCATTAACTGTCTGAAATTCAATGGCATGGCGCCAGTTGACAGGATTGTTGTTATCGGAATTGGGATCACACAATTCGAGGGAGGGGCCCCATCCATCGGCAAGGGTATCCCAGGGCATGTTCGGACTATAAGCAACTGAATCCACGATGTAGCCGTTGTAGTCAACGATTACGATAGGTTCTCCGTCATTTTTCAAAGAGCCCTCTGTCCACTGGAGCGAACCCAATTGGAAAGTGTTCTGAATCGCAGTCGCATTTTTTGCAACCAAAAGGTACTGGCCTGGTTCGAGCATATAATCCGGGAACGTGTAAACGATTCCCTTGCTAAAGGAGAAGTTGGCGAGGTTCCACGCAATCTGATCGTTGTTGTACAATTCAAGAAATTCCAAAGAATCGGTTCCCGATTCGGGGGGGTTGTACATGATCTCCGTCAATACGATTTGAGCATTGGTGGGTCCCAGCACTGTGATATAATTTTCCTTGCAATTGGTGGAGTTGCCGAAATCGTTGGTCGTGGTGAGGCAAACCTGGTAAACACCCGGGGTATCATATTGCACAGGGGGCGGAGTTTGACCCGAGAAGGTTCCCGGGTTACCGCCGGCGAAGGTCCAATCCCAGGTGGTCGGGCAGTTGAGGGTGAGGTCGGTGAATTGTACAGTACCGCCAATTTTGACAACGGTGGAGTCTGCCTCAAAATCGGTGACCGGTGCAATGGGTTCGCACAAGGTGGTAAAACTGGCAACTTCTCCATAGCCCGTACCCAAGCCGGAAGTGGCGTATGCTTTTACATAATAGGTTGTATTGGGTACCAGTTCGGTCATAAGGCTGGTGAATTCGCCCAATGTCCCGGGTTCGGTGGTATGGGGGCTTGCAATGGTGGGATTGGTCGAGGTGGAATAGCACAATCCGCGGGCAAGGATTGGAGAACCGCCATCATCTGTAACATTTCCCCCTCCTGTTGCGCTATTAAAGGTAACATCGGTAAATGCAGGGTTGGTAGAAACAACAGGAAGATTGAATGACGGGATGGCCATGACGGTTATATCATCCACTTCCCAGGTGGAGGAGGCGGCATCTGTACTGGAAAACATAAAAGCAATGTGAACGTTGCTCCCGGTGTAGGCTGAAATATCGACGTTTCCTGATGAAGTCCATGCCCATCCTCCGGCGGAGTAAGTCGCAACCAAGGTATCCCAGGTAAATTCATTCGGATCGCTGATCCCATTCCAGTCTGTAGAAATCAATGCTTTAAGATTGGGACCAACATAATTTTTTGCGGTTTTAAAAGTGAGTACTCCTCCTGTGTAATGGCTAAGGTCGAAGGACGGGGAGAAGAGCCACATTTCAGTGATATGGGAAGCCCCTTCGAAATAGCCGCTGGCTTTGGCGCAAGGAGAGGTGTTAACGCCATGGATCGGGTCGATGATCCAGGAGGTATCGCCGAGGACGGTCATCTGGTTCCAGCTTCCAAAGGTAGTGTCGTTGAAATTTTCCGTATTAAGCACCTGGATATTGGGTGTTGTAGCGTTGGCAGCCGGTGCTTCTCCGTCGGTTTTGTAGTTGATATCTGATCCGGTATTGGTATAAGGATAGATCTTGAAAAAATACTGCTTGTTGGAAGGTAAGTTTGAGAACAGGTAGTTCTGGACACCCTGAAAGATGTTCATGGCTCCCTGGCCATCTGCCAGGTTAGGATCATCGGCAACAGGAATTCCGTCGACCGGTGGTTGGATGTTGTCAAATTCGCTGGCCAGCACGAGGTACCTGGAAGGAAGTTGTTCACCGGTGGCGTCGATCCAGTTAAGTTGGATGGAATAGGGAGCCGCGGTAGCGGTGAAAGCGGTCGGATAGTTGGTCGGTTCCGGTAATGGTCCGACATTATAGCCGGTCCAGGTGAGATTATCAATGGAAACCTGGCCTGAATTGGTATTGACCTGTTCAAATTTGATGATGAAGTCTCCTGAAACGTTGACTGCAATGGGGCCCGAGTTATGGATGATGTTGGTATCAGCATTCCCGCCGGGACTGGTGACATTTCCAACCACGGTTCCGTTGATCAGAACGTTCAGGTTGACGGCACCTGAAAAGGCCTGTTTGTAATCGAAACTGAGAATTCCGCAACCGTTGGCGATGGTTCCTGAATAGAGGGTGCTCGGCGGGGTTCTGTTCTTCCCCAGGCAAGGGGTGGGAGGATTGATGGGCCGGTCGCCCCGGCATTGCACATAGGTCCAGGTAGAGCCGTCCTGCCCTTGGAATTGACCGTCATGGTATGCATTGCCTGTCTCCGTGTAATTGTTGAAATTCTCAAAACCCTGACCTGAAACCTGCGTGGCAATGAGGGGAAGAAGCCAGATCAACCATAGGAAAACCTTGTATATTTTCTTCATAACTATGTATTTAAATAAATGTATATAAAGATTTGTTTATAAATAAAGCCAATTTGCATTTAAGCTACAAATATGCCAATAATTTTCATTTTTTAGCCGGGTTTTATCAATAATTAACAAAAAAAACGGGAAAGGAGTTGATCCTTTCCCGTTATGCAAGTACGTTTTGGTTCTTATTTGTCTTTAACTTCTTCAAAATCAACATCGGTGACATCGTCATTACTGCCACCCTTCGCACTGTTTCCGTTTTGTTGGTCTTGGGATGGGCCTTGTTGAGGTCCGGCCTGGGATGCATTCTTATACATCTCCTCACTGGCGGTTTGCCATATTGCGTTCAGGTTGGCCATTGCACGGTCAATGGCCGGAAGGTCGTGGTTTTTGTGGGCTGTTTTGAGTTCATCCACTGCTTTTTCGATACTTCCTTTTTTGTCGGCAGGTAACTTATCGCCAAACTCTTTCAGTTGTTTTTCTGTTTGAAAGATGAGGCTGTCGGCCTGGTTCAGTTTATCGATCTCTTCCTTGATTTTTTTGTCGGTATCGGCGTTGGCCTGTGCTTCTTCGCGCATCCTGCGGATATCGGATTCTGAAAGGCCTGAGGAGGCTTCAATCCGGATTTGCTGGGACTTGCCTGTTGCTTTATCTTTGGCTGTCACATGAAGGATTCCGTTGGCATCAATATCGAACGTGACTTCGATCTGCGGGATTCCGCGTGGCGCCGGTGGAATGCCATCCAGGTGAAAACGTCCGATGCTTTTGTTTTGATTAGCCATGGGGCGTTCTCCCTGAAGCACGTGGATCTCGACAGAGGTTTGGCTGTCAGCAGCAGTGGAGAAAACCTCCGATTTTTTTGTCGGGATGGTGGTGTTGGATTCGATCAGTCGGGTCATTACTCCGCCCAGGGTTTCGATACCCAGCGAAAGGGGTGTGACATCGAGTAAAAGAACGTCTTTAACCTCACCGGTAAGAACACCTCCCTGGATTGCCGCGCCGATGGCGACTACTTCATCAGGATTAACTCCTTTCGAAGGTTCTTTACCGAAGAAGTCGCGGACAATTTTTTGAATGGCCGGGATACGGGTGGAACCGCCAACCAGGATTACCTCGTCGATGTCGGAAGCTTTGAGGCCTGCATCCTGCAATGCCTGGCGGCACGGTGGAATGGTGGACTGCATCAGGTTATCGACCAATTGTTCGAATTTAGCACGGGTCAGTTTTTTGACCAGGTGCTTGGGAACGCCGTCGACCGGCATGATATAAGGCAGGTTGATTTCTGTTTCGGTGGAACTGGAAAGTTCGATTTTAGCTTTTTCGGCGGCTTCTTTCAGGCGTTGAAGGGCCATAGGATCTTTCCGCAGGTCAAGCCCTTCATCTTTTTGGAATTCATCGGCCAGCCAGTCGATCACGATCTGATCGAAGTCGTCGCCGCCAAGGTGTGTATTTCCGTTGGTGGATTTCACTTCGAAAACGCCTTCACCGAGTTCCAGGATGGAGATGTCGAAGGTACCGCCACCCAGGTCGTATACCGCGACTTTTATGTCTTTATGTTTCTTGTCAAGACCATAAGCCAATGCCGCGGCAGTCGGTTCGTTGATAATTCTTTTGACTGTGAGTCCCGCAATTTCACCCGCCTCTTTGGTCGCCTGGCGTTGAGAGTCGCTGAAATAGGCAGGGACAGTAATAACGGCTTCCTTTACTTCAGTTCCCAGGTAGTCTTCGGCGGTCTTCTTCATTTTTTGAAGGACCATGGCAGAAATTTCCTGAGGAGAGTATAATTTTCCGTAGATGTTAACGCGGGGTGTGTTGTTGTCACCCTTAGAAACCTGGTAGGGCATTCGTTTGATTTCCATTTGGACCTGGTCCCATGTTTCGCCCATAAACCGTTTGATGGAAGAGACAGTATTTTTAGGATTGGTGATCGCCTGACGTTTTGCCGGATCACCTACTTTACGTTCTCCGCTATCAGTGAACCCTACGATGGAAGGTGTCGTGCGGCGTCCTTCGCTGTTGGGGATTACCACCGGTTCGTTTCCTTCCATGACTGCTACGCATGAGTTGGTTGTTCCAAGGTCAATGCCAATAATTTTTCCCATTTTTCAATCTCCTTTTTAGTAAGCTAAGAATTTTCAGAATTTGCTCCACAAATGTCAATCACCGTGCCAAAATGATTTTTTTGGCAGCCGGGTGACAAAAAGACAGGATCAGAACCCGAGGTCTTTGGTATGGGAATTGACCTTCAGTTCGTTCAGTGTGATGCTACTGAGGGCCAATGAGTCGGTAGCTTTGACGAAACGGGAGGAGAAGAGGCCGATGCCGTTGGTGATGTTCGTGAAAGATGGTTTTTCCTGGATCAGTGAAAGGGAAGGTTCTGTCACGTCCATGTAGGTAGCCATGTCATCTGCTGCAACAGAGAATAGGAAAAGGGCCCGGTAAGCGCTCCGGGTGACATCGGGGTTGACGGGGATCTTGGATCCGATGACCGCGTAGAAAGCATCGCCGGGATAATAGTAATCAAACGGAAGTACCTGATTTTCTGTTGATTTAATATTATTGAAAACGGTCCAATCCACCGATTTCAGGACCAGGTTTTGGGGATCGGTTTTGAGTGATTCATAGTATAGAAAACGGATCACCAGTTGATAGCGTTTCCCGTTTTTGGCAGGTTCCCATTTTACTTCAAAAGTCTGCCCCGGGGGGAAACTGGCAATGATCTGGGGGCGGTCGATCGAAAAATTATGGACCAGGCCGGTTTCGGCAGTGATCTCTTTACCGGTCCGGCGGTTTTTTATTTTCAACCGGTAGATATAATCCTGGTTGAGGGGCGCAGTGGTATAGTACATCAGTTGGTCAGGGTAAAAAAAGATAGAATCACCCGCTTCTTTGTTGTGAATGGTGATTGTATCCAGAGAAAAGGAGTCACGTAAATTGTTGCCATCGTATTCTTCAAGTAAGACTTCAAGTTTGTCGGGGTAATAACTTGAATCGGGAATTTGGGCGAACTGCATGGCATCGCCTGGCCCCAGAAAAGCTTTGGTGATTTTGACAAAGGTTGTGTCGGTGTGCTGGTCAAGCAAACCATAAACTACTGTGATGTCTTTCCAGTCGGCATTTACATTCAGATCTTTGTTACAGGAGATCATGAACGGAAGCGACAGCAGTACGATTGCAAAACGAAGAGGGATGCGCATGGAATATTGAGTGAAGCAGACCACAAAAATAGATAAAATTGTCGTAATTTTGCTATTTTAATTTAAGAAGTGTTCATTATGGCAACTTCAGGGTCATTTCGGAATGTCATTAAAGTGACGACCCATGTGCTCCAGGAAATGAAGCTCAAGGGAGAAAAAATTGCTATGCTCACCGCGTATGACTATTCTTTTGCACGGATTTTAGACAGTACCGGAATTGATGTCATTCTGGTGGGCGATTCCGCTTCGAATGTCATGGCAGGTCACTCTTCGACCCTTCCCATTACCCTGAATGAAATGATTTACCATGGCTCCTCCGTGGTCAGGGCAGTAAAACGAGCGTTGGTCGTTGTCGATCTGCCATTTGGCACCTACCAGGGAAATTCGAAGGAGGCGCTGAATTCAGCCATCCGGATCATGAAAGAATGTGGCGCTGATGCAGTAAAACTGGAAGGAGGCAAGGAGATACTCGAGTCGGTTGACCGTATCCTTTCTGCCGGGATTCCGGTCATGGGCCATCTCGGGCTCACTCCGCAATCGATCCATAAATTTGGCACCTACGTAGTAAGGGCTACCCAGCCCGATGAGGCCGCCAAACTGGTAGAGGATGCCCACCTGCTTGAAAATGCAGGTTGCTTTGCCATTGTCCTTGAAAAAATTCCTGCCCGTTTGGGAGGACAAGTCACTTCCGAACTCCGGATCCCGATCATCGGGATTGGAGCAGGCAGTGATGTAGACGGTCAGGTACTGGTGCTCCATGACATGCTGGGGATCACCCTCGAATTCTCACCCCGGTTCCTGCGCCGTTATCACACGCTTTCGGAAGAGATCCGCGGTTCGGTGACCAGTTACATTAATGATGTGAAAAACCTTGATTTCCCCAATGAAAAAGAGCAGTATTGAACAGGATATCCTTTACCTGGACAATCATCTGCTCATCCTCAACAAGCATGCCTCCGATATTGTGCAGGGTGATAAAACCGGGGATGAACCGCTGAGTGAAGCGGTCAAACAGTTCCTGAAAGTGAAATTCGATAAACCCGGGGCAGTCTTTCTCGGTGTGGTCCACCGCCTCGACCGGCCCGTGAGCGGGGCTGTTCTTTTCGCGAGGACCTCGAAAGCGCTGACACGACTGAACACCATGCTGCGCGACGGGGAAATTCAAAAAACCTACTGGGCCATCGTTAAACACCTGCCACCCCGTCCGGCCGATCACCTGACAAGTTACCTCGTCAGACGTGAAGAACAGAACAAATCGTACATTCACAATCGAGAGGTCCCGGGTTCACAACGTGCCGAACTGGCATATCAACTCCTCGATTCCGGCGATCGTTACCATCTGTTGGAAATTGAACTTTTTACCGGACGTCACCACCAGATAAGAGCTCAACTGGCTTCCATCGGTTGCCCTGTCAAAGGCGATCTTAAATATGGTGCAGAGCGATCTAATCCCGGTGGATTTATCCACCTCCATGCCCGACAGATCCGGTTCATCCATCCCGTCCGCAAAGAGGTTGTTTCAATCACCGCACCCGTACCCGACGATCCGCTGTGGAACTTTTTTCAATCGCGGCACACATCCCAAAATCCACAGGAATGAGCAGGATTAACAGCGCTTATGATACTACCTTTTCCCTGCAAACTCAGGTATGGCCGCAACCGGATTACGTCCCTTCTCTTTTTTCAACACACCTCTATCCCCCGGGCACTACTATCCAACCACGGGAATTGATCGCCTTCCGGCCTGACTGGATGACCGGAATACTCCTCCTTTGCCTGGTACTGATCGCATGGACCCATGTTTTTTACCATCACCGGATCCGCCAGCTCTTTCAAGTTCCCCTTTCAAAACGATTCATGAACCAGCTCATCCGTGATGGCAACCTGTTAAATGAAAGGGTCTCTCTGAGCTTTGGCTTTGTTTACCTGCTCACCGGTTCTCTCCTGCTTTATGAAATCAATGACCGGTTCGGAGAACATACCTGGCTGGGATTGCAGGGTTTTTCTCTTTACCTTCTTTTTATGGCCGGCCTCACCGGCTACTGGATGATTAAAATCGGCCTCGTTTCGTTCCTGGGAAAGGTCTTCAAAACCAGGGATATCTCTTACCAATTCCTGCTCAACCTGTTTGTTTTCTGCTTTATATCCGGAACAGCCTTTCTCTTATGCCTGATATTCATTCTCTACATGAAAACCAATCTGCCGCTGCATGTTGGCATCGTAGCAGCGGCTGCCCTTTTTCTATTTAGGGTAGTGAGAGGTTTTTTTATAGGAGCAGGACTCAGGAAGTTTTCGTATTTATTTTTATTTGTGTATCTTTGCAGCCTCGAAATTTTACCCTTGGTTGCACTGGCAAAATTGCTGATTAATTTCATGCATTCCTGATTTTACAAGGGTTTTCGGGAGTTGAACGTAAATACCTTACAACCTTGAAAGTAAAGAATATTCTCGTTTCGCAACCTCAGCCTTTAGATTTTGAAAAATCACCCTACGGAGAAATTGCCAGAAAATTCAATGTGAACATAACTTTCCGGAAATTTTTCAAAATCGAAGGAATCACTGCCAAGGATTTCAGAAAAGACCGGATCAACCTGCTCGACTATTCAGCCGTCATATTCACCTCCCGCAACGCCGTTGACCATTATTTCCGGATTTGCAAGGAGTTGCGGCTGGATGTTCCCGAAACCATGAAATATTTCAGTATTTCGGAATCTACCGCTTACTACCTTCAGAAATACGTTCAATTCAGGAAACGCAAGATCTTCCACAGCAAAGAGAATGCTGCCAACCTGATCGAACTGATCAAGAAACATAAAACTGAGAAATTCCTGTTGCCCTGTTCGGATATCCACAAGATGGAAATTCCAAAAATGCTGGAAGACAATAAAATAACGTATAAAAAAGCGGTGATCTACCGCACCCTCGCCAGCGATCTTTCCGACCTCCGCATCACTGATTATGACTTGCTTGTTTTCTTCAGTCCCTCCGGGATCAAGTCACTGTTTAAAAATTTTCCTGAATTTGTACAAGGCGACATCGCCATCGGCGCCTTTGGAAGCACTACACAAAAAGCCGTTCACGACGCCGGACTTACCCTCACCGTGAACGCTCCGACTGAATCAGCTCCCTCGATGACCATGGCGATCGATCAGTTCCTTCAGTGCGAAGCGAAAAAAAAGTAGCTTGAAGTACACCTTTTCACGGGTCGACCGGTTAAGCAGCCATACCCTGATCCGGCAATTGTTTCAGGATGGCAATACATTCCACATTACCCCCTTCCGCATTACCTGGAAATTTGCTACACTTCCTGCAGCTTTTCCGCTACAAGTGTTGATCAGCATTCCCAAACACCTTTTTCCAAGAGCCGTCGACCGTAACCTCATCCGGCGGCGCATCCGGGAAGCTTACCGGCTGAATCGTCACGAAACATCCGAATCCCTCTCCGCTACGGGTCGTGGAATGCTCCTATCCATCCATTACACCGCCAAAGAAATCCTCCCCTTTGCCGTGATCCAAGGTAAAATAATCTTACTTTTACACCGTTTAAAGGAGGAAAATGAAAAAGTTACTGGGTAGTTTTTTCATCCTGCTGATCCGGTTTTACCAGGGTGCCATCTCCCCTTACCTGATGCCCTCCTGCCGCTATGAACCCAGTTGTTCCGTTTACGGAGTTGAAGCCATCAGGAAATATGGCCCCTTTAGAGGCGGTTGGCTTACCCTGAAACGGCTGGGCCGGTGTCATCCCTGGGGGGGACATGGATACGATCCGGTACCTTGATAAGAAACAATAAGAAATATGGATTTTTATTAATTCAGAAGATGCACTACAATTTAATAAGCTCAGAGAAATTGCAATGGGGAATCTGGACACTTTTGATGGTGTTCTGTCTGGGAGGTTTTGCTCAAGCACCTAACCAACAGGGTTTTGAAATCATGAAAAACCTTGATATCTATTCCAATCTGATCAAGGAACTCGACCAGGATTATGTCGACGAGATCAACCCGGGAGAGTTAACCGTTACCGGAATCGATGCCATGCTGCAATCACTCGACCCTTATACCAATTTCATCCCCGAATCGGAAGTAGAAGATTATAAATTCATTACCACCGGTCAATACGGCGGTATCGGGGCGTTGATCCATCAACAGGGCGGTTATGTTGTGATTTCAGAACCTTACCAGGGCTCACCGGCGCAAAAAACAGGGCTCAAAGCCGGCGATAAGATCATAGAAATCAATGGAAAAGTTGTTAAGGGAAAGAGTTACGACGAAGTCAGCACCCTTCTTAAAGGACAGGCCGGCACCACCGTTGACCTGGTCGTCGAACGCGATGGGCAACCCGCACCCATTTCCCTGACCATTACACGCGAAATCATCCGGATCGACAACATCCCCTGGTCCGGTGTCCTTGACACCGCCATCGGCTATATAAAACTCTCCGGATTTACCCAAAACGCAGCCAAAGACCTCCGCCAGGCTTACCAGAAACTCAGGGAAAACAATACTTTACAGGGTATCATCATCGATCTCCGCGCCAACGGAGGCGGACTGCTCAACGAAGCAGTGGACATTGCCAATATCTTCGTTGAACGCGGGCAGGAAATTGTCAGCACCAAAGGGAAAATGGCGGATAAAAACCAAACCCACAAGACCATGAACCCTCCGGTTGACCTGACCATTCCCATCGTCATCCTCGTCGACCGGCAAACTGCCTCCGCCAGCGAAATCCTTGCCGGGGCCATCCAGGACCTTGACCGGGGTGTCATCATCGGCCAGCGTACCTTCGGGAAAGGATTAGTCCAAAATGTAGTACCACTGAGCTACAACGCCCAAATGAAAATCACTGTCGCCAAATACTACATCCCCAGCGGACGGTGCATACAGGCCATCGATTACTCGCATAAAAACAAAGACGGATCGGTTACCCTGATCCCCGATTCGCTTATCAGAGCGTTCAAAACCAAAGGAGGACGTACCGTTTACGATGGCGGAGGGATCAATCCCGACATCGTTTTGCCTCCGGAAAAATTCAGCAATGTGGCGCTCGCTCTCTACAGCAAATTTCTCATTTTTGACTACGCCACCCGGTACGCCAGGCAAAATCCGGTCATTCCCTCCGCCGACCAGTTTTCTATCAGCGACGAAGTGTACAACGATTTCATTACTTTCATCGCCGACAAAGATTATTCTTACTCCAACCGTAGTGAAAAAGCGCTGGAACAACTCAAAGAGATTGCACTAAAAGAGAACTACTTTGAATCAATCAAAGGAGAATACAATCTTATGAAATCCCGGATGGAAAATGATAAAAAAGAGGATCTTTCAAGGTATAAAGAACAGATAAAAGAACTCCTGCGACTGGAGATTGTTACCCGTTACTACTATCAAAAAGGAAAGGTGGAATCCTCCCTGAAAAATGATCCGGAATTGGCTCTCGCGATCTCCACCCTGAAAGACAAAGAAAAATACCAGTCCATCCTGTCCGGAAAATATGTTCAACCAAAACCCGAAATTCCCGTAACAAGCGAAGAAGACGAGGATACGGAAAACTAATTCCTTCCTATGAAGCACATCGTTCATCCCTTTGAATTCGACGAATATCCCTCCTCGTTGGAACTCGACCCCTCCGACCAGGAATTGCTGGAAGCAGCCCGTCGGGCTACGGCTACCTCGTATGCCCCTTACTCTCACTACTATGTAGGAGCCGCTGTAAAACTCGAAAACGGCACGATTGTGACCGGTAGTAACCAGGAAAATATCTCTTTTCCCGCAGGTTTGTGTGCCGAAAGAGTAGCCCTTTTTGCTGCCGTTTCGAAGTATCCGGGTGTCGCCATTGAATCCATCGCCATCAC